>Ga0187854_10001229_pt1 | contig 25961 bp, 21 predicted proteins | sample June2016WEW_6_15_FD_132445 | JGI IMG/M metagenome (GOLD analysis project Ga0187854, IMG submission 132445) | Peatland microbial communities from SPRUCE experiment site at the Marcell Experimental Forest, Minnesota, USA - June2016WEW_6_150 | ecosystem: Environmental > Terrestrial > Soil >...
GCGCCGGCGCTGCCTCGCCCGCCGGCAAGAGCGGGAATGTCGCTGCCGCTGATCCCCACATTCTCCGCCTGCGCCGCGAGGATGCGAAATGCCACGCGCCGGTCGGGCAAAACTTCCGGAGAGACCACCGCAGGCGGCGCTGCCCCTCGAGCCGCGGGCGGTTGCGCTCCCCTCTCTTGAGCCAACCCTGTTGTTGCGAACGATGCGGCCACCATGGCGGTCAGTATGATTGCAGCCAATTGAAAACGGCGCTTTCCCATTCGCCCTCCTTCCGGCCAAAGCGATTTCAAGGCATGGTTCCAATATTGCAAGCTAGAAAACGAGGATTTTATAAGAACCCTCTGTTTTTTAGAAGAGATGATATCCGCGGGGGAATTTCGGGTCGCGGTTGGGATGGCCCGTGATCCCCGTCCCAACCGCGACCCGAAATCTGAAGCTACGGCAGACGTGGGAGTATGGCGATGATCACTCCAGAGCCTGAGTGGCCTGGATTGGGCCCGTATGCGCTCGGGTTATCCACCTTGATGATTGCAATTTCGGCGATATTTCCGCCGATTTCGCTTCCCTGCTTCGTGGCATGGGTCGCGACAATGACGCTGATGTAATCGCCAACGGAATCAGGCGGCCCGCTAGAATTGCCGGGACTGGTTGTCCAGGTCCCACCGATCCGATCAACCTGGTTTGCATATCCTTTGAAGCTGGCATTGGCAGTCCAGTCACCGCCCAGAACCTGCTTCCACCACTGAGCTCCCCAGAAGTTGTAGTCCTGGCCGATTGTTACATTGGCCGTTTGCCCGGAGGGAATAGGCGGATTGCCACCCCAAATCACGAATTGGCTCTCCTGGTAGACCAGCAGTGCGCCGCAACTGCTGGTTGCGGTGCCTGCCGAATTGCCGCGGTAGTCGACCACCTTGGCTGTGAAACTGAAGGAGCCGGCGGTTGTCGGCGTTCCGGTGATTGCTCCTGTACTGGGATTTAAAGTCAAGCCCGGAGGAAGTGTGCCTGAAGTGATCGAGAACGTGTAGGGCGGCACTCCGCCTGAAGCCGCGAGCGAGACTGAGAATGGCTTGCCAGCAGGTACATATCCTCCCAGACAGGACAACCCCAGGGAAGGTATATTCGCAGTGACCGTTGCGCCGGCCTGATTCGAGGAAACCGTCGTATTGCTGAACTTCGCGAAGCCGGTCGCGATGTTGGTAACGGTACCCGCAATCAGATCCGTCTTCGTGATTTTGTAGGCCGCTGAGCAGGCAATCGAAGCCCCGGGCGCCAGAATCATCGGAGTCGCGGGACACGTAACGGTGGTCTTGTCGTCGGAGACTGTGAACGGGCCGCCCAGTGTCACGTTGCCGCTGTTCTTGAGGACATAAACATAAGTAATAACGTCATCCGGCGCACTGTAGGTCGTTGGGCTGGCGCTCTTGGTAAGGGATAGCAGTTGACTCTGGAGCGCGTTGACCGTGACGCTTGCAGGAACGGCATTAACGAGTGTGGTAGCAAACTTGCCGCCGGCGCCAGCAGTGTTTGTCACTGAGCCGGCATCGATGTCCGTCTGTGTAATCGCGTGGCTGCCGGTGCAAGTGAGTGCCGCACCCGGAACCAAGGAGATCGACTGAGCGCAGTTGAGCGACGCAAACTTGGGATCAGTTATGCTGACATTTGTCAAAGTGACGTTGCCATCATTCTTTGCCACGAGTGTGTAGTTAATGGACGTGCCGACGCTGCCGTACGTCATCGGGCTGGCCGCCTTGCTCAGAGACAGGTGAATGTTTTGAGCCGCGGCCACAGTCACGCTCGCAGGATTTGCGGGGATTGAAGTCGTTCCGAACATCCCGGCGGCGTTTGCAGTGTTGGTCACCGCGCCTGCATCGAGATCGGCCTGGGTAATCGAGTAACTGCCGGAGCAGGTGAGAGCTGAGCCCGGTACAAGCGACACAGGTTGAGTGCAATTGAGCGATGTGAACTTGGGATCCGTAATGTTGACCCCGGTCAGGGTTACGTTGCCATCGTTTGTCGCCACAAGCGTGTAGGTGATGAGGGTCCCGGCACTGTTGTATGCCATCGGGCTGGCCGTCTTGGTCAGAGATAGATGCGGGTTGCGGGTTGCCGTTACGATGACCGTCTTGGTATCAGACACAGTCTGGCTGCCGAAGCTGCCGGACGCAGTGGCGGTATTTGTGACCGAGCCCGTATCGACATCCGCTTGGACAGTCAAATAGTTTCCGTTACAGCTCAGCGTTGCACCTGGAGCGAGTGTTGCAGGCTGCGTGGGCGCGCATAAGAGCGAAGGAAGCTTGGGATCGGCGATGCTGACGTTGCTGAGAGTAACATTGCCGTTGTTCAAAGCAACGAGCGTATAGTGAAGGACACTGCCGACTACGTTATACCCAGTGCTGTCCGCACTCTTGGTCAGCGAAATATGAGGGTTCGTGGATGCGTTGACGGTGACGCTTGCCGGATCTGCATCAACTGGAGATGTGCCGAAGAATCCTCCGGCGGTTGCCGTGTTCTTCACGAAGGTAGCATCCAGGTCTCCTTGGCTAATGGGGTGGCTGCCTGTGCAGGTAAGCGCAGCGCCGGGAGCCAGCGATGTTGGCTGGGTGCAGCTGAGGGACGCGACCAATGGGTCGACAATGCTGACATTGGTCAGAGTAACGTTGCCGCCATTGGTTGCGATGAGATTGTAATGAAGAACGTCACCAACCGAATTGTAGCTCTTTTCGGTAACCGTCATGGTCAGCAGAAGGCGGGTAGTCTGGGATGCTCTGACCGTGATGCTTGCAGGGTTTGCGTTCACCGGAGCCGAGTTGAACGTTCCGGAGGCGGCTGCGGCATTCACCACAGAGCCGGTGTCTACATCGAGCTGTGTAGTCGAGTAGCTGCCTGTGCATGTGAGCACAGCGCCAGGCACCAGCGAAACAGGCTGCACGCAGTTCAGCGACCCGAGTTTCGAATCGGTGATGCTCACGGCGGTCAACGTGACATTACCGCCATTGGTGGCGGCGAGCGTGTAGCTAATCGCCACTCCCGGACCAGCGTAGCTCATCGGATTTGCCGTCTTGCTCAGCAACAAGACTGGGTTGCGAGTGGCGTTCACCGTTACGGACTTGGTATCAGAAACTGTCTGGCCGCCGAACGTGCCGGACGCAGTGGCGGTGTTTGTGATCGACCCGGCATCGACATCCGCCTGCTTGACTGTGTAACTGCTGGTGCACGTGAGCGTGGCGCTCGCGGCAAGAGAGGCTTGCGAGCAGCTGAGCGTGGGAAACATCGGGTCAGTGATCGTAACATTGCTCAGAGTGACATTGGTATTGTTCTGGGCCACAAGTGTATAGCCGATCACCTGTCCGGCAGCGGAGTAGCTCGTAGGGTTGGCGGTTTTTGTGAGCTGAAGCGTGCCTACAATCTTGAGCGTGTTCGTGATCGTCACGTCGCTTCTCGTCGCGCCCGGAGACACGTAGACTGGCACTGCTGGTATGCCGCTGACGATCCACGAAGACCCCGGGTCGGTCTCACTGATCGTGTATGGGCCTGGGATGAGGTTGTTCCAGGCAAGCGGCCCACCAGCCATTCCAATCGACTGGCAATTGCCTTGCGAGTAGGACGGTCCCAGGATACAGATCGAGAAGTTCTGACTCGGCACGGTCGCCTGGGTGACAACCACCTTAGTGACGATCAGTTTGCCCAGCTTTAACGTATTGGTCACCGTGGCGGTCGCCTGTGCTCCGGGAGAAACGCTGACGGTTATTGGTGATCCTGTTGAAGTCCAGGAATCCCCGGGACCGGTCTCGATTACCGTGTACTGGCCTGGGAGCAGATTGCTCCATGTGAGCGGGCCGCCTTGGTAGCCAATCGTCTGGCAATTGGCAATGGTGTAGGAAGGACCTTGGACACAAATCTCAAACAGCGCGCTCGGGTCTAGCGTACTCCCCTGCCAATCAACATTTTTGGTGATTTGCAGGCTGCCCTTTTTAGTGTTTGTGATCGTGCAGGTCTTGTTGTCTCCGGCCGCGAGAGTTATGCCCCCCGTGCCGTTGCCATTATCCGTGCAGCCGGTTCCGGTGATGACCGTGTTGTAGTCGTTCAGGCTAGTGACGGGGCTGGTGCCACCCGTCTCACCAAAGGTGTTGGGCCCGATCGTGCCGGTCTGGGCACCGGTTGAGCCGGTGTCGCCTACGTTGCTTGCGTAAGTGTTGCCGTTGATCTGCAGATTGAATCGGCCTATGGTGTCGCCCACCACCACCTTCGTTACCGTCAGTTTTGGAGGCAAAGCGGTTAGAGTGTTTGTGACCGTGGCGGTTCCAGTCCCGTTGGTCGTCACAGTGACCAGGCCTGGAGATATGCTGACTGTCCAAGAGCTTCCGGTGTTCTGCTCGGTAACAGTGTACTGGCCGGTCAAGACACCAGCCCATTGGAGCTGACCGCCCTGATATCCGATAGACTTACAGTCAGGCGTCGTAGGATAGGCGGGACCTTGGACGCAGATCGAGAACTGTTGGTTTACGTCGGGTGTGCTACCCTTCCAGTCCACGGTTTTGGTGATAAGAAGTCTTCCAGTTGTAAGGTCTGTAAAGGTAGTCAGGGCAACGAGGCCAGACGACTCGCCTGTGGCGGTCAGAGTGAGCGTTACGTTGGCGTCGCTGTCCCGGACGATGAAGCTGTTGTTTACGAAGTTGCCGTTTTCGTCCGCGACTGACGGGGTCAGCGCAGTGTCATCGCTTGTGTGTGGCTCAACATGAAGGAGGAAGTTCACTGTCTCGCCTGGTTGCCATCCTGTGCCGGTGATGACGACGATCATGCCGGGCGAATAGTCGGTCTTGTCGGTGGTTACGGTGGCGCTGCCCGAATCGGCGAGCAGGGCAGCGGATCCCGTCGCTGGAGAGGTACCCGTCGTACCGCCGGCGACCAGCACCTGGTTTGTGCCAGGCAGGGCAGTCATCGAGTAGTTGTCCCTGTCCGTCACTTCACTGACCGCCGTGGGATCTCCGTCCAGAGTCATGGGGACGATACGCCGCAATTGCGGATTCCTCGCCTGGGGCGCAGATGCCGGGGCGGACCCGCTGGTCGCGCCCAAGTGAATCACGGCAGCTCGAGCCGGCGACCGCAAGAGCTCGCTGACCGAATCCGGTCCCGTGATCAGGTGCGTGAATGCCGTGAAGTATTCCCCTTCGGCATTGAACATTTCCATCGTGCTCTCGCCATCGCCGCCTATCACCTGGACCTTGCCATCGGGCAGAATGCGAAGTGTCGGATTTATGCGCGCCGAGTGCATTTCGCTGGAGATGGGAGAAAAAGTCATCGAAGCGGGGTCGAATAGTTCCGCGGTAGAAAGCGGATTGCCGTCCTGCCCTAATCCGCCCGCAGTCAGCACTTTGCCGTTCTGAAGCAGCACTGCCGTGTGAGCGGCCCTCGCAGTCGCCAGCGTTGCGCTCAGGAGAGCAAAGGTCTGTGTCGCCGGGTCGAAGATCTCGGCGGTTCCTTCCCCATCGCCGCCGATAACCAGGTATCTGCCGTCGGAGAGTACGGTCCCGGTGTGGCCTGAGCGTTCAAGGTTGAGAGAAGGACCGGCCTGAAATGTGGATGAAACCAGATCAAATATCTCCGTTGAGTCCAGTGGCTGTGTTCCGGCACGGCCCCCGGCGATCAACACACGCCCGTCCGCAAGCAACAGAGCGGTGTGATCGGCGCGGGGAGTGAGCAGGCTGGGTCCGAGCGACGATGTCAGCGAAACAGGATCGAAGACTTCCGTCTGCGGGACCGGTCCGGACGCATTCTCGCCACCCACGACGAGAATCGTGCCATTCTCCAACAGGGTTGCCGTGTGTCCGCGGCGTGGTATCTGGAGTAGAACCATTTGCAGCTGGTTGTCTGCCTGATGAACGAACGTCGTTCCATCAAGAGCCGCCGGTCTGGTCGCCACGAATGCGACCGAGGCGGTCGAGAGAAGGAATATAGCGAACAGCGCGGCAAACAAGGGGCGCGCGGCTCTGAATAGACGGTGATTAAGACAGGACCTTCCAATTAGTGGACGGGTTTTTGCGTGTCGATTCATGACATTCTCCCCACTCTCGAGACAGACCATCGAGCGATGGTGGTTGTGTTATGACAAAGGAGTCTGCATTGAAGGGATTATGAACTTGTGGACGAGGCGAGATATGACGAGCGTCACATAAACAAATGTTGCGGAGTGGGGCTTTCAATTCGACGGGCTACCGCGTAATCCAGGTCTTCCCGTCCTGGCGGATCCACACAGTCGCACCTCCGAATCCTTTCGCGTTTATCTGATACAGATCTGCCGTTGCTTGCATGGCGGGCTGAAATTCGATTCCCTCCACCCGGATGTTGTTCGCATCCAGCGCGGCGAGATCCGCCGCAAATCGCCCGGTCCGGTCCCTGAATTGGCGCTGGCGATAGTAGAGGCGGCGGAGTGCCCATTTTACGTGCTCGTTGCGATCTTCGAGAAAGGGCTCGGTCCCGGTGCTCGCTGCGATGCCGGAAAACTGAACATAGCCCCAACGTTCCGGCATGTGCATGTCGACGGCGCCCTGCGCGCTCCAGACCCAGTTGTCCGGCGGAAATGGCCTGCCGGTCGCCGGGTCGATTCGCTTGAAGTAGACGCCGTTTTTGGCATCGAGTTGCCATTCGACGCGGGAGAAGTTGACGCGCCATTGATCCCCGGCCTTGGGCGGACGCTTGCCGGGCGCGGCTTCGCGCAGGATTCGCCACGGAAATGCCATCTCGACCGTCCAGCCCTGGTCGCGATCGCCCGGCTTGTTTATCGTTCCGCGCAGGTCGATTCCCAACCGCAGGCCGGTGACATCCCACGCAATGATCGGCAGCCCGCCATCGCGGTAAGGTTGGATGAGCATCAGATCGAATACTGTGCCCAAAGGGTTCACTTCGATCTCGTAGTAGTTGTGCGAGTCCCCATCCGGATCGATGAACACTTCTGCGTCATTGTCGTTATAGACGATGGCGTCGCGTTCGGTCAGAGTGCCCCAGAGGTCCGGTTCCTCCATTTCGATTGCCACGTAGAAGTAGGTGTCATCCCAGAGCATCTTGGCACGCGACCGATAGCGCGGGAGCGGACGCCTGTCGCCTTCGATGTCGATGAAAAGGTCGGTCCAAGGGGCTGCCAGCCACGCGTTTTCATCGAGCTTCCCATCGAAAGACAAGGCTGATGAAGCGCGATAACAAACATATCGGTGGGGTGCAAACGGCATGGCCTCGGGATCGGGCGCGGCCGGCGTCTGCAGGCGGCTCCATCCGGTAAATGTCACCAGCAGCACAACCACGAAGACTCCGCGACGGCACACTCGACTCATTACCAACCTCCAGACGTGCCGGTACTCATTATTACTGCTGCCGGCTCTTCGCCCGAACAATAGTTTAACCTGGATAATGCAGACGAAGTTTGACGGGCTAACCGAGGAGGCTGATCCCCTGCTTGGAAACCGGGAAGCCGTTCGCGGCTGTCCTTTTGATACTTATCTTGTAAGTCTGGCTATCATGTGCCGGCCCAGGACGGGAAACTCTTCAACATGCTCACCCCGCTCGCTTTCTTACCGATGTGCCGCAGATCGGTACCATTTGAAGTAGACCAGAGCGCCGATGCCGGCTGTCACTGCCAGCGGGATCAGGACGTACAGTACCGGCTGGTAGTGCTGCGAGAAGAAGCTTATCATTCGCTGGCCATAGATTCTGCCCAAATAAGCCACGGCAAAGAGACGCACGGCGCGCCCAGCCGTCAGCGCAGAGAAGAACTTCTTGCGCGGATACTGCATGACTCCGGCGACCATCAGGATGTAAGTGAAAGGGAACGGTGGGGGGAGGATGGAACCGGTGAAAACTGTTATGACCCCATGTCTTTCGAAGCGCTTGTAGATTTTTTCTGCGCGCGGTTTCCCCACTTTCCTTTCCAAAATCTCCTGGCCGCCTTTTTCGGCCAGCCGGTAGGTCAGATAGCCACCAAGCACCTTTTTCGCCTCAATCCAGAATGTGCCAATCATGGTGGCACCAGCGGCGAGCAGCCATTCCGTTGGGCTCAAAGGAACGACTCTGAAGAGGCCCTGAACGGCTGGAACAAGCGTAGCAAAGAGGAGCAGGGCAAGTGTCGCGGTGGCCCAGATGACCATGAGATGATTGGAGAAGTATCCCAAGCGAACGAGCGGTTCTCGTTCCGAGCGCAAGTTCAGCGCAAGGAAAATGTGGCCGACCAGCCAGGCAGCGAAAGCCATGGTCTGCGCCTCGGTCAGATCATGAGTGCGATACCATGTGGCCAAGTACGAAACCGAAACCGCCGCAAACAGGCCTACCGCAGATGAAAAAATGCACGCCAGCATGGGCCGATCCATCAGCTTTGCTTTGGGGCATCGAGGGGGCTGCTGCATCAAACCCTTTTCCGCAGGCTCGGCGACAAACGTCGCGGAAGCGGCCAGATCCATGAAGAGCTCCATCTTTAGGTTTTCGTATGATATGCGTCCTTCCTCGACTGCGCGGATGATCGTGGCGAAGTTATCGTCGGCCAGGACGATGTCCGCTGATGCACGGGCAACCTCGGATCCCGTCTCCCCCATGGCCACTCCGATGTCAGCGGCGGCGAGTGCTGGTGCATCATTAATGCCGTCGCCAGTAACAGCAACGATCTCGCCCCGCCGATGAAGGTTCTTGACGATCCTAAGTTTATGTTGAGGAGTCGTGCGCGCGTAAAGCGAAGTGGTGAGCAGAGTCTGGCTCAAGGCCTCGTCGGACATCGCGTCAAGGTCCTGACCCGTAAGGACGGTCTCTGCCTCATCGAGACCGATCTGTTTAGCAATCGCCCAGGTTGTGAATGGATGATCTCCGGTAATCATAATTGGCCGAATTCCTGCTTTCTGACAGGAGGCAATGGCCTGTCTTACTTCTGGGCGTGGCGGGTTTTCAAAGCCAGCCCGACAAACACAAGCTCGGATTCGGCCTCGTCCTGGGCACGGGGAGGAGTGCGCGCATCTTTCTCCGCGAAAGCAAGAACGCGCATACCCTCTCCGGCCATCTGATCGGCGTGCGCCAGGATGTCTCGTCGATCGTCTTGCGTTAGCGGCCGAGATTCTGAGCCATCCCATCGGGAAACACACTGAGTGAGTACTGCTTCGGGTGCACCCTTTACGCCAACCCACAGCCCAGCATCCCGCTCGTATGCAACCGACATCCGCTTCCGCGCGTTGTCGAAAGTCCACTTACTCCGAAGGCGATAACCCTGCAAGCCCGGGAGGCTTTTCCGTTTGCTTTGGCGGACAGAACCAGCGCGACTTCTAGCGGATCGCCGCTTCCATCTGCGGCGGCATCATTGCACAGGACCCCGATTTTTAGAATCTTCGGCTTGAATCTGTCCGGATAAAGAGTGCGCACCTCCATCCGATTCTCGGTAAGCGTCCCGGTTTTGTCGGTGGCGATCACAGTCACGGCGCCGAGACTTTCTACTGCTTGCAAGCGCTTTACGATGGCGTTTTTCTTCGACAGACGATAACCGCCAAGAGCCAGCACCATGGTAATGATGATGGGCAGTTCCTCGGGAATCACGGAGAAGGCCATTGCCAAGCCGATGAGGATCATCTGGCGTAACGGCTGATGGCTCAAAGTCCACCCTAAGAGGGGCACCAACACGCTGAAGGCAATCGCCAGCCAAGCAAGAGATTTGGAAAGCTCTTTCATGAGACTCTGCAGAGGCGTGCGCTGCACTTTCATCCCATGGGCGAGCTCGGCGGTCCGGCCGAACTCGGATTGCATCCCCGTGGCCTCATGGAGAAGGCGCCGTTTGGCAGCTTCCACCAGTACGAGATAGGCTGCCGTCGCGACGGCAAGAAAAGCAAAGTATCCCCCCTGGCAGCGATGTGAAGCAGACTACACCTGCAAGCGGGATGAACGGCAAATAAATCCCCATAGCCGCCCCGTCGCATCTTCGATTTCCGGGCCAAATGCCCACAGGAACACCATATTCCCCAAAATGTGCATCCAGCCGGCGTGCATGAACATCGCGGTCACGATGGTGACCCAGTGGTGGCCTGCGACAATATCGGCGGGGATCACCGACCACTGGTTCACAATGGACTTGCTTCTTGTTCATACTTCCGCACTGGATTCTCCAAACGATTGTTGGAACCTACATGCCAGCCTTCGTCGAATCCCATAGATACCCGATTTCAATGCGCTTGCCGGGATGCTAAGTGCCCGGGTCAGCTATTTACAAAAGTAGCCTGGCAGCCCTCTGCCCTTGCGCTCACATCTTGTGCGGGTCAAGAGCCAACGCGACCCAGGCCCAACCGTAAAAAGTCAGATCAATTCCAACCAAAAGACCGATCGCCCAAAGCCCCGAGACCGGCCACTGCGCCAGGACGAGAATGCCCAGGACCAAGGTGATGACTCCGTTCATGGCTTGCCAACCCCAGCCCGGCAGCTGAGTCCACAACGAGGTAAACAATTGATACAGCTCGGCGATCAACTAGGCCGCAGCCTGCGTGCGCTCCCCATCGGGCGGCCAAGAAAAGATAGTCCCGGACTGCCTGACAGCGGGCCCCAAATGGGTGGCGTCCCCAATTCCTCTTGGCGATCATCCTCGTTTTCCGGCTCTTGGAGCCGAGTCCCCGCGCCGAAATACCATCGAGTTTCCCGACTGAGTGCTCCTCTGTTTCTACTTCCGGGATTTCGCTGAGGCCGGCGCCATCACAAACGTGGAAATCTCTTCCTTCAAATCTGCTATTGCCCACACTTTAGTGACGCTTAGTCATCCCATCAGCCAATAGTTCGTTCTCTCCGTTGCGTCCCACAATAAAAGAAATACAGCGATGACAACCAGGAATTCCGAGGCCCAGACCATTCTTGGAATGGGAGCTGCAAACAGAGCGGTCAACGCGACGTGAGACAAATGGCCGCATATCAGAGTAGCAGCCGCAAAAGCGATGCGGCCGCGCAGCACAATCACCGCGCCAAAACATGCCGCATATATCCACCATGGGCTAAACCCGAGCATCCGGAAACGCGCGACTTTCGGCTGTGTCAATCCCAGCGTCCAGGATCGGAAGCCGAACGCGAGATAAGCCAGCCAGTGTCGTTTCAGGATCGGGGCGGAGATCTTCATAAAGAATTCTGGAAGGTTCGGATCGTTGAATCCCGGCGGCATCGCGACAAAATAAAGATTATAATGAATATAGTACACTTGCTGGCAATATATGTCCCCGTTGCAGAGTTCATCCACCTTGCGATGCTCGGCTTCGCGGCGCTTGAGAGCGTCGAGAAGCCAGATGCGCGACTTCTCATCCGCCATCACGGCAACATCCTGTGGCTGTGCAACCTGCAAGGCGTACGCGATCCGATACTGATATTGGAGGCTATCTTGCGCTGCGGATAGCTTGCCGAGCTTAAAATGGCCATACACATCCGGGATCGCGACCAGACCAGCCAGCAGACAAATTGATACTGCGGAGGATCGCCAATACTTTCTCCAATTCGAGAATAATCCCCACACGATCATTGCTGCCAGAAACAGCGAAGTATATCCAGCAGCCTGGCGCGTCAGATAGAGGAGACCGCATAATAACGCCGCCAGAGGCAATAGGAATTTTTGTCTTTTCCATAAAAATGCCAGGAATACCGCAATCAGCAGGAAAAGCTAGGCTTGGACCAAGGGTTCAGTCAATATCTGATTTAACTCCCAGGCCGGGAAGAGAAAAAAGTCATATAGGAGGTAAAACAACACAGCGGGCAATGGGGAATTCAGCAATGTCATGATAGTGGCGCAGGCTGCCAGGGCAGCGCCAAAGAGCAATAAGATTTGGGCTCGCTCAACCTTATGCAAGGGATCATGCGGGTCTGATATTGCAACAGCTACAGGATGCTGTTGTGTCCAAACCGGAGGATTGAAATTGGTACCCACAGTCACCAGGCGTATGAACAACGGGTACAAGGGTTGCCTGGTGGAACCCGCCTGATATCCGAAATAGTAGCTCGCTGAATCCGGCTGCGTGCAAAAAGCATCCCACGCGGAATAGGCAACCTCAGCACGACATCCCTGGGGCACGTGAGGCTCAACGACTACCTGCAGGTAGTAAGCGACAATCAAAGAAAGGAAGAATGGCAGCAAGAACCGCCATGAACAATGAGTCCCGAACTTCCTCCGCAGGACCCACGCCGCCAGAGTATTTAGCAGAACAGTGATAAAGCACAGAGTGCGGTGCATCAAGGAAAGCTGAATCCCCGATCTAGTCAGAGCAGCGATAATGATGGCAACGCTGGAGAGGAGAACCAGAATCCAGATACTTCTGAAAGTCAAGGGGAGGTCAGCGCTTTTTCTGCGCTCTCGCATGAAAAGAATCTCCGAATAGACCGTTCATGGTAACACGAGAGCCGTCAGCGCCACGAAATCAAAACCTGTCTCGGGATGGATATCGGCAAGCGTCTCATGCCTCCAGATTTCCGTACAAAAGGAGGGGGTCGTATCTTCAAAATCGGCACTGTCGCGTGACTTACCTGAGGCTTTCAGCTCCTCCAGCGCATCTTTCGGAACGGCGAGCGTCATGATGCTCACCTGATGCTGGCCTGGTACCTGCACCGCACCCGCCGGCACCCGAATCACCTTGGAAATCGAGAGCGACTTCTGGTTCTCAGAGAGGGTTAGGTCGATGGATTCGGCGCTCCTGCGTCCTCCCTTGCCTGAGAGACAAACGCGATAGATTCCGAGCACGAGAATCTTGAAGTGAGCCGTGCTCCCCACCATGTGCAATGCCTGGCGCAACGGTTCCCCGGCGGCGTTGCGCAATTCAATCAGCCAGAGCGACCGGCGCGGTTCACTCGCGCCCGCTACCAATTTGCATTTCAAATCGACAGCCTGCGCCGCCTTGCTTTCGATGAGCGCTTGCGAAGCGCCAGATGCTCCTCCGGCAAGAAATGATGACAGGATCAAAATAATCGTTAGCCGTAACGACACAAATCTCTTAGACACGATCCCTTCCTCCAGAGATCTCATCGCAAGGCATCGTTGCAGAACAGGCTGTGGATCGATGCTTAATGACGATCATATTTCCGGGTGTGTTCCAATTGGGCAGCACAGTCAAGTAGTGGTTGAGGGCAACAGTGGCCGGTAGAGAACTACCCAGATAGTCCCATATTAAAAAAGTGAGATTAGAATGTAACAATTTTTCACCGGCAATTCGCTGACATTGCGAAGAGTTGTGGAAATCTCTTCCTTCAAACCTGCAATAGTTTACAATTCAGTGCCATGCATATACCGGATGGTTTCCTGTCGAATCGGGTCGCTCTGTCTTTGGATGTTGTGTCCGGAGCAAGCGTCCTATACGCGGCTCGCCGCCTGAAGATCGAGCGATTCGGCCGAATGGTTCCGGTCATGGGCGTGCTCTCGGCATTTGTGTTTGCCGCACAGATGCTGAATTTCCCCGTCTTCGGCGGGACCTCGGGCCATTTGCTGGGAGGCGCGCTGCTCGGCATCCTGCTGGGCCCGTTAGGCGGACTCATGACGATGGCAACGGTGATCGTCGCCCAGGCGCTGTTCCTGCAGGACGGCGGAATCCTGGCTCTGGGTGCCAACGTGTTCAACATGGGAGCCCTTCCCGTATTCTTCGGATACGCGGTGTTCCGTATGCTGGGCTCACCGCAAAGGCCGGGCAAGGCCTTGGGGTTCCTCGGCTTTTTTGTGGGATGGGCTTCCGTAGTGATTTCGGCATCAGTGTGCGCGCTCGAGTTGGGGATTTCAGGGGCGGTTCCCCTGAAGATCGGGCTGCCGGCGATGGCCGGATTCCATGCGGTTCTGGGCGTTGTGGAGGGTGCGTTAACCGCAGGTGTGCTTTCCTTCCTCGCTCGCGTGCGCCCCGACTTGATCAGGGGAGATTCCGGCGCTCGATTCGGACTGGCTGACTGGATCGGGGGGTTCGTCATGGTGGCGATCCCGGTGGGAATTCTGGTGCTCGCGGGCGCTTCGAAGCTTCCCGACGCGCTTCAATCTTTGCTGGCGGGAGTTCCCGGGTCTGCAAAACCTGCGGCAAACCTGCTGTCCGCCGGCCGTTATACCGATTACGGCGTTGTGCTGTACTGTGCGATCCTGCTGCTTTTTGTGGTAGCCTATCTCGCCGCCCGAGCAGGGCAAAACCGTAGAGGCGGGCCGTGAAACACAGTTTTGTCGATCGATATGCCAACCTGGATTCGCCGCTGCACCTGTTGGAAGCCCGCACGAAGATCGTCGGGTTTTCCGCGCTCATATTCACAGTTTTATTCGTACACCCGGAAACTCTCGGTCAGTTTTTCGCTTTTTTCTTTTTGATGGCGATTCTTGCAGGAATCTCTCAAATCCCCATGCAGTACCTCTTCGGCCGCGCATTTGTGCTGTTGCCCTTCGTCCTGCTGGCAGGCATTGCCCTACCGTGGCGGGGAAATGAGGGATGGACATGGTTTCTGGCGCTCATGTTCCGGTCGATCCTGTGCCTTCTGATGTTGGTGCTCCTGACCAATACCACTCGTTTTATCGAATTGTTGCGCGGCCTGCGCAAACTGGGATGCCCGAAAATCCTGGTTGCCAACCTGAGCTTTCTTTATCGCTACCTTTTCGTGCTCACCGACGAGGTCATGAGAATGCGCCAGGCCCGCGACAGCAGGCGCGTAGGCCGGGCCGGCGTACTGAGGGAATTGAGAACGCTTGGATCAATGCTGGGGACCCTTCTGGTGCGCTCTTTTGCGCGCGCCGACCATTTGTATGAGGCCATGCTGTCACGCGGCTTCCACGGAGAGTTCCCCGTGTCTGACCCGCGGAGATTTTCCTGGCGGGACTTTGCATTTATTTCTGTCGTGGCGCTGTTCGTCGCCGCGATGGTTCACCGATGACTGGCAACACCCGGGACCAAATATGACGGATTATGCGGTTCGCATCACGCGGCTTCATTATGCTTACCCGGACGGGACTCATGCGCTCGAGGCCATCGACCTCGACATCCGCCAGGGCGAACGGGTAGCGATTGTCGGTCCCAGCGGCGCCGGCAAGTCCACCTTGCTGCTTCAATTGAACGGCATTCTGCGGGGCACCGGGATAGTGAGGGTCATGGGACAGTCCTTGCTGGATGGAGATTTGAAGCTCATACGGAAACAGCTGGGGATCGTTTTCCAGGATCCCAATGACCAGCTTTTTTGCCCGACCGTTTTCGAGGACATCGCCTTCGGGCCGCTCAACCTTGGTGTTCCTGCTCAGGAAATCGGAAAGAGGGTCGAAAAAGCGCTCTCCGACGTGCAATTGGACCCGTCGTACGCGACGCGGTCGGCGCACCACCTCAGCCACGGCGAGCGCAAGCGGGTTGCTCTTGCCTGCGTGCTCGCCATGGAGCCCGCGATCCTGGCTCTGGACGAGCCCACGAGCAACCTCGATCCCGGCAACCGCAGGCATCTGATCCGGCTGATCGCGTCATTGCCTGCGACGTTGATTCTGGGAACGCACGATCTCGAGATGGTCCTGGAGTTGTGTCCAAGGACCATCGTGATGGACCGCGGCAAGATCCGGGCCGACGGAGAAACCCGCCAGTTGCTTGCCGATCAGGACCTGATGAATAAGCACGGCCTTGAAGTACCCTTATCTTTATCTTTGAAACGCTGAAGTGATTCCTTATGTTGGTTGCAGCGGGAGAAGTAAACATTGAGGCTATGCTCTGGGAGCCGGAAAATGAGCCGCCCGTGGCCGCGGCAGTGTTGTGCCATCCGCATCCGCTTTACGGAGGCACGATGAACAATCGCGTCATCTATTTCGACTTTCTCCTCGATGACGCCCGGCCCTCGCTTTTGATTGTCGGCACCCGGGATGAATTCTGTCCGCGCGACAAAATGGAAGCATTCGCGCGTCGCCTGCCGAAAATGTCGACTGTTCGGTGGGTCGATGGCGCCGACCATTTTTTCACTCATCAGATCGATGAGGTCCAACTCGTGGTGAGGGAGTATCTGCGCGCGCAGTTCAAGGGAACTCAAGAATGAGGAAAGCAGCGCTTCGGACAATTGTCTCCGCGATCCTCCTCCTGGCAGTTAGCACGGTTGCCGGCGCAGCCGGCTTTCATAAGGTGAGCGAGCATTTCTATTATCTGGAATCCAAGACCGGCGGAGCCAACACCAGCGCCATCGTGACGCAGGAAGGCGTAGTGCTCATCGATCCACCTCAGGAATTGGAGATGCCCGCGATGCTGAACGCGCTCAAAGCCGTGACTTCCCATCCTGTGCGCTGGGTCATCAGCACGGACTATCAGCAGGAACGGTCCGGCGGCACGGCCACTTTGCTGAAGCTGGGCGCGGCAATCATCGGCAGCAAGGAATTGGACCGGCTGGCCGCATTCGCTCCCATTGAAGACCCGGCACAGATCCCCGCGGTTCCACAGGCGCTGCCCAATCCTCGGTTCTTGTTCACTCAGTTGCTTCACCTTTTCCCTTCGGGCATCGAGGTTCGCGTTCTGGCGGTTAAAGCCAAAGCCCGCACTGCAGGGGATGTCGTCGTCTTTCTTCCATCCGAAAAGGTTCTCGAAGTGGGCGATTTTATAACCTTTGGAAGCTTTCCCATCATCGACAGCGAACCGGGGGAAGGGAGCGCTTCAGGATGGATCGACGCCTTGAAACAGGTGGTCGAATTTGTGCCGCTGCTCAAATCGGCCATGCCCCAAGCCAAGCCGGAAGCCGGTGCACAGCCCGAATCCGAAAAAACTCTGGAAGAAATGGTCACAGTTGTTCCGGGCCACGGAGTCCCCGGCAATCTGCAACAGGTGAAAGCTCTGCTGGCGATATCGCAAAAACTTCACGCGGAGGCCACGAGAGCCGTCGACGCCGGCCGTACCCGCGAGGAGTTTATGAAGTCCCTGCCCTCCGATATCTTTGGCGCGTACGGCAATTTAGAAGCTTTCGCCGGCCAGCTTTTCGACGAACTTTCCAAAAAGTGAGCCGCGCACACACGAAATCCCGGTAAGGACTACTGGCGTATTTCATGTGTTTCGTGGTGTGCGCGGCGGTAGAATCATGATGGAGGTTTGAATCATGCATCAGACTCGCAACGCTGAACCTGGGACGCGCGTCGCTGACAGGAATCCCCTGCCGGGTTCAAAGAAGGTGTACCTGGACGGTCCGGGAGGAATTCGCGTTCCCATGAGAGAAATCGCTATGGGTGCGACTCGGACCATCGGAGGACAGGAAGAGAAAAATCCTCCCGTTCGAATCTATGACACCTCCGGACCGTATACCGACTCTAGAGTGGCCATCGATTTGAGATGTGGGCTGCCTGAGTTGCGCAAACCGTGGATATTGGCTCGCGGCCAATACACTTCGCAGGCGCCGAGCTATCGTCCCGTGCCGGGGCACAGCGACCCGGACACGCCTCTGCCGCGGTGCCGGGAAGTGCTGCGCGGGCGCGGCATCGTGACCCAGATGCACTACGCCAGGCGCGGGATCGTCACGCCGGAAATGGAGTTCGTCGCGTTGCGCGAAAACTGCGAGCCTGGTTTTGTATGCGACGAGGTGGCGCGGGGGCGTGCGATCATTCCCGCGAATATCAACCACCCCGAGAGCGAGCCGATGGCCATCGGGCGCAACTTTTTGGTGAAGATCAACGCCAACATCGGGAACTCCGCCGTGACCTCTTCGATCGAGGAAGAGGTCGAGAAAATGACGTGGTCGATCCGCTGGGGGGCCGACACGGTGATGGATCTTTCTACGGGGAAGAACATCCACGAGACCCGCGAATGGATCGTTCGCAACTCACCGGTGCCGATCGGCACGGTGCCCATTTATCAAGCTCTGGAAAAAGTCGGCGGCAAGGCCGAGGAGCTGAGTTGGGAGGTATTTCGCGATACGCTCATCGAGCAGGCGGAGCAGGGAGTCGATTATTTCACGATCCACGCGGGAGTCCTCCTGCGCCATATTCCGCTCACGGCAAAGCGCGTGACCGGCATTGTGAGCCGCGGCGGCTCCATCATGGCGAAGTGGTGCCTGGCGCATCACCGGGAGAGCTTCCTCTACACCCGCTTCGAGGAAATCTGCGAGATCATGAAGGCTTACGACATCGCCTTCTCGCTCGGGGACGGGCTGCGCCCGGGATCGATTGCCGACGCCAACGACGAGGCCCAGTTTGCTGAACTGGATACTCTCGGCGAGCTGACGTTGAAGGCATGGGATCAAGACTGCCAGGTAATGATCGAGGGCCCCGGTCACATACCCATGCACCAGATCAAGGAAAACGTCGACCGGCAATTGGCCGTTTGTCACGAGGCGCCTTTCTATACTCTCGGGCCTTTGGTCACCGACATCGCGGCGGGGTATGACCACATCAGCAGCGCCATCGGCGCGGCCATGATCGGCTGGTTTGGAACCGCCATGCTGTGTTACGTCACCCCGAAGGAACACCTGGGATTGCCGACCAAAAAGGACGTCCGCGACGGTGTCATCGCATACAAGATCGCGGCTCACGCGGCCGATTTGGCTAAGGGGCATCCCGGCGCCCGGCTGCAGGACGACGCGCTCTCAAAGGCGCGCTTCGAATTCCGTTGGGAAGACCAGTTCAACTTGTCTCTGGATCCGGAAACCGCGCGCGAATTCCACGACGAGACCTTACCTGAGGAGGGCGCCAAGGTGGCGCACTTCTGCAGCATGTGCGGCCCTCACTTTTGTGCGATGAAAATCACCCAGGAAGTGCGCGACTACGCTCAGGGGAAGGGCATCGCCATGGAGCAGGCGCTCGAGGCCGGGATGGACGAAATGAAGCGCGAGTTTCGCAAGCGCGGAAGCGAGATTTACCAGAGGATTTAGCTGAAAGTTCTATTTCAGCGGCGTCTTGGGAGAATGATCCATGCCCGATTTCGTGTGGCTTTTGATCGTGTTTGCGTGCTATCTGATCTTGATCCGCTGGGTACTGCCCCGTTTCGGCGTCGCCACGTGAGTGTCAAAGAACTCATGCAAGGTCGAGTCTCGACCGACACTGAGCAATGACCCCGCGGACGGAAGCGGCGCCCCCAAATGATTCCGCTAAGCGCTGCTTGAAACATTCCCCGATTGGCGCTGATCCACAAGGCTTTTCCAGGTATTGCGCTGCAAAAAGCTTCCTTCGACGTTGCGTTCCATCTGCAAAAACTTCGACGGCGTGACCGAGAACGACACCGCATCTTTGCCGAGTTGCTTACGGACATTCTCGCGCGCCGAAAGATCCATCAAGCCAATCACCGCGCGCGGATGCTCTTTTTCATATTCGCGGTAAGTGCAGATTCCGGCTGCCTGACATCCGGCCGCAAAGGGCACGGTGACGTTTTCGTTGTGTGCGCCTTCGTAATTCGCGAGCACAACCAGCGCCGCCAGCTGGTCGGAATTGACGAAGAACGTTATGCTGCGGACGTTGTCCCTCTCGAAAGTCACTTCGCGCAGAGGCTTCACAACCACGTACTTGGCCGGAATATCGACGATCGGCAGGTTATCGACGAATTTTTCCACCACTTGGGGCGTCTTGAGATAGCGCTCCCCTTGCAGGAAATCATCCGCCATGCCCGTGGCGCCGGACGATTCCATCTGCCTTCCGATGGCGCGTCCCGCTTCCGTACCAGCATTGCCGCTGGACAAGAATGCGTAAAAACACCCCTCGCCTCCGGGAAAGACCTTGTACTGATTGCCGAATCCCAGGCCGACACCGCCCCCCCAGCAACCGAAGGTGTCACGGCTGACAACCGCAGTCCTTCCCTTCGCTGCCGCAGCCAGGAGAAACATCACGCAGCTCCACCGCCCAGGGGTGAATTCGGTGGCCTTCGGTGGCTTTTCATCTGCCCAGATCAAGGCTACCGGCTGCAGTTCCAGCTTGAGGGCCGACACGATTCTGCTTTCCATATTTCATCTCCTCGCAAGTTTCCTCGGCCTCACAAACTGCCGCGTCTCCTGCGGATGGCCGGCCGCATCAGGGGCGGGACGGCTCCCTTATACCACACCCGCCGGAGCAGATTCGAGAGCGGTTGCAAATCCGCATGAATTCCACTCAGGACGATGCTATGCTTTTTCAGCCGGACCGGCTCAATTGACTTTCTGAATGGGGTTCCAGCCCGCAAATTACCCCTCCTGCAGAGGAACGATTCGCCGATGAACCTATCAAGATTGAGGTTTTCTCGGATTTTCAGTGCCCTCACTGCCGGCAGTTCTACTTTGAAACGCTGAAACCCCTCATTGCTGAATACGGCAACGCGAACAAGGTGTGTGTCGTCTACCATGATTTCCCTCTGCCCACTCATCCGTTGGCGCGCAGGGCCACTCTGTTCGCCCTCGCGGCGGCGCGTCTGGGAAAAGAGCCATGGGTGCGGGTGATGGATGCTCTGTACAGGGATCAGGATCAGTGGTCAAAGGACGGGAAAATCGAAGTCACTCTTGCCAAAGCCTTGGAATCGACGGAGCTGATGCGGGTGAAGAAACTGGCGGCGGACCCGGCGATCGACGCCGCGGTCGTACAGGAAGTCAATCTGGCTATGAGTCTGAACATCCGGGGGACGCCGACATTTTTCATCTCGTCCAGTAAGAACCCGCAACAGCGTATCGACCAGGTAATTGCCTATCCCGCTCTGAAGGATTACATCGACCACCTTCTCAAGCGCTAACTCTACGCAACACGGCAAATCGAGCTAGCCGGTTACTTCTTCCAATTCTCCGGCCGCAGCGAGCGAACCACCGCCCCGGCTTGCCACATCTCTGATTCGCGAATCTGTTTCAATTCGGTTTCGAGCTTTTCCCGATAGTCCGGCCTGCTGTTGGCCGCCATTACGTTGCGTGTCTCGTTGCCGTTTTTTACGCTCCCGTAAAGGTCTTCAAAGACGGGAGCTACCGCACCCCGGAAGCGATCCTTCCAGTCCAGCGCGCCGCGGTGAGCAGTGGAGGAACAATTGGCATACATCCAGTCCATGCCGTTCTCGCCGACAAGGCGGATCAGACTCTGGGTCAGCTCTTCAACTGTTTCATTGAAGGCTTCTGAAGGAGTATGGCTATTCTTGCGCAAAACCTGGTACTGGGCCTCCAGCACGCCGGCGAGCGCGCCCATCAGCACGCCGCGCTCGCCGGTCAGGACGCTGAAAACTTCGTGCTCAAAAGTGGTGCGAAACAGGTAGCCCGATCCAACAGCTATGCCGAGTGCCAGGGTGCGCTCCAGGGCGCGGCCTGTGAAATCCTGGCGGACGGCATAGCTGCTGTTGATGCCGCTGCCGTCCAGGAAATTGGCGCGGACGCTTCGTCCGGACCCTTTGGGCGCTACCAGGATTACGTCAACATTTTCGGGCGGAATGACGCCGGTCTGGTCGCGATAGACAATTGCGAAGCCGTGCGAGAAGTACAGCGCGGCACCCTTCCTGAGCCGAGGTTTGATGGCCGGCCACACGGTTTTTTGCGCTGCATCGGAAACAAGGTACTGAACGATGGTCGCGCGCCCGTGCGCACCATCTCGATGATCCCGAGCGGCTGCAATACTTCCACCAGCCCATCGACCTTTTGTTCGTCCCCGGTCACTTCGATCATGAGCGGCGTGGCAGTCATATCCACCACGCGGGCACGGAAAACATCTGCCATCTGGATGATCTCCGGACGGTTTGAGGATTCCGTGCTGATCTTAATCAGAGCCAAGTCGCGGCTGACCATCGGCTTTCCGGTCAGGTCTTCCACCTGGATCACGTTGACCAGCTTGTATAGATAGGAAGTCAGCCGTTCGACACTGACTTGCTCACCATCCACCACAATGGTCATGCGCGAGATTCCCGCCGTTTCGGTGTGACCGACCGTGAGCGATTCTATGTTGAAAGCGCGGCGGCGGAACAGCGAAGCCACTCTGTTAAGCACGCCGGGTTTGTCTTCGACCAAAACAACAAGTGTGTGCTGCACTGGTTTCCTCCTATTCATCCATTGCGGTTTCGGCGATCGCACTGGGACGGCGGATCATGTCGTGGAGATCGGCTCCGGCGGGTACCATCGGGTATACAGAATCTTCCTGCTCCACCCGGAAATCGATCACTACCGTGCCCGCGGTTTCCTCCGCCCTGCGGATGGCCGCTTCCCCTTCAGAGCGCCTGCTGACTCTCAGTCCGGTCAATCCGTGTGCTTCGGCAAGTTTCACAAAGTCTGGGCTGCGCAGCAGAGTGGCTGCGTAGCGGCGCTCATAGAAAAACTCCTGCCACTGGCGGATCATCCCCAGGTAGCCGTTATTGATGATGGCCACTTTGATGTTTTTGTTGATCTCGGACGGATCAATATCGATCTGGATCTTGCGCGCTTGAGGGGCATATGTGTTCAATCTGCCCGTCACGCGGTCATCGAATCGCATCCCAAAAGCCAGCAGCAGATCAGCCTCCTGGATGGCGGTATTGACCCATGATTCGCCGTGCATCCCCATCATGCCCATGTTGAGCGGGTGGCTGGAGGGGATAGCGCCAAGACCAAGCAGCGTCACGGCCACGGGCGTCTGGGCTCTCTCGGCGAACTGGCGCACTTCTTCCATGGCATTGCTCAAAAGAATTCCATGACCTGCCAGGATTATCGGGCGTTGTGCGGAGTTTATGGTTTTGGCGGCTCTCCGGATTATCTGCGACGCAGGCCGCAGGTCGGGACGGTAGCCCGGCAGGCTGATGTTGCTTTCATCATATTCCCAGTCTTCGATCGCAGACTGCTGCGCATCCTTGGTGATATCGATCAGCACGGGGCCGGGGCGGCCCGAGCGCGCAATATAGAACGCCTCGCGCAAGGCGGGCATGATTTCCTTTACACGAGTAACCAGGTAGTTGTGTTTGGTGATCGGCAACGTGATTCCAGTGATGTCGGTTTCCTGGAAAGCGTCGTAGCCGACCATCTGGCTTCGGACCTGGCCGGTGATGCATACCAGCGGCACCGAATCCATGTAAGCATTGGCGATGCCCGTGACGAGATTGGTTGCTCCAGGACCGGACGTGGCCATCGCCACTCCTACCCGGCCGCTGGCCCGGGCATAGCCGTCCGCCATGTGGACCAGGCTTTGCTCGTGGCGGCCCAGCACATGATGAACGGGGTAATCCAGCATCGCATCATAGATGGGCAGATTCGCACCCCCGGGATAGCCGAAGACTGTCTCGACCCCTTCCCTGATCAGGCACTCCCAAACGATTTGAGCACCCGTACGCCTCATAGGATTCCGCTTCCTTTCAGCAATCAGCACTCGAGCACCGCACCCGTGTCGGCGGATGTGACAAGCCTTGCGTAGCGGCGCAGCCAGCGGTTCTGCGTGCGCGGCGCGAACGGGGGAAGCGCAGCCAGGCGGGATCGGATTTCGGCTTCCGGCAGCCGGATAGACAATGTGCGAGCTTCCAGATCGATCTCGATGATGTCCCCGGCCCGCAGTGCCGCAATCGCACCCCCAGTGGCTGCCTCCGGTGAAACGTGCCCGATGCAGGCACCCCGCGTGCCGCCACTGAAACGCCCGTCCGTAATCAATGCAACCTGGTCTCCCAGGCCCATACCTATGAGGAGACTGGTCGGGCTGAGCATCTCCTGCATGCCGGGGCCGCCGCGCGGACCTTCGTACCGGATGACCACCACGTCGCCTGCTTCGATCTCGCCGGCCCCGATTCCCGCCAGCGCCTCGTCCTGCGATTCGTAAATGTGCGCTGGGCCGGAAAACCTCTGTGTCCCCGCATCCACACCCCCCGTCTTGACCACCGCTCCTCGCGGTGCAGGTCTTCCATGTGCCATGGTCCCGCCGGGCTGATCTTGCAGAGGTGCGGCACGCGATCTGCGACGGCATTGATGCGCTCAAGCGCGTAGTCGATCCCGGCTTCGTTGGCAATCGCCAGCGCGTGCAGAATCGTATTGGTGGAACCGCCCAATGCCATGTCCAGCGCGAAGGCGTCGTCAAGCGCTGCGACAGTGACGATGTCGCGAGGACGGAGGTTTCTTTGAATTAAATCCGAAATGAGAGCGGCAGCCTGCCGGGCAAGTCCTTCACGCTCGGGCGTGCATGCCAGCGCGGTACCGTTGTAGGGTAACGCCATTCCCAAGGCTTCCATCAGACAGTTCATGCTGTTGGCCGTAAACACGCCGGAGCACGAACCGCATGAGGGGCAGGCGTAGCGTTCAAGCTTGGTCAGGCGCCTCTCGTCGATCCTGCCGGCCCGGTAGGCTCCCACACCCTCGAATACCGAAATCAGATCCACCACTTCGCCGTCTGGCGTACGCCCCGCCGGCATCGGCCCTCCCGAAATGAAGATAGCCGGGATGTTGACCCTCATGGCCGCCATCAACATGCCAGGAACAGTTTTGTCGCAGTTGGGAATGCAAACCATGGCGTCGAAGCAGTGCGCCTCGATCATGGTCTCCACGCAATCGGCGATCAATTCGCGGGATGGCAGCGAGTACTTCATGCCTGCATGCCCCATGGCGATCCCATCATCCACGGCGATGGTGTTGAATTCGAATGGGACGCCTCCCGCCGCGGCGACAGATTGCTTTACCAACTGCCCGAATTCCTGCAAATGGACATGCCCGGGAACGATATCGACGTAAGAATTGACAATGGCAACAAAGGGCTTGCCCATGTCGGCCTCGCGGATGCCCGCAGCGCGCAGAAGAGCGCGTTGAGGAGCTTTTTCGAATCCGGCCTTACCGTTTGCTTGGCGCCCGCGCAATAGCAAATCGGCGTCTTAGCGAGAGTGATGGGAATCGTGCGCACCGTTTTGGAAAGGATGCGGTAATGCAGTAGGTTGGTGTGCCGCAGGTTTTGGCGTCGCGGTAGGAATGCCGGTCGCGCGGCACTCCCTGCACAGAGCCGTACGCGCTAGCTGCGCGCGTACGGCTCCTATTTCTTTCGGTGCATGGCGCACCACAATCACGTCGCCGTGCGCCACCTTCTCTCGCCATGCTTCCATCCAGAGAGTGAAGGCGCAGTGCAGATAGATGTTCGCCAACAAGGATGTTATCACCGCCCCTTTGGCGTCCCGACCGGAATCCGGACGAGAATCCCAGAAGGTCGCTCTCATGAACCTGATTGAGTAGCGTATCCCCGATTTCTGAAAGCTATTGCAGGATCCAGGAGCCCGTTATCACAAAGCCCAGATTGGGCACGCCTGGAATCATTGATCCCGACATAGCTGGACCAATCGCAGTCAATCGGACCTGCTTGCCTCCATCGCATATCACTCCGAACATCACCAACGGAAACGCCTGACCAAACAGGTTAATGTTAGCCGACAGTTTGACTGTGCCGTCCACATTTACCTGATAGGTACCCGTCCAGGAGTAGTTCAAAAGCAAGCCGTTATAGTTTTCATAGACGGTTCCCTGGGCGTTCCCTTGTCCATCCAGATCAACCGTTCCGGTCAGACAGTAGGGCCCATTCAGGAACGCCATAGGACTGGTGCTGGGAAAAACCATGGTTCCTGTGAGTTGGGATGCGTAGGTGCCCCATAGACAGCTATTGCTATACCTACGCTGACCAGCGTTCGTGAGAGGCACACGCAAAAACATCAGGGCCCCAAAGGCAATGGAAACCAGGCTAATACAAGTCAACAGCGTGGTTCGACGCATAATATGTCTCCTTTCAATTCGATGATCGTCCCGGCAACTCACCATTGAGGTGGATGCCTTCCGGCCGCGAATATGCCGCTCTGCAACCGGGTTTTCAATGCACCGCGGATAACGCCTGCATCATTTGTACATAACGCCGTGAGTTGCTGCAGTCATGTCGCTTATGGCCTCGAATCACATCGCAGAAACTGCTTGGCTGGAACATCACCGAATAGTAGACTGCTAACAACCTCCAGATTTGAATAGGGAAACCAGAATGCAGCCGGCACCGGCTTTTCGCTTCGGTATCTTTGAGGTTGATGCGCGCTTGTGCGAGTTGCGCAAGAAGGGCAATAAAGTAAAGCTTCAGGACCAGCCATTCCAGGTCTTGATAATGCTGTTGGAACATCCGGGAGAGGTAGTGACCCGTGAGC
>Ga0187854_10001236_pt1 | contig 25862 bp, 21 predicted proteins | sample June2016WEW_6_15_FD_132445 | JGI IMG/M metagenome (GOLD analysis project Ga0187854, IMG submission 132445) | Peatland microbial communities from SPRUCE experiment site at the Marcell Experimental Forest, Minnesota, USA - June2016WEW_6_150 | ecosystem: Environmental > Terrestrial > Soil >...
AATGTTATCAGGATGAAACTCGCAGTTTCTGATGATAAGATGATGCATTATGCGTGATCTGGTCGCGATTTATGAACCCCAAAGACCTCCATGTTCCAATTGGTTATGTTGAATGATCCCATTTTTCGTGAAGGATGTCCATCCATCGGATCGCTTCGGAATCGGTGATCTTTCCGAGGTAGACCTGCGTGGTCTTTAAATCCTGGTGCCTCAAGATTACCTTTGATACTACTTCCAGGGGGACACCGTTTCTGCTGGCATACGTGGCCGAATATCTCCGGAGATCATGGGGTGACACATGGACATTCAATTTGGCTCCCAGCCCTCTGACAAGGGATCTTGCCGTCGAATAGCAGATGGGGAAGAGCCTGTCTTCCGGCTCAAAGGCTTTCTCTTTGATGTACTCTACCAGTTTTCTCGAGACGTTTTCAGGCATATAGGCAATTTCCGTCTCCTTACCTGATTTAGGTTCCCTAAGAGTGATGGTTCTATCGGAGACATCCGATACCTTGATCTTCAGCAATTCACCGATTCTCAATCCGCACCGTGCCTGAAGTTCCAATATCAACCGGTCACGTTGCCTTTTCGCGTTGTAGATCATTTCTTCCACCGTTTCCCTGTCGAGGATCTTGCGTGGTAACTGTTTCGGTGCCCTGAAGGCTTTGCTGAGCAGCGTCGTGTTGCAGGGATTTCTCATGTTCAGGGAGCAGCGGTCGATTATGAAGTTGTAAAAGGATTTTATCTGGGCATACCGGAGCCTGCGTGTGGATTTAGACATCTTCTGAGTCACACTTTCCAGAAAATGGAAGATCTCATCGGGACTGATATCCTCCAGTCGCCTCTCTCCATGAATCGCATTGAATCTGTCAAGCAGCAGGCTGTAGCTCTCGATGGTTCTCTCTTTGTGGTTTGACTGAAGATAATATTTGAACAGGGTTATCGCTTCTTTTGTGGTCATGGTACACCTCCATATTCTATGTTTGTGAGGTCTTTGGGGAAGACGGAATTATAAAGGCAGGAATGAAAAAATGCTAAGAATCAGACGATCAACAGGCAAATTATATGAGATGATACTCTTGAATGATACACCTACAAAGTCACACCTGGCTACATTATTGAGAATCATTGATTAAGGTTCGTACCGTTGACTATGTTATCATCTATTTTCTATCCAACTCTTTCTTTACGGCCAGTCCCAGTTTCTCTATGACATAAGGCTTTCTCACATAGCCGCCCGCTCCGAGTGACTGCGCAGCATGCACCCTATCCGTTTCCGAAAAACCACTCACGATAATCGCCTTCTGTTGCGGACGGATATCAATGATGCTCCGGTAGGTATCAAGTCCGTCCATGCCAGGATCCATGATCATGTCCAGGATGAGCAAATCAACCGGCTTGTTTTTCACAAACTCTATAGCCTCTTCACCGCTGGCAACAGTACTCACCTTGTATCCAAGACTATCCAGCATTGCTGATGCTAAAAGGCGTTGACCTTCCACATCATCCACAACCAGAATGTGTTCACCCAGGCCCATGTATGTACTCTGAGGGACGACCTGTTCAGCGTTGGTTAGGTCTTCCCTGGTCACGGGGAAATATAAGGTAAAGATACTCCCTTCACCCTCTGTGCTCTGTACATCAATGTACCCATCGTGATCTTTCACAGTGCCCCACACAACTGCTAGTCCGAGCCCGGTGCCGCTTCTGCCCATCACCTTCTTCGTATAGAAGGGCTCGAAGATCCTTCCGAGATCTGCCTGTGATATTCCCGATCCCGTATCCGATACGGTAAGCACGGCATATTCCCCTTCCTTTGTGGTGTCATACCCGTGAATCGGCCTGTCCAAGTAACGGTTCTCGGTCCTGATCAGCACCTCTCCCGACCCGGATATCGCCTCCGCAGCGTTCGAAAGCAGATTCATGACTGTCTTATTTAGATGTGTGGATGAACCCTTGATATTCAGGAGCTCGGCGTCCAGGGATGTTTTAAATTGAACGCCGGGATGATGGGATTTGATTGTTTCAAACTCCGGCATCTGCATAAAATCCGAAATAACGCTGTTCAGGCTCAGCGCCTCCGAGACCAGCACACCTCTCCTGGTGAGTGTAAGCAAGTCCTGGATGATTGCCGCCGCGCGCTGACCGCCTTTGAAAATCTGCTTTGCGTGTCTTTGAAAGGGGCTCTCCTGAGGGACGCTTTGCAGAAGAAGCTCCGAATACCCCACCAGGACTCCAAGAACATTGTTGAGGTCATGGGCCACGCCGCCTGCTAAAGTCCCTAATGCCTCCATCTTCTCCGCTCGCCGCAGACGCTCCTGCAACATTTTGCGTTCCTCCTCAACCTGACGGCGCACTGTGATATCGCGGGCGATGCACCGAAAACCGATTGCTTCCCCTTCCGAATTTCTCATGAGATTCACGGATAGTTCCATGTTGCGAGTGTGTTTGTCTTTCCTGATCACCTCAAAGTCATAGAGACTCCTTTTTTCTCCTGTTTTGTAAATATTGCTATAGATAGCGCGCAGCTTTTTCTCTGTCTCCGGTGAGGTATATTGCCTGTAATTCATATTCATTAATTCGCTTTGGGCATAACCCGAAACACTACAGGTAGAATCATTGCAGAAAGTCATATTTCCCTTCAAATCTATCTCAAAATAGGCCTCGTCAATATTCTCCAGAATGGTGCGGTATTTATCTTCGCTCTCGCGCAGGGACTGCTCCATCGTCTTGCGATCGGTGATGTCATGCGCGATGACCGTCGCAATGATTCGATTGTCTGGTTCGTAGGAGTGACGCGAATTTAGAAGAGCCCAAAACGCACTGCCATCCTTACGCTTTATCTGGTATTCGACATTATCTGGGAACGGTTCACCCGCAAGGACTTTGGGATGCCTTTGCATAAAAGTTTTCATGCTTTCTTCAGTGAGCAATTGTATGGAATCCATCGCCAGAAATTCTTCTCTGGTATAGCCGGTGTAATGACACATGACATCGTTTACGCTTAAAAACTTTCGCGCTGTGACATCCACTTCGTAGATACCGGTAGGCGCATGCTTGACAAGATACCTGTATCTTTCCTCGCTTTCACGCAACGACTGCTCACTCTCTACGAGGCTGTTATACTGCGCTTGCATTTGCTCATCTGCCGCTCTGAGCTGTTGGTAGGCCTTACGCAACTCGGTATCTGCCTTCTTGCGCTCGGTGACGTCTATCATGGCTCCCCTTATCCCCACGGTCTTGTTCTCATGAATCTTGGCCGAGGAATAGATGAGTCCTATAAACCTGCTGCCATCTTTCCTGAGAAGGGTATATTCCCGGCCGGGGGTTGATGTTCCCTGGATTACCTGGCTCATATTCTCTCCAACTCTCTGCCATTCCTCTGGTGGAAAGAACTGAAGTGCGGTCATACCCTCTTTGTAATCTTCTTCATTATACCCGAAGGTTTCGAGGGCAGTTCGATTAAGGGAGGCAATACTTCCTGCGGTATCAATTTCAAAAATTGATATTGGCAGGAAATCCGTCAATTCACGGTGCCGCTTTTCACTCTCCCGCAACTTCTCCTCCGCTCGCTTGCGGTCGGTGATGTCTCGGCTGATACCGCGATACCCGATGGGATGACCGTCGTTGTTTTTTATCAGTGAAAACGACGATTCAACATGTACAATCGTTCTATCCTTTCTAATTACCTCGTAGCTGATGACTTTCGAAGGTATATTCCCCTTGTAGACATCCCTCAAGTTTCTCTCTACGATTTCTGCGTTTTCAGGATCCATGTACATCCGGTGATTCATTCCCGCCATCTCTTCCGGAGAATAGCCAAGAGACCTTGGTAGCATGGGATTGCAGAAGGTCATGTTGCCACGCAGATCCGTCTCAAAATAGCTATCGCTCATGCTCTCAAGGATGTTGCGGTATTTCTCCTCGCTCTCCTTTAATGCCTGTTCCACCCGTCTGCGATCGGTGATGTCACGAACAATGCCCCGGAAACCGGTGGGGTGGCCATTTGAATCCCTTAACAAGAATGCGGAAAATTCAATGGTTCTTCTGGCGCCGTCTTTTCTTATAATATCCCATTCGAAATTATTGAGAGGAATTCCAGTCTTGTACATCTGGTTATAGGCACGGTAGACCTTTTTCGCAATCTCTTGTTTGGCAGCGTACAGGCTGTAATTCTTGCCCATCATTTCTTTAGCGCTGTATCCAAAGATTTTCAGGAATGCCTCATTGAAAAAAGTGAAGTTTCCGGCCAGATCCACTTCCTGATAACCTTCCTCCATTTCATCCAGAACCGTGCGATACTGTTCCTCGCTCTCCTGCAGGGCATTTTCATTTAGCCTACGCTTTTCTTCAGCCCCTAACGAAGAGGCAAGGATGCCAAGGAAACGCTCATCATCAGTTGTGGGAATGAAATCACGCTGAAAAACGACGCACAAAGAACCGACAGGTTCCGAACCATATCGCACCACATGACCGATATAAGTCGCAAGTCCATAAGCACAGACGTTGGGATCGGTTTCTGCATAGTTGGTCTCCGCCAGATTCCGTATATGAACAATTCTCCCCTCATTTTTGCGAATGACATCATAACAGATGTGTCCCTGCGCATCGTCCTTTACTTTAAAGTCCGCGGGTGTTTGCCACTGACCTACGGCCACAAGCATATCCCCTTCCAGGCGGTTGTATATTGAAGCCGTGGCGCCCATCAATTCTCCCGCAAGGGCAGTCAGGCGCCTGATGTTATCACCGACATCATTGCTTAGGCTGAGCAGACATTCATTGACTGCACTCAGCCTCATTTCAGCTTTCCTGAAGACCGATTCCAGTCTTTCCATTTCTGAAACTTTCTGCCTTAAAGAAGACAGTTCCTGAATCAATTCCTGCTTTGTCTTGGATTGATCTTTCATCCGGTTGCCCCTGTATTAGATAATTGATGTTGGTTGGAAAGGAAAGGCTACGTATTAGTTATGAGACCTGTAAATTAATAACAAAACTAATTGAAACTTATTGAGAAGTCAAATGCAATGCAGTCCATCAGATGCTGTTTTCCACTTGATATCAGCACCTTTTCTTGTCTTATACTAATTACTGAGTTCAGGAAGATATTTATTCTTGTCGTCAGTAAAGAAATGGAAATTTTAGGTCTGCATGTTTCAACCGATACTGCGTAAGATCGATCAATGGAAATGTGAAATGTACCGGCTCTCGTGTCCACCTACTAATACTCACTCTAAGTTATCTCTAAAAGATAAGGATTATTGGTAGAAATGTGCAATAAAAGAGGAGGAGTCAATATGACCCTTCCTCTTCTTCGCTTGCAGTGGGGATCCGAGAGATACGGTTACTACCGTCAGCAGTACAATCCATTATAGGGAATTTTCATCTTTTCTCCTTCAAGAAACTCATATAAGCCTTCGCTGTTTCTTCAGGTTTCTCCATCATGGGGCAATGCCCAGTGTCCTTCATAATAACCGTCCTGTAATTCTTCAGATTCTTTTCCAGGAAAGCAACACCCCCTATGTCCAGCAGTTTGTCTTGATCCCCCCATATGATCAGGACAGGTGCCTGAATCAGAGGTAGCACGGGTGCCAAAGAAAATTGGAGAGGATTTCCTCCCCAGCCGTTCCATATTTTCTTGTTGAACCCCGTGTGGGCAATCCAATTTGCGGCCATGATTTTCTTGAAGGATTCAGGGAGTGTCGGCCGCTTTACAAAGACCAATGCCATAAGCTTATCATAATCTTCGTAGTTGTGGATCCAGAACAGATTATTGCCCTTTTCCAGTTGCATGACGAACTCGCTCTTGTTCTGAGATGGAGCTCCGAGCGTATCCAACAGGGCAAGAGTCAGAACCTTCTCGGGGTGTTTTGCTCCGTAGGTTGCAGTAAGTGCGCCTCCCAGCGAATTTCCCGCCATATGGACTTTATCGAGCTTGAGCACCTCCATAAATCGGTCGATGCGCCCCACCTGGCTCTTGATATCGTAATTATCCGTCGGCACCTGTGAGCTTTCACCGAAACCAGGGACATCAGGGATAATCAGGTGGTAGCCCTTCAAGTATTTGGCAAAGGCCGTCCAGAGATCCTTGTAACCGCCGAATCCATGAAGGAGTACGACTGTTTCTCCTTTTCCTCCTTCCAGGTAAACTATCTTGTGATCGTCAACTTGGACTTCCTTCTTGACCAGATCGGCGGAGCGTCTCTGGATGTCCATCACCAACCTGAACACCGTTTCCGGGAAAAGGAAGTAAAATGCCACCGGCAGGACAACGATGGCAACGACGACGAGCAATCCGTACCCTAAGAATATTGTCATTTTGTTCCCTCCTATCCATTATGGTTGGCATTGAGTCCAAGACACAGATAACGAATACATCTTATTTCAATTTCCCGTAAATGCATACAGTGCCAGCGTTACTACATTTTAACTTCACTGATCTGAATCGTTGGCTGAGTGTCGGTGTAGTTGGGCATATCTGCCATGATCGCTTTGGCGTTGGGACCGAAAGCGTTTTGAAATGCCTCCACCGAATCAAAATAGAGATGGCACATAGCCATATAGGTTGGTCGAGATCCGGGTACTACGCCAGCCAATCCCTGTTCCACTTCAGTGCGTTTGCACGCACTCCCTAACAATTGCTGGACCATGGGGATGTGCTTGCTGCAGTAGTAGTTCATGTCAAATTTCTTGCCTTCGCTGTTTGGATAAAACACGCTGACTTTGATCATTTTTCTTCCTCCTTTTCTTACGAAAGTTCAGCCAGAGTTTTCTCTGTTCTCGTCACCCAGCCGTCAGCACCGCATTCCTTGAAGAGGTCGATGGCCTTGGTGAGTTGAACCTTCGCTCCTTGAACATCGCCTTTCTTCTTGAAGAAGTCGGCATAGAGGGAGTGGTCTTTGCCCAGGTGGAACATCATACGGTTCCTTTGATCAGCTTCAATGGCCTTCTGAATCCAATGTTCAGAATCAGATATGTGTCGATCATCAATGTTGAGTAATATCTCTCCTATATATCTTTGAATCCAGCCCTCGTTTACTTTTAACTTATTGTTTCGTGAATAGGTATATAAGGATTCTAAATTCAAATCTCTTTCTTCATTCATCACTTTTGATCTCGCTAAACCCACTTTCCCAAGATTCGTCCAGGATGGCAAATATCGCATATTCTCGAAAAGCCGAATCTGTTTTTCATAAGCTTCTTTGGATTTCAAGAAATCTCCCGTTTCAAAATATATCTCCCCCAAGTAAAGTTGCGCATACGCATTGTATGAATGAAAATTGATCCTTTCACAAAATTTGACACCTATTAGCAAATGTTCTTCTGCCTCTTTCAATAATCCTTTTCCGTAGCAGGAAAGTCCGTGGAGGGTATACGGCATCGGTTTTGAATAAATATCTCCGCTTTCTTCGGCAATACGGACAGCATCCAGGGTTGTTTGAAATGCTAAATCTATTTTTCCGGCATAGTAATAACCAGTCTCGGCCAGATTGCTCTTCGAAATTGCAATCCCCCAAAGATTATTTGCCTTCACATTAATATCAAGGGCTCTTTGGTAACATTTTAATGCCTTCTCAAAATCACAGTTCCAACCTAAAAGATTCCCAAACCAGGAGCTCGCTAAAACTGAAGAAATGACGTCTTTAACTTCGCTTGATATCTTCAGAGCCATCTCAAAAGTTTTAAATGACTCTGGAAAATTTTCCTCTGCGAAACCGTGGTATGTACCAAGGATCGTGTATAACTGGCAAAGCCTCTTCTTATAGTCATGCCTTATGGCCAAATCAATAATCGGGTCTACAGCCTCTTTTGCCTCAACAAAATAGTGCATTTGAGCCATGTAGATCCCGAGGCTCGTCCTGGCATCGATAATTTGTTTATCTACCTCATCTGTCCGGGGTAAGCTTTCAAGTGATGTTACTCTTTTGTTTGCATAGGCAATCGCATCGTTCATCGAAGCTGTCTTTTCAGCCTGTCTACTTGCCAGCCTTGAATACTCAGCACTCTTCTCGTAATCCTCGCTGGCCATGCAATGGTTGGCCAGAACACCGTAACAGTCACAGATATCGTCACCGTGAATCTCTTCTATAGTCCTGGCAATCTTGGCGTGGATCTGCTTCCGCTTCTTGGTCAGGATGGAGTCGTAGGCGACCTCTCTCGTCAGGGCATGCTTGAAGATGTAGGTTGAGCTGGGATAGATGCCCCGCTCATAGAGGAGCTCCGAATCCCTGAGCGTGGATAGATGGGATAGAAGCTCCTGCTCCGGCAGCCCCGTCACCCTCCTGATCAGCTCATGGCTGAACTCCCTTTCTATTACAGAGCCTGTTCTTAATACTTCTCTTGCACCCTCGGGAAGCTTATCAATCCGGGACATGATTACCTCCTGGATGGTGGAAGGGATGGAGACGGTCATGATGTCCTGGGTGATTGTTACTTCTCCGTTCCTGCACTTAATAATCTTTAAGTCCTTCAGGGATTTGATGAACTCCTCGATGAAGAAAGGAATCCCTTCTGCCTTCTGAAGGATCAGGTCTTCCAGGTTCCGATCTATGTCCCTGGCAGCAAGGACATGCTCGATCATGGCGAGGCTCTCACGGTTGGACAGCCTGTTCAATGTAACCTGGCTGTGATAGGAGCGGCTTCCCCAGGTATGAACGAACTCTGGCCGGTAGGTGAAGATGAGGAATACCCTGGCACCCGGTATACTCTCTAAAAGTTCTTTCAGGGCATCCTCAGAACTCCGGTCCATCCAGTGAAGGTCCTCGATGGCCATAATAAGCGGTCTTCCCTCGGAGCCCTTGATTGCTATGCGCTTTAGAGCCTCCAGGGTCCTTTCTTTCCTGGCTTCGGGGCTCATGGGGATATTGTCAATGCCGCTCTCTTTCACAGAGAGGAGTTCCAGGAGAAAGGGAAGGGTCGAGGCTTTATCAATGTTCAGCGCCTTGAGAAACCTCGTGATCTTTTGACGGATGTCCTCATCGGTATCCATATCCTCGATTTCAAAGTTGGCTCTCAGAACATCCACGATGGGATGGTAGGCAATGTTTCTGCTGTAGGAGAGGCATCTCCCCTCAAGGAAAGTGACATCCTCGTTGGTTACAGCCTTTCTAAACTCATAAAGTAGCCTGGACTTACCAATACCTGCCTCGGAGATGATGGAAATGGCCTGGCCTCTCCCCTCCTTGGACCGTTCATAGCCATCGAGAAGAAGTTCAAGCTCCCGATGTCTCCCAACGAAGGGAGTCAATCCCCTTTCGGCACTGACATCAAACCGTGTCCTCCTCGTACTGGCTGCAATGATCCTGTACACACGGAGGGATCTCTCCTTGCCCTTGATTTCTTTGTCACCTAAAGCCTCAAACCGGAAGTACCCTTCCGTGAGCTTGAAAGTATCCTCAGTCACATAAGTAGTGCCAGGTTCTGCCAGTTGTTCCATCCGGGCAGCTAGGTTCACTGTATCACCAACCGCCTTGAACTCAACACGGAGGTCATTCCCCAGGGTGCCCACAACCACGGGACCCGTATGAATGCCAATACGCATCTGGATGGGGGGGAAATCTCCTTTCTCCCGCTTGACCTTCTCATTGTATCTGGATATTTCTCTGTGAATGGATATGGCGGATCGCAGAGCCCTCTGAGGTGCATCCTCCAGTGCTATAGGGGCTCCAAATAAGGCCATGACCCCGTCACCGGTCATCTCGTTCACCGTGCCTTCGTAGGCGTGTACTCTGTGAATGAGGATCTCATACACCTCATCCATCATAGCATACACTTCTTCTGGGCCAAGTTTATCAGCTAACGGAGTGAAGCCCTTCATGTCACAGAACAGGACCGTGACCTGTCTCTTCTCACCTTCTATCTTGTTCCGCTGGGAGAGGATCTTCTCGGTGATGCCCTTTGGGAGATACTTCTGGATCTTCTCCAGCTTCTCATCAAAGGAGAGTTCTCTGCGGGTGGGCTCGGAGGGAATGGATATATTGTGGCCGCAGTCGCCGCAGAACTGGAAGTCTGGAGGATTGGGAGACTGGCACTTTGGGCAGATGCTCTCTATCTTAGTCCCGCATCTACCGCAGAATTTCTTGCCTTCAGGATTTTCAAACTGGCACTTCGGGCAATTCAAGTCTTATTGTCCTCATCCCCATTACCGTTTTTTCTCTGGAGGCAAGGGAAACTTCCTCCAGGACAGAAACAGACGTTCAAAGGTGGCTTTTGTATCCAGAGCCTCGAAGAGCATCCTGGAGTCTTCAAGGAGCGATCGGGTTTCTTCGAGAGCCTTCTGGATGTCCCGCTCGGGAGAGCTGGAGATCCTGCCGTGGCCCGGATAGAGGTTCTCTGTCCGCAGACCGCTTAACCGCTGTAATGACATATGGTAGTCGCTGATGCTGCCGGAAGCGAAAACACCGGAGAGGATACCGTCAGCAAGAACGGTATCGCCTGTAAAGAGGAGCTTGTGATCGGGCTCATAGATGCAGATGCAGCCGGAGGTATGACCGGGGGTGTGCATGATCTGGAGCCGGTAGTTGCCGAGATCAATCATGGTGTCCCCTTCGAGGTAAATATCGGCACGAATGGGTTTGGCAAGGCGGTCAAAGTATTTGCTCATCATGACAAACTCGTCCTGGAGCTGGATCTTGTTAGCTGCCAGACGGTGGGCGGCCAGAACGGCTGTGTCAAAGAAGAAGGAACTGGCCCCGATGTGGTCAAAGTGTTCATGGGTCAGGATGATGAGGTGGATATCTTCAGGTTGCAGCTTGACTTCTTTAAGGCGGTCTTTAAGGTTCGGGAAATTGGCAGCTATGCCTGTATCAATGAGAACGTTCTTTGCCTCGCCCTTGATCAGATAGACATGGCTGCCGGGCCGGTCCACCCGGATCTGGTAGATGTCTGGTCTGAGCTCCACTATCCGTTTCTTCCCCTTCACTTCCGTTTCCTCTTTGCGGGTTTTTTTGCCTTTTCGACGTTTTCCTTCAACAGAGTGTCGTATAAGCTCCACCGTTCCCTGATCCGATGGCAGAGCTCATGCATGATGGTCAGGGCAAAGGCGGGCTGTTGGCTCACCAGATAGAGGAACTTATCCTGGTCCAGGGTGATAAGGTGGGTGTTATCCTCTGCGGCAATGGCTGTGGCAGTTCGGGGAGAGGAATCGACCAGCGCCATCTCTCCAAAGAACTCACCCGGCCCAAGGGTCGCCAGGATGACATCTCTTCCCATCTTTTTTGTTGTCAGCCTGACTTTTCCGGAATGAATTACATACATCTCACTGCCAAGACTGTTTCCCTCAAAGATAATATCTGATTTCTGGTAGGTTCTGAGAAATTTCGTGAAGGGCGACTTATCGGGCATTGCTTTCATCTTTTTCCTCTTTCAACTTCCAGTTTTTGCGAGGATGTCCCGAACCGGTTTTGCATTGAGAAAACCTTCTCGGAGACTTTGGTCAGACAGGCCACCTGCTGTCTTTCGGATGATATCAGCTGCGGAGCCCCATTCCTTTTTCGCTTCACTTTCTCGCCGTAGCTTATCGTAAACCGATGCCAGTGACGCATGTGCCTCCCAGAGCTGTCGTGGGTTACCTACTTCTTTAAGAATCAAAATGGCTTCGTTTAAACTCCGAATGGCGTTATCGGGCTCGTTACGTTTCATCTGCACTTCGCCAAGTACCCTCAAGAATCGTCCCTCGATTTTCTTTGTATGCTCCGTCCTTGACATTTCAAGGTTTTTCTCAATTCTGGTCCCTGCTTGATCAACATTTCCACGTTGCAAGAGGATAAGTGAGGCGAGAAAATCCAGTCGGGCCTCCCAACGATCTCGTGCTCTAAAATAGTCTGGAGCCTTTGATTCTTCTTCAAAAGATACTATGCGGTCCCATGCTTCTGCCGTGTTCCCCTGATCGAACAAATTCTCCATCAAGTTGACATTGGCGTTCGCAAAGATCTCAGCGCCCGTTGGTCGCCCCATCAAATATTGCTCCATAAGTTTACGTGCAATTGCCTCACTTTTCAGGTTCCATTTCCGGGCCTCTTCAGGATGATGGATCTCGCCGTAACAGTAACCCAGAATGTTGTAAAGCCTCCCCGAGTGAACTTCTCCTCCAAGTTTTTCACAAAGATCAATTCCATATTTAAGTACTGAGACTGCTTCTTCTATACGACCAATTTCGGCAAGAGAAAGTCCCCGGATGAATATAAGCCCTGAGAGTGAGGTAAGACTAAACATTTTGCTGAATGCATCAGTCATTCCTTCTGTTAATTCAATTGTTTTACTAGGTCTGCCAAGCCATCTCTCCGCTATCGCACGTATTGCACGAGTAGCGACGACTGCTCGTTTGTTCCCCGTCTGAAGGGCCATTGTCTCAGCTTCTACTGTCATATTGTACCCTTCATACCAATGGCATAGTGAACACAAATAGAACCCCTTGGCCGATAGAATTTGACTCTCGGCTCCTTTATCCCCCACTTCTTTGGCTCTTGTGATTGCTTCTTCATAAGATCTGATTGCTTCTTCACGGTTCTTACGGATAAACCACTTTGCCCGTATAAACCCCATCAAGTTCTCCATTTCATGTGCGGTCATACCGTGTTTTTGACAGATTTCGATGGCTTTTCTATACATCTCCAGAGCTGTATTAATATCACCAATGTCAAGACTGGCCGCGGCCAATCCTTGATGAATCCTCATATCTTTTTCCGGATCCAGTGAAATATGGGCGCTATCTACGATTTTTAGGGCTTGCCTGAAGAAATCACAGGCTGCCTGAGGAGCCTTATTTTGATTCGATTTTTCTCCTGCCAACATTAAATACTCAACTGCCCTCTCATTGCTTTCGCTTTTCCCATAATGGTGGGCAAGCAGCTCGTAGTGTTCGGGAAGCCGATCTGCATGCAGTTCTTCAATAGTCCGGGCAATCCGTCCGTGGATCTCCTGGCGCCGCTGTTTGAGAAGACTCTCATAAGCGACCTCCTGGGTGAGGGCATGTTTAAAGATGTATTCCAGCTCCGGATAGAGAGCTTTCTCATATAGAATCTCCAGCCCCACAAGGTTCTTCAAGCGAACCCGCAGCTCCTCTTTTAGCTCCATGATGCTCTTGAGGAGGCGAAAGGCAAAATCTCTCCCAATGACACTCGCTACCTGTATGGTTTGTTTGAGGTCTTCACTCAAACGGTCCATGCGGGCGGCCAGTACCCCCTGGATCGTGTTAGGAATCTCCAGCTGATAAATTGGATGGGTTGAGATGTACCGATCACCCGACTTCACAAGATCTCCTCGATCGAGAAGATCCCGTACTATTTCCTCAGTGAAAAAAGGATTTCCCTCAGTCTTCTCCACGATCTTCTTCTCAAGTGGCGGGTCTAGGGGCAGCCCACCCAAAATGTTCCTCACTAGCCGAATGGAAGCATCAAGACTGAGTGTCTCCAACCCCAGTCGCTGATAATAAGCTCCCTGAGCCCAGGGAGGGGCGCCCTCAGGACGACAGGCTGAGACCATCAGGATTTTGTGGTCATGAATGCAGCGGGAAAAATAAGTAAAGAATTCCTCGGATACTTTGTCCATCCAATGGACATCCTCCAGGAAAATGATCAGCGGCTTTTCCTCACTCATGGCAAGAAGAAGGTTTTTCACCGCCTCAAACGTTCCAAACTTGCGGCCTTCGGGATCAAGGAAGTTGAATCTCGGATCGTCTACCTTTAGTGATAAAAGATTCCTGTAAAAAGGGATCATAGGAGCAAGGCCATTTTTGGCCCTCTCCGTGATTCGATTCCCAGCCTCCTCTTCACTCATCCCTTCTACGATACCAAAACATGCCTTGACCACATCGATCACCGGAAGAAAGTTGATGTTGCGACCGTAAGGGACACAAATGCCGGTGAGAAGGGTCTCATCGGCCCCTAAACTCTTTTGAAATTCATAAACAAGCCGGCTCTTGCCGACACCCGCCTCGCCAACCACATCCACCACTTGAGCCTCGCCGTTTTTCACCCTTTCATACACCGACCGAAGCGCTTCCATTTCAGGCCGACGGCCGACGAGATCAGCCACACCCTTAGCCAGACCCGTGGCAAACCTTGTCCGCATATCAGGCAGATCAGAGATCAGTCGATAGAGATGCTGCGGCTGATCCTTTCCTTTCAGGGCAATCTCTCCTACCGATTCTTCCTTAAAATACCCCTGGACGATATTGCGGGTTTCCCGGCTCATCCAGACTTCTCCAGGCTTTGCCGCCTGCTCCACACGGGCTGCAAAGTTGGTGGTATCACCAATCGCTGTGTAATCCATCCGCAGATCATCTCCGATAGAGCCCACTACTACCGGTCCAGAGTTGAGCCCCATGCGCATCTTAAAATAAAACCCGGACTCTCTCTTTACTTTCTCTCCATACTCGGCCAGGGCCTTCTGAATGGATAAGGCGGCATAGCAGGCCCGTTGAGCATGGTATTCATGAGCAATCGGGGCACCAAAAAGCGCCATTACCCCATCCCCGGTGAACTGATTGATGGTCCCTTCATATTTGTGAATCTCATCCATCAAAATTCTGAAACATCCATCCATGATCTGATGGACCTTCTCAGGATCGAGCTTCTCAGACATGGAAGTGTAATTGGCCACATCCGCAAAAAGCACGGTCACAATCTTCCGCTCGCCTTGAATGGCGCTACGAGTAGTGAGGATCTTATCGGCCAAAAACTTGGGGGTGTAGGATTTTGGTTCTGAATAGTTAATAGAGGGGGCTTCTTTAGACTTCTCAAAAGATGTTCCGCACTCACCGCAGAATTCATCTCCGGGAAGGTATTCAAAGCCACATTGGGGGCACGGTAATGAAAGTTTTGTGCCACACTTACGGCAAAACTTTTTTGTCTCAGGGTTCTCGGTCTGACATTTCGGGCATTTCATATCGATGCTCCATCAAGAGATCTGTCCCGTTACAGGTCTGAAGGAATGCCTGTCTATATATGAAGCAGAGAAAAACTGAATCTGTGAGATAGTTAGAGACTACTATCGTTTGAGTTTTATAGGGTGCTCCGAATGATTTCAGGAATACTTTAACAGGGAGGAGCAACCTATCGCAGGCAAGATAGAGGACAATCTAATGAAAATCAAGGAGAAAGTGATGGAAATTTAGGATGTCACAACCGAGGATTACTGGAAGAAACCCTCACATATCCATGAAGAACTCCGGTTATTGATAACAGGAAGATATTTATTTTTGTCGTCAGTAAAGAAATGGAAATTTTAGGTCTGCATGTTTCAACCGATACTGCGTAAGATCGATCAATGGAAATGTGAAATGTACCGGCTCTCGTGTCCACCTACAACTCCTCAACATTTGACAGTCGTCTTAATTGAAGATTACGAATAGAAAGAGGGTAACGGCGCGGCTATGAGGAGCGCAGCCTTATTGCGCTTCCCTACCAGCAGCATGTTATGTGCCGAGTACTTATTTCGCCTCATCAACCATCTTGATGGTTATTTCCTCAACCTCTTTAGCAACCTGCGCCAAGGCTGCATCCTGAGATAGGGCCGAAAGTATTTGCGTCGGTTTAATAAGGCCGATCATCGTCTTGCCCTTCTCCCTAAACACCGAGATACGACACGGCAGCGCCAAATTGAGGCGCATGTCATTTGCGAGAACTTTTGCAGCATGCCCCGGATTGCAGATTTCAAAAATCTTACACTGCTCTTCAAATGTAATGCCTTTACTGCGCAGCGTACTCCCCAAGTCATGCACATGCAGCACTCCAAAACCATTACGTTTGACTGCTGTTTCAAGGTCTGCCGATGCTTGATCGAATGATTTGCCGGTTTCGACTATGTAATACATGCAACACCTCCATTAACTGTATTCGCCACTTTCATACTCTGTTTAAGTAAAGATGAAAAGAGAAAAAGTGCCTAAAAATCAAACGAAATGAACTTTTGCTACTTGGCATTTGGTCCTTATTACCACAAAATACCAACTTGGCAATTTATAGGAAATTTGTCCAAAAGCCATCAGAATTCCTATAGCGGTGAATTATTACCGTCATAATTATTGTGAAAAACATGGTCAATGATTATCGCTTGTAATTGTGTATTTTAATCGATGTACAGGAAGAAAGAGAATCATCTCTGTACAGCTGCAGAAGGAAGGTGAGTTCTTCGCCGCCATAACGATACGCTTAATCCGTTTGGCGTAGGCAAGCTGTTCAGAGATATTCTTCACAAACAGAGAAGATGTTGGCGGGGCTCTAAAATCAGGACTCTCCCCTTCTGTTCAAAATAAGTCTTAAGCTTCGCCATCTCGGTTCTTTCCCGTTCGGTCAACGTCCCTTCTCCCAGCCTTTCTCCCCAGTATCCGTTTGCTATGACCGTTTCGGCCTGATCCAGCCATCGGGTCAGGTTTCCCGTCGTTCCCGCTTGGAGGTACATGCTGACGTCATTGACAAGCAGGATGTCCTGCGACTGTCTACCGAGCTTCCGGAAGATCCCCTCGATAATGCGCCGATTCTGTTTGGCCTTTTCCATGGCATCTTCTTCCGTTCTAGAACTCAGGCGAGGCGGATCATAACGGCCCCCCAGATAGAGGATTCCGTGCCCTTCCGGCGGCGTCAATTTCCCGCCGATACCATGCAGGCCCTTCTCTTTGGCCAGTTTTTCCGGGATCTCCGGTGCCATATCCACGATCGCGATCCGTCCCCCGAGATTTCGATGGCACAGCGCTTCCAATACCTTCTTCGTCAGCGTGGTCTTTCCGGTATTGATATCGCCAAGGATCAAGGTTTTTCGGCTGAGATAGTCGTCAAGATCAATTCCCGACATCTTTCTCAGCTTCCTCTCCGACCCTTAAAGGTCTCGGGCAGCAATAAAAGCATTGCGGCTCCAAGGATGTAGATCACACAGGTGACGGCAAGACCCGTCTGCAGGCCGTGGACCTTGCCGATATAACCGATGGTGAAAGGTGCCAGCACAGCGCCGACGCGGCCCATATTCCAGCAGAACCCGCCGGCATAGGCACGGACCCGCTCTGGGAAGAGCTCTGCATAGTACGCCCCCAGCACACCACCGGAACCGCAGAGGCCGAAACCGACCACAATTCCCCACCAGAACAGGAACGTGGCATGGCGAACAACGATATAGACCGCAACCGCTAAAGCGACGGTGACAAAGGCGGCAATCATGGCCCGACGACGACCGATCCGGTCCGAGAGCATGCCGAAGAACTGAAAGCCAAGAAACATGCCGAGGTACATTACAAAGGAAAACCAGGCCATGGTCGTCAGATTCAGCCCCCTCTCCTTAGTCAAAAAGGTCGGAATCCAGAATGCCGCACCCCAGTAGCCTGCCAGATTAACAATGCTGATCAGTGTCGCGAGAAAAGTGGTCTTGGCCAGGCCACCTTCAAAAATAGCCCCGATGCCGATCCAGGATTTCCCATTTTTGCCGTCGGCTGATACCGATCTCTCCGGATCGGGAGGCACCAGACGGATGATCAGCAGGGTGGCGGGAATTGAAACAGTCCCGCCGACAAACAACCATTGCCATTCGACATGAAGGACCATCCGCCCGACCAGGGAGGCCAGGACGGCACCGATAGCAAAACTGCTAAAAACAAATGACGCGGCGCGTCCGCGGTATTCGGGCGACCAGTGTTCGGCGATTAGGGCGGCGCAGGGTCCCCATATCCCTCCGATTGCAATCCCCGTCATGAACCTGAGGACCATCCAATGGGTCCAAGAGTCCATGAAATAGACAACCCCCATTCCGATCCCGAGCCAGACCAGGGCCAGCAGGAGGGCAAAACGCCTGCCGTAATTCTCGGCAATCAACCCGAACAGCACGCTTCCGGCCATGGCACCCAACATCGTGGCGGATCCCAGCAACCCGCCTTCGGGAAGGGTTATATTCAAGACCTTGAGCAGAACTGGCATGGCGATGGCCAGAACCATCAAATCATAGCTGTCAAGAAGATAGGTCACAAACGCGGCCCATAGGACAGGCCAACGGTAGCGAGTTCCATTCATGCCGTTGATCCTTTCAGCAGGGATAAAACTTGCCGTGCCGCTTCCCGGATGTCCGTTTGATTCATGATGGCGGAGACCACGGCCACACCATCCACCCCCGTTTCTATGACCGACTTTGCATTCTCCGCCTTGATGCCACCGATCGCCACCACTGGAATATGGACAGCCGATTTTATCCCTCTGAGATCTTCAAGGCCGACCTTCTCCGTCCCCCGCTTAGTTGCGGTCGGAAAGATGGCGCCCACCCCCAGATAATCCGCGCCCTGTGCCTGAAACAAAAGCGCCTCGTCCACCGAGGCGGCGGAAGAGCCTATTATCTTACCGTCACCCAGTAATTTACGGGCAATCGGAACGGGCAGATCTTCCGGGCCAAGATGGACACCGTGTGCGTCGATCGCCAGAGCAATGTCTATCCTGTCATTGATGATCAGCGGGATGTCATGTCGATCGGTTACTTCTTTCACCCTTTGTGCGAGTTCTAAATATTCTCTTGAGGGTATCTTCTTTTCGCGAAGTTGAACGAGGGTCACACCTCCCCGAATAGCCTCTTCGACACCATCCCAGAGCGTCTTTTCGCCAAGCCAGCGACGATCCGTCACGAGGTAAAGGGTTAGATTAATGTTTCGCCTGATCATTTATGTTTCCGCTTCTGAGATGAAGTGATTCTTGGTCTCCCTTTTGTTCCCAATATTTTTCCCGTGTGCGATGGTTTCACCGGCGAATTTCCTTAGGAGATACAGCTTTATACTTTACCATCTGCAACATTTCTGGCATTATTTCCCCCTCTTTCCCCGCATCTCGTTGTGTTATGACATATGATTCCTTTTAAAAATAAAGGCCGCTTCCCAAAGGGAGGTGGCCTTATGTGCATTACACATTTGGCTCATTTCCCTACGCAGGTATTACCCTGATCAGGTCAGTGAGGGGTTGCCGGAAACCCGGCATCTCAGTCCAAGAGAACACCCCTAACGAGCTATGAATGCTTACGATACGATATTGTCTTTGTCAAGAGGATGTTCGGGGCGGAATTTCCTCAAATAAAATATTGCCGAAGGAGAGCATCAAAAAGGATCATTGACTCATAATTCGGTGTAACCAAACATCGACGTCTAAAAGCCTTTGGGAATAGTGTCGGTTTTCAGCCCATACTAAAGATTTACAGTTTAAAATGTTGGATACCCGCCAATATTGACGGATGCTTGACTTCAGGAATGTAGCCGTAAGCTGCATGTCATGAGAAGAAGCTGCCAAGACTTTGCACCTTTCAACCGGTACTGTGCGAGAGCAATGAATTAAAATATTAAAGAGGTCGGTTATTGAGAACACCTACAAGTTCTTAAGAGTACAGATTTTCAAAATCACTGATAACCATTTGAAAGCATGCATAGAGTTTTAATGAGGAAATTGGGCGGTACAATTTCGGTTCAGTTTCAATCGAGGTTGCCGGCATAACAGACAATTTGAGACCACTGGACAGCTGACAGACTATGCCGCAACGAAATCGATTTTAACTCTCATCCCAGTTGCTTCGGCAATCTTTTCCAATGTTTTGAGCGTGAAGCCTTCATACTCGCCACTCTCGATCCTCGAAATCGCCTGCTGGCTGGTTCCCATAAGCCTTGCCAGTTGCTGTTGCGATAAGCCCTTCTTCTCACGCAGTTCTGCAATCTTCATTGCCAGCTTTAGAGCTTGCCTCTCTTCTTGGTAATGCGCTTTGAACTCGGGATCTTTGATATCTTCCCGTAATCTGCTTTGGAATGTCCGGACTTTGCCTTTTTTCATATTTCACCTCCCGCAGGAAACCTCTCAATCCAGTCTTCCATTCGTTTTTCCGCTAAGTCAATATCCTTCTTTTTTAGTTGCCGCGTCTTTTTGGAAAATGCATGTACCAATACAATCTGATCAAACATGTGGAAAAAATAGAGAATGCGGTAATGGTTTGAGCCATAATGTATTCTCAATTCTCTAATTTTACCCCTGACAATATCAGCATAGGGCCGCTTGAGATTCTGGCCTTCCTCTTCCAAGAGCGACATGTACGCAGCCACCTTGGCCCGTGACTTTTTGTCTAACCCATCAAGAAAATCATCGAGCGGTGAATCGCCTCGCTCAGCCGTGTAGAAGACTAGATTGTACAAGCACACCTCCACGCCACACTCAGTACATACATCATGTTTGATGTATTGTCAAGCTGCTCTGTTCGTTTTCATTTCAAGAAACTTGTCGATATCGGTAGCGCCTAATATTAGAAACTTTAAGAAACTTGTATTTCTTTAATGCAGTGTTTCGTAGATACTTAACAAGACAAGGTAGTCCTGATCATAATCGAATTTGTCAATCAAACATGTAATATATTTTCTTGACAAACAATCTTCAGCAGTCTAATCACTACCAAAACGATTGTGCTGATAGTAATTACATTTGAGACGCGCTATGAAACTTTCTACGAGAACCAGGTATGGAGTCAGATTGATGCTGGCGTTGGCACTTAATTATGGCAAAGGTTCAGTATCGCTCAAAGATATTGCCAAAGGGCAGAACATTTCTGAGAAGTACTTGAGTTTGATCATCATACCCCTACGGGGAATCGGCCTGGTGAACTCCATCCGGGGGGGGTATGGAGGAGGATACAGCCTTGCCAAAGATCCTTCACAGATAACCATGAAGGAAATCGTGGATGTTTTGGAAGGAGATTGCTCCCTTGTTAACTGTGTCAAGAATCATTCCACATGTCCAAGGGTTCCAATTTGCGTGAGTCATGACATTTGGGAGATTATCAGCGGGAAAATTTCAGAAACCTTAAGTTCGATTACCCTGGATATGCTGGTCAAAATGAATCAGGAAAAAGTAGGAAAGGCGATTATGCATGATATCTGAGAAGCGTTAAAGGAAAACCCGTCCCTGAGAAAGAAATAGGCTGTTGATTTTGAATCTCTAATAATAAAAACCGTACAATGAAGAAGATATCCCCGGATAATTCTGAATCATCAGGCAAAAGTGGCAGGATCTGGAAATGAGGTTGACGGAAAAATAAAGAATGAACTGTTGGGAATTCAAGAAATGCGGGCGTGAAGCCGGTGGGATGAAGGCTAAAGAACTTGGAGTGTGTCCGGCCTATCCCCGTCATGGGAAAGGTTGTGCAAAAGTGGCTGGTACGCTATGCGCAGGAAAAGTCCAAGGTACGTTTGCTATGAAGTTACTTAATTGTATGGAGTGCGACTTTTTTCAGAGCCGGCACTACGACCGTGCCTACAAAAGATAACACAGGATGGTTGACCGGCACTTTTGCCTGAATAGGGCTTAAGAGTAGTTGGCTTTTCTTAGTAAGGAGATATTCAAAGCAACTGATGTTGAGGAATTTTTGTTAGAAAATGAAAAATTGCGGGAGTATTGGAAGGGCAAAACAAAATAAAAAGAAAGACTTGATAATCTATTGTCTCTTAGCAAACTTATTCTATTTTCTTTTACTGAAAGGAGCGGTGCATGACAACTACTTTAAATTATGAAACATGGGTAAATGACAATGAAGAGTATTTGAAAACATTTCATGACAAACGAGTTTTTGTAACATATGCGGGTGGAAAGGATGCTTCCGCAATACTTCATTTCCTCATACGGGCAAAGGTAGACTTTAATTTTGAATTTGAAACACATGCGGCCATGTTTCCGACACATGTATACACAAGGGACGAAGTAAATAAACTCGATTTATACTGGAAAGCACAAGGCATAAAGATAAACTGGCATCCCATACACGAAAACGAATCCGCCTTCGAAATAGCCAAGAAAAAAGGAACAAATCCATGTGAGGTTTGTCATTCAACAAAAAGAAAGTATTTTCTTGAATATTTAAACCGTTCTGTCACCGACTGGAATTCTCTGGTCATAATAGTTGGTTGGTCCCTCTGGGATCTTGTTGGCTATTCACTGGAATATTTATTCGGTAGTGTCTATGCAAATAGGGATTCCCTGTTCCAGGGTAAAAGTATCAAAGATAGGTATAATCGTACCTCCCAGCGATTTTATAAAATGCTAAAAATGAAAGAAGGCTATTCCCTTTTCAAACCGTTAATCAGGTACAATGACCAGGACATTAAAAAGATAATTCAGGAAAATCAAATACCAATTCTCACTACCGATTGTTTGTATAAGGGTTTCAGGCCCAAACGGTTATTTGCCGATTGTTATATAAAAATGGATTTGTATTTTGACTATGACAGAGTATTAAAATTTGCTCAGGAATCGCTCGACTTACAAAAAGCATCTTCGTATACGAGTTTAGATAAAGAGGAATTTATAACATCTGTTTTTTAAAAGAGTTGAGTTATTCGTGACGAAACGTTTCGTTGTTGAACAGTTAGAACGCTGTCCGATAGGACCAAAAAAGAATCTATAGGAAACAGCCCTGATATGTCCCCAAAACATGTATCACATTTTTATTTAGAGTTCTGCGCTTTTGGGGTTATTTCCATTTGAAATCAGGTCTGGAGAGGCTAAATCAGCAAAGCAAGAGTATGGAGGAGAAAAATGGCCAGCATAACCCTTAAAGAATGTCCAAAGGTTTATATCCTCGAAACACACCGTTCCAAAACGCCGGCCGACACCCTGCAGTTTGTAGAGAGAATCAAGGAAACCGCCGGCATGATGTCGTTCCGCAACGCCACGGAGGTAGACAGAATCGGGATTCAGGTTTTCACCTGCGATCGCATCAGGCCCGACGGTTCGATGACCAGTCATACCGGCAAGGGTGTTTCCCCCATCCAGGCGCAGGTTTCCATCACCATGGAGGCGATCGAGCGCTACTGTTCAGAGTTCCGGAAGGAATATCTGGAAAAGCTCGTCAAGGGAAGCTATCGTAACCTCAAATCGAAGTTCAACATCCTCGATCCCGAGGATCTTATTTTGTCACGGTTCAGCGATTATGATGACGGCAAGGAGATCTACTGGATACGGGGATGCGACCTGTCCGGAGAAGAGGATATTCTGGTCCCAGCATGTGCGGTTTATCATCCCTATCATGAGGATAATATGCTTTTGATGAGCACCCATACCAATGGCATCGCTGCCGGCAATACCATAGAGGAGGCCGTGATTCATGGTCTTGCAGAGGTCATCGAACGGGATGCCTGGAGCATTGCTCAGTATTCGCGGCAATTCCACGACGCCATTTTTATCGAGGGCGTCCCGGAAAACGAATTCATCATCGGCGTTTTCGAACAGTTTGAAAAGGCGGGCATTGAAATAGTAGCCAAAGATCTCACGACGGATGTGGGGATGCCAGTGGTCGCTGCATTTTCCCGCGATCTGTTTTATCTAACCATGTCGCCCATAGACGGCTTCGGAGCCCATGTGGATCCCCGGGTTGCCACCGTTCGCGCCCTTCTTGAGATCGCGACAACACGCGCCCTTTTTATCCAGAAATACGGACTTCAAGGCATGTGCGAAACGGTGCCTCTATATCTGAGACACGGAGAAGAGGATGACCCCCGGTTTTGTGCCCATCTTCAGAAAGGCATAAAGGAACTTGAAGTAGGTTACAGCTCTGACATCCTTGAGGACATTCAAAACATGATCTCCAGGCTCCGAGCGCGAGGGCTGAACCGTATGATCGCCGTTGATCTCACAAGGTCCGACGTGGGGATTCCCACCGTTCGGATGATCGTTCCGGGGATGGAGACCTACTGTTTTGACAAGACGAGGGTCGGAGAGCGGGCCATGAAAGCCCTTACGAATGAAGCGTGATTTAGCAGCGGAAAGATAAAGGACAAAGGTCGATGGTTTGGAGTCTGCCCACCTTGTGCCGAATATTTTGGGGCCACGGGCAGCGACAAGCATGATTGGTTGGGTTGGCAGGAGTTAGACGGTAGTAACAATTACACTTTGAAAGGTTGAATGGGTTGACAGAATTGGAAAAACAACATTACAGGAAGATGTGCATGAGTTCGTGAAATGGATAGACGAGCTTCTTAGTCGTAGCACCCTTCTATCCGTAATCGATGAACCGGTCCGGTTACTGGACATGTGACTTTGATATCGTAGATATCCTAATTTTGACTTCACATATCGCTTTCATTAAAATTATTGTGCGGCAGACACGCCTTCTACACGCGGGAATAAGTGATCTTGTCTTTTTCAAACTCTGTGATGATTTCGTCAGTCAGGGAAGGGCGGATTTTCGGCATAATTTCAAAAATAGTTTCCGTAGTTATCCTATAATCCCGCTTCGTGGCAAGTTCCCTTTCAAAGGCAAACTGTGCTACTTGCTGAAAGAGATATTCCATATCAGCTGGTGTAAATTGAGATGTCATCTCTATGATACGCTCAAGATCGATCTCCCCTGTATGAAGCTTGGAAAGGTAGTGCCCCAGAATAGTTTTTCTCTCGTCTTCGTTTAAACCACCCACGGGAATGATACAATCAAATCTTCCCGGGCGAAGCAGTGCGGCATCGAGTTGCCTGATATAATTCGTAGCGCAAATGAGGAGTATATTGTTCCCCTGGTTTTTAAGCAGCGGCACCTGCTTAAGAAATTCATTGGTAATAGATTTATCAACCCGGCTCGCCTCGTCACGACTGCCCGCAATCTCTTCAAACTCATCGATAAAGATGACCGCTTCTTCCAGGTTTCGTGCCTTTTCCATTATTATACGCAGGTTAGCGCCTACCCTTTCGCTTCCGTCAACCATCAGCATGCTTGGAGCAATTTCAATAAACCACCAGGAAAGAATCCCTGCTATTGCTTTGGCAAAATGAGTCTTTCCCGTACCGGGAGGTCCAAAAAAAATAATAGTCTTGGGTGGAACAACCCCGTGCTTTTTAGAAAGATCTCGCTCTGTCAACGGAAGTATGATTTTCCTCTGAACCAACTGTTTTGGAGGCTGCGAGTCGGAGATGGTATCCCATATTTCTTTTCTGCTGGTTTGAGCCCCCATCTCATTCAGGATGTCCCTCCGTTTATAGGCTAGGTATTCCTCACCAGCCTGCTCTATATTTTCGAGAAAATCGGTGCATGCGACCCGCAAGCCAACATCCCGGCGGAGTTTTTCGGACATGAGCCATTTATGCTGCAAAATTCTTGGCCACAGGTCAGCAGCAGCATCAGGATCAAATTTTGTGCCGCTGATCTCAAATATTTTGCTCGCACACTGCTCGGGTGATAGTGCCTCTGTAAAGTCTTTGTTCATACTCAAAAGATCTTCAGCCATTTCAACTCACCTTCAAGTTCTCAATCCTGGAAACAAAAACAAACATCCATCTCCACTTTGTAAGGTCATTACAACCATCATAAAGTCGAATTAAGATTATTGTATATAGCCCCTATGTAGTGCTTTTTACGTTGTCTTCCATTAGTCTCGGTTCAGCCATATTTGAGTCTGCGTTTGGAGTGTTTGCTTTTATATCAGCCTTTTGCTGCTTGGCCATTATGCGCTTTGAAGCCTTATCCATTTGTTTCTGCTGTCTTGCTTTTTCTTTCACCCGTTTGCCAAAGTCGTACATGGCCTTTCCCATTTTTTAAGCTCCTGTTTTTATCTTTCTTTCAAACATTACAGAATATGCTGAAAATGGAGAGACGTTCCAAAACAGAATATCGTAATGGAACGCCTCTTTCCTTACCAAAGGTTTAATTAACTGAGTTTCACGTTTTCTGCTGCAGGCCCTTTTTTGCCCTGGACAACATCAAAACTTACAGACTGGCCCTCAGTTAAAGTCTTGAAACCAGCGGCTTGAATGGCGCTGTAATGGACGAAAACATCCCCACCATCATTCTTCTCGATAAATCCAAAACCTTTACTCTCGTTAAACCATTTTACTTTACCTTCTGACATAATTAGTATCCTCCTTTCTTAGAATTTACCAAAAGTCGAATTACCAATA
>Ga0187854_10001243_pt1 | contig 25811 bp, 28 predicted proteins | sample June2016WEW_6_15_FD_132445 | JGI IMG/M metagenome (GOLD analysis project Ga0187854, IMG submission 132445) | Peatland microbial communities from SPRUCE experiment site at the Marcell Experimental Forest, Minnesota, USA - June2016WEW_6_150 | ecosystem: Environmental > Terrestrial > Soil >...
AACTATATCTCCAGTTGTCTGGCGCCTCTGCGGCCAATAATATTCTCCAAAACATCTTGAATGCTAATCATGCCTACAAGTTTGCCGCTGTCCATGACTGGAACATGCGAAATACCATACTCCCTCATTAAACTAAGAACCGCCCCCACAGAACGATTTGCCTCAATAGTGTGAGGCGCACGCGTCATGATTTTCTCTATTGCATTGTTACCCCACTCTTGAAGAACAGCCGCATGAATAATATTCTCATCAGTAACAAACCCCAACAGCTTATTCTTCTCAAAAACCGGAAGCTGCCTCATCTCACTCTCAATCATCAACTTAGCCATTTTACTAAGAGAAAAATCAACAGTAACTGGGGGCGCAACCTTCATCAACGTTCTGACCTTGGTCGCAGTAGAATCAAGTCTTGACCTTAAAATCGAACGCCGAGTAATCATGCCTTCATACTTGCCCTTATCATTTAAAACAGCTAAAACCGGAGGCATACCTGTTTCAAATGCTTCTAAACACCGAGACAGTGTATCACTTTCTTGAACAGAGTTAAACCCACTTGAATAGACATCTTTAGCAAAAATTAAGCTCGCCATAATAATCCCTTCTCACACAATAGTAAAAGTATAATTTAAACATTGCAAAATAGCCAAGATGCCAAGGAAGCCAGAGGTAATCCTTATTAGAGCAAAAATATTTACATAATTTCTGTAAAGAACCCAGCGTCTCCTAACCGCTCGCACCTTCGCAATAGACACCGATAAATAAAATTCTTCTATTAAAAAACAGGATATGTTCTATAGCAAACAATAACAAAACCAAACATAAAATCAAAAAAAATACAGAAAAAAACCTTAAGTTTTAGATAAAAATAGAACAATTCATCCTTACACTTTAAATAAGCCAACTCAGACATAAACTAGTTGAGGAATAAGTCCTCACGCTAGTTTTATCAAGCCAAAAACCCTTTTTCTCATCCGCTTCTATCATGGAGGGATTTTCGTAGTAATGTCTCTGAACCAAAAAGAATTTGTTGAAGAATTAAAAATTGAATGGAAAAAGCTCTGGCGCGAAAGAATAGACGATAAAGTTAGAGCTGAAGGCATAGCAGTCAATGACTACAATCAATTGTTCATCGACAAGGGCACAATAATCCATGCGACAAGAGACTTCAAAGCCTTAAACTTTAAAGAAATCCTAGAAGAACACGAAATCTTGAACGCAGAAAGATATATCCCTCCTGACCCACATGTTGGTGGATGGTCAAAATTTGTTAAAATTAATATTACCAGCCAGAAATTGAAAAGAGAAAGGTTAGATCAACTGCCTTCTGAGGAAAAGAAGGAAAAGCAGCAATTAAAGAAAAATGGTAGAGGCTGGCTACACATCTAGAGTTTTAGAAATTTTTATTTGAGATTTTTAGGGGAAATCAGCTTGGGTAATTATAGAGATAGAATAGATATAATAGCTGACATCCTTAATGTTGCAAGTCGAGACGCTAAAAAAACTCAGATAATGTACCAAGCTAATTTAAGCTACAAAGTCTTGCAGCGCTATCTAACCGAAATTATTGAGGCATCGCTTGTAACATTCGAAAACCATAACCAACGCTACAAATTAACCTATAAAGGGCAAGAGTATCTAGATGCTTACAAAGAATACGCTCGATGTAGCAAAAACATGGAAAAACACCTTTATGATTTTTCCATAAAAAAGAAAGTTTTAGAAGACTTGTGCCCAGTCAAACAATTCCTATCCCAATCAGCACACTAAGCAATAGATGTCTAATTTTTGGCGGTGCCAAACTTGATTAAAGGTTTAAAGACTTTCCTCATAACCGCTACGATTCTCTTTATAACTACTGCATTGTTTGCTTCTCCAGTTTTCGCCGATCAAAATAGCGCTCAAACAGCGATAATGTCAGCACAAAACAACCTCAAAAGCTGTTATGACGCAGCTAAAGAAGCGCAAGCTGCAGGAGCAAACGTAGATTCTTTAATGACTACTCTTAACGACGCGGCTGGATCGCTATCCGAAGCAGAATTAGCTTACGCAAGTAACGATTATAATTCAGCCTATAGTTATGCGATCCAAAGCCAAAGCAAGCTTAACGGCTTTATTTTCCAAGCTACAGCCCTACAGCAAAATGCCGACAATAATGATAATCAAAATTTCAGGGTTACTATTTCGTCGATAATAGGTTCTGTAGCTATCTTATGCGTAGGCATAGCTGTTTGGGTTAATTTGAATCGAAAAGGCAGGAAGACTTGAATGGCTCTCCAACAGTATAAAACACTTTTACTAGTTGTCACTGTTGTTTTAGCATTATTTGTTGCTTCACCCGCTATCCAGCAGCTTGTGGCAGTTCCGCAAACGACTTATTTCACCGAATTATCGATTTTCGGTGCTTACCACAATGCTACTTATCCCTATAACATTACAGTTGGGCAAAGTTACCCACTGTACATTAACGTTGACAACCATTTAGGATCCTGCGCTTATTACCTTATCGAAGTCAAATTCCGTAACCAAACACAATCGGCACCAGACAGCTTCAATTATACCAGCAGTGATATGCCATCTTTGGGTAATATCTCATTTTGCGTGGCCAATAACCAGGCATTAGAATTGCCAATCGACATTTCCTTTCAGTACAAGCTTGACCTGAATAACACCGATCAACTTGACATGCAAAACATCATCGTTAACGGTTTCTCATTAAGCGTCAGCCCAACAACAACCATAGCCTGGGACTCCCAAAGAATCGGATATTACGGAAACTTATTCTTTGAATTATGGATTTTCAACGACACAGCTAACGCTTTCCAGTATAATCAACGTTATGTAAGCCTATGGCTAAACATGACCACATAAATTGACAGTCACCATTTTTCTAAAAAGAAATCTGAGAAGGTTTAATTTTGGTTTTGAAATCTGACGTGATTCTAGCAGTAGGAGCACACCCCGACGACATAGAACTAGGCTGCGGAGGAACCATTAAAGCCGCTTCTAAACTTGGAAGAAAAGTGATAGCTGTCTTTATGTCTAAAGGAGAACAAAGCGGAAACCCAGAAGTAAGACCTAAGGAAAGTATTGAAGCATTATCCTTGCTTGGCGTGAAAGAAGTATATTTCGGAGATTTCCCAGACACAGAGATTCCCTGTTCGAAACAAGCAATCGATTTCCTGGAAGCCTTTTTCGTCGCAAACAAGCCCGAGACAATATTGACCCATACAGTCAACGATACACATCAAGATCACCGCCAAGTCGGTTGGGTATCTATGTCTGCTTTTAGAAATGCCCAAAAAATATTAGCCTATGAAACTCCAAGAGTTACCCCGGCCTTTTCCCCCACATACTTTGTAGACATAACCAACTGCGTAAACGATAAATGGACAGCGTTAAAATGCCATCTTTCACAGAAAACAAAAAGATACATAACATACGAGTCAATGGTTAACTTGGCATCTTTCAGGGGAAGCCAAGTTAGTCTTCCAGCCGCTGAAGCTTTTGAAGTGGTCAGATATGTGGAAAAAACAACAGTGTTCCCATAGGTTGTTTTAATCAAATGATCGTTGCTGGGCATCAGCCAAACTATTTGCCTTGGCTTGGCTTTTTCGATAAAATACGGCGTTCAGACCTTTTTATAATCGAAGATAACGTGCAATTTGAGCGTCAAGGATTTACCAGCAGAAATAAAGTTATGACGGCTGATGGCGTAAGATGGCTCAGTGTACCTGTAGAGCATGTTAACAAGCCATTGTTAATCAATGAGATTAAAATAGCCAATAAAGCAGAACCACAGTGGGAGAGTCGTCATTGGTTAACGCTCAAGTATAGTTATTGTAAAGCTCCTTATTGGCATGATTACTGCGATTTTTTTGAAGATACATATCAACGCGAATGGACCCTGCTTATTGACCTAAACATGCATCTTATAAAAGAAATAATGCATTTTCTAGATATAGAAAAACCATTGATAATGTCTTCTTCCCTCGGCGCTGAAGGAAAAAAAAGCGAGTTAATTATTGCCCAATGCAAAGCAGTCGGAGCCAACGCGCTACTGGCTGGAAAAGGCGGAAAGGAATACATCGATAGAAAACGGTTTGAGGAAGAAGGAATAAAAATAATTTTTCAAGAATTTGAATATCCTACTTATACTCAAACATGCGCAAGATTTGTTCCTAACCTCTCGGTTTTAGATTATCTTTTTTGTACAGGCGGAAAATGCCAAAAATAGTTTAGAAATAAAGGAGGAAACAATTGAATGAATATTTCTGGTTCGTCTCCTTACTTTCCAGAAGAGAGCTTGAACAGTATTCTTGACGAGATTAAATTGGTGCTGAAAAGCGGCAGATTGACAGATGGACCGTACGCTCAAGAATTTGAAAGAAAATTTGCTGAATACAACAGGATAAAATATGCTGTTTCGGTTAATTCTGGCACTGCAGCTTTGGATGTTGCGCTTAGATATTTTAAGCTTGCAGGCCGAGAAGTCATTGTTCCAACAAACACTTTTGTTTCAACCCCTCACTCGGTTTTATTTGCGGGAGGCAAACCAGTTTTTGCTGACATGAAAGCAGACACTCTGTGCATTGATCCTGATGATGTTCGAAAAAAACTGTCGCCAAACACTGCAGGCATAATTGTAGTGCACATAGCTGGCCTTGTATGCCCACAAATTAACGAGATCAAAGAGCTCTGTAACGAAAATGGTCTTTTCCTTTTGGAAGATGCTGCACACGCGCATGGAGCAATGATTGATGGAAAAATGGCTGGCACTCTTGGGGATGCAGGATGCTTCTCTTTCTATCCGACTAAGGTTATGACTACTTGTGAAGGCGGAATGATAATTACAAACAACTCCCAGTTAGCTGAACAAGCTCGCTGCTTGAGAACGGTAGGTCAAGATGCTGAGAGAAAGGCGGTAATGTTAGGGCATAATTGGCGTTTAAATGAAATGGCAGCTGTGGTTGGAAAACATCAACTTGAACATCTTGAAGACTTTGTTATTAAACGAAATGAGGTAGCAAAGTGGTATGAAGAAGCCTTAAGCAATGTTGAAGGTATTTCACTTTTTAAAGTACCATCAAACTTTAGGCATAGCTATTACAAATATCCAGTCAAACTTGCCGATGGAATTAAGAGGGAAAAACTAGGCTCCTTGCTTAAGGAGAAGTACGGCGTTGAAACTGGGCATGTTTATTATCCCCCCTGTCACCTTCAACCTTTCTATATGGAAAATTTTGGAACGAAAATAGGTGATTTGCCGGTTGCTGAGAGGGTTCTGAATAAAGTGCTATGCTTGCCAATGCACTGCGGCTTAACTAAAGAAAACGTCGATTACATTCACGATGCCCTTGTTTCATCAATAAACGAGTTATCGAATGCATTTTAAATCTCAAAGCAAGTGCATATTAATGAATAGCAACGAAAAAAAAGTTGGCTCTCAAAAATATGATGTAACGCTTCAGCGTTTTCCTATCCGTAAATCGGAACTTGACCGGTTCAAATTCGGAAAAAGAAAGTATAATGAGATTGCTCGTTTGAAAAAGAATGGTTCTCCTTACTGCCTTGACATAGCTTGCGGAGCGAAACCGTTCCCTGAAGCCGATGTTCTATGTGACTTGCATGTTGAACCTGTTCCAGATAGAAGCATGAAGAAGTTGGTAACTGAAGGCAAACCGTTTATCTTATGCAGCTGTTATTTTCTGCCGTTTAGGGATAAAGCGTTTGATTTTGTGACTAGCTACTACCTTATTGAACATTTAACCGATCCTTGGAGCCTGTTTAGGGAATTAAGGCGTGTTTCCAAGCATGGTTATGTGCAATGCCCATCTTGGTTTAATGAACTGTTGTATGGCGAAGAAGTTCATTCTTGGACGGTGCTTAAGCGTGGTGACAATCTTTATGTTAAACCTATCAGTAAAGGGGCGATGCCCCCATTTCGCTTTGGATTCGTCTTCCATAGATTATATAAGCATAAAACTTGGCAAATCTTGCATGCAATCCTTGATGAAAAATTGAATCTTTTCACAGTAAGATATGAGTTTTAAAGGTGATACCAATGAAAATTATTCGTTCTTCAAAACCGATCTTTCCAAAAGAAGACCTCGATCAGCTCATGCCTGAAATTCGCAAAGTTTTGGAAGAAGGTCAATTTAGAAACGGCAAAAACGTAAGCATATTTGAACAAATCGTTGCCAAATACGTTGGAGTTAAGAACGCTGTAGCATTTGATTCTGATTCAAGTGCTTACGAAACTATCCTACGCTACTTCGATGTTAATGGCGGGGAAGTTGTGGTCTGCACTAACAGTTTCATTTCAGTGCCAAACAGCGTTGTGTTCGCTGGTGGAAAAGTGGTTTTTGCAGATATCCGAGAAGAAACACTTTCCATGAATCCTGAAAGCTTACTGGAAAATATTTCAGCGAAAACACGCGGGGTTATTTTAACTCATATTGCTGGTTTTCCAAACCCTGACTTGAAAAAAATAATCGAAATTTGCAGGGAACATGGGCTTTTTTTGGTTGAAGATGCCACGCACGCTATAGGTGCCACTGTTGATGGCCAGCAGGCTGGAACTTTCGGTGATGCAGCAGTGTTTGCTTTTACTCCAACGAAAGTTTTAACCACTGGTGAAGGCGGCATGTTAGTTACAAATAACGCTGCGCTTAGTGAGTTCGCTAAGCGGTACAGTTTCTATGGTTCAGGAGTGGGCAAAACCAACTTTGTGGATTTAGGGAGACATATGGTGTTGCCTGAAATTTCTGCTATTTTGGGCATTTATCAGGTGAAGCGGATTGAAGAGTTCATTGCTCGGCGGAATAAAATTGCGGCAGTCTACAATGAGGCGTTAGATAAAATCGGTACAATGCGCACGGTTAAGTGTCCGTCTGGTTGGAGAAGTAGCTATTACAAGTATCCGCTGATTTTGCATGAAAAGCTTAACAAAGAAGAGTTTACTAGGTTGCTGCTTCAGGACTTTGGCATTGAAACTGGTAATGTTTTCTATCCTCCTTGCCATCTTCAAACTGTTTATAAAAAACTTGGTGTTGCTTCTTATGGAAGCTTGTTAACGGCTGAGGAGGTTCTTTCTAGAACGATTACTTTGCCGATGCATGTTGGGTTGACAGATGAAGATGTTGATTATGTCCTTGAAAAGGTTGCTTCTCTTGCTCAAAATTGAGCTCTGAAAGAAGCTTTCTATGTAGCCGCGTTCCTGTCCGACCATACCCTCGCAATAGACACCAATAAGTAAAATTCTTCTAATAAAAAAGATGTTGTGTTCTATTGCAAATAATAAACAAATCAAAAATACAGAATAAAAGAGTTACTTTTAGATAAAAATAGAACAAATTATCCTTACAACTTAAATAAGCCAATTAAGACAGTAATTAGTTGAGGAACCGTTCCTCACCGTGTTTTAAGAGATTTTTAATGCTAAAAATTTTCTTATCTGCTTCTGCCAAGGAGGGATTTCGTAGGTATGCTACTAAACCAGAAAGAATTGGTTGCAGAATTAAGAATTGAATGGGAAAAGCTCTGGAGAGAAAGAAGAGATGATAAAGTTAGAGCTGAAGGCATAGCCGTTAACAACTACAATCAATTGTTTATTGATCAGGGCACAATAATTCATGCCACGCGGATTTTAAATCATTAAATTTTAAGAGATCCTAGAGCAGCATGCGGTCTTGAATGCTGAAAGATACATTCCTCCTGATCCTCATGTTGGCGGATGAGTTTAGGAACCGCCTCAAACACTGTGACGCCCTGACAGACATTATGCGTGGTTGGCTAACTTTCGAACAGCAGGAGCAATGACTATCTGAAAAACCTGCCAAAAACAACAAAGACTAAGGTTTAAGGACATTTTGGAGAATGGTAGTATGAAGAAACTTAGAGTTGCAGTTATAGGCCTAGGCAAGATGGGTTTTGTTCATTCGAGCATTCTTAGTACAATTCCAGAGATCGAAATCGCTGCTTTATGTGATAAGAGTTATATGGTTCGCAGAATTGCCAAAAAGTTGTTTAAATCCTCCGTTGTGGTAAATGAAGTTGAAAAAATTGGTGATTTAGCCGTAGACTGCGCTTTTGTTACAGCACCAATTCCTGCTCATTTTCCGATAGTGAATGTCTTGTATTCAAAATGCATAACCTGCAATGTGTTTGTAGAAAAAACTCTGTCTTCAAGCTGGAATAAGGCTGATCAACTATGCGCTTTGTCAGAGAAAGCTCCAGGCGTTAACATGGTAGGGTATATGAAGAGGTTCAGCGTGATTTTTTCCAAAGCTAGAAGTCTATTAGCTGAAAACGTTTTAGGCGAGTTGATTGATTTTAATGGGTTTGCTTACTCCTCAGACTTTGCAGGTTGTAGACAAACTTCAAAAACCTTTTCAAGGGGCGGCGTGCTAAGTGATTTAGGTTCTCATATCATAGACTTAGCCTTATGGTTTTTTGGTGACTTTGAAGTTGAAAAAGCTACGTTAAAGTCAGTTGTTGACGAAAATTCTGAAGACAGTGCCAAATTTAACGTAAAAAAATCAGGCTTAACAGGGGAGTTTGACATTTCATGGTGCAAGGACAATTATCGTTTGCCAAACTTTGGGTTGACCATTCGGGGAAGTAATGGGACTCTGACGGTTAATGATTACAATTTAATCTTGGAGCCTTTTGGCGGAAAACGATCTACTTGGTACAGACATGATCTTAATGATAATGTGAATTTTCTACTCGGAGAACCCGAATACTATCGTGAGGACGAAGTTTTCATAAGGTCAATATTGAATGGAGACAAGGTAGAACCCAGCTTCAGGACCTCTTCCAAGGTTGACTACATTATTGATCAGGTAAAGAAAGTGGCTTGAAATGTCTATCAAAGGGAAAAAACTCATGCTAGTGGGCGACAATCCCTTCCATGGAATTAGTCACCTTTCCGCGGATAGGGCAAGAGCAAGGGGAAATGAGATAACTAGTTCTGATTATGCCGCCAAATTGGTTCTCACTTCACTTGAAAATGGCGCAGATGGCTTTATGTTTTCAGTGAGTGAGACCACTCTTTCAACTTTACGGATACTTCGCGAAAAAGTGGGTACCCAATCTCTTGAACTCTATGCAATAGTACCTTATGCCTACGAATATGCTAGGCTAGCAACGTACTTGGGCACTGTTGGATTAGCCAAGAAATTGGCCAAGCAAATAGTATTCTCAGGCAGCATTGGAGCAATTGGTGCTGGTTTGAAGTGCATTGCCACAATGGATCCCAAAGATCTCCTTAAGACGTACCTGCTTTATGAGATTTCAAGAATAAAATCCTCCATCGGCGAGAGATTTAGCTTGAAGTCTGTTATGCTTCATGAAGTAATTACTGAAATGATTTTATCCCTTAACCTATCTTGGCTCGCCAAATCCTTCATAAAATACACAACAGATCTTGGAATAGAGCCAGGATTTGAAACCCGAAACTTTGCCTATCTTGTAAACAAGTTCCAAGATTGGGAAATTGATTTTAAGGGAATAACGATAGCCGCAACTTTCAACAGAGTTGGTTTCCAGATGAACCCTTCAAAGGAAGCTTGTGAAGAAGCTTTGGCGAGAATACCTGAATCGAACGTGATTGCAATAAGCATACTTGCATCTGGTTACGTGAAGCTATCTGATGCTGCAGAATATATCGCAAGTCTGTCTAACATTAAAGGAGTGGTTGTAGGAGTATCAAAAGAGCAACATGCCACTGAGACCTTCAAATTTCTTGGACAGAAGTTTTGAGAAGTAAAAAGAATCCCTTGAGTTGTCTTCAAATTTGTGGATTTGAATACCGATTGTGAAAAATTAAAAATCTTTTTGAATTTTCTGTCTTTACTTCCAATTGTTTATGTTTCTACCATTGAAACCTAAAATATTTTTTTGCATAACAAAATAGTGTATTTTTGATTACATGCTAGAGATGTTTTTGGTGATTGTTCAGCTGTTGCAGTATTTTGTGATTCTTTGTTTTGCTGTTCCGGTTTGTGTTTTTGGCACATACGGCCTAATTCTTGTTTATTACAGGCGTGATCGGAAACAAAATGACGCTAGTTATCTTGACCACGATGGATTTGAACCTATAGTTTCAGTGGTGACTCCTACCCATAATGAAGAGTCGATTATTTCGAAGAAAATCGAAAATCTGTTGGCTTCGAACTATCCCAGTGACAAAATGGAAATAATATTTGTCGATGATTCAAATGATTCCACTTCCAAAATTATTCAAGAATATTCTGAAAAGTTTTCAAACATTCGTCTAATTAAATTCAGGGAACGCATGGGTTACAGTCCTTCTATGTTGGCTGGGATTAAAGCGTCCACCGGTGAAGTAGTCGTTCTGAGCGATGCTGGTTCATTTCATGACGAAAATACAATTGGCAATCTTGTCAGGCATTTTCGTGACCCACGTATTGGCGCAGTAACGGGCAGAGACGTAATTGTGAATGCTGATGAAGCGGTCGGAAGTTCAGAAGCATTATACCTAAAAATTTTGAATTTTGTAGGAAATGCAGAGACTAATATGGACTCCACGTTTTATTTCAAAGGCGAGGCTTCAGCTGTTAGGAAAAGCATAATTGCTGAATTTGAGGGTTGCGGTGCAACCTTCGACACTGCCACTGCTCTGTTCGTTAGACAAAAGGGGTTTAGGACAATACTTGATGCCGATGCTAAGTTTTACGAATACGCGCCTAAAACTCCAAACGAAAGAATTAAGCAGAAGACAATTAGAGCAGCAAACTGGATCAAAATCCTGCTCCAATTCAGAAACATGGCTTTTAAATCAAGATACGGCAAATTCGGTTTGCTAACACTACCAGCAAACTTTGGAATGCTCGTTATTACGCCATTGGCCATATTGGCAGGAATAGTTTCTCTAGTTGCATTGTCTTTTTTTGACCCATTTTTTTCACTAATCTTTTTTAGTTTCCTAGGCATAGTCTACTTGCTTTCTTTGATATTCTCCAGGCGTCTTCTTACAAATTTTCTGGAGCTCGAGATTAGTCTGCTCAAAGCGTTATACGAGATAGCGTTTACAAAGAAAAAACATGACCAGATTGATACTGTTAAATCAACAAGACGATGGGTAAACTTTTGAAAGATGAAATTTGTGCGCTATAAGAGAATACTTTGGCGATGAGAGTAGTATTTGCTGGTTTTAAGTGTATTGTACCTACCCAGCTAATGTTTGAATGCGATTTTGCCATAGATGCAAGTCTTGGTTATGAAAATAGTAAACCCAATAAAAAATGAAAAAACATGGAGTTGAGAAAACGGAAAGAATTTTAGTCACTGGTGGAGGCGGCTTCGTCGGGAGTCATCTCGCAAGGCGTCTCTACCAGCAAGGCCATTTTGTACGAGTAGCAGACGTAAAATTCGACGACTACATCAAAGAAGAGTACTGCTCAGAAAAACTCGTTCTCGATCTACGCAACCGAGAAAACTGCATAGAAGCCACAAAAAACATAGACAAAGTTTACAATCTAGCTGCGAACATGGGCGGAATAGGATTCATAACAGAGATAGGCGCTGAGGTAATGCACGACAACATACTGATAAACACTTTTATGCTTGAAGCATCGAGGCAAAACAAAGTCAAACGCTACCTGTTCACTAGTTCAGCATGTGTCTACCCAACGTATCGCCAAAAAGATCCGAAAATAAAAGGCTTGAAAGAGGAAGACGCTTGCCCTTCTGACCCAGACAACTTTTACGGTTGGGAGAAACTCTTTACTGAAAAAATGTGCGAAGCCTACCAACGCGATTACGGCTTAGATATCCGAGTTCTACGTTACCATAACATATACGGTCCAGAGGGAACTTACAAGGGTGGCAGAGAAAAATCGCCTGCGGCTTTGTGCAGAAAAGTGGCTGAAACCACAGATCCAGGCATAATCGAGATTTGGGGTGACGGTGAACAAACGAGATCTTTCTGCTACGTGGACGACGCTGTAAAAGCCACAGTACTGTTAATGGAATCAGATTACGATAAGCCCATAAACATAGGCTCCGATAGACTGGTAACAATCAATCAACTAGCAGACATCGCAATAAGAATTTCCGGCAAGAGAATTAGCAAAGAATACAATCTCACCGCTCCGCAAGGCGTCAGAGGAAGAAACGCTGACTTGACACTTGTCCAGCGCGTTCTGAACTGGCAACCTCAAGTCTCTCTCGAAGAAGGAATGGCAAGAACCTACTATTGGATAAAAGAACAGTTGTCACACCAAAAGACTAATCCCTTGATCACGAATGCGTAACTCTTCAATTTTCATGCGCAAAAACAAAGGACTCTAGCTGTTCGGGCACTTACTGGAAAACTGAAAATAGAAGTATGTGATCAAAACGGCTAGAACGGATTTCTTTGTTTACGTTGACGGACTTTTGTCAAAGACGGAAAGATCTTGCTTATGAAACGAAATCAAACTGTCGCATCTGGGTTTTTAGCAGTTCACTATTACGCACTGATATCTAGAAGAAGCTGACTTTCAAGAGGTTGACTTTTAACGTGAGAAAAACTGCGTTGGCTATACCAATTCTGACTTTACTAATGATTACCGCAATTTTGCTAAATGCATCGATTTTTAGAGACATAATAGTATTTTTCTACTTATCATTCATCCCTGGTTTTGTTCTTCTGAAGATTCTCAAACTCAAGGAAATCAGCTTTCTTGGCATTGTTTTGCTGTCTTTAGGTCTGAGTGTTGCTGTAACTATGTCGTTGGGATTCTTGGTTAATGAGTTGTATGATATTCTGGGTTTTTCACAACCTCTTTCGATTATTCCATTGACGACTGCTGTGTCCGCGTTTACTTTGATGATGTTTTTTGCTGGATATAGGCATGATTTGTCAGGGAATTTTGCTTCCTCGGAAGGTACTAATGGAGAAACAAAAAGGGTCTTAGCCGTTTCGATTATCTTAGTTCTTCTTCCTTTCCTTGGCATCGTGGGAGCATTGTTTGTAAATGTTCCCATCATGCTTCTTTTGTGCGTAATGATAGCATCTTTATGTGTAATAAGCGTCGGCTCGAACAAACTTGTCTCTAGCAAGTTCTTCCCACTTTTGATTTTTTCGATTTCCATTGCTATTCTCTTGCTAAATGTCCTACTCTCAAAACGCATCATTGGCGATGATGCTAATATTGAATATTACGTTTTCAGGTTAACTCAGATTAATCAACATTGGGGTCCTCTTAATGCTGCTGCTAACTCGTATCTTGCACTTTCTTACAACTCTATGCTGTCCATTACTTTGCTGCCAGAAGTCTATTCTGTTTTGATGAACCTTCAAGGCGAAATAATATTCAAAATTTTGTACCCCTTCATCTTTTCGCTTGTACCCGTAACTCTCTATGGAATATACGAAAAACAGACTGGCAAACTAATTGGATTCCTTTCAGCGCTTTTCTTTGTTTTTAGTTTGAACGCTTTTTTTGGCGAGCTGACAACCGTTAACAGGCAAATTGTCGGTGAATTCTTCTTAACGCTCATAATCTTTGTCTGGCTAGAAAAATCTATACCGACTAAAACAAAAAGATTGCTTGTGATAATTTTTGGAGCTGCTTTGGCAGTTTCACATTACTCTATTACATACCTCTTTCTAGCTTTTATATCAATTATTTTCATCATATCAAAAATAAAGCCGAAATTCGACCAAACGTTTAATGTTGCAACGGTTCTATCTCTTTTTGGAATCACATTCTTATGGTATACGTTCAGTTCAGGTCAATTGCTGTCCTCGCTCATACGTACAATCCAACTGACTCTGACCGAGTTGACTACAGGATTGGTGCGTCATGCAGCTGGTAGTGCTGCTTCTATGACTGGGCTTCCCCAGGTTTTTACAGCTGCATCCTGGATTAATCTGGCACTATCCGGCATGGCTAATTTTTTCATAGTAATAGGGCTTTTTGTTATCATTGCACGAACAAAACTAACAGGCTTTTCTAAACAGTATAAAGTATTGTCTATTATTGCTGGAATAGCATTGGCGGTTGCTCTTGCCGCCCCAAGCATTGCAGCAATTCTGAACTTCACAAGGTTTTACGCCATAACTCTTCTATTTTTATCCCCTTGTTTTGTCATAGGCGGCAAGTTTCTATTTGAAAATAGCGCAAGCGCGGTGATGAGAATCGGCCACTTTTTTAAGAGGAAAAACGGCTCTAAAAGCACAAACACTAAAGTCGTGCTTTTGCTTGTAGCAGTTCTCCTGAGTGCTTATTTTCTTTCACAATCGGGATTCGTAAACTACGTAACTGACGGGGGAATTCATTCTGCAACCCTTGATTTCTACAGAATGAAAGCATCGAACAATCCTCAAATTGAGATTCAGTTTTACGTTGCTTACATCCCTAATCAGGATGCGTTGAGTTCAGTATGGTTATCAAGTGAGGACGTCAATGCATCATCGTTTGTCTATGCTGATACTTTGTCAATGGATCACGTACTATCTAGCTGTGCCTTAATTCCTTCAAACAGGTTACTTCCTTTGTCCAATACGGCAATTCAGGGGCAAAGTTTCATCTACTTAAGTAGCCTAAATGTTGTGGATGGCATAATATCTAATGGCACTGGATTCTTTAACTCCTCTGAAATTCAGGGATTTCAAAATATTAGCAACCAAGTATATTCAAATGGCAATAGCGACATATGGCAGGTCAATAGCTTTGGTTAACTAAGCTACAATCACTTCAGGTATGAAGAAATAAGATCATAAACAAAATCAAGAAAGTGCAGCTTAAACTTTTCAATGCATTAGTGTGATTGAAATGAATACCAAAGTCACCATAGGATTGTGTGTTAAGAATGCCTCGTGCACAATAAAATTTGCTTTCAATAGTATAGCCACTCAAGATTATCCGCATGAATTCCTAAAGCTAGTGATTGTTGATAATGGTAGCATCGACAATACTCTATCGCTTGCGCTAGAATTTGCAAAACAAACAGATATACGAACCTTAGTTGTCTCCAGCAAAGGTAAAGGTCTTGGGGCCTCGAGGCAAATGGCAGTTGATAACGCCGAAGGTGACTACATAGTATGGGTTGATGACGACTATATACTCCAAAAAGATTTCATAAGAAAACAAACAGAGTTTATGGACAAAAACCCAAATGTTGGTGCGGCCAGAGGGCTTCATATTCAAAATTCATCTTCTACATTGGTTGGAAGTCTAGCAATTGCAGGTTTTGTTCTGCCCAGTTGGAACTTGCCGAACCCCGAAACAATCGGTACAGGAGGCGCTATTTTTCGCCTCAAAGCAATAGAAAGAGTGAGAGGATTCGATATTCAAATCAAAGGAGCGGGAGAAGACCAAGACATTTCGCAAAGAATAAGAGAGTCAGGGTGGCCTCTAGCAACTAATGTATCAGTAGGAGTCTTAAAGAAGAAACAAGGGGAAACAACTCTAAGGAGTTTATGGAAACACCAAATTTGGTATGGTTATGGAAACCATTTCCTTTTTCACAAATTCAAGAATCAAAAAATGCTGTTGGATTATAACCCGCCTTACGCTTTGTTGTATGGATTCATCACTTCAAAACGGATCTATCACGTAACTAAAAAAAAGAATGTGTTTTTTTTCACAATTCTTTATCCCTTTATCAAAACGGCGCAATTTCTTGGGTTTATTCGCGCCCATTTAGACGGGTATGGGCACGTCACGGCAGTTAAGACCAAGCCTCAAACATACAAACGCTAATTTTTTCTCAAAAGCATTCTACGAAATATTTCTCGCATGCAAATCACTGATAGATAAAATTGCTTCAACATGAAGAACCGCATAACAATTCCCAAAAAAATCGAACGATGAAAACAAGCACATACGCGAGGAAAATCGATTGCACGTAGTTCTGCTCTCCCACGAATACCCACCCTACATATTTGGCGGAGTCGCAACCTTTGTAGAAAACCTTGCCCATGGGCTTCTGAGACAGGGCAATGAAGTTACCGTAATAGCGGGATATCCTGTCCCAAGCAGCGGCTTTAAAAAATTCAAAGCTGACGAAGAGCAAACAGAATCAGGAATAAACATTATCAGACTCCCATACCCAAACTTTCCTCCAAGGCAACTTTGGTTTCAAGTTTTTAACCTTCCCAAGCTTGTCGAAGTTATCAGATGCATCAACCCTGATATAATACATGGACAAAGCGGAGTCGCCTACCCCGCGCTTGTTAAACTTAAAGATTTAGCTCCAACTGTAGTCAGCTACCATACGAACCCTAAATTGGAGTTAACGCTTAGTCTTTATTCATTGACCAGAGGCGGAAGCTTAAGCGATATCCGCACATACGCTGTGGGCTATCCAGTGTGGGCATATAGCTTCAAAAAAGAATTCGAAATATCCAACGCTTCCGTCGCGGTCTCTGAAACCCTAATGAATGACCTCCTGCTAAACATGCAAAACGGAAACAGGAAAAAAATGCGTTACATTCACAACGGAGTCAACGTAGAAGAGTTAGAAAAAGAATATTCAAGCGTTCAATCTGAAAAAGAAAAAGATAAGCCAATAATCTTTTCGGCAGGTCGCCTTTACTGGCGCAAAGGAGTTCTCAACCTAATCAAATTAGCACAACTTCTAGAAAAAAAGCATCATCTCAACTACAAAATTGTCGTCCATGGATCAGGACCGCTTGCCGGAAAAATGGAGAAGCTAATTCATAAATACGATTTAACCAACATAATCCTCAAAGGCTTCACTACAAGAACTGAATTCTTAAAAGACATGAAACGAGCGGCTTATGTAGTAATACCCAGCACGTTTGAAGCGTGCCCTATGCTTCTGTTGGAAAGCATGTGTCTAGGAAAAATACCTATTATGTTTGACCTACCTTACTCGGAAGAGTTGACAAAGCAGGGTGAGTATGGTTTGTTGGCTCGAAACGTTGAGGAAATGTCTGAGAAAATCAAATCTTTCCCGACACAAATCGATGTAGAACACTTCGAAAATAAAATAAAAAAGTTTGCAATAAGACAGTATGATGTGGCGAAAACTGCAACACAGTACTGTGACCTTTACAAATCAATTAGTTAGAAATTTTCAATTTACCCGAGTCCGATTTGGAGACTATGAGTAGTGCAATAAAGAATTTTCAAATTCAAGCTTTTTATGAAAAAGGTAGTCATTGCCACTGATCTCCTTGCTCACAGAAATGTTGTGCATAATCAGGAATGCTGCATTTATCTGTGATCAGTGAACCCTGAGGCAATCGCCAAGGGAGAAGAATTTGCAGTAGCTAACAAGGATAAACTCGAGGGACTGGGGAAGCTGTGGCCGAAGAAAAGTTCTTAGCAGTTACACCTAGGGGAAGGTTGCCGAAGACATAGAGCATTATCTTCTTTGGGTTTGATTCGAGATATTCTTTGAAGGATCAACAATTTTGAGTCTATTCAAAACTTTTTCCATCGATACATCATTGGATGTTTATCATTCAGCTATATTTCTTAAGGATGTTAAGAAAGATTCCAGATGAGTCTGCACGATATAAGGCAATGATGGCGAGTTAATTGAATGTACTTTGCATTTATCCTGGAATGACCAAAGCGAGAAATGATAACGCTTTCATGCTTACAAAACTTCAAGAAAAAGGCGTGAAACTCGCTGTTATTGCAGGTAAGTCCTTGGAGCTGAAGGGCGTTGGACAGCTTCCTTCCTATGAGGACATGGACGGTATTCCCGTATTTAGGCTATTCAGAAGCCCTCGCAATATGTTTCTTTTTCCTCATGAAAAATTAGAAGATATTTTGCAGATAATCAAAAACCTCAAGCCAGATCTTATTTTTTGTTCTCAAGAGCTAAACATGCGGCTAGCCTTGATCATTAAGAAGTACGTTGACATACCTATAGTGTTGTTGGTTGAAGACGGCGGACGGATTTTTTCAGGTGAGGCTGAATTAGGTATTTTTAATAGAACATTAATGCCCATTTTTGGGATTCAAAAGGGACCAATGTTCTGGCAATGGTTGTGCAGAAAGGCTTCGGCTCTTATAACTTGTCACCCTCGAGACAAACGATTTTTAGATAGATTATCACAATACGGAAAGCCGGTCTATTTTCTTCCATGGCCAACGTATGTACCAGATGATTTTAGGTTTCCATCTATGAGGAAAAGAGAGAGGGGGGTTTATGTGGGTTCTCTTTATCCCTTCAAAAACACTCAGGAATTTGAGAAAACTTTGCCACGAATTTTAAAAGAGACAAATACAAGGGAATTCTTCGTTGTGGGACCTGGACCACATGCGAAAATAATAAAAAGGCTTCAGAAGGAGAACCGGAACGCTATAGAGTATGTTAGGGAGCTTTCAAGGACAGATGCCTTATCTTTAATCGCAAGCAGTTACTATGCGTATACACCTGTAGTGAAAGGCGGTTGGGGGTTCATTGGTGATTGTTGGAGCATGAGAACGCCTATTGTGATGACAAGTAATGATGGTTATGTTGTCAATAATGAAAACGCGCTAGTAGCTGTAAATGAAAATAGGCTAATTGAGAACATTAACCGCTTATACAATGAAGCAGAACTTTTTGAAAAACTGCAGAGGAATGGCTTCAATGAAAGTGAAAGCAGGAAAGCAGAAGTAGTAAGTAATAGCTTATATGGTATACTGGCAAAAACTATTGAAAATTCTTTTTCACATAACTCTTACGAACACGTGCCTTAACGTTCATGTATATGGCTTTTTCGGCACAATGAATTCATGTCTGAAGAAGAAAGAAGGAAAACTTGGCAAACTATAGCAAGTTTAGCCAAAAAAATTATACTTTTTGACAGTGATAATGATCGGTATCAGTATGTTTCTGAAATAGACACTGTCCCTGATTGCAAAGGATTTCATAATTTCATATTTTCATTGAATAGAGAAACTCCGTTGATACTAAAAGATAGTCCACTTATGAAAGGTGCGTTAACAATCTAAATTAGCTTCACAAACATCGAGAGGGTAAAACATTGTCCCATAAGAAAATGAGAATAAGCTTTGTCAGTGCGCTAACGCTGGACACCGACATGCACAAGACAAGGGAATTGGAAATAATAAAGGCGCTTGCGGAGCGAGGGCATACTACTACCCTGATAGCGATAACTTCTAAGAGTAACTTTAAAATGTCGGACCAGCGCATAAAACTTATTCCTATACCGATAAGATCTGTGCCAATAATTTCACCCCTTATTTGGGCTGGTGTTTTACTCTTTTTCTTACCAATTCACATATTGGTCAGTAAGCCCGATTTCGTAATAATGGATCCAGAAATATCAGTGCTAAGTTCAATTCCAACTCGTCTCGCCTTAAGATTTTCCAAGGCAAAATTCGTTTTAGATGTTAGAAGCACACCTGTTGAAGTAATTGGTTTTCGTGGGCATTTGTTAGAGTTTTTATTTAATGTCTCTGTTTTGGTGGCAAAGAGGTTTTTTAAAGGAATGGCCTTTGTCACTTCTTCAATGAAACAAGAAGTATGCCGAAAATTTGGTTTGGATCAAAACAAAGTTTGCGTGTGGACAAATGGTGTGTCCCTTAATCTTTTTGAGCCTCAAAATTTCCCTGAAGAAAGTGCGAAGCTAAAAAAACAGCTTGATCTAACCAAGAAGTTCATTGTATTCTACCACGGAGCTTTTTCACCTACCAGAGGGCTAACCCAAACTATTGAGGCTATACAAATTGTTAGTCAGCAAAATCCTCAAATTGTTTTGCTTCTTCTCGGAACAGGACCTATAGTTTCCGACTTAGAAAAGTTAATTCGGTTAAAGAGTCTTCAAAATAATGTAGTTCTTCATGATCCTGTTCTCTATGAGGAAGTTCCAAAATTTATTGGTTTAAGCGATGTGTGTATTGTCCCGTTGCCAAACAATTCTTACTGGAGATTCCAAAACGCTTTGAACCTTCTGGAATACTTGGCGATGGAAAAAGTTGTGTTGGCAACCGATATTTATGCAAACAGAGTGGTAGCAGGAGACGAAAAGTGCTGTATTTATTTTCAGTCTGTTGACCCTGTTGAAATTGCTAATTCAATCGAATATGCATATGTTAACAAAGATAAACTTGAAGGTTTGGGAAAAGTTGGCCGAAAAATAATTCAAAGCAGTTACACATGGGAAAAGGTTGCTGAAGAAGTTGAACATTATCTTCTTTCGGTTGATTCGAGATATTCTTAGAGCGCCAGCGCCGGCGCGCCTATGTTAAGTCTGCTATTTCGGCTTTCCTTTTTCCAGTTTTACCGCGCCCTCACATTGAAGTAGTAAGTTACATAAACGAGCCCTTTACACAGCTTCAAGAAAAACATGTTTACAATGAAGTCATTCGCCAGAACCACCGTACATAACTCTAATACCTGAACCCAGACTTTTTTTTCACTACTTCTTTCTATCTAACAACTGCTCTGTAGGTGTATCACATGTACCATGCATATTACAACGTTAATAGACGAGTCGCACCTTTTTGGAATGAGTTATTAAAGGAGGCGCATTGATAATGAGTTTGAAAACCATGATCGGTGATGGTGATTCGCAACATTTTGATGCTGAAGGCTTAGATAGGTTAATCCCTCAACTTTTTGGGCTTCTTTCACCTAACATGGCTGAATGCGCTGTTTTGGACGTTGGATGTGGTCCTGGCATTATTGCTAGTTCTGTTAAGCGTCAATTTGGCGCTGAAGTTTTTGGCGTAGATTGCGATTCAATTTTTTTAGAACTAGCAAAAGCAAAAGGGGTTACCACGTACAGTTGCAACATAGAGACCGATAGCCTTCCTTTTTCTGATGCGACCTTTGACTATGTACTGTGTATTGAAGTGATTGAACACCTTGCGAAACCTGAGAGTTGCCTTAAGGAAATTGCCAGAGTGATTAAGCCGAAAGGAGTGCTGATACTTTCTACACCTAATCTAGTCGCACTCCCAAATAGATTAGCAATTATCAATGGTAAAGACCCACTGAAGGGGGATCCGTTTGACCGTCCTTATGACCGTCACATAAGACTTTATGCATTAAACTCACTAACACAACTTGTATCCACTTGGTTCAAAATTACAAGAATTGTTTATGTAAATCAACAACCAAGAAGAACATGGAAAGGAATAGGCAGAGGCTTGCTTTGTTTTCTGAAAAAAGATTTGGCTAGTACAATGATAGTGACATGCCAACTGAACCAACATGAAATCCCAACAATTTTAGCCCAAGGCAAAGAATTAAGAGAATCCTATTAGCATATTCTGTTCTTTCTGACAAGCTGTGGCACTTCAAGAAGCTCCTAATTTCGTTACCGTGCTTTCCAACATGAAAGATGATTCTTGGAGAGCTATGCCTTTTCGAAGACGCTCAGCGTTGAAGACTCTTGTATGCACTGCGTAACCAAATACTTCGTTGTTTCGCATTTTTGGATTCCAGAACAACCAAAGCATGTGAAATAGAGAGAAAAGAGTAATGAGGGTTTTGGTTTGGGGTACAGCAAGGGTACAACTCTAAATATATAACTAAGCCTTACATAAAACGTTTAAGCGAACAACAGCAGAATAATAACTAAACTGATTTTATAAAGTGAGTTTCTTAATGGTCAAATACAGTATCTGCATCACTCACTATAATATGAAAGATACTTTACGTGAATTTATGGAAAGTGTTTTCGTCCAAATCGATTCAAGTTTTGAAGTAGTTGTATGCGATAATTGCAGCGACGATGGTTCCCGCGAAATACTTGAAGATTACGCACGAGCTGGAAAAATCAGACTATTAGTACAAAAATCAAGCAGAGGCAAAGGTCGGCAGATAGCATTTGAGAATTCAACGGGTGACTATATTATTTCAGGCTTAGATTCCGATGACGTGTTGAAACCTACTTTGAAAGATGTTTTGAAAATTTATCATTCAGAACATGAAGGTTATGCGTTGTCTTTCGGGACTATTCATTTTATTCCTAGACCGCTTGTTGAGTCGGTTGGTGGATGGAGAGATTTACAATCTCTTGAAGACGTCGATTTTTGTAAGCGAGTTGAAATTTTGGGTAAGATGCATTATTTTGAGGACGATTCATTTGTGATGCAGCGAAGAGGAAGAGTTAAGCGGAGTATATTCTACAGGACTAAAGAAAGATACAGTTACTACAAATGTGCCTATCAAATCGGTCGCTGCGTTTGGAGTGAAATCATAAAAAAACAATCTGTAATTTGGTATCGTCGTCCAATCGAATTTGTTTTAGCACTCACTGCTGTGGCCAATTTGAAAATTAAAAAAGTTAAAAAATTCAAGTATGCTTAGACACGAATAACAGCTGTACTTGAATTTAATTTACTTATCAAAGGAGATAAATCAATTCTCATATTAATTTTTAATCCAACCAACCATGCATCTATGGAGTGCGTACAGTAAACTGATTATAATTCATGGACAAGGTTTATTTCACTTATAATATCGTCCTGTCGGTGAATCTTTCTAATTGTTTTGAAAATCAATAACATCAAATTTTTCTCAGGGAGACCAAACAAAGACAGCATTGCAAAATCTCAATCGAAGTTCGCCAGTCCATTCTAAAGTCTGCTCATAAACTCCGAAAAGAACATACGCTCTATCCTCAAGATACTGCCTAAGCACCTGAAACGGAACATGTTCTTTGTTGGCAAAGTTTAGTCCCGCTTCAACTTGAACAAAAGCGACTCTACCAGAAGAAAACAATTTGTCTCCACCCTTCAGAACCTCAAGGTCAAATCCTTCTGTGTCGATCTTCAAATAATCAATGCAGTTAACATTGTGCTCATCGCAAAACCTGTTAAGAGTATCGACATGAACCGTTTCAAAATTCAAGTTCTTTCCAGAATTTGCCTCAGTTTTTCTAGCAAGAGAGTTTATTAATGAGCAATTCTGCAACTCTACTTGTATTGTTCCGATAGTAGATCCGAACGCTATTTGAAAACAATGCACCCGATTCATTTTTTTCGTCTTATTTGTTAACTGATTAAATGTACTTCGAATCGGCTCAAAGCAGTATATGTCTGCTCGTGGAAATGCATGCGAAATTCGATATAATGATTGACCTTCATTTGCCCCAACATCAAATATCACATTGAATTTTTGAAAAGACATATGTCTTCTTATATCGAAAAAAACATCGAAACCATGGGGAAGAGAATAATACAAATGACTCTTGAGCAGGAAACGCCAAATATATCGCATGTAAGAAGAATTCATGCTCTCACTCGGGTAACACAGCCTAGTGGTGTCAAAGTAGGAATTGTAGATTTATATAAGTTGCTTACTTTCTAGAAAACCAAGATTTCCAAATGCCGGACTCAATGTTACGCACTTCAAATCTGGCTTTCAAACGCCAGAGGGGTTTACCAATACGCGCAAACGCATTCGACCACGCAAATAATCAGCGGAGACAAAAGAGCGAATATCGCCAGTTTGCCGGAGGTCAAGCCAATCCAACAAAGCAATTGTCACTATTAGTATAGCCCTCTCAAGTGGGCGCTAACGACAATTTCTTCCGATTTAACCTCGGCTAAAAGTTTAGAAATTTCTTCTGTCAGAATCGAGTTCACCTTCGACCCAGAACAAACAAATCTCAAAGACAAGCTCTGCGCGCTTCCCACTGAAAGGACATCTTTAACAAAAGAACTCTCACAATGAAGGCTGGAAAAGAGCACAGGCAATGGCTAAAACAAAAGTCTTCTGGGTTACGAAGCAGCATTTCCCAGCATTTAACTTTTGAAGTTTAAGATGCTTATGAGTCCTACCATCGCAAACTTTTCTACTGTAAAAAAGCGTAATTTTTAGTAAGAAAGAAGTATCGAATCGCTCGCAAAAAGTTGTTTCTTTAACTGAAAAAGAGCACTGCAAAGAAAAAGAAAGAAAATAGGGGTAGTTTTTTTACGGATAGCCCACGTTGTTTTGTATGACTGTGCCGCTTCCTTGGTCAAGTATTTTCGGGTTGGGGCATTGAATGAAGTTGTTGCCTGTGATGCTTGTGCCTGTGACTCCAGAGTTGACGAGGACGCCAGCGTATATTGACTGCGCGTTAGTTATTATAAACGTGTTGCCCGTGACAGCATTGTTTGCAGAAGCACACATAACCGCTGCTCCCCATCCTCCCGCTGCGTCCCAGTTAGTTATCGTATTGTTTGAAATTGTATTGTTTGGAGCATTGGGGTCTGTTGCTATTCCAAATTGACAACCAGTAATAATATTATTTGTTGCTGTGTTATATCCTGGACTAGTGGTAGCACCTCCTGAACTATCGTAAGATAAAGCAATTGCACAGTACGTGTTTGTAATTGTGTTATATCTAATCGTAGCATGTCCACCACATTCATTAGCGATACCCCAATGTGACTGAAGATGCGCTGCCAAGTCCATATCATGTACATAATTATATTCAATCGTGCAATTATTACGATATGATGTTATGCCAACATCGCCACAATGTGATACTTCGTTGTGCCCAGCATAATCGCCATTAGCGTCCTCTAATGTTATTCCGTTCCATTGACAGTTATATATAACACTGTTTATAACGCTGTTGTTGCCGTACCCTGTATCACCATAAAAGTCAACTCCATCCATAAGGCTATTGTAAATCGTGGCTCCGTCCACAACAAAACCAGTGCAGTCCCATGTTAAAAGTATGCCAGTGACTGTAGTTTGTCCTGAAGAATTACCGTTTATTTCAACATTAATGATTTGGCAGTTGTTGTCATAGTTGAAGCGGAACACTGGATTGTTCAAGCCGTTGTTAGCGTAAAAGACTGCTCCATTCTGGACGTAGATTTGCACGTTGTTTCCATTGCTTAACAGTATTGTCGATGCTACGTTGTAAGTAGCTGCTTCAACGTAAATTACTCCCCCACTTGAGGCGAGGCGGTTCCAAGCATTTTGTAAGACTGATGTTATGTCTGTGCTTGAGTAGAGGATTGATCCGCTTGTGCCTTGTATTACATGATTGGCTCCGCTGCTATCTTGATAGATTGTGTAATCTGTGTTTGGCGGAGGAGATGTTACCGAAATAGGCGTGGGACCTGCCGTTGGACTTGGTGTGGGCGTTGGAGTAGGTGTTGGAGTCGCCGTTGGTGCGGGAGTGGGCGTTGGAGTAGGTGTTGGAGTTGGTGTAGGCGTGGGACTTCGAGTCGGACTAGGCGTTGGGATAGAAGTAGGTGTTGGACTTGTTGTTGGCGTTGGAGTCGGATCAAGCGTTATGGTTGGAGTTGGTGTTGGAGTCACTGTTAGTGCGGGATTGGGCGTAGCTATTGGGCTATGAGTTAGCGGAGGCGATGGCGACGGTAATGGCCTTGGGATCGGTTTCGCGGTATGCGTAGGAGTTGACCAATGATAATGCTGAGCATAGACCACATCAGACTGCAAAGGAAAGCTTATGAATGCAGAGGACAGCAGAATCAGAAAAACCAATAAAGCTACTGCTATTATTATATTTTTTTGTTTCACTATTTATCCCTCTCTCTTCAATTTGTTACTTTCATTTCCTGAGTTTGTAATTTAAGTTTTGTTGAAAAATAAAATTTGCAAAGTTGCAAAGTCCGCTTCTCATCTCATTAATCATGTTTGCGCTTTCTTCAGAACATCAATTTCTATAGTAAGAGCGGTCGCCAATTATATCCATAACCACTATCTCTGCAGCTGAAAAGATTCCCAAGAAAAATATAACCACCAATAATGTTGCTGGCCATCAACCAAACTATATGCCGTGGCTTGGTTTCTTCGATAAACTTGCGAGATGTGATACTTTTGTTATCTATGATGATGCACAATTTCAACACGGCGGATTCCATAACAGAAACAAAATTAGAACCCTGAAAGGA
>Ga0187854_10001250_pt1 | contig 25707 bp, 18 predicted proteins | sample June2016WEW_6_15_FD_132445 | JGI IMG/M metagenome (GOLD analysis project Ga0187854, IMG submission 132445) | Peatland microbial communities from SPRUCE experiment site at the Marcell Experimental Forest, Minnesota, USA - June2016WEW_6_150 | ecosystem: Environmental > Terrestrial > Soil >...
CCTCCGCGACTATGCGACCCGCGAGGACGCTCCCGAGGAGACCCGCGAGAAGGCGGTCTTCTGGCTCGGACAGGAGCACGGCGGCGAGAATGCCGCGTTCCTGCGCGATCTCTACGGCCGGGTGACGCCCGGCGACCTGAAGGAGAAGATCATCTTCTCCCTCTCCCAGATGCGCTCCCCCGAGAACACGCGCTGGCTGATGGACCTGGCCGTGAACTCCCGCGAGGACGTGGAGCTGCGGAAGAAGGCGCTCTTCTGGGCGGGGCAGACCGGCGCGGACATCGGCGACCTGACGGCGCTCTACGATCGCAGCAGCGACCGCGACATCAAGGAGCAGCTGATCTTCGTCTACTCGCAGCGTCACGAGAGCGCGGCGCTCGACAAGCTGATCGACATCGCGCGCCACGAGACCGACAAGGACCTGCGCAAGAAGGCCGTCTTCTGGCTGGGGCAGTCCCACGACCCGCGCGCGGCGCAGGTCCTCCTGGAGATCATCAACCAATGACCCGCGCGCTCGTTCTTCTCGCGGCGGCGTGCGGCCTCGCGCTCGCCGCTCCCGCGTCCGCGCAGACGATCGCCCAGCGCGTGTCCCGCGCGAGCGACGGCACGGTGCGCCTCTCCTACGCCGCGCGCGACGGGGTCTGTGGCAACGGGAGAGGCGTGATCTCGTTCCACTGCGTGAACGGAAGCTGCGGCAACCAGCGGATCACGACCGGCTCCTGGGAGGACGACGGTCCCTGTCCCTGCGAGGCGGGCCCGGTGCGCCTGGCGCTCGAGGTGGCATCGGGTCACGTCACGCGCCTCAGGACCTACGTGGGCGGGCGCTGGAAGGCGGCCGAGGGCGTGACGGACCTGGGGATGGTGCCGGCGGCCGACGCGGCGCATTTCCTCCTGGACCTGGCGCGCGCTGGCGACAATCGCTCGAACGAGGACGCCGTTTTCCCCGCCACGCTCGCCGACTCGGTGACCGTGTGGCCCGACCTGGTGAGCCTGGCCCGCGACAACTCGGTGCGCGGACACGTCAGGAATCAGGCGGTCTTCTGGCTGAGCCAGGCGGCGGGCGAGGCGGCCGTGAAGGACCTGACCGACATGGTGGGCGACGACTCGCTCGACCGCGACGTCAGGGAGCACGCCGTCTTCGCCCTCTCCCAGGAGCCGCACGACGTCGGCGTCCCCGCGCTGATCCAGATCGCGCGCTCCAACCGGGATCGCGAGGTACGCAAAAAGGCCTTCTTCTGGCTCGGCCAGACCAACGACCCGCGCGCTCTGGCCCTGTTCGAAGAGGTGCTGACGAAACCCTGAGCTGGTGGGTGGATGCCCCGGAGGCACGAAGCGCGGCGCCCGCATTCCGGCGCCGCGCTTGGACTTGCGCCTCCCGCCTAGCGGCGAGGAATCGGCTGCGCCACCTTCATCACGCTCGTGACCACCTCCCCCGAGGAATTCACCTTCTCCGCCGCTCCGGAGCCGCACCGGGTCCGGACACGGGAGTTGTTGCGCCGCCATCCCGAGATCCGGGAGCTGATCGGCCCCAACCCCACCACGTTCTGGTGGACGGCGGGCATCGTCGCGCTCCAGATCGTCGTCGCGTGGCTGGTGGCCGACCGGCCGTGGTGGGTGGTGGTGGCCGTCGCCTACACCATAGGCGCGTTCGCCGACCACGCGCTCTTCGTGATGATCCACGAGTGCGCGCACCGGCTGGTCTTCAGGCGCACGGTGCCGAATGTGCTGACCTCGCTGCTCGCGAACCTGCCGCAGTTCTTCCCGGGCGCCACCTCGTTCACCAAGTACCACCTGAAGCACCACGCGTTCCAGGGCGTGTACGAGCTCGATGGCGACCTCCCGTTCCGGTGGGAGGCGCGGCTCGTCGGAAACTCGCCGATCCGCAAGGCGCTCTGGCTGCTCTTCTTCCCCGTGTTCCAGGCGTTTCGGCCCTGGCGCATCAGGGAAGTTCCGCTGTGGGACGGCTGGACGGTGGCCAACCTGGTCGTGCAGGTGGTGTTCGACGCCCTCGTCTGGATCGTGCTCGGCCCGAAGGCGCTGGTCTACTTCGTCCTCTCGCTCTTCTTCTCGATCGGCCTGCATCCCCTCGGCGCGCGCTGGATCCAGCGCCACTATCTCACGGCGGACCACGGGCAGGAGACCTTCAGCTACTACGGCCCGCTCAACACGTTCGCGTTCAACGTCGGGTACCACAACGAGCACCATGACTTCCCTTCGGTGCCGTGGAACAAGCTGCCTCGAATCCGCGCCATCGCTCCCGAGATGTACGCGTCGCTGGCCTCGCACCCCTCGTGGGCGCGATTGCTGTGGCGCTTCCTGTTCGACCGCGAGCTGACGCTGTTCTCCCGCATGGTGCGCGACAACCGCAACCGCGTGGGCCTCGACGACCCGGTCAAGCCCGACGTCGAAGCCCTCCGCGGCGCGGCCTCCTGAGGCTGAGACACACTCCTCCTCCGAAAACACGAAGCGCGACCGGCTTGGCGAGCCGATCGCGCTTCGAGTTGCCCCTCCTGGGATCGAACCAGCACGCTCCTGATCCAGAGTCGCCGTCAGTCTGGCATCAAACCCCGGCAAATTGTCATCCCCAACGCGAGCTCGTGTCGTCTGCTGCCTGGGTTGGCGCTGAGACATGCCGGACTTGGACGCTCGAAGCTGGCTCAGCAAACTGGCTCACCCGGAGCAGGTTGTTTGGGCGGGCGCCCCGGGAGCGCGCCCGCGTGCAACCTAGGGTCCGACGCGCGCAGGCGTCCTGCTGTTGGCTGTGGAGCCGTTGCCGAGTTCGCCGTAGGAATTGAATCCCCAGCAGTAAGCCGCACTGGCGGTCGTCACGCCACAGGTGTGGTACATGCCAAGGCTCACGGCCGCGAACGTGAGCCCGCCGGAGACCGCCACGGGCGTGCTGCTGCTCGTGGTATCACCGTTACCGAGCAGGCCGCCGTAGCCATTCTCGCCCCAGCAATAGGCCGCACCCGCGATCGTCACGCCGCAGGTGTGCTCGTTCCCGGCGCTCACGGCCGCGAACGTGAGCCCGCCGGAGACCGCCACGGGCGTGCTGCTGCTCGTGGTATCACCGTTACCGAGCTTGCCGCCGTAGTCGTTGTGGCCCCAGCAGTAGGCCGCATTGGCGGTCGTCACGGCGCAGGTGTGGTCGAAGCCGGCACTCACGGCCGCGAACGTGAGCCCCCCCGAGACCGCCACGGGCGTGCTGCTGCTCGTGGTAACACCGTCGCCGAGTTGGCCGTAGGCGTTCCACCCCCAGCAGTAGGCCGCGCCGTCGGTTGTCAGGCCACAAGTGTGGCCATAGCCGGCACTCACGGTCACGAAGGTGAGCCCGCCGGAAACCGGCCGTGGGCTACTGGTGATGCTCGGGACCAATCCCACGACCATTCCGTCTCCAAGCTCACCGAACTGGCTCAGCCCCCAGCAGTAGGCTGCGCCGCCGGTTGTCACGCCGCAAGCGTGCTGGTCCCCAGCGCTCACGGTCATGAACGTGAGCCCACCGGAGACAGCCACGGGGATGCTGCTGCAGGGTAGATACCATCCTCGAATAGGGTTGATCGCACACCTCTGTGGTCCAGTCATCGAGCCGTTGCCCAGCGTGTGGTTGACGTCTATCCCCCAGCAGTAGGCCGCACCCCCGGCCGTCAGGCCACAGGTGTACTCGTCCCCGGCACTCACCGCTACGAAGCCGAGACCACCGGAGACCGCCACGGGCGTGCTGACGCTGATGCCCGTGGTGTCACCGTTCCCGAGCTGCGCGGTCGAATTGAGGCCCCAGCAGTAAGCCGCACGCTTGCTCACGACGCCGCAGCTATGGAACACCGCGGCGCTGATGCCAACGAAAGTCAGGCGCGCCGACGGCTCCGTGCCCACCGTGGTCAATTCCTTCGCACAGCCCGCAGCTGCGAGAAGAAGGGCGGCCGCACAGCCGGCCACCCGAACGTCTCTTGCCCGCATGTGCTGCCCCCCTTGTCGCACATCCCAACGGTAGCAGGTTAGCGAGGAGGCGTTAGGCGGGCGTCATGTGGGGGACCGCGATTACTTCGGTCGGGCTTGAACGCACGAAGCGCGACACCGCTCATCGCGATGCCGCGCTTTCAGTTGCCCCTCCTGGGATCGAACCAGGACTCTCCTGATCCAGAGTCGCAGCTCTGTTCAGGCCCAACCCCGGCAAAATGTTGTCAAACCGCGAGTTCGTGTCGTCCGCTGCCGGGGCTGAGAGGCTGAAATGACGGCCTTCGACACCCGAAACTAGCTCACAAACTGACTCACTACCGGAGCGAGCCGATGCGACGCGAGCCTCATCCGTACAGCGCCGCGTTGAGTTCGCGCCTGGGACCAGTAACAAGTCGTTCGAAGTCCTTCAGGCCACGGGCAACGCTGCCAGCGTCAGCAGATTTCGCCGCTTCCAGCAGGAGGCCATCAGTGGTAACGACCCACACCGGTGCGCCTTGGAGGCTCGCCGCGGGGCTCGCAGAAAACGCGATCTGGACATCCCAGATGGCGTTGCGGTTAGTCTTGTCATCCAGATCGAGACCAGACTGCACAATCTTCAGAAGAACAGCGTTGTAGTATTCAACCGGAATCGGAAAGGCGCGCCGAACCTCCTGCGCTTTCTCTGCGACCTCCTGAGGGGTCAGCGTGAGTTGAGCGTCGGCTGCTGCCTTCCTGACGAACATCTGAGCACTCAGATCTCGCCCCTGATTGGAGGAGAACACAGCAGCTAGCTGTGCGCGCAGGGCCGACGTAGCTGCCGATGGTGCCCAACTCGTAGCATTAGGGTTCACACTCACAATGACATAGTTCCAGACATCATCCCGAAACTGTTGTTCGATCTGCTCGACATGCGCGGCTAGGCCGTCCAGGGCTGGTTGAAGGTGTTTCCAGTCGGCAGCACTCGCGGCGTTCGCGATCGAGCCGACGAGCAGACCATAGACAGCCGCCTCCGCCTTCCGGCCTGGAATGTCGATTCCAAACAACGTATGGCAGACATGAGCCTCGGAGTCCGCGAGCCACTGGATGTTTCTTCCGTCAGGAGCACAGTGACGCCATAGGCGACGTAGAGCAGCCCACGAAGAGCGGAATGCTTTGTCCGTACTCTTGGCCATGTGTGAGAGCAACTCCGTGGCGACCCAGTAGCTCGCCAGCGCGTCGATTCCACGACGCAGCTCGCACTTGTGAAGTTTGGTGAAACGTGCAGGTGAGAGCTCTCGGTAGCTATTCGTATCATAGACCACCCACAGGCGTCGAGAGACCAAGCGCCAGCGTTTCATCTTGAAGAGCACCGCATATGGAAACATCCAACACGGCAGAACCAGCCAGCAGGCTGAACCGATAACTATCAAGGCCATAAGGCCAGTGATCACGGTCGCCACATCGCCTGCACCCTTTGCACGGCACCATTGCGAGTACCTAGGATCATCGCAGCTTGGCGAGTCGCTTTAATATGAGTGCTGCAACCTGTTGCGCCGACTTCCGCTGGATATCAACGTACCCGTCAATGCCTAGGACCCCGGGAATCTCGGCGTCGTCCAAGCGGCAGAACATTATGCTCTCGTCTCGGCGGGTCTTAATCAGATCTCGGATGGCCCGCCATTCCAAGCTGCACCACTCCTTCTGCTCGTATTCAGCACAGAGGAACACGACCACTAGACGCGACTCGTTTCGATAGATGGACTGCAGGTAGGTATCCAAGTTCGGACGTGCCAGTTCCTCCTGGTGAAACTCATCGTAGAACACGTCCTCTTGGCCTAGCGTCTCGGCAAGGGCATCCGCCACGCCGGACACAGCTTGCCTATGCTCGCCGGGGAAAGAGAGCGCGACCTCGAACCGACATCCGCTTGTGGGTCGCGATAGCTGCGCCGGTCTCGACTTGCTCGCGCGGAGGCAAGTTACCTGCGGTTCGCCTCTGGCCAAAGCAATCGCATCCAACACTAGCACTGTGAGCCATACTGCATCCGGGGCAGACGCCTCGGCCCAGAAACCTTCTACATGCTGCACTGACCACAACCAGGCTTCTGCGCTGCGAACAGCGTGCTGCCAGCCCCGCGGCTTAGCAACAGCCAAGGCGTGGACCGCCATCGCGGTCGTTTCGATTGAATCCCGGGGCAGGTCGAACCACGTCCCCCAAGGCCCGCTAGGTTGCTGGCACGATAGGAGGAACTCGGCTGCTCGCCGCGGGATCTCTTCCGGCGCATCGAATACGGGCGCCAGCACCGCACCTGCGAAGGCCAGGCACGACGCGAGTTCGAGATGCGCAACCCTGGCCGGCCGTCGTCGATGAGGAGGGATGGCTCCCGCGAACACGGACCAAGGTTCATCGTCGCCCTGCGCCACCGTCAGCGCTTCGAAGATCCTGCCTAGGCTCCTGCCCATGAGGTCTATCGCCAGTCGAGACCGGACCAGAGCGAAGAGCGCATAAGAAGCTGGTACGGGCTCCACTCCTCCGAGAGCGGCGTCTTGAGCAAACTCCTTGGCCATGCGCTGCCACCAATCGTCGAAACCTCCGACATCGCACCACTCAACCGTGCGCAGCATCGTGGCATCTATGGTGAACTCCTGATAGTCAGACCCCGTCCAGAAGTCGCGGAGCTGGAACCTCGACAGGCGCCTTACCTGTGATGCTTCGCGGAGGGACATCCCGCCGATGCGACGGGTCTTGGTCTTGCCACTGCCCGCGATGAATTCCGGGGTGCCCCGAGAGCACTGCCTGATGGACTCCTCGGCCCAGTGCCTCCACTCGGCGATCATCTTCTCGATCTCCGCTCCGCAGTCATGCCCGCGGCTCCGGAGGTAGACAAGCGCTTCCTGGTCGCCTTCACTTTCGATATGTGCCGCGACGAAACTCAGCCACGCCTCCGCCCGCTCAAGAGGCGGCAGGTCGCGTTTGGAGTCTGCGAACGCACTGTACTCCTGACGCCTCTGCGCAAACACCTTATCCAGCGCCGCCAGTATCTCGTGGCGATCGGGTGGCGTCGGCTTCTTCTGCGAGCGCGGCTTGGCAGCCATTAGCTTCGGATGGAAGCGGGGAATACGGCTTCACGATCGTTGTCTAACGAGCGCACATTACCCTCTGTTCAGGGACGGGGGGGTCTACTTCCATTTCCAAGACCTTAGTGGGCTTCTCCTCAGGCCTGCAGCTGGCCTTGGCTAACGAGGAGGTATCCATACACCGCCAAGTCTCGTCCCTCTCGCCCCACTCCGACGCTGTAGGCTGGATTGTATACGGTCGGCTGGGAGTAGTAGGCTGGCCAATCGTGCTGTATCGCCGCCACAGCCATCGCCACGCTAACGGGCTTCGGTCCGAAGGGAGCTAGCCACCAGTGCCCCTGGAAGCTGTCTGTCAGCGACCTGATGTACGAGTACGCTTCACCGTAGTCCAGAGGCGAGAGATGGCGCGGCGGCGTAAATCGATTCGGAGCGGCGGAATAGAGACGCTGCATGAACATCCACGTACGACTAGACTCGTCCGGGTTCGTTGGGATTGGGAACAGAACGTGGATACTGTTCGGCCCCCCCCCGTCGGCCAAGAGATCTTCAATCCCCAAGACTTCGAGACCTAGTGCAACGATTCCACCCGTGGCGTGAGGCGGCGCTTGAGCCGGCGTGAACAATGGCAATGGCAAGGGTGGGTCCGGATCCTCGGCAAGCGGCTGTTCCGCGTACTTTTGCGGCCTGGAGTATATCGCGATCAATGTTGCGAATGCTCGTGAACGGATTGCCAGTCGCAACAGCGGAAAGAAGATCTTCTTCGGCATCGTGGACACATCCAAGAGGATGTGCTGCCTGCCCGCACTCACCCATCCGGTGACTATCTCATCGAGGGGTTCAATTGTGCCGAACAGCTCCATTTCTCTGACTTGAAGCCTACCGGGCATAGCAGCCCGCAAGCGAGCCAGAGTGTCATCAACCTTCTTCTCGCGCTCTGCCGAAAACCGATCCGTGGGCACGAGCAATCGAAGACAATCCGCGCTAGCAACATCTACTCCGACGCCAGCAACGACCTCTGCGGCCGCGGAGGATCTTTCCTCAGGGCCTGCACAAACGACAAGATGCCACTGTCTGGGTAGCACGCTTCGCAAGAGCATTCTGAGGAGACCCCAAATCGGTCGCACCTCCATGGTCAGAACAACCTCAGTTGCGAACGTTCTCTCCGCTCATCCTCGCTCCTATCCGCGGACTTCCGCACGTCTCCTTCGGCCTCTGCCAGCCAGCTCACTACCGTCTCGACGTGCACGTAAAGGGGTTCTTTCACGTGGACCGCGGGTATTTTCAAGAACGGACTGAGAGCGGGTTGCATGTAGTACTTCCTGCGCGAGCGTCGGTCCCTCTCCTTCGTGGTGTGCACAACCTCGACAAGGTCGCCCACATCGCTCGCTTCACGGAGCCACTTCTTCACCTTCGGTTCCCGCTCGACCTCATCGTCTGCAAGAGAGAAGCCGTAGTGACCAGGATAAGACATGGCACGGTCGTCCAGCATTTGTGTGACCAGTCTCCGTGCAACGATGTCAATGAACTTCTTGCGTGTACCACCACGCGGCTTCTCGGCGACCTTCCTAAACCAGTCGAGGCTCGCTTCCTCAATTCCCGCGGCCTGGACACGCGCATCGAACGACGGAACCCGAAGGTCCGCGTCATTCGGTCGCTGCTCAGCCGTCCTAAGCCAAGCCGCCCATATCGACTTTGCGATGCTCGCATAGACTAGGATGTTCCCGCCCGCCAACGCCTCGATGTCGGAGTAGCCGACCCAGATCATTCGCTGGCCGGCGGCAGCCGCCAGTTGCATAAGCGCTTGGGGGACGCGCTCCTTACGCCAGTACTCGCGTGTCCAGCCTTGCGCAGCCTTAACCTTCGGTGGCGCGGCCGGCAGCTGCCCTCTGGCTAGCTGCTGGGCTATCCATGCTGACTGCAAACGCGCCAGCAGTGGATCGGTTCTCCCGTTCTCTAGAACACTCTCCTGCCACTGAGGAGGCCAGTTCTCATCAACGCCGATGGCTCGTCGCTGCAGTGCTCCGTCAGCCCCCCTCAGGCACATGCGGGCCTTTTCTTCGGGCCTGGTCCGAGGAAATAGCGCTCGGAGGAGCTTCTTGCCATCAAGGTCACATTGGTACCCAGCATGCAGCAGGCGGCGCCTCGTAACGTCCGCCGCGAACCTCATAAACAGAAATGTCTTGAGGTTTTCCTTGCGTCGCAGGATCTCCTCAAGATCGACCTCTTCGTACTCCCGCTGGTCCTCTAGGACCCCCTCCGCTCCATACATCCTCAGATTTGCCCGCCAGGCGTGTCGGCGCGCTCCCACACGGTAGAACACGTGGGGATCTCTCATGCCCAGGATCCTGTTGATGATCTCTCGGAAGGACACCCCCAGAGAATTCGGCAAGCGACGTATGCTATCAAGCTCTTCGTACTGGTCGATTCGAACAAAGACGTTCACGTCCTTCCCTGCAACCCCAGAGTTGCGCAGCGCCTTCGCGGTTATGGAGACAGGAATACCGGCCGCCGTCTTCGAGCTAGCCAGGCCCTGCGGAATGACCGAGCTGTTGAACTGAAGGAAGGAAAGATAGGCTTCAATGCGAGAGGCCAGGCGGAGCTTCATCTCATCAACCGTCTCGACCCCGTCCAGCGCGCCCAGCCAACATGGGTCAGCCGCGACCTCAGCCGCAAAGCGGTTCTGCGTCTCAACTGAAGTCGAGAGGCCGACCTGCTCAGCCACTTTCGCGTTCTCGTCTTCTGTCAACAGCTGAAGAGACGCCAGAAGATCAAGCACCAGCGCGTAGTTCAAGTAGTCCGCGAAGTACAATGGCGTGACTTCGTGCGCCGCGGCGGCGTCCTTCTCGAACGCCCGCTGACCGAAACTCATGACCCCACTATTCCGCAGACTGATTCCGGCGGAGATGAAGTGCGAGTGAGCTTCCGGGACGGGAAACGGGGTCTTTGCCTTGTGGAATGCCAGACGTATGGAGGGACGCAGGAGGCTGAGAAGCATTGTCTTGCCGCTTCCCTGCACGCCCGTCAACACTACGTTTCCCCTTTGGAACAGCAGCGAGGCGTGCTCGACCAAGAACGGACTGAACAGGCGCACGAAGTCACTGGGCGGCACCGTCTCGCCGACGTACAGTTCCGCGAACGGATTAACGTGAAGGGCCATTTGCTACACCCTGGCAGTGCGTGGCAAGAGGGCATTCCAAGTCAAGGAGTCATGATGCAATAGTGGAAGCGAATTGTTGGGGGTGTTTGAGTACATGGACGCGAGAGCACCACAATCGCCATAGCCAAACGGCATTAGAGAAACCCGCTCTCCCTTGACCCGTGGGTGCAGTTCCTCGACCAGTTCTCGCGCGGACACCTGCCACGGCAGATCGCTGGCGGCGGCGGTTGGCCTGATCTGAGAGGTGCTGTCAAGAACCACCACTGGCGCGTACGACAGCCGGGGGAACGCCAGCGCCAGAGCCTCGCCAACGGCTGCAGCATCGCCAAGAGACAAGAGGGGTACCAGCAGCACCGCAGGCGCAGACGGGAGGTTCGCCGCAAACTCCGCGGCCGTCCGCATCTGCCTGCCCGTTCCAACGAAGTCCTCCAGAAGGACCAGCCGTTCGTACTCGCCACCCGGGCCGAGATATGCAGAGAGCTTCTGTTCATCCCCAAACTTGGCAAGGGAGTACCAGTCAGGGCGGTACCGCACGTTTGACAGTCGATTCGCGTGGTAGAAGGCGTTAATGCGCATGCTGTCGGTCACTGGACAGAACCACGTCCGTGCAAGCACCTGGTCAAAAGCGGCTTCAAAACCGGGGGCGTCCACCAGTTGGCGCGTATGGTCGAACAACCAAGGTCGGATGCGACTTGAGAACGCCGTGCGGTACAATGTATGAAATTGGTTCCGGTTGAAATAGATCAGGTGATCGAGAAGAGCGAAGAGTGACCTTCTAGTGGCAGAATCCTGGACGTTAGTCAGCCAGTCCCAAAGTCGGGCCATGAAAGGCTGCGGCGGAGCCAGACAGGGCTCGTAGTCGTCAAAGTGATACTTGGCAAGGTATTCGATTAGCGTGTACCGAGCGAGGTCAGCGTTCCCATCTTCCTCCCCGGCCCAACTTTGAATCATCTCCGCAAGCCGCCGGGATTTCGCTTCTATTTCCACAGAACCTCCCGTACCAACCGCGCAAGCGCCCTTGCTACCGGAGGGGGAACAGCATTGCCGACCTGCCGATAGCGTGAGGAAGTCGAGCCTTGCAGGAGAAAGGTGTCCGGGAAACCCTGCAGCCGGGCTGCCTCGCGAACGGTGAAACCTCGGTTGGCCTGTGGATGCAGGAACAAGCGAGGGTTGCCGAATTTCGTGTCGACTGTAGGCGCAAACGCCTCCCACCTCAGCCTGTGGTACGCTCCGTTGTACGTGTGGGCAAGATCGAAGCCGGTCCCGACGCGCCGCAGGTATCCACGAGCCTCCAAACCCTCAAGAGCCTCGGCCACCGGCCGGCCAGCCCACGGCAACAGCCTTCGGGCAGACACGGGATCGCCGTCCCCGAAGTTGCGAATACGAGACCGCCGTCTCTCCCGTGATAGAGCTTCAAGTAGCAGTCTCTCAAACTTGGAGGTTGCACCAAAGACTCCGGGGAGATCCCAAGTCTTCACATAACTAGGGCCGAACCGGACATTGCTCAAGCGCTGCCCTGGACCAATGTGCGGTGCAATGCGTCCATGCTTCGTGTGCGAGGGAAGACTCTTCGGAGCGTGGTCCGGCAGGCCAGCCATACCAGCCAGCGCTTCGCGCAGGTTGCCCACGGGCAATTTCACGGGGGCGCCCAGCGCTCTTTCTTTCTCACGGTAGGCAACGAGAAAGACACGCTTCCTCGATTGAGCGACCCCAAAGTCGGCAGCATTCAGTCGGAGTCTCTCCACGCGGTATCCGGCAAGCCGCAGGGTCCCTTCCAGGGCAATGAGATGATGAACGAAGCGGCTATGCAGCAGCCCGAGCACGTTCTCGATCACCACGGCTCTCGGCTGCAGGGCAAGCACGTAGCTGGCGGTCACATTCAGAAGCGAGTTCCGTGGGTCTCTGCTCTTCGTCTGGCCGTTCGTCGAGAACCCCTGGCATGGCGGCCCTGCCAACAACACGTCGGGCGAAGAATCGCGCAACTCCGCGGGATATCCGGAACTTACGTCGATCACATAGGGTTGGACGCCGAGGTTGGCAGAGAACGAGGCTGCGGCATCGGCGTCGAGGTCGAATGCCGCAGTGGTCCTGAAGCCTTGAAGGGAAAACCCCAGGTCCAACCCCCCGCAGCCGCAGAAAAGGCTGACGCACGTGAGCACGTCAGCGCCCCTCTGCACCGAAAGGTCGCTGTCTTCCTACCCAAGGGCATACGCGCTGGTGAATGTCCGCCTCTTGCGAGCCGTCAAGAGCCACGCCGCCTTGCGAGAATCGCCCGCGCCGACGGGCGATCTGAGGTCTCGGGTGCTGCCCGCTTTCGCGCGTGCGACCATGCACGCAATCGCCGAAGCCGCAGATATTGGTCCAGAACCAGCGGCAGCGCCAGGCCTTAACCGGACGCGACCCCGGCCTGATCTGCAGGCTCTCACTCGGGTTGCACCTCGCGTGCGGCGCCGGTCGTCTACGTGGAGCCGCGAAGCAGGTAGCGCTTTCGAAGCGGATTCGGCCGGAGACAGACGGCCATTTCCTGCGATCCAATGGCTTGGCGCGGTCGCCCAAGGCCCATACCTTAGGTGCATGGCCAAGGCCAGCCCGAAGAAGCGCGGCTACCCTGCCCCGGGGGGGCGGGCGAGGGTTGTGCGCAGAGTCTCGGAGCCTTCGCCATCCGGCTACTCAGTCGTCGATCTCTTTTCGGGTGCGGGCGGCATTTCGGAGGGGTTTCGGCAGGAGGGATATCGTGTCCTCGGGGGCTCCGATGTCGACCCTGACGCGGTGGCCACCTTTGCCCTGAACTTCCCCGGTGCAGAGGCCGTCTGCGGTGACATCCGAAACGCCAAGACGCGAGACCGCGTTAAGGCTATCGCTGAGCGGGCCGATGTCGTTGTTGGCGGGCCGCCCTGCCAAGCGTTCTCCCAGGTCCGCAACTACTCCCGGATGATTGACGACCCGCGTAACTCGCTCTACCGAGAGTTCGTGCGGGTAGTGGCTGACGCGGTTCCGAAGGCGTTTGTGATGGAGAACGTAACCGGCCTGGACCAGATGGGTGCCCGGGAACAGATGCTTGCGGACTTGGAGCTGGGCGGCGAGTACCAGGTTCGGGCTCAGGTGGTGGATGCCGCCGATTTTGGCGTACCCCAGACTCGCAAGCGCCTTCTGTTCCTCGGGGTGCATCGTTCTCTCCAAGCTGAGCCGCCTGTGCTCCAAGGTTCAGCGGCGACCGCTTCCGTCACGCTGGTTCGCTTCCCTGGCCCACGACGAACCCGCTATCAGGTCGTTGTACAAGAGAACGTCCTCAGTCACCGGATCTTCGACACGCTTCGTGATCCTGAGGACGTACGCATTGTCACGGCGATCCAGGCGATCTCGGACCTCGCGGGCCTGCCGGTCGGCCGCCGCGAGGACGAGATCGGCTACTCCGAGCTTCCCGAGCCAGAGTCCGCGTACCAGCGAATGATGCGGGAGGGCACGGGGACCGAACTCAAGAACGTTCAAGTCCCGCGTATCAATGCTGACACGGCTCTCCGGCTGAAGGGGGTCCCTGAAGGAGGGAATTACCGGGACTTGTCGGAGGAACTGCTTGAGCGCTATCTCACCGGCCAGCGTTGGGGCCAAGACAATGGTTCCGGACGACTGTCACGCCGGCATTTCTACGCGTACAGGCGCCTGCATCCCGACGTGTGGGCCTGGACACTGAATACAAAGGGGGACTCAGTGTATCACTACCGGCACCCTCGCTCGCTGTCAGTGCGTGAGTTCGCCCGGCTTCAGTCGTTCCCGGACCGCTTTGTCTTCGCCACCGACCCGCGAAAAGGCATGATCGCCGGGCGGCATGACGGCGGACCTGCACACTCCCGCTACAGGCAGGTAGGCAACGCGGTGCCGCCTTTACTCGCCCGTGCGGCGGCGGCCGCGCTCCGGGACGTGCTGCGCGTGAAGGCCGTCATGGCCCGCTCCGCTTAGGCACCGGCAGCCACATTGAGGCAACCTGCGAAGCCCAAAGAGAGCACGACAGTCAAGGCGGCATTCGGGGCCGAGAACCGCGCCCGCCTGATTGACCTCTACTTCCAGGACCACCCGTCTCCCGTAGCCGCCCAAGCGTGGCGGCACGTGTACCAGCTGCTGCTCTGGATTGACGGGTCCACTGGCCTGGCGCACTGCTACGAGAGCGACAAGAGCCAGCCCGGCAAGCACTGGTACCCCCGCACACTGGCTTTCCACGAGTGGGTAGCGCAGCAGCTCAGGGCTTCTCCGGGTGCTCTTGCCGACTCGCTCGATTGGCTCTTTCGCAGGGCGACACTCGACCTCGCGAAGCACCTGCTAGAGCGCCAGGCCGCAATCCTCGCAAAGGCCCAGGACCAGCGCGCCCCCTACCAGGGGCAGGGGTTCCCTGAGCCAGGCGAGGATCCGGAGCTGGTTTCGATTGTGCAGAGTGTGCTGGGGGAATACTTCTCGGCGCAGCCACCGGAAGAGAAGTGGCGGGAGCTCGTACAGCGCGTGCGCCAGCACGTCACCCTTGAGAATAAGCGCAAGAACCTAGTGGGCGAGGGTTTTGAGGACGTTCTCTCGTCAGTGTTGCGTCGCAGCTCTCGGAAAGGCGCGCTTGACGTCAGCGTGCGGCAGCTACTGCAAACAGTGCCCGGCTTCGAGAAGGAGAGAAAGGGCGACAAGCCGAACAAGGTAGATGTCGTCGTCCTTGGCTCGAAAAACGGCAGGCGCATACTCGTGACGGCCAAGTGGAGCATACGCGCCGACCGGGAGAAGCAGTTCCAGGCGGAGTTCTCGAACTATGTTGCTGCCAAGTCTGATCTGAAGCCGTTCGACTACGTGCTGGTGACGAACGAGTTCGACCCGGCGCGTCTAGTACGTGCATGCGAGCAGACCGCAGCGAACAACTACATGTTCACAGACGTAGTGCACATCAATACGGATGCGGTTCGCACCACGTACGGCGCCTCTCCGGAAGACTCCATGAAGAAGGTGATCGAGTATATCGAGGCGGGCCGCTTGCTCAGCTTGGAGGACTGGATCGCAAAGCTGAACGCTTGAGGGCAGCTACCGTCGTCGCCGACGCTTCACGCTTGACGCGATCTTCCGTACCGCTGGCGCAGGATTAGCCCGCACTTCCGACTCCCAAAAACGCAGGACCAACCAGCCCGCGTTACGCAGTTGCCGCGTAACCTCAGCGTCGCGCTTTACCCGCTGGCGGAACTTGGTCCGCCAGTACTGCCGGGCTTCGATGGGCAGGCGACGCAGCCGCCTTTCCAGCATCGCGGCGTCGCCTTCCACTAGCGCACGCGCATGCCAGTAGTCTCCGTCCACGAACACCACGACTCTACTCGCCGGGAACACAATGTCCGGCTGGCCGAATAACCCGCTGTCGTACTTGCGGTACCTAAGCCCGAGCGCGTGCAGAGCACGCCTGAGCTGCCTTTCCGTCCTGTTGTCGCGGGACCGAATCGCGGACATATTCCGGCGAACTTCGTCCCTCGGCTTCGGATGGTAGGCGGGCCTTCTCACCAACGCCCTCCAAGCACCTGGCCAACTTCAATTTCACACTTGACAGCCCACGCGTCAGGCCCGTAAGCACTTGAGCAGAGTTTGCCGTCCTCTATGCGGGCTCCACTTCTGCGCCGGCCCCGCCCACCGGCGCGCGGGAGCCGGTGTGCACTCAAGAGACCTGCTGTGTCCCCCATTTCGTGAGGCAGTCTTGGCTAGCACGTTGGGCGCTGAGAAGTCGCCCTACGCTTCCCGAGGTGCCTCGTCGAATCGCGGTACACAGCGCACTCTAGGTGGGTACGGCCACGGTGCTAAGGAGGAGCTCTGGTGTGACCTCCTTCAGGTCCTGCTGGATCAATTCATACACCGCAGCGCGAACTGGCGCGTGAAACCGCTCCGCGCCCGTACGGCCGCGACCGTAAGCAAGTGGTCGGTCGTTCGCTGGACGCATGCAACCAGTAAGCGACGAGATGGTGAATCTCCGAAGAGTGATTTGCCCGCGACCGGTCGTCATCTTGAAGCCTTGGTCCGTGCGCTCAATCGAAGGTCGTCCCGTACTGAGGGTGACGTCTGCCCAACTCGTACCCCCTTCCGCATGACCAAAGGCGTACACTAAGTGGTGCGCGTGCCCCGGCATCTCGTTGGGGTCGTCGGATCGCCGTAAAGTCGCAGCCGCGTAGAGCGGCAATTGGCGATAGTGCTCCAGGGTTGAGGCCAATCGTCCCAAGCTCTCGCGAGCGAGGATTTCATAAGACTCGATCACCTGCAGGAACAGTGACTCAACGAACTCCACGAGACGTCCATCCGAGTAATCAGAAAACGGGATCCTTTCGAGGGGCGCTGCCCTGTCCGGTGTGGGCAATAGCGACTCCTCTAGCGCCGTGTGGCTCAGCATCAACGCAACCAGGATATCGTAAAGCGCGCCGAACGCGTCCCCTCCGACATACCTGGGGGGTTCAAAACTCTCACCACGCGCAATTGCCTCCGCAGCAAGAACCTCGATCTGTCTGCGCTCGGCGGGACCGATCGTCATGGCCACCATCCGTGACGCGGGGGCCTCCTTCACCTTCCGCGAGAGCCACAGGCTCTCACTTGCGTGAATCGCGAACCGCATGTTCAGGGCGCGTCGGATGCGTTGGAGATCGATCGGAAGCACCGCAAGCCCCAGCAGGTTCTCCGCGTAGGTATATGCTCGGTCCTTCGTGACAAGCCCCAGCTGAGTTCTCAGTTGGGTGACAAGAGCTATTCCCGTCTCTTTGAGGAGATATTCACAAGCAGTATCATCGAGACCACCTTCGTCAACCAACCGTCGCAGCTCACGCAGCATCCAGGTGGCTGCCTCGTGTTCGGGACTGGTTAGCACGCTCGGCGCAGCCTCGATGAAAATCGTCCTGACACTCCATTTCACCTTCGCAGGCGATTCGGCGTTGAGACAGTTCGCAGGGAACCCAGCATCGTGCTCGGCTGAGGCTTCTCCAGCTCTCCTAGAGCGCAGAGCGAGCGACACCGATATGCCGGACGAGGCCGATACGTGAACACTGAACACTGCTCCGACTGGCCCGTCCGAGTACGGCTCAATGCGGGGAAGAACGCGGTGGGACAAGCAAGATCGCAGGATCGAGTAGATCTCGACAAAGCGGGACACGCGCCCCGCGGCGTAGACTTCGAACACGTGCGATTGCTGCTTCAGCCCACTTTTCTCCAGGTGCCACGCCAGGGCACTGCGGCCGACCCTGGACTTGAGAAGGACTTGAACGTGCCCTTCGAAATCCGAGCCACTACACGCATCAAGATGTAGCGCCAGCCGAGCTACGACGAAATCGCGAACCCGGTCGTAGGTGAAGGCTACCCTGGCGACGCCAAGGTCATCCGACACCTGGAACAGGAGGCCGAATGCAAAGAGATCCCTGCTGAGGGGCTCCACGGTGGACAAACCAGCATGCTCGCGCACCAGGGCTTCACTCACACTCTGCGACCCCAATGAGTGCCTCTCATCGAGCTCTCCACCCTCCGTGGCGGAGCGCAGAAGCGCGCTCCCTACAGCCACCAGTTCCAACAGGGCTCGGGTCGGATTGGCCGTCCGATCAAGCTGATAAGAGACGTACCGCGACAAGACCTCTGGCTCATCGAGATCAAGGGGCAGGTCCGCTCGCCCCGCATAGATCTCGGAGAACAGACGCATGAACAGCGGGTCGGATGCAGCCATCCTGACCTTGGGCGCGAGCGGCGCTCCCAAGCGGTAGACAGCGGCATAACGGCCGATAGCCGATTCGAGTTCTCCTTCATCAAATCGCCCAAGCACAGCCGTCATGTTCTGGTTCGCAGCCGCTCCGGCGTACAGAACTGACATTAGAGGTGAAGGCGCTCCGCGCAGCCTGGAGAACCGCTCCCATTCGAGGGGTTTGCATGCAACCACGATCTTCAGGGCACCCCCGAAACTCTCGAAGTGAACAGCCAAGTCAGAGAGCTGCTGCTCGATCGCCGGGATCTCAGCCTCGTCAACGGCATCGAGCACGAGTGCGAAACGACACTGCGCACGCTCAGCGAGGCGATGGAGACGCTGACATAGCACTGGCAGGGGCAACTGCTCACTGAATCGCCAGTTGAACTCGTCGGCTATGGTATCGCCAAGGGGCTCGTGAAGCTCTACCCCATTTAGGAACACGACGAGATGAGTCTGGGCCAGGTGCTCCGCCACGGCACACACTTCATTGGTCTTGCCGCTCCCCGAGCCGCCGCCAAGCGCAAACACGACACTCGATGAATCCATGAACTCGTCCACTAACTGACGCACGTGACGTCGTTCTACGTAGAGGTCCGGCAGATACCGCTTCGTGAGGTCTGAGCTGCTACCGCGCAGCGCCCGCATTCGCTGGGCGGTCTGCGCCCTGGAGAAGGCTTGCAGGTTGGCCTGCGAGTATCCCAAAAAGCGCTGAAGCGCCTCGAAGCGAAGCGCGAGGTCATCGGCGGCCGCAAGCGTGAACCCGTGTTTGAAGAAGTCCGATTGCGTCGGGAATGAATCGGCATTGAGTTCCAGCTTTGTAATGGTGTCGTACAAGTGCGACGTTTCAGCGTTGGTGACGAGCACAAATGGGGCGATATCATCAAGCAGCCTGGCGTAGCTGATTCCCTGATCTCGGTCGTCCTCCGTGAGGGCCTCACCGGGTCGCTTGACCTCGATCACGAACAGAGGGCGGCCAGTTTCGCTCGTTACCAAGTAGTCTAGGCGTCCTCCCACATCCCTCCGGCTATCGTCGGAGTCATACACGACCATCTGCCGGCCTATGCGGAGACGAAAACTCTTCTGAACCTGTAATCGATCAGGGCCGACAGCGAGTGCTTGCAGGTACGGCGCTAGGACCTGAGTACAGACGGCATCTTCTGAGAGAGCGCGCGCTTCTGAGGAACCGTCTGGGTCCATTTGGATAGCTCGATGAGGCGAGTGCGTATGCCGCTCAACGTCGCGGGCGGTACGTACGGTCAGCTAGTTCTCTGCACGTAAAGCTTGTTCTCGTTACGCAGCGCAAGAACACCGTCTGCTAGCATCGCGCGCAACTGTCCCTCGATGACGCGGTGAAGCTCAGTGCCGGTTCGCTGGAAACCTAGCATTCGGGCGACTTCCACAATCGCGTCCTCCGGCGCCACGCCAATATGATCCGCCACGACCTGTGCGATGCCGGTTCGTATTTCGACGGGAGGCAACATCTCCGGTTGCCGCACGGTCTGCGTGCGCGCCGCTGATCGGTCACGTGGCGATACCGACTTCATCCCACCGATGGAGTAGAACGGACCGTCACTGACCAACTTCCCCGCAAGAAGCGCCCTATGGAGAGCTTCCTTGACCGCTGCCTGAATGCGGGCGCCGGTTCGTTCGCTGCCGCAGACTGTGGCATACCGCCTGGCAATCTCGTCCTCATGAACGGGCCCCTCTACGGCCACAATGCGGCACACAATGTCAATTCGCCGCGACAGTGGCACCTTATGTGGTTCGACCTTGGTGGCCTCTGAGAAATCCGCCTCTTGATAGGGAGGAAGCTCTGAGTGCAGTGACTCGATTTGCCCGGTGGCTGGTTCGGCCGCCTCTGGCTCGGAAGGGGGGCCAGGCTCCGGGACCTTAGTCGCCCCAGATGGCTGCGGATCTGAAGGCTCGCTTCGCGATCCAATGCGCCGAGCTGACTCGATTGCCTCGACGACCCGCCGCAGCTCATCCTGGCGCCGTCGAAACCAATCGGCGCTCCATATCCGATGAATCCGCCAACCCCGATCTCGTAGAACCTCCTCACGAATGCGATCGCGATCCCGAGCTGAGCGTGATGAGTGGTATGTCGCCCCGTCGCACTCTATGCCCAGCAGATACCTACCTGGGCTCTCTGGGTCCTTGACAGCAAGGTCCACAAAGAAACCTGCCACACCAACCTGCTGCTCGATGACATAGCCCATTCTGGTCAATGTCGATCCGACGTCAATCTCAAAGTCAGAATCCGCCTCGCGCACACCAGGACGGGGTCGTTCTAGTTGCCCGGTCTCTGCGTAATGCAGGAAGCTCTTCAAAACAGCCACTCCAAAACTGCGGCCTCGGGCCAAGTCTATATCGGCTGCTGAGATCGAGGAGAATACCTCGCATCGCTGGCGGGCGCGGCTTATAAGAACGTTTAGACGCCGCTCCCCGCCGTCGTAGGAGAGCGGGCCGAAGAACATGGCCGTGTATCCATCGACATCGGGACCATACCCTACGGAGATGAACACAATGTCGCGCTCATCTCCTTGAATGCTCTCGAGGTTCTTTACGAAGAACGGCTCAGCGGTTGACTGATCAAAGAATGGCTCGACGTCGGGGTTCTGGCGCCGCAGGACTTCGAGTTCGTCCAGAATGGCGTCTCGCTGTGGAATGGAGAAGGTACCCACACCAAGTGACATTCCTTCTGGGAACCGAGCAGGCGTGGCGTACCGGCGCGCGTGTGCGATCACTGCCTGTGCAACGGAAAGGGCCTCCTCGCGATTAGTCTTCGTCCCTCCTCGGTCATAGATGCCTTGAACGCGCCGAAAGCGCAGACCAAGGCCTTCCCTTTCGGCGCTTGGCACCACGAAGAGCCGGCCAGCATAGAACTCCAGATTAGAGATCGCGATGAGCGACTCATGGCGGCTGCGGTAGTGCCAGCGAAGCATCCTGTCTGGCACGCCCTGCGCGCAGCACAGATCCAGAATGCTGGCCATGTCTGCCGCCTGGACCTGGTCGGGATCGACCAAATCATCATTCTCCACCACTACACGTTCAAAGAACGACGTCGGCGGTAGCTGTTTGGCGTCACCCACGACCACGAGCTGGGTGCCGCGCGCAACAGCGCCGAGCGCGTCCACTGGCCGCACCTGACTTGCCTCGTCCATTATTACGATATCGAATGTCAGGCTCCCTGGTTCAACGAACTGTGCTAGCGACATTGGTGACATCATCCATACCGGCTTGATCGCCTGCATAGCACGGCCGGCGGCGCTTACGAGCTGGCGAAGTGGTAAGTGCCGGCGTTGCTTGTTCCACTCCCTGGCCAGAATGCCCACCTCGCCGACCTGCCGGTCACCCTTCGGCATCCCCGCAATGTGCTGCGAAGCTGCCTCCGAACGGGCCAGCTTCAACCTGTCATGGTCGAGCTGTCGGAACTCGTTCTGGATCTGGTCGTGCGCGCGGCCGTCGAACCGTGCCAAGTCAGGGAACTCTTCGAAGACCTGCCTCGCGACAGCTTCGAGCACGGCGTAGCGGAACTGGTCCACAGCGGCCGTACCCTCAGTACGGCCGCTGAATAGCCCGTCTACCAGCTGACCCAGCCCCGCGTCGATCGCATCCCTGCTCCACAGACGCCACGTGACCCACTCAGCCAACTTCCCGGACGTACGGCCGTACGTCACAAGACACTTACATAGCTCGCTTAGCGTTACGTCGTCGATGCGATGCACCCCGAAGGCAGCAACCAGATCCAGCGCGAGATCCGCAAAGAGCTGCTCCAGTCGTCTCCTGAGGTCATCGGCCTCCGCCCCCAGCTGGGCCGCGTCCGCGGCGAACTTGGAGTAATCACCAACCGATACCAGGTGACCCGACCAGCCCGGAGGAAGGTCGCTTGCGCGGGCTTGGGCCTCCCACGCGTCTGTCCGGGTCACCAGCTCCCAGTCCGAGTCCTGACCCTTCCAGCACACTCCGAATGCGGCAGCGCCGACATTTCCGCCGTCTCGAACCTGCTCGCGGACTGCTTGCCCGTGGGCTAAGACGCTTAGGAGCTCCATCCGGTAGGCGACGCTCCTCGGAGGCTTTCCAATGTGAACGCTTCGGAAGCGAGCGACTGCGGCCCGGTAATCAGCCCTCAGCCACCGCAGTAGCTTCTGGCCGTGCGCGACGAACGTCCGGCGCAAACTCTCCAAGTCCTGCTCCCAAGCATCGGGCTGCAGAACGCTCTTGAGGCGCCGACGCGCTCGATCGAAGGCCGCTCCGTGTTCAACCAGGCGTGTAATCTCTGCGCGCCGCGTGGTCCAGATCGAATTGGCCATGCTCGCCGGATCGAATTCTGGGGCGGTCGCAAGTTGCTGGCCCAGCGCAACGAGCCGACGCAAGGCCAGCCACGACTCGGCGTTCGAGGAACAACGAGCAGCCAATGCTTCCGCGCGCTGTTGCAGCGCGGTCACGGACTCGTTGAGCGCGGACGCTCTGCTTGCGAACCGCGCCGCGTCCTGCGGCAGGGCTACGTTCAGACTCACGCCGCACCAGGGATGTGCAGAGGGGAGCCCCATCTGGACCACATGATCCGCGAGGCGTCTAACCAGGCGCCTCCGTTCATCAATCTCATCGGCTCGCCATTGCCGCGCGGCCGGCAGCTTGAACTCGGGCGGCTTCACGCCCCTACCGGCGAGTCGCGAGTATTCCCCGAACACTTTGAACGGAGTGAGCATCGAGGGAGAGAGTGCTGTATGCATCCTCTTGGCATGTGCGTTGAGTTGGTCGCGAGTGGCCCTGAGGCGGTCGACTACCTCCTGCGCACTCGCGACACGCGGCTGTGAAGCCGCATAGGTGGTTCTTAACTCCTCCAAGACTTCGCGCTTTTTCGCCTTATGACTATGCAGCTCAAGGCAGAGCGGTCCGAGCCCGATTCGTTCCAGGTTCCTGTGCACTACGTCCAGAGCGGCCATCTTCTCAGCAACGAATAGCACGCGCTTGCCTGTCCGTGCTGCGGCGGCCACAAGGTTTGTTATTGTCTGAGACTTGCCGGTACCGGGAGGGCCTTGAACCACGATGCTGCGTCCGCGCTGAACTTCCTCAATCGCGAGCGTCTGTGAGCTGTCTGCATCGACGACGTGGAACGCGCTTCCGATATCCACGATCTCGTCCACCTGCACATCATCTGGAATAGACGGCGCGACGTCGCGACGGAAGCCCTCACCAAGGAGCCCTCTGATGAGCGCATGCTCCTTGAGCCCACGCCCGGGTGGCCACCGCTCGGGATCCAGGTCCCGGTACATCATCAGCTTGGCAAACGAGAAGAACCCGAGGACTATCGAGTTGGAGTCAACCGCCCACCCCTTCAGATCTGCGATCTTGGCCTGAACTGACGCGCAATACTCGTTCGGCGAGAGATCCTCGGCATCTGGGAGTTCCGGGAGATCGACATTCTCCTGCTTCAGCCTCACCTGCAGGGAGAGATTGGTCGAGATCTCTTCACCCGAGTACGAAACCCGGAATCGGTCGTTTGCACTCCTGCGGGTGAGGTTCACCGGTACCAGGATCAGAGGGGCGTGGTGAGGCTTCTCTGGCTCCTTGGATTCCAGCCACTTGAGGAACCCGAGACCCAAGTACAGGATGTTGACGCCCTGCTCACGCTCGAAGGTCTGGGCATCGTACGACATCTGTAACAACCGCTTCTGAAGCTTGGCGGATGGCAGCCCAGTCTGGAGTCGCGTATCGGAGTGTCGCGCAGCGACGCCACGAGTATCGACCTCGTCGCCCTCGGGCTGGAGAAGCTCCGTGGCGACCCCCAGAGGCAACTCCTCATCACGCGCGGGAAGGAAGCTCGTCGACTTTCCTTCCCGCACAAGAATGCGAAACACTTCTTCCGCTAGTTCATCCGCAACCTCAATGATCTTCGCACGTTCGCTTCCCAGCGGAGTATGTAGCAGTCTTGACCGGGTCGTGGGATCCAGTAGCTCGCGGCGGGCCTCCTCGATCCGCTCAAGGAGCCTTGCCAACTCCGCATCCTGCAGTCCCTCACCGATCTGGCTTGCATCCATTAGATCACGCCACACAACGAGGTAGACAGAGGACGTGACGGGCTTCCGGCGGCCCCCGCCGAAACTACGTCCTATGCAATAGTCAAGCTAGGAAGGAGCCGTTAGTCAGGCGTTAGCCCGTAATCGTCACCAGCCTTGCCCTAAACGTGCTAGCGGATGCGGCTCGCTGACGGGTGCAAGTGGAGCCCCGACGGCTGGACGCTCTATTACAAGGCCCACGCGCTGCCCAGGGCCGCGCGTCGTTCTGGGCTGTGCACGCGGCAGGCGGGCGTCCGCGCCTCCTGGTGCGGTTCACGGACCTGGACCGGCAGTCGAACCGCAATGACTTCGCGACGGACGGGGACGCGGCTCTACTTCGCCATCGAGGACCGGCAGAGCAACGTGTGGGTGGCCGATACCGACGACTTGCGCCGCCCGAATCGCGGCATTAGCATATTGTGCTAACGGGAGGTCTTGCGTGGTCTACTATCGGCCGGATGGGATCGAAGCCTTTGCCGCCCCTGACGGGGGGTTTGATCTCTTCGTGACGCGGCGCGGCGGAATCTACGAGCGCCACATCGGGCCGGATGATTTCGTCACCCAGATCGAGGCGGGGGTCATTCTGAGGCCGGCCGTGTCTCGGGTGGCCGTCTTCAAATGGATCAAGAGCGGCAAGCTCAAGGCAGACTTGGTCGATGGCGTCTCCAGGATTCGGCTCTCCCGGCTGCGGAAGTTTGCCGCCAAGCACGGGTACGGCCTTGCGGGGCCGCTCCAGAAATGAGAGACGCGTGGCTTTTTTTTGCCCGCGGCGTTAGCAGTCAATGCTAACACGTTCCGATCAGGCGCCCATGGGGCGTGCGTGAGGGAACGCCGGGTGCCAATCCGTTCCGGCGGCCCGCGGCATGGCCGGGGGGCGACCGCGGAATGGCCGCTTCCGGTCCGGTTTGAGTCCACACGATTGTCCGGCGGCGGGCGGTGACGAGGCACCGCAGGCGGTCCGTCGGCCCCGAGAGCCGCAGCGGCCCCTCCCGCCGCCGCGTGACGCAGGAGACGGTCGATGCCATGGAGCACCTTCGTCGCCAGGGACTGACGTTCGAGGAGATCGGCGCGCGTCTCGGGTGCAGTGAGCGCACAGCGCGGCGTTATGCCGGCAACGTCGAGCCGCGGATCGAGCTGCCTGCGAAGAGGCCGAGGCTGGACCCCGAAGCGGTGCGCGAGCAGCTGGCCGAACACTTTGCCCGTGCGGCGTGGAACGGGTGGAAGAGATGGCCATCTACCGAGTTTGTGAACGAGGTCAACCGACAGCTCGAAGAACGGCTGGCGGCCATGCGACCTGAGACCTTGCGGCTATTGGCAGAGGACCCGCGCATGCGTGGGCAGCTCTTCGCGCAGATCGCGGTCCCACTTTATCGGGACTTCAGGACCTACCAACAGGTCAACGATCTCTTCGGCATGCTTCCAGACAGGGCGCCGCTGTTCTGGCTCCCGGCGGAGCGGTGGAAGAAGGGGCTCCCGGATGAATCCGACGAAGACCCATAGCGCGGTGGCGGAGCGCTTCGCCGGCCCAGTTGAAGCGGCATCGAAAGCTGACCCTGTCCGCGAGAGGCTGGCCGAGATTCGCGCCAAGGCTGAGGAGCTGCGCCAGACATTTGGCGACGAAGCCCGCGCGCGCGCCTTGGAGTGGGCCGCAGGGCGGGTAGAGCTCGTGACGTTTCCCCCGAAATAGGCCAGGTCAGCATCGGAGGATCGGGGTCGCAAAGGGTTCGTCCTCTGGGGTGAAGAGCGCGGCGTACTCGGCTGGGGTCCGCTGCCCCAAGCCGCGA
>Ga0187854_10001252_pt1 | contig 25682 bp, 27 predicted proteins | sample June2016WEW_6_15_FD_132445 | JGI IMG/M metagenome (GOLD analysis project Ga0187854, IMG submission 132445) | Peatland microbial communities from SPRUCE experiment site at the Marcell Experimental Forest, Minnesota, USA - June2016WEW_6_150 | ecosystem: Environmental > Terrestrial > Soil >...
AAATACTATTGCGGGTACTGTGCCTTTGAGGTTACCAATACCTCCGCCACGACTCCCAATTTGAGTTGGCGGATAAATCCCGATGCAACCACGGGGCCATATCTGGATGAACCCTGGGGCAAGATGGCCATCGGCCGGGTGAAAATCAACGGGAATGAAAAATGGGTTGGTTTCATCGGGGCAGGGTATAACAACGATGGGGACTCGAACCGGGGCAAGGGATTCTTCGTCGTTGATTTGAGTAACGGGAATATTTTATGGAGCTATACCAGGGGAAATAGCTCCGGTATGACCTACAATATTCCGGCCCCCCCGGCGATTGTGGATACGGATAATGACGGGTTTGTCGATACCGCCTATATCGGGGATTTAGGCGGGAATATCTGGAGGTTTAAATTCTGCGCCAGTGCGGATGCGCCCGCCTGTAGTATTTCCAACTGGAGCGGAGGACAATTATTTCAGTCTTCCACCGCCACCCCGATCTTTACCACCCCTTCTGTGGGCCGGGGTTCTAATGCTACTATATGGGTCTTCTGGGGAACCGGGGATAAACAGAACCCGACGGCACTGGGTACTCAGGACAGGCTTTTTGCAGTAAAGGACCCTGACCGCACGAGTACGTACACCCTTAGTCAATTACTAGATATCACCAATTCAATTTTCAGCGATACCCGGTCTGGATGGTACATCAGCCTGGCCAGCGGAGAAAAAGTATTGGCCGACTCTGCTGTCTTTGGGGGATTTATTTCCTGGACTACCTATTCCCCCTCTTCTAGCGGCAACCCCTGTAACAACTCAGGATCGGCTAAATTATACGGCGTAGCCATGATGCCCGTGGCTATCGGCGGCGTAACGTACGTTCCCGGTGCCGGCCTATTTGGGACGTCTACCGGCAATGAAGTAGGAACCAGATCTATCGCTCTGGGAGCGGGGATCGCCCAAGTGCCGCTTTACTCCCAGAAGCCCAGAGGTTCTGGAGCTACCGATTTATTTGTCACCACCAGCGGTGGAGCAGACCAGAGTTCTTCAATCGTGACGTCTGCGGGCTTGCCAGACTCTCCCTTTAAAAGCCGCCTCCAAATGACTGCTCCCTCTACCCAGATCCTTCGCTGGTGGGATCAAAGAGTGCAATGAAGTGCAAACAATGGAGCCTAACCTGTCAGGCAAACTCAGGTAAGGCTCAATTATACTATCAGCCGTATCGCAATGATAAACCAGTTTCTGCTTTTGGATTTCTTCGCGAGTTTGAATTACCACTTACTGGCAATTCAGTGGGAGGACCCCAAATGAGAAGGAATTTCAATCTTGTCATTGAGAAAATGCTGGGTCAGATCCTTGTCGAAAGAAGTATTATTCCTCTGATGCATCTTCAGGAAGCCTTGGATCAGCAAAAAAAGCATAAAGGGGAATATAAATCCAGAAACCGGCGTGAGAAATAGGAAAGTTTCCGATAGTATAATCCGCCAAAATAGCCCGAGTTTATGGCATAGGAGGAAATGTATAAGTTTTTAAATTGGCTTTTACAGAATAATCTTAACCTAATTACATATCAATTAGTCAGGTCTGCATGACCAACAGAAACTTGATCCATTTTGTATTTCCACTTGAAGATGACTGGCAGCTGATTAACCTAGGTCCGTAGAGCACGAAGTAAAGCGAGTTCATTCAATCCAAGCAGAAGGGGTGAATCATGTTGACGATGACGGTCATCGCGCAGGTCAAACCTGAAAAGCAGCAGGAATTTCGGCATGCAATCGGCTCTTTATACAGTACCAGGGAAGAAGAAGAAAGAGGCCTGAAGAAATCCACGCTCTATCCGGAAGTGGACGACCCGCGCGGCTTCCGTCCGATTACGGAATGGGAGACGCAAAAGGATTTGGAAGAATATTTGCGTGCGGAGAAATTTAGAGTGTTATTCAGCACTCTTCAAGTTCTGTGCGCAAAGCCAGAAATCCGGTACAGCCATCTTGCTGAAAAGGGGGCCGAAGTTCTGAAATCCAGACCTTAATCCCGGGGAAATGACCCGGGTCAATGCTTCTTAAATCAATGCTGCCATGAAAGACCGGGGATAGGAAAGCAGGAGGAAAGATGGGTCGATCGATTATCTCTTTGGCAGGCCTAATATTATTTTCCACTTTGCTGGGATGCGCCGGAACACCCGCCAAGACGCCCCCCCAAATGGCCTCGGAGCCGGAGCCCAAGCTATCTCTTGGCCCTGGAGACGTTCTGGATTTTAAATTCTTCTACAATCCCGAATTGAACGACACCCAGACCATACGGCCTGATGGAAAAATCACGCTGCAATTAATCGGGGAAGTGGATGTAAACGGGAAAACTCCGGATCAGCTGAAACAGGAGTTGGTAAAGGCCTATACCGGCCAGTTGAGAATCCCCGAAGTCGCGGTCATTGGGCGGTCTTTCATCAACCGCCGGGTGTATGTCGGCGGCGATGTAATCCGGCCGGGAATGCTTGAAATGCCCCGCCGAATCACCGCCCTGGAAGCTATCATGATGGCGGGGGGTTTCGATTACCGCAGGGCAGAGGTCAGCAATGTGGTGATCATCCGGCATAAGGACGGCCAGCGGTACGGGTGTGCCCTCGACCTCCGGGACGCCTTGAAGGGGAAAGAGGCCCTGCCGTTTTACCTGGAGCCGCAGGACATCGTCTATGTTCCGCGCAATAAAATCTCCCAGGTGGGCCTCTGGATTGATCAGTATATAAACCAGATTGTCCCGCGCGTGGGGTTTACGTATACTGCGCCGCTGGGCTCCGGCGCAACGATCGGAATTATTCCGCCCACCACGGTGGTATCGCCGCCATGACGAAGTCATGTCCCAAGTCACAAGTCTCAAGTCACAGGCTTGTGACCTGCGGCCTATGACCTGAAACATGAGGCCGGAAACATGAGACCTGAGACTGTCATTGAAAATTATCCCCAGCGTTCCCTGCGGGACTTTTACTACATCCTTTTCCGCCATAAGTGGAAAGGGATCATTTTCTTTCTGGCGGTAATGGTCACGGTGACCCTGGGCACCTTCCTGGTTGCGGAGACTTACCGGGCCGAAGCCAAGATCCTGGTCAAGATCGGGCGGGAGAATGTCACCCTGGACCCCACAGCCACAATCGGCCAGGTCATTCAACCGACGCAGACGCGGGAAAGTGAAATCAACTCGGAAGTGGATATCTTAAAAAGCCGGGAACTGGCCCAGAAAGTGGTGGATGACATCGGTCCGGAGAAATTCCTGAATCCGCCCGAGGAGGAGAATCTGGCAAACGGTTCTTCCGGGGCAAAAACTCCCGAGTGGAAACGTGCGCTTAAGAGGAACGGTCAGCCGGTCATAGGTGTAGCGGTCGGCTTCCTGGAAAATATCGGCATCATTTTTCCCCTGGACGACAGGGAAAAGGCAATCCTGGGTATGATGAAGAACCTGGAAATTGAGACCCAGAAGAATATTAATACCCTATCTCTTGCTTACGATGCGGAGAGTGCAGAATTCGCCCAGACCGTTCTTTCCCGCTTGATTAATTCTTATCTCGACAAACACATCACCGCTTACCGGACTCCCGGCTCCTATGGCTTTTTCGATCAGCAATCCGAGGACGTGGGCGTTCAACTCGCTAAAACGGAGGACGAGCTGAAAAGCCTCAAGAACAGGACCGGCGTCGCCTCTCTTGACGAGCAGCGAAAAATTATCCTGACCCGGATCGGCACCCTCCAGCAGGAATCGGAAGCGACCCTGGTCGCCCTGGCTGCTTCTCGGGCAAAGGTGGCGGAGCTCGAGCAGAAGCTGGCCGGAGTCTCTCCAACCCTGGTAACCCAGGAGACGAAGAGCAGTTCGGTTTATGGGGTGGAGCTCATGCGGACCCGGCTTTACGAGCTGAAGCTCAAGGAGCAGGAGCTTCTCTCCAAGTACGCCGAAACCAGCATACCAGTAAAAGAGGTTCGGAGGCAGATCACGGAAGCCGAGGCGCTGTTGGCCAAGGAGGATCCCACCCGGACGGATGTCAGCACCGGCATCAACACGACCCACCAGCAGCTTCACCTGGTCCTTCTCACCGAGACGGTCAACCTTTCCTCCCTTGAGGCAAAATCCAGGGTCGTAGACCGCCAGCTCGCCGACGCCCGCAGGGAGGTCCAGGAGATAAATGAGACCGAGCTCCGGATGGTAACCCTGCAGCGTGAACTGGTCCTCCAGGATTCCAAGTACCGGAAGTATGCCGAGAGCCGGGAGCAGGCCCGGATCGACCAGGCCCTGGAAATAAATAAGATTTCCAACATCAGCGTGGTCCAGCAGGCCATCGCCTCCATAAAGCCGGTAAAACCCCGCAAGGCCCTGAACCTGGCCCTGGGTTTCTTCCTGGGCATTTTCGGAGGGCTCGGTCTGGTCTTCTTCTCCGAGTACCTGGACCACTCGATCAAGACACCGGAGGATGTGGAGGAGAAGTTGCAGTTGCAGCTTTTAGCCTCAATACCGTATTTGAAGAGGAAATAACGGCATAGCAATATAGCTCAGGGCATTATAGCGATTTAGGAATTAAATAAACTACCCCGCCGCAAGCAGCGGGGTCTTGTACGTCATGCCGGACTTGTTCCGGCATCCAGTGCGGTTTCTGGATTCCGGCGTCCGCCGGAATGACGGCACACGCGGCAAGCCGCGCTGATTTGGCGCTCTGCGCTACGCTCCCTGCTCTATGCGTTTTTTCTGTTGCGAGGAGAATCGTGGGTAAAACCTTCGAAGCCTTAAAACGCGCTGAAGAAGAACGGAAAGTCCGGGTGGGGTATCCGTCAGATAACCATCGGCCGAAGGGGTTGAAGATAACCCCAAAGACCGTGATCGAACATCACCGGCTGAAGTACAACCTGCTGCGGCTTAATCCGGCTAAAAAAATGAAAGCCCTCCTCTTTTCCAGTTCTGCCCGGGGGGAGGGGACTTCCACCGTCCTCATCAATTTTGCCACTTCCCTGGCCGCTGACGGGGACCGGGTGCTCCTGGTCGATGCCAACTTGAGGAACCCTTCTCTTCACGGAGCATTCGGTTTAGAGCGGGAAGATGGACTGACCGAGCTACTATTGGGTCGGCGCACTCTGGAAGAAGTGATCAAAGAGACAGGGATTCCGAACCTTTCCGTGATCACCTGCGGCGCGCTCCATCCCAATCCATTTACCATCCTGGAATCTGATTCTTTGAAAACGCACACGGAGGAGATGAAAGCAAACGCAGACTGGGTGCTCCTCGATTGTCCGGCCATCGGATCCTGTACCGATGCCGGTGCCCTGGCTGCCAGCATGGACGGAGTGATCCTGGTGGTGGAAGCCGAGAGGACCAGATGGGAAGTTGGCGAAAACGCCCGCAAGTCGATTAAAGGCGGAAATGGAAATGTGCTTGGAGTGGTTCTGAATAAAAGAAAGTATCACATTCCTGAATGGCTCTACAAACGACTGTGAAAAAGACAGTGGTGCTTGCATGATTTCTTTAAGAAGAAAATTACTCATTCAATTCTTCAAATTCTTTGACCTGCTGGTCATGACCGGGGCGTTTCTGCTGGCGGCTGCAGTGGAGTCGTACAAGATGGAGAGGATTTCCCTTGAGGACTTCCTCGGGATGCGGATCAAGGTTCAGAATTTCGTCATTTTCCTTGCCTTTATTCTTTTCTGGCACATTATCTTTTCCTCATTCCGGCTCTACAATTCCCGGCGCCTGTCTAGCAGAAGGGAAGAAGCTTTTGATGTCCTCAAGGCTACCTCTCTGGGAACCATAACCCTAATAATCGCAGCTTTTATTTTCAGGATCAAAATGGCCTCCCCAGTTTTCCTTATTACCTTCTGGGGTGTGAGCAGCGCCATTTCCATCCTGAGCCGACTGCTGCTCCGCAATACTTTGGGGTGGATCAGGCTTCGGGGAACAAATCTGCAGAACATGCTTATCGTAGGCACGAACCAACGGGCTATCCAGTTTGCCCAAAAGATCGAAGCCCCCAAAGAGCTTGGGTATAAAATCCTGGGATTTGTGGATAGCAAATGGCGTGGAATCGATGAATTTCAACAGAGTGGCTATAAACTGGTGGCTGATTTCGTTGAATTCCCCGCGTATCTGCGAAACAACGTAGTCGATGAGGTAATGATTGCCCTTCCGATGAAAAGCTATTACCAGCAGGCTTCTCGGATTTTAAGTCAGTGCGAAGACCAGGGAGTTATTTGCCGGTATCTTTCCGATCCATTCAATGCAAGATTGCCCCATTTAAAAGTGGTACATTTTGAGGACAAGGCGATAATTTCTCATTATACCGGGGTCTTCGATCCCTTATCTCTTTTTATCAAACGGATTATCGATATTGTGAGCTCCTTGATTTTGCTGATTTCACTTGCCCCGCTCTTTTTGGTTGTCTCTCTGCTTATAAAGCGGGATTCACCCGGACCGGTCTTCTTCGTCCAGGCGCGGCTTGGGCTGAATAAGCGAAGGTTTAAATTATACAAATTCCGGACCATGATTTCAGATGCCGAGCAGAAGATCGCCGAAGTGGAGCACCTCAACGAAGTCTCCGGCCCAGTATTCAAGATCAAAAATGACCCGCGAATTACAAAAATCGGGAAATTTCTAAGGAAGACCAGCATCGATGAACTTCCCCAGCTTATCAATATTTTGAAGGGAGACATGAGCCTGGTAGGGCCCCGGCCTCTTCCGGTCCGGGATTACAACGGCTTTAACGAAGACTGGCACCGCCGCCGCTTCACCGTCCGCCCAGGGATCACCTGCCTCTGGCAAGTTAATGGGCGCAGCAATGTCGCTTTTGAAAAGTGGATGCAGCTCGATATGCAATATATCGACAGCAGGTCTTTATTGTTGGATTTGAAAATCCTGGCTAAGACTATACCTGCGGTATTGAAAGGATCGGGAGCAGCATGAATTATCCCAGTATGGGGAAAGTTGCTATCAACCGATTTGGGATCGATCGGTTTCGGAGATGCATGAGTCTTAAACAGTAATTTACCGTTTACAGTTCACCGTTTACTACTGGGGGTTCTTCTTATGAAAACGGTAAACATTCTAGGGATTCCAATTGCTGCGGTTAGTATGAATCAAGCTGCAGACCAAATAGAAGAATGGATACTGCACGGGCAACAAGCTTATGTGGCCGTAACAGGAGTTCATGGGATTATGGAGTCGCAGTATGACGACGCAATACGAAAGATCCACCAGGATGCAGGGATGTGCGTACCCGACGGGATGCCAACTGTTTGGATAGGAAAGGCTTATGGCCACAAGAATATGACCAGAGTCTATGGCCCAGACTTGATGCTGGAGATGATTAAAAGATCTATTTTGAAGGGGTATACCCATTTCTTTTTTGGAGGAAAGGATGGGGTTCCTGAACTGCTTAGAGAACGTCTTGAACAAAATTTCTCCGGCCTAAATGTTTTAGGAGTATTCTCTCCTCCATTTAGCCCAATGAGGGAGAAAGAAGAGGAAGATTTTAAGGATTTGATTGGGAGTCTTTCCCCCGACATTCTTTGGGTTGGATTGAGTACACCAAAGCAAGAAAAGTGGATGGCGGCCCATCTAGGAAAATTGGACACAAGGGTAATGATTGGCGTAGGGGCGGCCTTTGATTTCCATGCGGGATTGCTTAGGCAAGCTCCATATTGGATGCAGCGAAACTCTCTTGAATGGCTATTTCGTCTTTGGGTTGAACCACGTAGACTGGGGCGTAGATATTTAAAAAATAATCCTTTATTCATCTGGATGATGCTTCAACAGTTCCTTGGTTTCAATAATTATCAACAGATTGAGCAGTCCAAAGAAAAGGGATATCTATCATGAAGAGATCGCTTGTTACCGGGGCTGGAGGGTTTATCGGCAGCCATTTAGTTAAACGGCTCAAGAGAGAGGGGTTTTGGGTAAGAGGAGTTGATTTGAAATATCCAGAATTCTCAGAAACTGAGGCAGATGATTTTGTAATCGGAGACCTGCGTGATCCTCAGATTTGCCGCCAGGTAGCAGATCAACGTTTTGCTGAAGTTTATCAGCTTGCCGCAGACATGGGCGGAGCTGGTTTTGTATTCACCGGCGAAAATGACGCAGACATTATGCACAATTCAGCGCTCATCAATTTAAATATTCTCGAAGCCTGTCATAGAAGGAATATAAAGAGGATATTTTATTCCTCTTCGGCATGCATTTACCCTGAATATAATCAGCGAGACCCCGATAATCCCAACTGTGCTGAAGACAGCGCTTACCCGGCAAATCCAGACAGCGAGTATGGCTGGGAAAAATTATTTAGTGAGCGTCTATATCTATCTTTTTACAGGAATTTTGGTATGGAGGTTCGGATAGCACGCTTCCATAATATTTTTGGGCCAGAGGGGACTTGGGACGGAGGCAGGGAAAAGGCCCCAGCTGCGATGTGTCGAAAAGTGGCCATGGCGGAAAATGGAGGAGAGATAGAAATATGGGGAGATGGCAAACAAACCAGGTCATTTTTATATATCGATGAATGCTTGGAAGGCAGTCTGCGGCTTATGAGATCTGATTGGACTGGTGCCGTAAATATTGGGTCCGAAGAAATGGTAACCATTAATCGGCTCGCCGAGATAGCCATGGAGATAGCCGGGAAGAAAATGATAATCAAACACATATCCGGCCCGCTTGGTGTTCGTGGTAGGAATTCGGATAACAAGTTGATTAAAGAAAAATTGGGTTGGCAGTCTTCGCAACCACTTCGGAAAGGTATGGAAAAGACTTTTGTTTGGATCGAAGATCAAGTTAGGAAAAAAGAAGAGAAATCGCCGGCTATGACATCTCATATTGAATCGATATTAAAACCCTTACCAGCAAAGGAAGTCTTTAAAGGAAGACTTTCATGCGGGGTACCATGACATAGTAAAAAGAGAGGGGATATGGGATAAGTGAAATAGACCATTTTTCACGTCGTAAAGAGAATTATATGTATAATCTTGGCATATAAGCTTTTCATCATGATAGCGCCGCCTTTCTTTTCAAGGACGGGGAGATTATGGCGGCTGCCTAAGAGGGGCGTTTCACCCGAATAAAGCATCATTACAACTTCGCTAATAACTGTTTCATTGGGTAATATGACTCGGGCTTTGTTAGGCCGAGGTCTCTTCCGGTAAGGAAAAATGAGGGATTCGACATTGATTGGTACCGCCGCCGCTTCAGCGTTTGCCCGGGGGACACCTGGCTTTTGCAAATCAACGGGCGTGGCAATTTTTCCTTCGAGAAATGGATCGGCTTAGAGATGAAGTACATGGGCAGTTGCCCTCTGGTTTTTGATTTTAAAATATTGTTGAAACCGATTTCAGCCGTTCTAAAAGGTTGTGACTGGGCATAGTTAAGAAAAGAAGTTTTACTATTTACTTCTTACTCTTCACTGGCTTTTTGTCCGTTGACCTGTGATTTGGGACCTTTGGGCTGCTTTCCATTGGTTTGTAACCCAGAGGGCGGGAGCTTATCTGGGAAGAATTAAATTACGAATGAGTTCTTTCCTTGCGGACGGAGTAGGTAGACATCGCTGGACTTGAACATTAGTAACGCAGTTTCCGGTCTGGTATTTAAGATGAGAAATGCCGCGCGATTCACGAAAACGGGGAAGTTGCTCGGGAAGAGCAGCATCGGCTAGCTGCCGCAGCTGTTTGAGGTGTTGAAGGGCGATATATCCCTTGTCGGCCCAGGCCTGCCGCCTGTCCGCGATTACAATGGCTCTGACGAGGACTGGCACCGCCGCCGGTTCAGCGTCCGTCGCGGCATCACCTGCTTCTGACAGTGCAACGGCCGCAGCAATGACTCTTGTGCTAAATGGATGAAGTTGGATATGGAGTATATAGATGAATGGTCGCTGGGCCTAGATCTGAAGATTGTGCTAAAGCCAATCCGAGCTGTCCTGAACGGTTCCGGAGCGCTTGACCCCAAAAAGGAGCACGGCTGACGGTCAACGGCGTACAGGGCAGGGCCAAGATCCAGGGATTAATACTCAACGGAAAAGGGGAAAGGCAGAAATAAGGGAAAAGGCGACGGGATAGCCTAGCCTAGCTTTCTTCTATTTGAATTATCTTCTTGACTTTACCGTTAGGCGTGAGCCGTTATTTAGACCAGATAGAACTTCGTTAAAGAGCTGCTTCGGAGGAAAGGAAAATAAAGGTCGCATTGCAATGGTTAATGATAAGGGATGCTCCAATTCCGTTTACTTACACGTTTATTTCTTAAGGCAAGGGCACGCTTCGCCGGGATGACCATGGCAGCCGTGGTTGAGGGTGCGGTATGGGGCGATTCAAGGAGTAGAGTATTGTGATCATAAGTTCACCGAGAAACGAAGTTCTGAATTAATTGAATGAGAGCGATCCGGTTTGCAGGGAATGGTTTGAGATTTACTCGAGCAATAAATACCTGCGATTAGCCTTAAAGACGAGTGTGTGGAGTATTTGGCTCAGGACGTTATGTAATTTGAGGCCCGTGTTTTGACAGCACGAGGACGGATCAGACTGGCATGAATCCGGATGATGCTTCCAAAGCAACAGTAGCAATGAATTCTCCTCCGCTAGGAAGGGAAGTTAGCCGTGACGCGCCGGTGATGACCCCAATAAACGGCCGGATTAATACCGTCATTGCGCCTATCTGGGGGCCAACCGCGCGTGAAGGGATGCTCACGCTGGCTGACCAAATTGTGGCCAGTGCGACTAACTTCGTGACTGGTGTCATCAGCGGCCGGGCTTGCCGGATCCTATCTACACAGAATCGTAGACCCCGGCAGCATCGGAGGTCCATGGTTTACCAGACTTTCGTTCATAGGAGGCTGCTTGGTAGGCCTGAAAGGAATGAAATTCGCCCGGCGCAGATTCCGACCGCTAACAGACCAACGCATGTGCGTGCAACATGATCACTAGTCATAGGTTTAGTCAAGGAGTTACATACGCCCTTCTGGCGCATCTTGCCAGTGCCATCCTTCTTTTCGCGAGCTTAGCCATCGCGACCCGGTCTGTATCGAAGACGCAGTTGGGAACTTTCGTCCTGGTTTGCGTTGCGGCTGACTTTCTGGCGATGATTGCCGATTTTGGGATGACCAGTACGGCGGTATCGTTTCTCTCCGCTGAGAGAAATAAGCGGGAAGAGATCGCGTCTACCTGTCTGGGCTTTTCATTTCTTGTTTCTCTAGCGAAAATGAGGACAGGACTAGGCCGCGCCTCGTTAATTTCGAATGGGAACCGATGATCAACAAGAAGCCTCCCCGCAGGTGTAACCTTGAATAATCGGAGCTTTATTGCCCCGTAGGCGGTCGATGAGAGGGCATAAGTCGCTAAGAGGTTTACCGTTGACAGAAAGCAGCTAATTTCCAATTTCTTCAGCCTCTCGTCGATTGAGATGGCGAACTATCTCTTTCCGCTCATCACGGTGCCGTATTTGGTGAGGGTGCTGGGGCCGGGCAAGTACGGGCTTGTGGCATTCGCGATGGCGTTCGTGCAGTATTTCGTGATTTTTACGGACTACGGCTTCAACCTAACGGCGACGCGAAATATATCCGTATCAAGAGAAGACCCCGGGAAGATATCGAAGATATTTTCGTCAGTCATGGCTGTAAAGTTTGCGATCATGTCAGCAAGTTTGACGGTACTTCTTGTCCTCGTATTCGCTTTCCCGAAGTTCAGGCCTGACATTTTACTTTATCTTTTCGCTTTCGGCCTGATCTTCGGCTATGTGCTATTCCCTACATGGTTCTTCCAGGGGATGGAGAAGATGAAGTCAATAGCGGTGCTAAACCTGCTTGCGAGGGCGCTATTCCTCATCGCCATATTCCTTTTCGTGAGAAAAGAGTCTGACTACTTATATGTGCCTTTATTCACGTCTCTCGGTTCGATATTAGCCGGTGTTGTGAGCCTGTGTATAATATTTACCCGTTTTAAGATACGGATTGTCCTGCCGACGCTAAGAGAAATAGGAGAGCAGTTAAAAGAGGGCTGGAACGTGTTCATATCGATGATATCAGTAAGCCTTATCACAACAAGCAATACATTTATATTAGGCTTTTTTGCGACCAACGAGGTTGTAGGATATTTCTCGGCAGGCGAGAAGATTATAAATCTCGCCTCCAGGGCATTTAATCCTATCCTTGTGGCGGTGTACCCCCATATAGCGAAAATAGCAGACGCCGCGAAGGATATGGCTGTAAAGAAACTAAGAAAAATATTTGTGATGGTAATGCTTTTATCGTTCGCGGTATTCACGGGGATTTTCATATTCAGCGGTCCAATAGTAGGAATAGTGCTTGGACCCAAATTCGAGCCCTCAATGACGATAGTCCGTATACTCTCTCCACTTGCGTTTGTTGTGCCTGTCGCCTACATATTCGCGAACCTAGGGCTTTTACCCTTCAGCCTCGACAGGTACTTCGCGAAGATTTATATCTTGGGAGGGATATTGAATACCGTATTATTGCTGACGTTATTGTATTTAGTCAAGGCAGGCGCAGCAGGGGTGGCATTCTCTTTACTCATCACTCAAGTGACTATCACGATTCTAATGTATATTGTACTCAGGCACCATGGCATAAATATAGTAAATATAGATGTGTGGTCATTACTGGCCGTATTTGAAAAGAAAGCGATAACAAACAATTAATGAATAATGCAAAGCGGGTGGACTATGTTTCACTTGAACGCAAGGAAATGCTGCGTTTTATAGCAGCTGATGCCGGCCTTGTTCTCGAAGTAGGGTGCAGGGATGGTATGTTTGGATTAGCTGTGAAACGTCCATGTGGCTCCGAAGTATGGGGAATAGAAAGAGATAATGAAACCGGATCGGCGGCTAGGGCTAAACTAGATAAAGTGATCATCTAGGATTGTTTCAGAGATAATCCTGAATATGCCTGATAAAAAATTTGACTGCATTGTATTTGACGATGTGCTCGAACATTTAGGCGATCCTTTTGCTACAGTATGGTTCTCAAAGACTTGATCATTAGGGCCGCATTCCTGACGCTTATTAGGATTCTTTTCTTGTACACTGGCTGGTTCTTGATTCTGGATTCACAGGAACGCGGGTGGGTGCACAAGTTTGTTGCGAGCAGGTACGACATTAGCAACCGGCCATGAGCGTTTTAATAAATAGACGGAGGTTGACCCGACCATGAAAGAACCGTATCCTAAGCCAGTTGTTGGTCCACCGCGTGTTCTTTCAGCGTCCTTGTGGGTGTTTGTTGTATTTCTTACGATTGTGTTCTTCCTTTTGACACAGGATGTTTTTCATTCCGTTAAGTGGCAAGGCGAAGGTTTGTCGACAGTTGATGAGGTAATTGCTGCAGCAAATCATTCGCACAATAGCCTACTGAGGAGGGTGGTACTGTTTTCACTCGGGGGCTTTGCGGTAGTCAGCTTACTTTGGAGAAGGCGGAATCCGCTGCGGATAAATGGGCTTCTTGCGCATCTAATCATCTTTTTTTTGCTCTGGGCTGGCTTGAGTGTTGCTTGGGCCGACGACAGTGCGATGGCATTTAGAAAAGTGGTTGCCTTTGCACTTTTGGCCCTTGGGGCGGCCGCCGTGGCAGAGCGTTTTTCGATACGACAGGTTATGTTTTTAGCGTTTGTCAGCTGCGGCCTGTTTTTGGTCGTCGGAGTGTTTGCCGAGATCGCCCTAGGGACGTTTCACCCGCTTCAGAGTGGATACCGGTTTTGCGGTACAAACGACCCCAACGTTGGGTCGTGGGCTTTAGCTACTCTGTTACTTACTGCTGTCGCTCTAGCCTCGACCGCTGACCGCCATCGTGGCATTTTTTTGGCAACGGCCTTAGGGGCACTGGGGTTCTTGCTCTTAAGCAGAACAAGGACAAGCTTTGCGGCCTTCATCTTCGCCCTCGGCAGCTACTGGTCTTTGGTATCATCAAGGCCGCGGAAAATAGCTTTTACCCTAAGTTTGATCTCTATTGGTTGTCTTGCATATCTTGTTCTCGGCGACGAGTTCGTCTCGGGCGCTTGGCATGGTATCCTGCTCGGGAGGGAAGGGCCTGACACGTCCACACTGTCAGGCCGCATCCTATTTTGGAATGCATGCCTCCCTTATATAGCCAAACGTCCGCTTCTCGGTTACGGCTTTGATTGCTTTTGGACACCACAGCGTGTGGTCGAGATTTCCTATAATGCGGTTGGCAGTAACATTGCGGGCGGCTGGGCGTTCAATGGTTATATCGACCTGGTCCTTGGCGTCGGGCTTGGCGGAGCTGGTGTATACGTCTTAGCGTTGGGACTCGCCATTAAGAGGTCCATATTCCGGTTCAAGACTAGCCGCAATCCTGACTACGCGTTTGTGTGCAGTTTGCTCATATTTTACTGCTTGGTCATGCTGACAGAAGGAATCTCTTCTGTGTTTAGTATGACGCAGTTTACGGTATTCGCCTTATTGGCACAACTAGGCTTTGGTAATAACCCGGCTTGGAGACTGAAGAGATAGTTGCTGAGGGTATTGTCGATTGAGAAAGATTTCCTTTCGCTTAGAGTTGAGGAACATCTATGCATGATGAACCGTTGGTTGCTGTTGTCGTAGTACATTATGGTTCTCCTAAAATGACGATAGAATGTTTGGAAAGCATATGCACTTCCCATTACACGAATCTACGTATCATTGTGGTCGACAATTGTCCTGGACAAAGGCTCTCGCCTCTCCCTTCCGAGATGGAACCTTCAGTCGCATATATTCTCAACTCGACGAACACAGGCTATTGCGGCGGCAACAATGCCGGCATTATCCGTGCGCAGTCGCTCGGCGCAAAATACCTCTTGATAATAAATAACGATACAATTGTTGATGATAAGCTATTGGCCGAATCTGTGAGTTATATGGAATCTCATCAGGATGTTGCAGTGATAAGTCCCAAAATACTATTCTATCAGAGGCCTCTGACTATAAATGTCGCCGGAGGAAAAATCAACGGCGTTTCGGGACAGGTGATTTTATTCGGGCTGGGCCAAAAGGATTGTGCAGAATATGATCATGAAGCGGATTTGACGTTCTTGTCAGGATGTGCTTTTTTCGCCCGGGCAACAATCTTTGACCAGATAGGTATGTTTGATGAAAAGCTCTTCTGCTATGGAGAAGATGTTGATCTGTCGTGTCGGCTTGCTCTTGCCGGTATGAAAATCAGGTATTTTCCCAGAGCAAAAGTCTGGCACAGACATCTTATGGGAAGAATTGACGGAAAGTGTATCCTGCAGAATGCCATCGATGTTTACTACGATTGGAGAAATAGACTCTATAATGTAAAACGATATTTCTCAAGGAACCAATTAATAAGCTATGCAGTGTTTTCTTGGAACTTTCTCTGGACCGCTACCTCATATGCCATAGAACATAGACGTCTGGACTTGTGCCGCGCCATGTTTCTCGGAGTTGCTGACTGCTTTGCCGGAAGGATGGGCGAGAGGAAGCGCTCGCTTTCCATACACAAGACCGACATTCAGTAGATATTACGCTGAAATACTGTGGCAGTTACAGGAATCGAGAAAAACCATGATAAAGAAATTCCCAAAATAAATCAGCAGATGTTTGGCATCAATGAGCGACCATCGAACACTTGAACAACTAAGGGAACACTACGAGATAGAAAAAGAATTAGCGAATCGGCTGCGATACGCCTCCAAACAGGAAGGACGCTATCTCTATTCCACGTTGTATGATGAACTAATTCGGCGTGTTGCGCTTCTTCCACAATTAACTCGCAAAAGATCCCCTATAGAAACAGCAAAAGCTGTTGAGTCGCAGATGGCGTTTCTTAAACCTTTCTTAGCTGAAGACACCAGATTTATGGTAATCGGGCCTGGAGATTGTTCACTATCATATGAAGTAGCCAAGTATGTGACACAGGTCTATGCAATTGATGTCTCTGATGAAATTACCAGAGCCTTGAAGCCCCCAGATAACTTTCAGCTGATTCTTTCGGATGGGTGTAGCATCCCTGTACCACATAGTAGTATAAATGTGACCTACAGTCATCATCTTATGAAACATTTACACCCTGATGATGTATTCGAACAACTGCAAAACATTTACAATGCTTTGGATGCTGGTGGCTTCTACATTTGCATTACACCGAATAGATTAACTGGGCCCCATGACATTTCGAAGTACTTTGATGTCGTGGCCACAGGCTTTCAGCTTAGAGAATATACGATTTCGGAGTTACGTACGTTGTTCAGAAAAGTCAGATTCTCAAGGTTCCGTCTTTATGCCGGTGGACGGGGAATTTACTTGAGATTTCCCGCCATATCATTGCTCTTATGTGAACGCTTATTGCTTATGTTACCACTCACTCTTAGAAATCCAATCGCACGCAGCCTGCCGGTCCGCGTATTGTTGAATCGTCGATTTCTTTTGATAAAATGACTGAATCAGCAGTAAGCCGACTAACAATGGGTTGCGGCCGACGTTGTTCCCATTGGCCATAGTGGAAGAAGCAGTTTGTAGAAAGGGCATTACATGTGTTTGACAGAGATCAGACAGAGAACCGAACGTTGAGGAGAGCCATGCTAAGATCGGCCAGCTGAGAATAGAGGAACGATTTTTTATCAGTGGCGCGCGGAGGCATAGCCGGGCCGGGGGAGATGGTCTAATTATCCTAAACAGTCTGGGGGAGGTTTTAAGTGATGAGCCGCCCCGGTTCATACTGCACGCTTCATCCTCGGCAGTGTAGTCCAGTGGACCTCATCGGGAGGCCTGTTGTCAAGCCCTTGATGGCGCCGCCGGATGTTGTACCGGTTAGACCAATTTGTCAGTCGCCTTCTTGCCACCGCAATTGAGTCATATGCTTTGATATAGACCTCTTCACACTTGACGCTCTTCCAGGGCGTCTCGATGAACACGTTGTCCATCCACCTGTCCTTGCCGTCCTCCTGATGCTGATAGTGTGCTTCTTGAGGCTCTCCGTGAATTCGTCAGAGGTTAACTGGCTGGCCCTGATTGGGATGAACCTGAAACCGCTCGGCCAATTCCGCCAGGGTCTGTTCCCCCTTGACGGCCTCCAATGCCACCCTTGCCTTGAATGGCGCTCCGTGATTCCCCCTCGTCCGTTTTGTCGTCATTGCTGCTCTCCTTTCCTGAGTCGTTATTGTGGAGCAGCTTCATCACTTATGCCACTGGTCAGTTTTTGCAGACCGGCTTCCAATAACTTATAATAAGATGCCTGATCACTATATCTTGTGTCCTATATGTAATGTCGACAATAGTAGGCCCTTCCTAAAAGCAGGGGGTTATGAAATTGTAAAGTGTCAACAATGCGATCCTTATTTCATAAATCCTCAACCTGCATTTAAGGAATTAGAAGCACTATACGGTTCCTATAAGTTGACGTCGCAGTGGGAACACGGAGACATTTATTATAACAGGAAAATAGTTAATCTGCTCTTAAAGCTTAGATCTTTCGGAAATATTCTTGACGTAGGATGCGGTAATGGGCAACTGTTAAGCTTTTTGAAAGACAGGGGTTTTAACGTATTCGGCTTGGAGATTGTCGATCGTGAAGACTACGCTAGGGACTTGAAGACGGCTGGAATTGAACTGTTTGTTGGAACGGTTCAAGAATTGGAATCTCAATATAAGAGCAGAGCACCCTTTGACGTAGATACCCACGGGCTACGCCCGTGGCACTAAAAACTTAAATCCTAACTGGAGTTGGCCTTTATCCACTTTTTCCTGAAATTCTACATATCGCTTTATGACTTCTTCAGTTATTCCAACAGTCGATGAAAAATACCCAGGAGACCAGAACTCCTTCCGCCAGTATATTTTCTTGACCCAGTCAAAATGCAATCGGACTTCTCTGCTTGTATTGGCCTTTATCTTCCCTACTATACCCGCTACTGAATATTTCGGTGGTATGGTGATAATCAAATGGATATGATTTTCCTGAATGCTATACTTCTCAATCTCGATGTCGGGATGATAGCCTTGGATGTCGAACAGTCTGGTTTCTATGAATTTTTTAAGTTCGCCTTTTAATATCTTCTTCCGATACTTCGGTATCCAGACAATGTGATATTGATGGTGATATGCCCCATGGGCACTGAACCTCATCTTCATGACAGGAGCATAGCATAATTGAAAACCTTTCTCAGTATTTCCAGCCTACGGCTGGAACGCTTTCACCTACGGGCTTACGCCCGTAGTCCTCAGCGTTAAATGTGATAGTCATACTTTCCAATGTACTTGAACACATTGCTGATCCTCTTGAGGTGCTGGCTTCAATAAAAAGGGTGCTGACGAAAGGGGGATTTATCCTTATCGTGGTTCCGAATGTCGGTGCTCATCTGTTAGTAGGCCAGCTTCGAAAACTTCTGAAACGAAAGGACCCTTTTATGCTCGAAAATGATAAGCCTCTCCTGGTTGGTTTTGACCCTCCGATTCATCTTACTTCCTTCTCGCCTAAACATTCAGAAAACTGGTGGAAAAGGCAGGCTACGAAATAATAAGACTTCAGCATGCACTGCCGGTTGTTTCCGGAAAGAGAGGGTTTTCAAGAAAAACTTTTCTTAAGAGAAGCACGCGGATGGTTTCCGAATTTGTTCGATTCATTTCGTTTAATAAAGTCGTTCTTGGGTATTCTATGCTAATGATTGCTAGGAATAATGCAAATGACTAATCGATGTTTGACGCAAGAGGACCTCTTGCGATGACTGTCCATTGCAGAGGTCAATCGCGAGCGGTGTGCGGACATAACCTATGTCCCCACGGCCAAAGGGTTCTGCTACCTCGTGGGCATCATGGATTGGCCCCAAGGTACTCTCATGGCGGCTTTCAAACACGTTCGACACCTCGTTCCGTGCTGACACCCTCTCTAAGGGACACCCCATCTATTGAATATTGACCAGGGGAGTCAGTTCACCCTTGATGAATTTACCGCGGTCCTCAGGAAGCAAACTATCAGCATCAGGAGGACGGCAAGGCCAGGTGGATGGGCAACGTGTTCATCGAGAAGCTCTGGAAAAGCGTCGAGTATGAAGAGTCTATATCAAGGCATATGACTCAATTGCCGTGGCACGAAAGGAACTGAGAAATTGCTTTAACCGCTACAACTCGCGGCGGCGCCATCAAAGGCTTGGCAACAAGACCCTGACCAGGCTTACACTGGACTACGCTGCACGGGATGAAGCGTGCAGTATGAAACGCGATGGCTCATAATTTAAAATATCCGCTACACGGTCTAGGATAACTAGACCATCTCCACGATCTTGAAAATTAGAACATGAAAATTACGTTCATTCTTCCGAATGTAAGGATATCGGGTGGGGTGAAGGCCGCCCTCGAAATTGCTAATGGTTTAAATGCCAAAGGCCACGAAGTAATGATTGTTTATCCGCTTATACCAAGAGGAGGAGGGACGCACTGGTATGACATGCGAAAGAAAGCCGCACAACTTTTTTGGACTAGCAAAAATGTGCTTAAAGGACCAAACATAAAATGGTTTGATGTCAAGGCTAAGATTGTTCGGTTGCCCTTCATGTATGAAAATTGGTTACCTAAGAGCGATATTTTTATTGTCACGTGGTGGCAGGATGCTCTTTTTATTAGTCAGTGCAGCAAGCTCAAAGGTGCAAAAATGTACTTTATACAATCATATGAAGCATGGGGTGGCCCGCCCGAGCGTGTTGACAGTACGTATCGTCTGCCCTTGATCAGATTTACCCCATCTTCATATCTAAAGGAATTTATCGAGAATAGGTTCGAGGTACCTGTGCTTGGTCCATTTTTGCACGGTATCGATCTGCGCACCTATTATTTTGATAAAAGAAAGGCGAATAGTCACGGCAGAAGGCGGGTTGGCTTGCTTTATCGAAGAAATGAGGGTAAGGGGATGAGCGATGGTTTGATGGCTTTGCATCAGATCAATAAAGAAATCAGCGATATTACATTAGTCTTATTTGGGGAGCGCCCAACTAGAGATGATATGAAAATTATCCGTTGCTTTAAAAATATGGAATTTTATCACCTTCCTTACAAGGATCAATTGCGGGAAATCTATAACTCTTTGGATGTATTTCTATTTCCTAGCCGTTTTGAAGGTTTCGGTTTGCCACCAATGGAAGCAATGGCCTGCGGTGTTGCAGTTGTTTCAACAAATGTAGGGGCGGTAACGGAGTATTCTCTGCCAGGCCAATCAGCATTAATTGTTAACCCGGGGGATCGAGCTGAGATGGCACAATGCGTATTGGAGTTGTTAAGAGATGATTTGAAGAGAATCGCTATTGCGAAGTGTGGGCATGACTATATCCTTCAGTTTAAATGGGATAAGACTGTCGATAAATTGGAGAAATGTCTAAATGGTCTACTCGAAGAAACTTATGACATCAGACAGTACTAAATTATCGTGACGCGTTAAGGGTTAATGGGGGGCGAAGGCGTGACAAAATTAATCGTTCAAGGAAACGGGAAGGTCCCGGAGGTGTCCATAGTAATAGTCAGCTGGAATGTCAGAGAGTTGCTGCGCAAATGTTTGTACTCCATTTTTCAAAATGGGGAGGGGAAAAAGTTCCAAGTTTTAGTAGTCGACAATTTTTCTAAAGATGGCAGTTCCCAAATGGTCAATACTGAGTTTGAAAGCGTCAAGTTGATTGCGAACGAACACAATCTGGGTTTCGCTGCCGCAAGCAACCAGGGCATACGGCAGAGCTGCGGGGAATATGTGCTTTTATTAAACCCAGATACAGAGATAATTGGGGACGCCATAAAAATGCTGGTGGCGTTTATGAAAGAGCACCAGGATGTTGGAGTCGTTGGTTGCAAATTGATCAGAGCAGATGGTTCGCTGCAGCGTTCCCGCCATGGTCATATCACTCTTCTTAGGACTTTAACTTGGGCTTGTGGCCTTCATAATTTGATTCCTCATGGGCGAATAATAAAGGGCATAGGGAGATTACTTGAGCCAGGTTTCCGGAGCTTCATATATCTTGCCGATGAGAATAAAGTTAGTTATCCCGCAGCGCTTAATGGGGCCTGCATGCTGTTACGTCGGAAAGCGTTGGATGAAGTCGGTTTTTTGGATGAGGATTTCTATATGTATTGTGAGGAATGGGATCTGTGTTATCGCCTCCAGGAAGGAGGCTGGAAAGTTGCCTACATTCCAAATGCCAAAATTATCCATCACGGGGGTCAGAGTGCCAAACAAGCACATCGCAGGATGAGTGTAGAGATATTTAAAAGCCATGTTTTTCTGTACAAAAAGCATCATGGCCACAATTCGGCAACGCTAGCAAAGGCTGCCATATGCTCAGGGAGTTTTATTAGGCTCCTTCTTTACGTGCCAACTTTGCTGTTCCAGCCGCGCAAACTTAAAACGATATTTAAACAGAGCATAGACGTAATGAAGTGGGTGATTTCTAACGACACGAAATGTTGAAAGAAATCGTACCATGTTTTACGGAACGTTGTTTCCGAATGAACTTATACCCATGCCTTTGTATCACTTGAATCGTGCTTGTTTTCGCGGTCAAGGCTTCATTCATAATTCCTAATAGAAAAGCAATTGCTCACAAACGCCAAAAATGTCCCGACCAATATCTTATTTGTCTCCAAAGTCATTCAGGATGTGAGTAACGTAACAGCCTTTCAATTGATTTCTTCTAATTTAAGCTCTGCCTTATTTTCTCGAATCCGCCGGTCATGGGAAATAAACCTCGATGCGGATGTATTATTTCTCATCGATGTGATCCGATAATCACCATAAAAAGCATGCAGTCGAGCGATCCCATTATGGTCAGTCTGAAGATGCGTTTTTGAACACCAATCTTCCCGGATCAACTTTCGTAATGTGGTATAAATTGGTTTCGGGGAGAGATCCTTCCTAAGGAAACCTGCAGCAGCGCCCTGCCATGCACCTTGATCGGTAAAATCCCACCAGGTGATTGCCTCCACGGCCGGATGGCCGAATAGAGTTGCGTAGAATCTTTCAGCCTCCTTGGCCTGCTTTTCTTCAAGCGACGGGTCGGTCGGACCCCAATTTTCTCCTGGCCCAAGGCGTTTACTGCTGACGATGGTTGTTTCTGTAAAGTGGAGAGGGATGCCAAAAAAGGCATACTCTTGACATATATCCCAGATCTTCTGGGATGACCACACACCGTCGTGCATATGACTCTGAATTCCTATGACATCGAAAATGGGCTTCCCGTTATTGCGTAGTAGCTCAAGGAGGTCTTTATATTTGGGTTCGATCCGGTAATCGTTTATCAAAAGAGTTGCCTGGGGATTGGCCGCTCGCGCTGCGGCGAACATGTCCTTGACCATCCTAACGGTCCCGATTCTCTGAAAGGCCATTTGCAGGCGGTTATCCTTCCAATTCAATGGGTCCCTGGCAGCGTAAGGATCTACTGCCTCGTTGACCACATCCCAGATATTAATCAAACCCTTAAAGCGGGTTACGCAGTCAGTAACCCGGTTGACTGCCAGACGACGGACTTCCTCAGGATTATCCGGGAGCCATTTCGGTACATTGCCGGGCCAAGTCCAGATCAAGGGATGACCTTTGGTGGTGATTCCGTGCTGCCAGCACCACCGGGCCACTTGCTCGCGATATCCGTGATCGGGCTTCCCCTTTTCTTTTTCATAGTCGCCCCAATAAAAGGGCAGGGTGGCGTAATTGAAAAGGTCGGCAAAGCTTTCCCGGTAGATCTGCTCATCTCGCGATTTCTCAAACTGCCCCCACATGAAAATATTGCAGCCAAAAAGAAACTGGTGGCGCAGCATTTCCACCCGGACCTCGGCCCCTGGAACAGGTTGGCCTTTCGAATCAACCACCTTGATAACCAGATCCCCCATCCGGTGTTGGCGAATCCCAGCTTTGGCCCGCTCCAATATTGGGTCGCTTTGCGCAAAAACCAAATTAGAGCAAAGAAATAAGAATGCAAAAGGGAGAATGTTGAGAAATTTACTTTTCATATTTTGCCTACCAACCAAAATGTGATGCAGGAAGTTTATCAGAACGGAGACTGAACAACAAGGGGAAAATCTGGCGATTGTAGGGGCTCGGAGCAAGGGAAGTCCCTTGCAAAAGGGGAAGTTCTTCCTGAATGGACTTACAGATACCTGGGAGTTCACCCAAGTCATCATATCATTCGGTGACTTGACCCAAGCGTAACTATAATCTCCCCATCTGCGAGTTGTAAGAATAGTGCTGATTATATGGATAAGTGTTGGGCTGCTGGTGGAGTTAAGGATATTGATGTCGTTAGCATTCATGATTATCCTTACTCTAAGTCGATGGATAAAGCCGAATCATTTTATCCTCTGAAGCATATCAAACAAATACGGGGTGTCATGGAAAAGCATGGAATTGATAAGCCGTTATGGGACACGGAAGGCTCATGGGGAAATCAATCCAGAGATCTATCACAGATCAAGATAAACAAGTTGCATTTGTAGCGCAGTCTTATCTATTGCATTGGTCTTATGGAGTTGAGCGGTTTTATTGGTATTCTTGGAACGGAGGGGATTGGGAGCTCTGTGGACGCGCAAAGACGGAATTAATCGAGCTGGGAGGGCCTATGAGCAGCTTTATGATTGGCTTGTAGGAGCGACAATGAGCGTTCCGTGCTCAGTGGATTCAAAGAATACCTGGACATGCGAGCTGACGAGACCAGGGGGTTATAAAGCACTGGCCATCTGGAATTCGTCAGCTTCTTTATCCTATACCCCTTCAAGGGTATACAAACAATATGGAGATTTAGCCGGCGGTAGAAACACGATTACAGGACCTATTCGGATCAGTGAAAAGCCGGTTTTGCTTGAGACATCATCTTTTGAGTGAAAAGCGGACGTTCTTTTTGAATGAATCAGAAAAAAGTGGAGGGACCAGAGAAATGAAAAAAGAAGGAATGGGAAAGGACTCTCGTTTCGGAACTGTGAATTTTGAAAGGAGAGAACATCCCAGATTTTCGCTGAATTTGCCTGTGGAATATTGGCCGGCTGATGAATCAAAAAGTCATCCCAGTCGAGCAGGGAATGTGAGCGAGGGTGGAATGCTTCTTTACTGTCCTGAAGAAATAGAGATCGGTAAAAACTTAAGACTGAGGCTATTTATCGATTCCGGCCTCGATTTTTTTGCCATCGATGCCTTTGCGGAAGTAGTCTGGGCGGACCTCCCCTTTGGAGATGAGGGAGAGCATCGAATTGGTTTGAAGTTTAATGACATATCTCAGAAAGATGTGGCCCATCTAAAAACTTTCTTAAACAGTCTGATGGATTTAAGAATCAAACCCAAATTGGATATTCTGCCCAGACTTCTTTCCGCCCTTGAAATCAAAACTTCCGAACTTCCCTTCCGGAGCCCCCCAAAAAGATGAATACCTCCTGATTCTAAGTTCCCTCCTGATATTGGGTCTCCTGGCAGGCATGGCCGGGGGGCCACTCAGAGGACCGACATTCCTGCTGGTGCAGTGGCGTCTGGAGGCCTTTGGGCAGGATGTAGTCAGCCAACCAGCCAATTATGTGCTTGGTACACAACAGTTCAGTGTGGACATCTGGCCCGTTTGCTCGGGATACACAGGCATCGGTCTGATGGGAGTGTTCGTAGGGGCCTATTTATGGCTCCTCCGGCGCACGCTACGGTTTTCCCAGTCATTCTATGAAACTTGCTATTCCTGTAATGGGACAGGTAAAATTTTGGCTATGCCAATTATTGACATTGGACCAAGGTATTGCAGCCATTGTGGCAGGCAATTAAAGAAGAAAAAAGTAGATGACACATGCTCATCTTGTGGTGGCACGGGCAAGAAAAAAGGGTATCATTTTTGCAAGAAATGCCGATAATATGTGGGTAACGGCTGCGAATGCGTCGAGTGCTCGGCAAGAATGTTAAACTGTAATACGCTCGGTGCAACTCGGATAATCCGACCCGCCGCTTAGAAATCCTACTAATTCTCTCCGCCCCCCTGCTTATTGAAACTTTCGCCCTCTTTCCGCCGCTCCTTTGAATGAAAAAACAAAGGCGTAAAGGGGGCAGTATGTCCATTGAACGCGCATTAATAGCACAGGCCCACCCTTTTATGGTCGCAGCCAGGGCAAAAGCCTTGATTTGCGATGAGGTCGTTAAAGGATGCCAGCCGGAGATTTCACCCATCCCGGTTGCTCTCGAGCCCAACTTTCAGCCCCTCTGGGATACCAAGAACGACCTGAACGTCGGACATCGGAAACCCTGGACAGTTGCTATCACCGGCTAAGGATGAACCCGTCCCCCACCGAAATGTAGACCCATTAGTCGGTTTTTTATGAACTGGAGGATCACCGGAATAAGGTCAATTATTGGGAAAGAGGAGCGCTTTGAATTGTGATAGACAAACTTTAACCAGGCAGATAGCATCACGTTATTTTCGACCCTCCCTTTCAGCTACAAAGAGTGAGGATGATCCATTTCTGGGGGTGAGGATTATGACTTGAAATATGCAATAGGAAAAGCAGGGTCATTTCCGCCCCGGCCATTGTATTTTGCCGGATTGAGAGAACTTACGTCCATGGATCAGAAATCTTTGAGGCCGTAGGATGGTATTGGAGCTTCTCTTCACCGGTTAGTTCCTTTTGGCTCAAAAGCCAGCTTATTCCACGGTTACGCTCTTGGCCAAATTTCTTGGCTGGTCCACATCCGTCCCCTTGAGAACGGCTACATTGTAGGCCAGAAGCTGTAAGGGAACCGTTAAAAGGAT
>Ga0187854_10001253_pt1 | contig 25669 bp, 20 predicted proteins | sample June2016WEW_6_15_FD_132445 | JGI IMG/M metagenome (GOLD analysis project Ga0187854, IMG submission 132445) | Peatland microbial communities from SPRUCE experiment site at the Marcell Experimental Forest, Minnesota, USA - June2016WEW_6_150 | ecosystem: Environmental > Terrestrial > Soil >...
CAATTCCTTAAGCTTGCCCAGGGAACGGCGGATCACCACCTTCCCCTCATGGAAGAGCGCTAACCCTGCCGAGTCATATCCCCGGTACTCCAGCCGCCGCAATCCTTCCAGCAGTACTTCTTTAGTTTTTCGGGGTCCGATATAACCGATGATTCCGCACATAATGTAATTCCTTTTCACCGCAGAGAGCGGAAAGACTGAAATCCCAACCATCTAAGGCCAAAAAGGGTTGTCGTCTGGAATTTTGAACATCAAATTTTGTTTCGATTCTATTTGTTATTCATTTTCCCCCGCGTCCTCTGCGCGCTCTGCGGTGAATTAAATTTAAGCCCCGGGCTTGGGCCGTTTTTTGTAATGGACCTGTTTGGCCCTGGCCACAGCCAGAGTCTCCGGGGGGACTTCCTTGGTGATCGTCGATCCGGCCCCGATGACGGAGTTGCGACCGACTTTTATGGGGGCGACCAACTCCGTATTGCTGCCGATGAAGACTCCGTCTTCGATAATGCTGGGGTGTTTTTTCCGTCCGTCATAATTGCAGAAAATCGTCCCCGCCCCCACGTTGACCTTTTCTCCCACTGTGGCATCTCCGATGTAAGTCAGGTGGTTGGCCTTGGTCCCTTTGCCGATTACAGATTTTTTTACCTCCACGAAGTTTCCAATGCGCGAACCCTCCCGGAGAACGTTCTGGGGTCTAAGATGGGCAAGGGGTCCCACCTCAACCCGGTCTTCGATCACGCTTTCTTCGATGACCGACGAAGCTTTGATGTTGACAAAATTTCCCACCTGAGTATCGCTTATTTTGCATCCGGGCTCAACCACGCAACCTATCCCCAGCGAAGTCCTACCCAGTAGGTAGCAGTTTGGGTAAATAACCGTATCCCGGCCAATCTTCACCCAGCGGTCGATGTAGGTGGTTTCCGGATCTATCAGGGTTACACCTTCCAGCATATGCTGCTCGGCAATTTTCTTCCTGAGACATTGATTGGCCCTGGCCAGTTCCACCCTGGTGTTGATCCCCATGACTTCCATAGGGTCATCGACCAGAACCGGTAAGGCTTTCTTATTCTGGGAGCTAGCCACCCTCACAATATCCGTAAGGTAATACTCCCTCTGGTCGTTCTGATTGCAGAGGGAGGGTAAGGCGGAGAGTAGGAATTTGGCGTCCACACAGTAGATGCCGGTGTTGATCTCGTGGATATTTTCCTCCCCGGTCTGCAGATCCCGGTCTTCCACGATCCTCAAGAGGGCGCCCTTTGGATCCCGGAAAACTCGCCCGTAGCCGCGCGGGTTGTCTAAATGGGTGGTCAAAACAGAAAGGGTCGCTTGGCGATCTTCGTGGGCTTGAAGAAATTTCCTGATCGTTCCTTCCGTGAGGAGGGGGACATCTCCGGAGAGGATAAGTACCGTTCCCTGGAAACCCCGGAGAGCTGGAGCGGCAGTCAGGACCGCATGTCCTGTGCCTAGCTGCTCTTGCTGAAGGGCAAAGAGCAAATCGTCTGTCTTAAACTTTTCCCGGACAAGATCTGACTGGAAGCCTACCACCACCACCAGGCGTTCGGGGCCGAAACTTCGAGCCAAATCGAGGCTGTAAGAGAGCATGGGGGCGCCAGCCAGGGGATGAAGTACCTTTACTAGGTCTGATTTCATCCGGGTGCCCTTGCCCGCAGCTAAGACCACAACGGCCAGAGATCCCACGATTACAGATCCTTTGTTAAAAATTTGACCTACCTTATATATCGGATGGACTCGCTTCATTATAAAAGAACCCCCCAATCAGTCAAGCGCTTTTCTCCCCTCTTCCCCTCCTCTCATCTACCCCAGGATATCAAAACCATCTTCCTTTCTCTGCGCGTTTGATCCCTGCTCATTCCGCCCCCGGCCGATGAAAGAAGCACTGCCAAGTGATAATGAGCATCACCTCCCTTCGCCATGGACCCGGAATTACCTTGAATATCAAAATGTTTTACTCATTCGTGAAACCTGGCCGTGGGCGAGGGGGAATTCTGGTTGACAGAATCAATTATTATATATTATATGATTATGGTTACGTGAAATTTTTCAATAGCCTGGCAAATGGCCCGCCTAAGTCCAATATCCTTAGCATGAGAGGTGGGTAGTTTCTTCTGCCTTTGACTTGACGGACTCTTGAGAATAGAAACTTTTCACGAATTCCTAAGGAAGGAGATTATTTTATATGAGTTGGAATGAGATTTGGGACCTGTTTATCGGCACGCTCCAGACTACGGGTTTCCCTACGCTAGGCTGGCAGCAGCCCGTCATGTGGGCCATAGGGTGTTTTTTCCTTTATATGGCCATTATCAAAGGCTTTGAGCCGCTACTCCTCCTGCCCATTGGTTTTGGAATATTCCTGGTGAACTTCCCGAACACCCCCTTGTTTGGGTTCTCAGAGACGGGTCATCCGCAGCTGCTGCAATTCTTTTACAAGTACGGGATCATCTGGGAGGTAATCCCCTGCCTGATCTTCCTCGGTCTTGGGGCGATGACGGACTTTGAGCCGCTTATTGCCAATCCGAAGATGCTCCTTATAGGCGCCGGGGCGCAGTTGGGTGTGTTCGTCACTTTCACTGGCACGATTCTCGCCGGCTTCACTATTAAAGAGGCTGCATCGGTCGGTATTATAGGCGGGGCCGACGGCCCGACGACCATCTACCTCACCGCCAAACTTGCACCGCACCTCTTGAGTGCCAACACCCTGGCTGCCTATTCTTACATGTCCATGGTGCCTATCATTCAGGCGCCGATTATGAGATTAATGACCAGCGATAAAGAACGGGTTATCAAGATGAAAGTTGTGAGGAAGGTCTCGCAGACGGAAAAACTCCTCTTTCCCCTCATCTGCGGAGGCATCATAGCCCTTCTGGTACCCGCGGTCATGCCCTTGATGGGTATGCTTATGTTCGGTAACCTCATGAGGGTTAGTGGCGTGGTAAAGCGCTTGGCCGATACCGCAGCCAGCTCGATGATGGACATTGTAACCATTTTCCTGGGTCTCAGCGTGGGGGCGTCCATGCAGGCGCATGTCTTCCTGACTTATAAGCCCCTGCTGGTCTTCGGCCTCGGCCTTCTCGACTTTGTGGTATGTACGGCCGGAGGTATTCTGACCGTAAAGGTCATGAACCTTATTGTCAAGGAAAAGATCAACCCCCTCATCGGCAATTCAGGTGTTTCTGCCCTCCCGATGTCACCGAGGCTTTCCCAGATCATGGGGCAGCGATACGACCGAAAAAACTACCTGCTCATGCACGCAATGGCTGCGTGTCTCGCCGGTTCTATCGGCTCTCCGGCCGCGGCAGGTATGCTTCTTTCCATGTTCGAATAAATCAGGGAGGTGCACATGAAAGCGGTGACATTGATATATGCAATATTCTTTGGATGGATGATCGCAATGGTTCCCTCGCCGGCCCAGTCCTCCGCGGCCGGCACCCCTCTTCCCGATAAGCAATGGGAAGCACCGGTAATGCCTGGCGGTACCGTTGTGAAGACCGAGGATACCGCGGTCTTTATAGACTATGACCTGCCCTACGAAAAAGTGTTGGCCTGGTATAAGGACGCCCTGAGGAATTACAAGGACGGGAAGTACCGGGATTGGAACGACCAGATGTACATCGAGGACCTGGGTGGTGCGAAGTGGCACTCCATCGGTATCTCCAAGGGTGGCGGGAACAAAACAACGGTGAAGATCGTCAAAGACAACATGACGTGGATTCTTAGCACCCTCTTGATTCGGTTCGCCGGGGTTTTTGTCGTTCTCTGCGTTCTTTGGATCCTGCTCAACATATCGGGCGCCGCCATGAAGAGGTATTTCCCAAGTCAAGGGGCAAAGGCTAAGGCCAATTGATTTGACAGGGGAAGAAACATAAACACGAGAAAGCCCCTTTTCTTCGATGAAAAGGGGCTTTGTTTCACTGGTCCAACCTATTTATATTTATGCTCTTCGATTTGGCTATCCTGCTCCCGGCTTGAGGCATTAATTCGCACGATCCCAATGTAGAAGAGGATCAGCGTAATGACGAGAAAAAACCTGAAAGGGATTCTTTTCGGTATGAGCTTCGAAAAAGCCGGAGTTTTTCCATCCGGTTTTTCAATGTTGCTGGATGAATGATTCCCCGCGTTACCCTGCGGGTCCTTTCTTAGTTCAATTCCCACCCGGTAAAGATTCTCAAAAATACCCTTATCCTTGCCATAGCCCGAAAGGAAGGGAAGGGTGATTAAAGGAATGCAGATACCGACAATAATGATTATTATCCCAACTCTTCTTTGACGATCCATTCGTTTTATAATATATCATAATCCACCCTTACAAAAACAACTTTCTGCGGTATTCTTTGGCCAGGGATGGCGAGGGTTCTATCCATGCTTGCGGCACTGGGGTTGGGTCGGGAAATCACACAATTTCCACTGAGCGTGATGCAGGTGAAGGGATATTTGCGAAATACTTTGAGCCTGCATAAGGGGGAAGCAAAGGGTAGCGTAAGGAGCAGCAAATGACCTAGCAGGGGATTCCAGTCGCTAAAAAACCCGTCAGGATTAACATTTTAGCTACCCATGATTGTTATTCATTCCTTTTCTCCTTGACATGAAGGCGGAAAAATCTAAAATCTCATTATGGAATTCTCTGCGCTTCTCTTCGCCCTTCAAGAACCCCGAATATATCCCGAACGGCCCAAGAAAGTAGAATTGGTGCAAACCCACATTTCAGCCATCTTCCTCACCGGCGAGCACGCCTACAAGATCAAAAAGCCGGTTAACTTCGGCTTTCTCGATTTTACCACCCTGGAGAAAAGGAAATTCTATTGCCACCAGGAAGTGGATCTGAACCGCAGGCTCTCCCCGGAATTCTACCTGGGAGTAGTCGAGATCCGTTCCCATCAAGGCCAAATCTCCATAGGAGAGGGGCCGGGGGAGATCCTCGAATATGCGGTACTCATGAAACAATTCCCTTCCGACTGCATCATGGACCGATGGTTAGCTCGGGGGGCCATAACCCTCGAAATAGTTGAAAGAATAGCCGCGAAAATCGCTCATTTCCATTCCCGGGCCGCCACGAATCCAGAAATCGCCGCTTTTGGGGAAATCGAAACCATCAGGGTAAACGTGGAGGAGAATTTCGCCCAGACCGAAAAATATGTTGGCCGGGCCTTTTCGGCGGATACTTATCGCGAGATCCAGGAGAGCAGTCGCCGCTTCATGGAGAGTCACCTCCCCCTCTTCCAGAAAAGGATCGCTGAGGGGAAAATCAGGGATTGCCACGGAGACCTCCACCTGCAGCATATCTGCCTGGGCGAAGAGATCCTCATCTTCGACTGCATAGAGTTCAACCAGCGATTCCGCTACTCGGACGTGGCTGCGGACATTGCTTTCCTGCTCATGGACCTCGATTCCCACGGAGAACCTGTGCTCTCGGCAACCCTGGCATTCCATTATTTAAAGATTTCCCAAGATTGGCCGATTTTCATGCTCCTGAATTTCTACAAGTCCTACCGGGCTTATGTGCGTGCGAAGGTTACCTGCTTTCGCCTGTATGACCCGGTAATTTCCATGGCAAACAAAACTTCGGTTCTGGAAGAGGCCAGACGTTATTTCAACCTTTCCCATTATTACGCCCGGAAGTTGAACCGTCCCGCGCTCCTGGTCACCTGCGGCCTGATGGGCACGGGAAAATCCACTATCGCCCGGTCCCTTTCGGACGCTCTTGGGTGGGAGGTATTGAGGTCTGATGTGCTCCGCAAAGAACTGGCTCAAATCTCTCCCCTGGAGCACCGCTTCGAAAAATTTCATCAGGGGATCTATTCTTCTGATTTTTCCCGCAAGGTCTATCAGGCTCTCCTCGACCGGGGCTTAGCCGTCCTGAATTCTGGCCAATCGTTGATCCTTGACGGATCATTTAAAAAACAGGTTGACCGCCTGGAGGCTTTGGCCACGGCCCGCAAAGCCAACGCAGACTTTCTTCTGATCGAATGTCAATGCTCCGAGGAGGAAATTCAAAAGAGGATGGCCCGCCGGGCCGCCGAAGAAAGCGAGCCTTCAGATGGGCGTTGGGAGATCTTTCCTGACCAGAAAAAAGATTACGAGAAGGTGGAGAGGTTCTCCTCCGACCTCTATCTATCCTTAAACACAGAGCGCCCGCTAGAAGAGTGCCTGGGCCAGATTTTTCAGCACCTTTTGGGGAGGGCGGGAAGAGAATTATCAGCAGCGCTATCCTCACCTCACCCAAGGTAAGGGCGGACCTTCGCACATCTCGCGTGATTCCTCTGCGAGGAGAGACAAGGCGGGGAATTTTTAAGATATCATTCAAAAAAGGGGTGTCCAACATGAGAAGACTCGGATGTATTCTGCTTATGGCGGCTGGTTTATTCCTTTTCACCGGTTGCGGCCCGAGCCAGCGGGACATACAAAAAGCGGGTGTCCATCATGGCTTAGGCTACAATTACCTTCAACAGGGGGATCCGACTTCCGCCCTCCGGGAGTTTTTAGAGGCCGAAAAGTTGGATCCCAAGGATGCTCATACCCAGTACGCTTTAGGCCTGGCCTTAAATGCCAAGGGCCGGTACCTCGAGGCGCTGGATCATTACAAGCAGGCCTTCGTTCTGGACCCGAAATTTACCGAAGTCCACAACGCCATGGGGGCAACTTATTTGGAATTGGGCAAATGGGATGATGCCATCCAGGAATTTAACATCGCCCTGAAGGACATCTTGTATCTGACACCTTTCTATGTACTGAACAACCTCGGCCGGGCCTACTATAATAAAGGCGACTTGCCCCATGCCATTGAAAACTACCGAAGGGCCCTGGATATGAAGCCAGATTTCGGGCTGGCTCTATATAATCTGGGCCTGGCCTACCGGGATAACAAACAGACGGACCAAGCCATCGCTGCCTTTATCCAGACGACTCTTCTGGTGCCTAACTTTCTGGATGCCCACTTTCAGCTCGCCAAGCTCTACTTTGACACGGGGAAAAAAAGGGAGGCCCAGAAGTCTTTCGAGGAGGTCGTACGTCTTGCTCCTCAGAGCGAGACGGCCCGCTTGGCCCGACAATACCTGGAGCTTTTGAAAAAGTCCGCTAAATAATCAAGCGAATCATCGTCGGAGACTCTGCTTTTTTCAAAACTTTTATCCGGCCCTGGTCGGGATCAGTCCAGCTCCACTTCCCGACCCAACCTTTTCTCCCGGCTCCGCTGAAAAATGGCCTGAGCTACGGAGACGTCCTGAACGGCGTTTCCCACCGATTTAAAGTAGGTAATTTCCCGGGAAGCCCCCCTGCCGGGTTTTTTCCCGGCGATGACTTCTCCGAGTTCCGCGAGAATGTCTTTTTTCTGAATTCCGCCCTTCTTTAAAAGAATGATCAGGTCCCCGGTCCCTTCTACAGGCTTCTGCGGAATCCACAAAGATTTTGGAGCGGCGGATGGTTTCTTCGTCGACCTCTTGCATCTCTGGCTTGTGGCCCCAATGGTGTTGATATGGGCCCCTTCCTCCAAAAGCCTCCCTTCAAAAACCGGCTGGGTCGATTTGGTCGCCGTAACCACGATCTTCATATGGCCCCCTGGGTCTTCAATCCGGTAATCACTTCCGGTGAATAGCCCAGAATATCGCCCAGAACGACCTCGTTGGCCGAGCCCATGGGAAGCCCTGGAAACCTGATTTGGCCGGGAGACCGGAGCAACCGGATTGGGATATCGGGAAAGGAGATCGTTTTCTCCGTGGCGGGATCGTAGATGGACGCGATGGTTCCCCTTTCTTTCACATGAGGATTGTGGGCAATGTCCTCCATGGTGTAGATAGGCCCGATGGTCACCCCTGCCTTCTCGCATTCGGTTAATACTTCTTTCAGGGTCCTGCTTCGGATCCAGTCCCCGATAACCCGATTGAGAACTGCCCGGCTCTCTTTCTGGAGCCTTTCCTGATTGTTTTTAAAGCCTGGGGTCGTCTTCAACTCAGAATGGCCAACCAGGTCCATCATCCTCTCGAAGGGGGCCTGGGCACTGGCCGAAAGAGCTACCCATCTTCCCTCTTTGGTCTGAAAGCTGTTCCGGGGAGCGGTGAAATTGGATTCATTGCCCATCGGTTCGGGGCTCTTGCCACTCAGAGAATAAATGAGGAATTGAGAAGCCAAGTAGCCTAAGAGGGGCTCATACAAGGAGACATCTAACTCTTGCCCGCCCCTCTCTCCCCGCTTCTGGTCGCGGAGGGCGACCATCGCCCCCAGGGCCAAATGGGTCCCGGCGATCATATCGGCGAGAGGCAGAGGCGGGTTGGTGGGAGGACCCCCCGGATGGGCATTCATATGGGTATATCCGCTCATCCCCTCTGCCAGAGTACCAAATCCTGGGTTCCCGCGGTAAGGCCCTGTTTGGCCATAGCCGGAGATCCGGCCGATGATCAAACCTTTGTTCATCTGCCAGAGTTTTTCTGCGGAAAATCCCAACCGGTCCAGGGTTCCTGGGCGCATATTCTCAAATAGAATATCTGACCTCTCCACCAGTTGGGAAAAGATCTTTTTCGCCTCCGGGTGTTTCAAGTTCAGGGTGATGGGCAGCTTGTTCCTCGAGGCCACGAGCCAGAAGGGCTCATATTTGCCCACCATCGCCCAGTAACGGATGGCGTCGGGAACCTCTGGCGGTTCGATTTTGATCACCTCCGCCCCGAAATCTCCCAGAAGGGTGGCCGCGAATGGAGCGGCAATCACTGCACCCAGATCGATGACCCGGATGGATTTCAAGGGCAGGTTGGACTTTTCTGTTTTTTCCCTCTGTTCCCGGATATAATCCCGGATCTTGGTAAGGTCCATGAAAGATCTCCTCTTTTGGCGATCACTGCCAGGATGGGACATAAATTCTGGGGAAAAATCCCCGGGGGGCCCAGCCAAGAAATATTTATACCAAAAGTGGCCTGAAAGGGCATTTAAAAACTTCTGAATTACCTAAACCAGAAAAATAATTCCAGAGACCACCAGAACAGTACCCAAAATGATCTTGCGGGTCACTTCTTCCTTTAAGTAGACGACCGAAAGAGGAAGCCCGAAAAGAGGTGCACTGCTGGTCAGGACCGCCGCTTTACCGACCCCGGCGGTCTGGATGGCCCAAAGGAAAAGAATGCCCCCGATTCCGAAGGCTAAAAGCCCGCCAAATGCCCCCAAGGAGATGTGGCGAAATCTTGGCCTGGCCAATTGCCGGTTTGGGTTTTGCATCAGGACTAAAATCATCATTAATAGGGAGGCAATCGGCAGCCGAATGCCATTGGCCAGGATCAGGTTCACCTGCTGAAGACCTACCTTGAGAAAAGAGATGGAAATCGCCCATAAACTGGCAGCGAGCAGAATGAGGGAAATGCTCGCCCCTTTCTTCTCCAAGCTACGCCCCCTGAGGAGGAGTCGGGTTTTTCCCTGAGGGGTAATGATCAGGTAAATTCCCCCTAAAACTAAAACGGTACCCAGGGCGAACGACCAGGTAATCGGTTCCCCTAAGAATAGGACGGCTGCCCCCAAAGTCATGAGGGGCATGGCCGATTGAGCTATGGGGAACGCCAGGGTGACGTTGATTAACCTCAGACCTCTGAAGTACATGGTGTCCCCCACCGCAATCCCGATTACCGCCGAGAGGATGAGATACAGGAGGGGCGTCGAAGGAGTTTGGGTGAGAGCCTTCGTTCCGGGATAGAAAGGGATAATCATCCAGAAGAAAATCGATGCGGCCAGGCAGCGCAGCAGGTTCAGGTTCATGGGCTGGAACTTTCCTGTTAATGATTTCGTCAGGGTGCTGCTCATGGCCCAGCAGAGGGCGCACCCTAGCGCGCAGATCTCACCGCTCAAGAATCTTTCCTTTCTTAGGGGTTGTCATTGAGTCGCAGAGGAGGTCACCGAGAGGCCACGGGATGGGAAGAATAATCAGCGGGCATTTTTGGATTAGAAATCCAGATTTCTTCTTTCATTTTTTGGTGGTCCCAACGGGAATCGAACCCGTGTTTTCGGCGTGAGAGGCCGACGTCCTAGGCCGCTAGACGATGGGACCTTCGGAGAAAATTACCGATCCTGGCTGGGGGACTAGGATTCGAACCCAGGTTGACAGATCCAGAGTCTGCACTCCTGCCGCTAGACGATCCCCCATCAAGAATCTAAATCTATAATAACTTTTTCCAACCGTCAAGGCGATAATGGCCTTCAAATTGCGGGATGCGGATTGCAGAATGAACGATTCCCGAACCCAAGTCCGAATATGTTATAATGCGGCCATTTCACGGAGGGAGGGGATGATCATGGATTATCATTCAATCCTGTATAAGAAGGAAAGCGGGAAGGTTACCATCACTCTCAACCGGCCCCGGGCTCTCAATGCCCTTAACGGAGAAATGATCGCTGAACTTCTTTCGGCCGTAGGGCAAGCGGCTGAAGACCCCGAGATCAAGGTCCTCGTACTCACAGGAGCCGGTCGGGCCTTCTGTTTTGGAGCAGACGTCTCTGAATTCAGCAGGCCTAAAGACCAACCGACTCAGGAGGGAACGCTTCTTTTGCTGCAGAAGTCCCAGGAAATCATCCGCCTTCTGACGGGGATGCCCAAACCTACAATTGCTGCTCTGAACGGATTTGCCACCGGTTTAGGCCTCGACCTGGCCCTCGCCTGTGATTTGCGGATCGCCGCCGAGCGGGCCAAACTGGCGGAAGCATTCATCTCCATGGGTTTGGTCCCTGACGGAGGAGGAACTTTTTTCTTAACCAGATTGGTCGGGCTGGCCAGAGCCGCGGAGATGATCTTTACTGGAATGCCTCTCAGCTCCACGGAGGCAGAGCGTATCGGTTTAATCAACCGGGTGGTCCCCAACGAGGACTTTATTAAAGTTATTGAAGGCTTAGCCGATAAACTGGTTAGAGGTCCTTCTTTGGCGCTTGGCTTGGCCAAGCAGACCCTTTGGAAGAATCTCCAGGGAGACCTGGATTCTGCTTTGAAAATCGAAGCCCAAGGCCAAGAAATATGTCTGGCCAGCGCAGATCATCGAGAGGCGGTTCAGGCATTTTCAGAAAAACGTGACCCTGTCTTTCGCGGGAAATGAGGAAATCAGACAGAGACCAACCTGGCCTAAGAAAAAATTTCTTTTGACAGGTTTACCCTCTTTGGCTATTATAAGTTGCTTTTTGCTGACTCTGAATTGAAGGGAGAAGGTTTGAGGAAGACTCTCTGGCTCCTGGTCACACCCCTTCTGCTTGCCGGATGTGCCGGGTTTTCCCCGAAAGTAAATCAGAATTTCCTCTTCCCGGCTCCTGCCCCGCTTTCTCAAGAATTCTCTACTCCCCTTGCAAAGCAAATGGTTCCAAGCCAGCCTGCCCCTTCTGCAAGCAATGGGGAGGCCAAGCTCCAAAGCCATGCTGAGTCAACGATGAACTCTAATGGCGAGTTCGATTTCTGTCATCAGAATGAATCCCTGGTTTTAATTCGGTCGGGGGCGGAAGAGGGACCCCCAACCTATACTCCGAATGAAAAAATCTACTTCTTATTATTATCAGCGTTGGAAGAGGCGGTCTATAACCCGGACTCGCAGCCTCCCTTCTTGGAGCTAAAGGTTTCCCACGCGGGGGCCGTGGACATTGTAGGCCTAGAGACCCCTCTCTCCAGGCCTCCCAGAGAAATCAGAACTGACAGGGCTGACAAAAATTCAACCGCGAACCGGATTGGGGAAAAATCCGAAAAAAGGATGGAACCCCAGGATCTTCCCGACTCTGCTGTTACAGTCGAGGCCGAGGATCGACCGCAGGAATCTTCTCCTCCTTCCGAAATGGAACCGATTCCCCCATTTCCTCCTTCTCCCGAAATGGTCGCAGAGGAGACGCCTAGAGGCAATAAATCACCGTCCAACCTCCTGGCCGGGTTCCCAACCTTGCTCAATGAGAAAGTGAAAGAGTTTATCGACTTCTTCCAAACCAAGGCCGATACTTTCTTCACCAACTCCCTGGCCCGGTCCCAGGTTTATGAGGGCATGATGAAGAAGATCTTCCGGGAAAAAAACATGCCGGAAGAGCTCTTTTATCTCGCTCTGATCGAAAGCGGGTTCAACCCCTATGCCCTGTCCCGATCGAAGGCCTCCGGAATCTGGCAATTCATGACCAACACCGCCAGGCGCTTTGGCCTCAAAGTGGATAAATGGGTTGATGAACGTCGCGATCCGGAAAAATCAACCTATGCCGCGGCTGAATACTTGAAAAGCCTCCATGAGATGTTCAACTGCTGGTATCTGGCCACGGCCAGCTATAACGCCGGCGAGGGCAAAATTTTGGAAGCCATGAGGAGAGCCAATAGCCAGGACTTTTGGGAAATCTCCAAACACCGGTATCTCAAGCAAGAGACTAAGGAATATGTTCCTATGTTACTGGCAGCGATGATCATCGCCCAGGACCCCCAGAAATATGGATTCTCCCAGGTCAATTACCAGCCACCCCTCTCCTATGAAAAAGTAGGCGTACCGCCGGGAACCCGCCTGGATCGAATCGCCCGGGCTGCGGAAACAGACCTAGCTGAAATTCGAGCTCTGAACCCCTCTTTGAGAAGGGAAAAGACCCCCCCGAACGGGACACCTTTTGAGATCAAACTTCCTCCAGGGAAAAAAGAGGTCTTCGTGAAGAACTTTTTCAAAATCAGCAAAGTTGATTACGCCCAAAAGCATCGGGTGCACCGCGGAGAGACTCTGGCGCAAATCGCCAAAAAATACCGGTCCAATCTTCGAGAGCTTTGTGAATTCAATCAAATTTCCCCGAAGACCATCATTCGACCCGGGTCAACCCTACTGATCCCCCGGTAGGAGAATTTTACCGACTGGCCGCCATGACCCTGGTAGAAGAAGCCCTTCATCATATCCTTGAAAGGATCCCTCGCCTAGGAACCGAACGGCTGAGCCTCCTTCAGGCCCGGGGCCGAGTTTTAGCCGAAGATATCATCGCCCCCCGGAATATTCCCCCCTGGGATAACTCGGCCATGGATGGATACGCGGTGAGGTCCCAGGATGTTCACGGTGCCTCGAAGGAGAGGCCAGCTGTACTCAAAGTCCTCGGTGACCTTCCCGCTGGACGAATCTTTGAGGGTCGCGCAGGCACGGGGGAAGCCGTCCGAATCATGACCGGGGCTCCAGTACCAGAAGGGTTTGACACGGTGGTCCAGGTCGAAGATACGGAGAAGGAGAGCGGCCGCGTCAAAATTTTTGCCTCCCCGGGAAAAGGAAAAAACATCCGCCTGGCTGGGGAGGATGTAAGGGCTGGCACCCGCATCTTAGAGGAAGGGGCTCTCCTTCGTCCTGCTCACATTGGTATGTTGGCCTCTATCCAACGCTCCATGGTTTCTGTTTACCAGCAACCCCGGGTGGCAATTCTTTCCACGGGTGATGAACTCCTAGAAATCGACGAGCCCTGGAAAGAAGGGAAAATCGTGAATAGCAATAGCTACTCCCTGACTGCCCTGGTGGCGGAGTGTGGGGGCGTGCCGCTCCAACTGGGAATTGCTAAGGATCGCCGGGAAGAATTATTCAACAAGATCCAACAGGGCCTGGTGGCGGATATCCTTGTCACCTCCGGAGGAGTTTCGGTGGGCGACTACGACCTGGTGAAAAAGATGCTCGACGAACTGGGTCGGATGAATTTTTGGAAGGTGGCCATGCGGCCCGGACAGCCCCTGGCTTTCGGGATGATTTCGGGAAAACCACTCTTCGGCCTTCCGGGGAATCCGGTCTCCTCCATGGTCTCCTTTGAGCAGTTTGTACGGCCCTCCATTCTGAAAATGTCCGGTCATAAGGACCTCTTCCGCCCTACCCTGAAAGCCATCTTGCGGGAAGACATCTCCAAGAAAGCGGGTCTGGTCCATTTCATCCGTTGCTTCTTGATCCCCGAAGGAGAAAAAATCTTCGCCTCCACGACGGGCGACCAGGGATCGGGAATCCTCTCCTCGATGGTAAAGGCCCAAGGGCTGGTCGTCCTTCCCCGCGAGCAAACCTTGGCCCGCGCCGGTGAAGAGGTGAAAGTAATCATCCTCGACCCCTCTTTTTTCCACCTCACCAGCCCGGCTTTTCTTTCCTGACCCACCCACGATTGCGCTTCGGGATTACGCATTTTTCAGTCATTTTATTGCGCATTCCGCAATCCGTAATTCGCTATTAAAAAAACGGTTGATCTATTCCCCGGCTTACGGTATAAATAATAATTGCTCCTTGCTCTTCCGCCACTTCGGAAGGGCTATCGAACCCATAAGGAGGAACCACCAAATTGAGACGGTATGAGACGATCTTTATCACCCACCCAGAATTGTCCGAGGAAGAACTTTCAGAACTGCAGCAGAAGGTAAACTCCATCCTGGTCAGCTACAAAGGCGACCTCATCAAATTTGACGACTGGGGCACGAAGAAGTTAACCTACGATATCCGGAAAAACTCCCGGGGTCATTTCTTCTTGATGGATTACCTAGCGGGAACGGATCTCATCAGGGAGCTGGAGAGAAATCTTCGCTTGAACGACCGCGTACTGAGGTTCCAAACAGTTCGGATCGGGGACCAGATTTCGCCGGAAGCTTTGAAAGCCTTGAAAGAGGACGTCGGGACAGAAAAAATCACGAAAACTATTGAACGGCCCGAGCCCCCCGGAGGAGGCAAAGTATCCGATGAGGCCGCCCCAGAAGGAGGGGAAAAAGCATGAAACCTCCCGTAAGGAAAAAGAGGTCTTTTCAACGCCGCAAGGTATGCGTTTTCTGTGCCGACAGTGGGATGAAGATTGATTACAAGGATGTCAAGACGCTAAACCACTTCGTTACCGAACGGGGAAAGATCCTTCCCCGAAGGATATCGGGAAATTGTGCCAAGCATCAGAGGGAGCTTACGACCGCCATTAAAAGAGCGCGGAACATCGCCCTCATGCCCTTTTCGATCGCCAGCACGTGAGGTCCCATTTCGGGTAGAGCTCCGTGAGTCGGTCCCCTCTACCCTCGCTGGGCCTTTAACTCCCTTTTCCCCATAGATCTTCGAGATTCCTGGGTGCGGAAAAAACTTCCAGCCCACAGTCGGGGTCTTTGAATTATTGGAGGGTTGCATGAAAGTTATATTGATCGAGAAAGTTCCATCCCTGGGAAAGGCCGGGGACACCGTCCAAGTTGCTGAAGGGTACGGGCGAAATTTCCTTATCCCTAAAAATTTGGCCCTGGAGGCCAGTGCCTCCAACCTTCACCACCTGGAACAGCAACGCGAGACTTTTCTCTCCAAAGCGACCAAAGAGAAGCAGAAAGCCGCTGAGCTGGCCTTGAAGATTGAACAACTTCCTTGCTCTCTGGCCCGCCCAGCAGGAGAGAGTGAAAAGCTCTTCGGTTCGGTCACCTCCATGGACCTCCAGAGATTTCTCCGCGAACAGGGCATCTCCCTGGACCGGCGGAAGATTTTTTTACCCAACCCGATTAAAACCCTCGGCAGTTATACCGTTCCCCTGAAGCTTCATCCTGAAGTAACCGCTCAACTGAAGGTGAATGTTGTAGCCGCTTCTCCAACGAGTAAAGAGTCGGCCTGAGCGACCTTCTTGGCTTTGGAAAATAACATGGACCTTTTGGCACAGCGCCTTCCTCCCCAGAGTCTCGAAGCAGAAGTCTCGGTCTTAGGTGGGGTCTTGCTGGATAATGAGGCCCTGAACCGCGTCCTGGAGGTGATGGGTGAAGGGGACTTTTATCGTGAAGCCCACCGAAAAATCTTCTCCGCCATCCTCGATCTTTACGAGCGCAGCGAACCGGTCGACCTCATCACCCTGGTGGAAGCCCTGAAGAAGCGCGATGCCCTGGAGCAAATCGGCGGAATCGAGTACCTGAATTCTCTGGTCAACAGCGTAGGGACTGCGGCGAACATTTCCTACTACGCCAAAATCGTAAAAGAGAAGTCCATCCTCCGAAAGCTCATCAATCGGGCAACGGAAATTATCAGCCGGGTATACGGAGTATCGGGCGATGTAGATGATTTCCTGGATCAGGCTGAGCGTTCCATCTTCGAAATCTCGGAGGACCGAATCCGGGCTTCTTTCTACCCCCTCAAAGATATTATTAAATCCAGCTTTAAGACCATTGAAAGGCTCTACGAGAAGCGCCAACTCATCACCGGAGTTCCAACGGGTTTCGCCAAACTGGACGAGTTGACCTCGGGCCTTCAGGCATCGGACCTGATCATCGTCGCCGGCCGTCCTTCCATGGGCAAGACCGCTTTTGCCCTCAACATTGCCCAACACGCCGCTATCGAAGGTGCGGTCCCTTCAGCCATCTTCTCCCTGGAAATGGCCAAGGAACAATTGGCCCTGCGCATGCTCTGCTCCGAAGCCAAAGTGGATGCTCACCGGTTACGCGGGGGTTTCCTCAGCGAGTCTGACTGGCCCAAGCTGACTCGCGCCGCCGGCAGCCTTTCCGAAGCCCCCATCTTCATCGATGATACGCCGGGCATCACCGCCCTGGAAATGCGCGCCAAATCACGCCGCCTGAAGGCCGAGCACAATCTCGGCTTGGTCGTCGTTGATTATCTCCAGTTGATGCGGGGCCGTGCCGACTCCGACAACCGTGAGCAGGAGATCTCAGACATCTCACGTTCTTTGAAGGCTCTGGCCAAGGAATTGAGTGTTCCCGTCATCGCCCTTTCCCAGTTAAACCGCAGGGTAGAAGAGCGGGGAGATAGAAGGCCTCAGTTAGCCGATCTCCGCGAATCGGGGGCCATCGAGCAGGATGCCGATGTAATCATCTTCCTCTATCGCGATGAAGTCTATAATAAATCCGAGGATAACCCCAATAAAGGGAAAGCTGAAATTATCATCGGAAAACAGCGGAATGGGCCAACTGACAAATTTGACTTGGCTTTTCTCGACAAGTACACCTGCTTTGAAAATATCGCTTACCGCCAGGAGGAAGGTTAATTTCTATAATATATTAATTTTATTACGTTTTTATGTTTATTCACAGGTGTTTATAAGGCTGTGAATAAATTTTTGTTCCTGGGTTTAGATTTCGAGGGTTTGAGCATGAAAGATTTATGGAACGGAGTTCTCTCTTCTATCGGGGAAAAGATAAGCCAGAAGGCTTTTGACATCTGGCTGAAGCCTCTAAAGCTGCTAAGTCAGGGTGATAATCAGTTGGAGCTGGAGGTTCCGAATAAATTCTTCAAAGACTGGATATCGGAGAACTACCAGACCCTCATCAAAGACACGCTATTTCAGATAACCAACACTCATTTTACCATCCATTTCCGCCTGAGGGACAATGCAGAGGAAAAGGTCGCGAAACCTAAAGTGGTAGAAAAAATCTCTGCGCCCCGGCCAGTCAAACAAACACTCAAGGAAGATGGCCTAAACCCAAACTATACCTTTGAGGATTTTGTTGTCGGCTCCAGTAATCAATTCGCTCACGCAGCTTCCCTGGCGGTGGCCAACCTTCCGGCTAAAAATTACAACCCTCTTTTCATCTATGGCGGAGTCGGTCTGGGAAAGACCCACCTGCTTAATGCCATTGGAAATCGGATCGCTCAAAACGACCGCTTCTCCAATGTCTGTTATACCTCTTCTGAAAAATTTACCAACGAATTGATTAATTGTCTCCGATATGAGAAGATGACTGATTTTCGAAACAAATACCGAAATAAGGACGCCCTGTTGCTGGATGATATTCAATTCCTGGGCGGTAAAGAGAGAACCCAAGAGGAGTTCTTTCACACCTTTAACTCCTTGTACGAGTCCCACAAACAAATCGTAATTACCAGCGATAAACTCCCCAAGGACATCCCTGGTTTAGAGGAACGTTTGAGGTCCAGGATCGGCTGGGGACTCATTGCCGACATTCAACCCCCGGATGTCGAGACCAAAGTGGCCATTCTCTGTAAAAAAGCGGAACTTTTCAGTATTTCCCTTTCCAACGAAGTGGGCCTCTTCCTGGCTTCTAATCTGGGAACCAATATCCGCGAACTGGAGGGTGCCCTGACCCGGCTCCGGGCCTATTCTTCCTTGACCGGAAGTGAGATTTCCATCGACATGGCCAAAGAAACCTTGAAAGATATTCTCAGCGATCGACAAAAATTGATAAGCATTGAGAACATCCAGAAGACTGTGGCCTCCTTCTTCAACATTTCAGTTTCAGATATCAAATCATCAAAAAAGCTAAGGATCTATGCACATCCTAGACAGATCTCGATGTACCTCTGCCGAAACATGACCAATTCTTCATTCCCGGAAATCGGCGAAAAGTTCGGTGGTAAGGATCACTCCACGGTCATCCATGCGTGTCGGCAGATTGAGAAGAGAGTAAACGAAGATCGGGAGATGAAAAACGTCATTGAGACCCTCAAAAATCAACTTCAAAAATGACTCTTCTCCCTGTGGGTGGAATGGGGAACATCTGCGAATAACTTTTTCTTTATTGCTTTTTGCTCTTTTATCCACAAAAAATCAAATTTCTTTCCACTAAAAAAGTATTTTAAACTATTTGAAACTTATTAAAAATTTCTATATAATCGAATTGTAAACAGAGCCTATTATTACTACTAAATGAATTAATAATTATAGAAATAGTAATAGGGAGACCCATTATGGAATTCATGATTGAGAGGGATGAATTTGTCAAAGGGCTCTTTCGTTCGCAGAGTGTGGTAGAAAAAAAGGGAACGATGCCCATTTTGTTAAATGTCCTCATCGAAACGAAAGAAAACGGAATTTCCATAACCGCAACGGACTTAGAAATCGGAATTAAAGGTTTCTATTCCGCCAACATAAAAAAACAGGGGAGTATTACGCTCGCTGCAAAAAAGCTTTACGAGGTAGTTAAAGAACTTCCGGAAAAGAATGTGTCTTTTCGGCTGAAAGAAAACCAATGGGTGGAAATCTGCAGTGGAAAATCCCTTTTCAACATTATGGGAATTTCGGCCGAAACCTTTCCTTCCTTTCCTGCTTACGAAGAGGAAGATTTTATCGGATTGGAAGCACCGGTCCTAAGGGAAATGGTCGATAAGACCATCTTTGCAGTCTCTTCCGATGAGTCCCGTTATAATCTCACCGGGGTCTTTCTGACCAGAAAAGAGGAAGAGGAGGGCAAAAGAATGCGTATGGTGGCTACCGACGGCTACCGCCTTTCTCTCATCGATCGCCCCCTGAATAAGGAAATTGGCGGATTGGAGAACGGGATCCTCTTACCCAAAAAAGGGCTCATGGAATTGAGCAGGCTTCTGGATGAAGAAGGAAATGAGGTTTGGGTGAAATTAAAGAACAATAATTTCATCGTAAAAAAAGATAACGTGGTTTTGATCATGCGTCTTCTGGATGCGGAATTTCCTGATTATCAGCAGGTGATTCCCGGCCCAACCAAGCGCCACATCCGGATGGCCAGAAATCAGATTTTAGAATCTTTGCGACGGGTCTCCATTCTTTCCAGCGAGAAAACCAAGGGGGTCAAATTTCATTTCAGTAAAGACCTTTTAGAGCTGTCTTCTTATAATCCGGATTTTGGCGAAGCCAAAGAAGAGTTGACCGTCGATTACAAGGGGGAAGATTTAACCGTAGGTTTCAATTATCGTTTCATCCTTGAGGTTCTGAATATCCTCAGCAGTGAGGAGATTGTGTTTGAGTTGGAAGATGGAGTCAGCCCAGCCATCATCCGCCCAGCAAACGATGATAAACATACTTGCGTGGTAATGCCCATGAGAATTTAAAGAAAGGTGAGAAGCTTGGCCAAAAAGAACGATAAAGAAAATTTCCAGACCGAAGGGTCCCAGGATTATACCGCAGAAAACATCAAGGTGCTCCAGGGCCTGGAGGCGGTGCGCAAAAGGCCGGCCATGTACATTGGGAGTACGGGAATCTCCGGCTTGCATCATCTGGTCTATGAAGTCGTAGATAATTCGATCGACGAGGCTTTAGGCGGTTTTTGCACCAAGATCGACGTCCAGATCCACGAAGACAACAGCGTAACCGTAGAGGACAACGGACGCGGGATCCCGGTAGATATGCATAAAGAAGAAGGGCGGCCGGCCGCCGAAGTTGTCATGACGACCCTCCATTCCGGGGGAAAGTTCGACAGCGATAGCTATCAATATTCCGGAGGACTCCACGGCGTCGGGGTATCGGTGGTCAATGCACTGTCCGAATTCCTGGAAATGGAAATTTGGAGGGACGGAAAAGTTTACTTTCAGAGATATGAACGAGGGGTGCCGGTCACTCCTTTCGAGGTCACCGGAAATACGAAGCGTCGGGGAACGAAAATTCGATTCAAACCCGATTCGGAAATTTTTGAAACCCTCGATGTTAGCTATGACACTCTCTCCCAGCGCCTGCGGGAGCTCAGCTTTCTCAACAGCGGGTTGAAAATTAGCGTCGTTGATGAACGTTCCGATAAGAAGCAGGAGTTCCAGTACAAAGGGGGGATCGTATCTTTTGTTGAATATCTGAACAAGAACAAGACGACCATCCATCCCAAACCGATCCACGTGGAGGGAGAGAAAGAAGGGATTTACGTTGACATCGCCCTCCAGTACAACGACGGCTATGCCGAAATTATCTTCTCCTTTGCCAACAACATTAACACCGTCGACGGCGGAACGCACCTAATCGGATTTAAATCCGCTCTTACCCGGACCCTCAATAGTTATGCGGCCAACCACAATCACTTTAAGAACCTGAAGGCGAGCCTCACCGGCGAAGATGCGCGCGAGGGTCTCACCGGAGTCATCAGCGTAAAGGTATCCAACCCCCAATTCGAGGGGCAGACGAAAGCCAAGCTGGGGAATAGTGAAGTAAAGGGACTGGTCGAGGCCCTGGTCAACGAGAAACTGGCCACCTATTTTGAGGAAAACCCTTCCGTAGCCCGGCGGATACTGGACAAGGTGATCGATGCGGCCAGAGCAAGGGACGCGGCGCGCAAAGCCCGAGATCTCACGCGAAGAAAAGGGCTTCTGGAGGGCGATTCTCTTCCGGGGAAATTGGCCGATTGTCAGGAGAAGGACCCGAAAGAAAGCGAGCTTTTCATCGTGGAAGGGGATTCTGCCGGGGGTTCGGCCAAACAGGGAAGGGACCGGAAGAGCCAAGCGATCCTGCCTCTGCGGGGAAAAATTTTGAATGTGGAGAAGGCGCGCTTTGAACAGATTATTTCCAACCAGGAGATTAAGACTCTAATCACCGCGCTGGGCACGGGCGTCGGCGAGGAGGACTATAACCTGGACAAGCTGCGCTACCACCGCGTGATTATCATGACCGATGCGGACGTGGACGGGTCGCACATCCGGACGCTCCTTCTGACCCTTTTTTATCGGCAGATGTTTTCCTTGATCGAACGGGGTTATCTCTACATCGCCCAACCGCCCCTCTACCGGGTAAAGAAAGGGAAAGAGGAGGCCAAGTACCTGCGAAGCGAAGAAGAACTGGAGGATTACCTGCTGGAAAAAGGGATTGAAAATATGCGTCTGGTCCTTCCTGGCGACAAAGGCCAGTTGAGCGGGAAAGGCCTGCTCGAGGGGGTCAAGAAGGCAATCCGTCTGGGAAAGATCCTCGACCGCCTGGCCAAGCGGAAGATGGACCCGGAAATTCTTATGGCTTTTGCCCGCGAAGAAGCGTTCAATAAAAATACCCTAAAGTCGGAGAAGGAGGTAAACCGGCTCATTGAGCAGGTGAGGAAGGCCATCAAGAAAGGGTCGAAGAGCAAGAGTGATTTGGAATTCTTGATGGAAAAGGACCCGGAGCACGGATCCTACAATCTGCGTTGTTTTTCCCCCGCCAATGGCTCCCGTCTGGAAACCATCTTGGATTTGGAATTAGTCAGTTCGGCTCCATTCGAGGAATTACGAAAGCTGTCCAAGCAACTCAGTCCTCTCGGTCAGCCCCCCTATGTCCTGAAAACCGGGGAATCCTCACAGGAGGTTGCGGGTCTATCTCAACTGGTGGAGGAGATCTTTACCGGCGGGAAGAAAGGTTCAGAGATCCAGCGGTATAAAGGTCTGGGAGAGATGAACCCGGAACAGCTCTGGCAGACGACGATGAACCCGGAAACCCGCACCCTGCTGCAAGTTCGATTGGAAGACGCCATCAAGGCGGAGGAGATCTTTACCGTGCTTATGGGAGATCAGGTCGAACCGCGGCGCGATTTCATCCAGCGCAACGCTCTAAGTGTTACGAACCTGGACATCTAATGGAAGCGCAACCGCAGAGCGAATCCCTATCTGGCGCAACCAAAAGGAAAAAAATTTTACCTTTGTGCTTTAGTATTTGAAATATTTCAGAAGGAATATCTATGCAGCCTCAGGCTTTTCATAATCAGGTCCCGATAAAAATCGAAGAAGAGATGCAGAAGTCCTACATGGACTATGCCATGTCGGTCATCATCGGCCGGGCGCTGCCGGATGTGCGGGACGGGTTAAAGCCCGTCCACCGGCGGGTGCTCTTTGCCATGCACGATCTTTCCAATGAATGGAATAAACCCTTTAAGAAGTCGGCCCGAATCGTGGGAGACGTCATCGGTAAATATCATCCCCACGGGGACATGGCCGTATACGATGCCCTGGTGCGCATGGCCCAGGATTTTTCCCTTCGCTATCCTCTGGTGGATGGGCAAGGAAATTTCGGCTCGATCGACGGAGACCCTCCTGCGGCCATGCGGTATACCGAAGTACGCATGGCCCGTCTGGCCGGAGAACTTCTCGCGGACATCGAGAAGGAAACCGTAGATTTCATTCCCAACTACGACGGCTCCTTGAACGAACCGGCCATCCTTCCAGCTAAGATCCCCAACCTGTTGATCAATGGTTCCTCCGGCATTGCCGTAGGGATGGCCACCAACGTCCCTCCCCACAACTTGCGGGAAGTGATCGACGCGACCATGACCGTCATCAATAACCCGGAGATTTCGGTGGAAGAGTTGATCTCCATCATCCCCGGGCCGGACTTTCCCACCGCGGGTTATATCCTGGGACATGCCGGGATTCGAGAGGCTTACCTGACGGGGAAAGGGATGATTCAGGTCCGGGCCCGGGCGATGATCGAAAGGCAGAAGCGGACCGAGCGCGAGGCGATCGTGATCACCGAGATTCCCTACCAGGTCAACAAGGCCAAACTCCTGGAAAGGATCGCCGAACTGGTCCAGGAGAAGAGGATTGAGGGGATCGCCGACCTGCGGGACGAGTCGGACCGCGATGGAATGAGGGTGGTCATCGAACTCAAGCGGGAAGCTGTGGCCCAGATCATTATGAACCAGCTTTTCAAGCACACCCAGATGCAGACGACCTTCGGGATCATACTTCTGGCCATTGTCCGCGGGCAACCGCAACTCTTGAACCTGAAAGAACTGATTCAGCAATTCATCCTCCATCGCAAGGAAGTCGTGACCCGAAGAAGCCAGTTTGAGCTGGGGAAGGCGGAGGCCCAGGCCCACATTCTGGAAGGTTTAAAAATTGCCCTCGATAATCTGGACCGGGTGATCGCCCTCATCCGTTCCTCCAGGACGCCCAAGGATGCCAAAGAGGGCTTGATGTCCAAGTTCTCTCTTTCAGAAATCCAGGCCCAGGCCATCCTGGATATGCGCCTGCAACGGCTCACCAGTCTAGAGCGGGAGAAGATCAATGAAGATTATGCCGAAGTAATCAAGCTGATCGCCCGCCTGCGGGAGATCCTGGGCAATGAGCGACTCCTTTTGAACCTGATCGTGGAGGAGCTTCAGGAGATCAAGGACCGGTACGGGGATGACCGGCGCACCCAGATCATCGAAGAGGTGCAGGAGCTGAAACTGGAGGACCTGATCGTAGAAGAGGATATGGTGGTTACCATCAGCCACTCCGGGTACATCAAACGCAACGCCATCAGCCTCTACCGGAGTCAGAGGAGGGGAGGGCGGGGCAAGATGGGAATGACCACCAAAGAGGAAGATTTTGTCGAGCACCTCTTCATCGCCTCTACGCATAGTTACATTCTGTTCTTCACGGATGCGGGCAAAGTGTACTGGCTGAAGGTCCATGAGATTCCCCAGGCTGGCCGAATGACCCGGGGAAAGGCCATCATCAACCTTCTGAACCTCTCCGGGGAGGAGAAGATCGCGGCCATCCTTTCGGTCCGGGCCTTCGAAGAGGGAAAGTATGTGGTCCTGGCCACCAAGAAGGGGGTCATTAAGAAGACCGACCTCATGTCGTACAGCCATCCCCGGGCCGGAGGAATCATCGCCTTGAACCTCGACCCGGAGGACGGGTTGATCTCCGCCTGTCTGACGGACGGGACCAAGGAAATTCTCTTGAGCTCCAGGGAAGGGAAGGCGATTCGCTTCCAGGAGGAAGACGTCCGGGGCATGGGGCGCGCCGCTCGCGGGGTGAAAGGAATTACCCTGGGCAAAAATGATTTCCTGGTTTCCATGGATATCCTCTCCCCGGGAGCGATCGGGGTCTCGATCCTGTCGGTGACCGAAAATGGTTTTGGCAAACGGTCTCCGGTTGAGGATTACCGGCTGCAGAGCCGGGGCGGAAAAGGGATCATTACGGTTAAGACCACAGCCCGCAACGGAAAGTTGGTCGGTACCCAACAGATTACCGACCAGGACGAGGTGATGCTCATCACCGACAAGGGCAAGATTATTCGCCTTCGCTGCGGCGAGATCCGCCTGAGCAGCCGAAACACGCAAGGGGTCAAGCTCATCGAGCTGGAGGCCGGGGAACGGGTCATGGCCGTCGCCCGCCTCGCCGAGCGGGAGGAAGAGCCGGCTGGACCGGAGGCCGAAGAGATCCCGGAAGAAAGCGCACCGGAACCGGAAGAAGAGTCTTAATTCGTGGTTCAGGAAGGAAGCCAAGGAAAGCCTATCGCCGTGATCGGCGCCGGAGGCTGGGGAACGACCCTAGCCAACCTCCTGGCCGAAAAGTCTAAAGACGTCATGCTCTGGGTTTTTGAAGAAGAGCTCTTCCGGACCATGGAGCAGAAGCGGGAGAATGAAATCTTTCTTCCGGGGGTTCGCCTTTCCGATGACCTTCAGCTGACCCACTCTTTGGAAGAAGCCTTCACGGGTAAATACATCCTGATCTGCGCGCTGCCTTCCCATGCGGTTCGGGAAATCTTCAGCCAAGGTCGATCCTACCTCCGAGGGGACGTCCTGATTATCAGCGCGACCAAGGGGCTGGAGAATGAAACTCACCAAACCATATCCCGGGTTTTGAAAGAAGCTGTCGGGCCGCATTGCAAGGCGCCAATCGCCTGCCTTTCCGGACCCAGTTTTGCCCGGGAAGTTTCCCGTAAATTCCCCACAGCCGTTACGGTTGCAGGGTCCAACCCCCAGGCCGCTCAGACCGCTCAGGACCTTTTTACCCGGCCCTATTTCAGGGTTTATACAAACCCCGATCTGATCGGGGTGGAACTCGGGGGGGCTATCAAAAACGTCATGGCCATCGCTGCGGGGACTTCCGATGGCCTGGGCTTCGGCCACAGCTCGCGAGCAGCGCTGATCACCCGGGGCTTGGCCGAGATGACTCGTTTGGGGCTGAGCCTGGGAGCAGAAGCCCAGACGTTTTTCGGGTTGGCGGGGTTGGGAGACCTGGTTCTTACCTGTACCGGGGATTTGAGCAGAAATCGCCAGGTAGGGCTCGAACTGGGCAGGGGTCGGACTCTACGAGGGATCCTGGCCGGGATGCGAATGGTCGCCGAAGGAATCCGTACCACCAAAGCCTTGCGG
>Ga0187854_10001262_pt1 | contig 25557 bp, 17 predicted proteins | sample June2016WEW_6_15_FD_132445 | JGI IMG/M metagenome (GOLD analysis project Ga0187854, IMG submission 132445) | Peatland microbial communities from SPRUCE experiment site at the Marcell Experimental Forest, Minnesota, USA - June2016WEW_6_150 | ecosystem: Environmental > Terrestrial > Soil >...
AAGGCTCGGTTGGGAATGCTAGCCCTGGCCGAGGAGTTGCAGAACATCTCGCTGGTCTGCCGCAAGGCAGGCATTTCACGCAGTCACTTCTACGAGATCAAGGAAGCCTATGAGAAGTGGGGGCCTGAGGGGCTAGCCCCTCAGGCGCGGCGCAAACCGCGCATGCCCAACCAAACGCCGCCGGAACTGGAGGCAAAAATCCTGGAGATGACCGAGCAGTATCCGGCCTACAGCTACCTGCGCATCAGCCAGCAACTCAAACTGGTCGGCATCGGGGCATCGCCGTCGGCGGTGCGCGGTGTCTGGCAGCGGCACGGACTGGTCGTGCGCTACCAGCGTCTGCTCTGGCTGGAACGCAAGACCGCCGCGCGGGGTGGCGTGCTGACCGAGGCGCAGATGCGCTTGTTGCGCAAAGCGCGAGGCCGGCTGGTCGATCCCGAGCAGCACATCGAAGCGCCACATCCCGGGCACTTGTTGTGCCAGGACACCTACTTCGTCGGCACCATCAAGGGGGTGGGAAAAATCTACCAGCAGACGGTCATCGATGCACACAACTCGCACGTTTTCGCCAAGCTGTATCTGTCGAAAGTGCCGATGACCGCCGTGGATGTGCTAAACGATCGCGTGCTGCCGTTTTACGAAGAGCACGGCGTGGAGATCGAGCACCTGCTTACCGACAATGGCAGAGAATACTGCGGTCGTCCCGTGGGTCATCCCTTCGAGTTGTACCTGGCGATTCAACAGATCCAACACCGGCGCACTGACATCGGCTCGCCGGAAACCAACGGCTTCTGCGAACGCTTTCACCGCACGGTGAAAGAAGAGTTTTACGCCGTGGCCTTCCGCAAGACGCTTTACGAATCCCTGGAACAGCTGCAGCGCGATCTCGATCAGTATTTGGTGTTTTACAACCGCGAGCGTGCCCACCAGGGCTACCGCACGCAAGGCCGCACGCCGTACCAAGTCTTCTCAGAGGGAGTCGAAAACCTACGTCGAGAGGAGGTGAAACCCGAGGCCGCTTAGGCTAAGATCGGCTGCCACCGGAGTCTCCCGGTGTCCGCCCATCTCCAGCTAAATACACTTGAGAGATAGGGACATGCTGCACGGTACGTTTTGTGAGCGGAATTTGATTCAGAGCTGTCAGTTGGTTGGTCTTCCAGTGAGGGCAAAACTTTCCACCAATGCGGAAATTGTATACTCGACCTCTCCTAAGAGAAAACGTCGGAGAACGATAAAGTGAAAGCAAGGTCCAAAAAGGGGCTTGGAATCGAATGTGGAGCATGCAACACGCTTGCCGGACGACTACAACTCTGATAGCCGCATCCGCGACTGCGTCAACTTTAGGGGATGAAATCAGCGGACTTCTATCACGTTTTTGTCACACCCAGCCGTTTTGGGGCTCACGGAGCCACCCGCAAAACAGCTAAACCGTTTATAATCAAAAATTCTTAGTGGCGCGCCCAGGGAGATTCGAACTCCCGACCTCTTGCTCCGGAGGCAAGCGCTCTATCCAGCTGAGCTACGGGCGCGCCGGCGTATTACTTTTCCGAGTTTAGCGCGTCCTCATGCTATGCGCCAGTGGACCCGTCCATTGGCCTCATCCCACGGCCCGCCGGCGCAATTTCCTGCTGCTCTATCCTTTCGATCGGTTCTTAATATCGTGGGCCAGCTTTTCAATCTCTTCCGCTTTCCTGACCAGATTCAACGAAAGCACTTTCGCCGAATCCGTCTTGTCAACTTCCTCCTTCAATTGCGTGGCCAGTTGATAGAGCCGCTCGACCTTCTTGCGAATATCCTTATTGTTCTCTTCCAGCATTTGCTTTTCGGGCGAAGGCACGTTGGAATTCTCTGGGGGTGGTTCTTGTACCGGTTGTGGTTTGCGGGGGAATTCCTGCGGCTGGCTCAGGGTCAGGCTTCCGGCCAAGCCTGTCGCCGCCCCAGCAAAGAGCATGCCACCTAGAAACGTGCGTCGCGTTTTCATACGAGTCCCTCCTCCCGTGGCCATCGCCTGAGCATCGGCCCCCACTGCATCACTTTCCCACCAATGCTATACTCGCCCTCCGGCAATCCTTATGTCCAGTCTCCTGACGCATCTTCCCGAATTCACGCTTGCTCATCTGGTCCACCTCATACTCATCTTTGTCGTTGCCCTCATCGTGAACCATCTATTGCGCGTGGCCACCAACCTGATCGTCAAGCCGGCAGCGGCGCAAACCCGCGCTGCTCAAGCAAGAGAACAGCAAACGCGCACGCTCTCCGGCGTTCTTTACAGCACGGCGAGCAAGGTTGTCTGGGCGGTGGCGCTGCTGACAGCCGCACAGGAAATCGGCATTAACGTCTTTCCTGTGGCTGCCCTTGCGGGTCTCGCCACCCTGGCCATTGGCCTTGGCGCGCAGAATTTCATCCGGGACATCATCGCCGGCTTTCACATCATTATCGAGGACCAGTTCGTCGTTGGCGATACCATCGAGGTCGCCGGCACGCAAGGCCGCGTCGAGCATCTTTCCCTGCGCCGCACCGTGGTCCGCGATTCGCGTGGTGCTCTGGTGACTCTTTCCAACGGTGAAATCCGCACCCTCGCCAACCTCAGCCGCGATTGGTCGCAAGCCTTCGTGGATGTTGCCGTCTCTCCCAACATCCCTCAGGAAAAGACGCTACAGCTTCTCGATGCCGCCGCCGCTGAGTTGCGCAACGATCCCTCGTGGTCTCAAGCCCTGGTGGATGGCCCGCGCATCCTCGGCCTGCAGTCCTACGATCAGACGGCCTCCACCGTTCGCCTGCAAGTGCGCACCGCGCCCTCCCGCCACGAGGATGTAGCCCGGGAGCTGCGCCGCCGCATCCAATTGGAGTTCCAGCGGCAGGGTGTGCCCCTGTACAATGTCCAGCGCGTCGAGTTGGTGAACCCTGCTGCTTCGCAGGAGTCTCCGCCGCCCGCTCACTCCGCTTGAAGCAAAGGAGAATCTCACATGGCTCAGATCACTTATGACGAAGTGAACCTCATGCTCCGGCTCTACGATCTCCGCCGCGAGCCTCGGCTCCGTGAAGCACGCGCTTGGTTCGTCGAGCACTACCACGCCACCACTCCGGAAGAGTTGATGCAGAAATATCCTCAGGGCGGCCAGGAAAACACCTATATCCGCATGGTCGTGAGCTACTGGGATATGGTCGCCGGCATCGTCAATCGCGGGCTGATCAACGACGAGCTCTTTTTTGAAAGCAATGGGGAACTTTGGGTCGTGTGGGACCGCATGCGCTCCATCGTGCCTACCTGGCGTGCCGCGTTCAAGAACCCTCATCTCTTCTCCGCGATTGAAGAGGCTTGCACAAGGCTCGAGGCCTGGCGCGAAAGGCGCGCCCCGGGCTCCACCGCCGCCATGCGCCAGATGATGGAGCAGAGCCGTGGCAAGGCCAAGTGACGCCTTTCCCCTCCCGCACTGCCAGCCGGCTACCTGGGGGAAGTGAGCACTGCGCTTTCCGTGTGAGACGCTTCGGGGGCCGGGGGCAGGGTTCCGGGTTGCGCCAATCGTATGCAATTCCGACCCGCCTCTTTCGCGGCGTAGAGCGCCATGTCCGCGGCATGCAGGATTTCGTCGGCATCGCGGTTGGGAAAATCTGTCGTCAGTGCCACCCCGATGCTGATCGTAACCGTAAGTGATTTTATGGACAGGAGGATGGGCCTCGCGGCCACGGTATTGCGCAAATTCTCAGCCCTCGCCACTGCGCTTGATGGATCGCACTTGTTGAGCACCACCAGAAATTCTTCCCCTCCATAACGCCCTACCATGTCGTAAGAGCGCACCGACGTTTGCAGCCGCCGTGCCACCTCGCGCAATACATCATCCCCTGCGGCATGCCCGTTCTGGTCGTTCACGTTCTTGAAATGATCGATGTCGCACATCATCACGGCATTGCACCACTTTTCCCGCCGCGCGCGCACTACCTCGCGCGACACCAGTTCCATAATCACGCCGCGGTTCCACAGCGACGTCAGCAGGTCATGGGTCGCCTGAAATCTCATGCTCTCGCGCGCCTCCACCAGCCGGTCCTCCAGTTCCAGGATGCGCTCCCCGGCGCGCAGCCGGGCCTTCAATTCTTCCGCATCATAGGGCTTCGTCAAGTAATCATCCGCGCCGGATTCCAGCCCTTGCACGATGTCCTGCTTCGTTTCGCGAGAGGACAGTAGAATCAGGTACGTGTACGCATGATCTTTCCGCCGGCGTGCTTCGCGGCACACTTCGATGCCGTCCCTTCCTGGCATGATCCAATCCAGTAACGCCAGCCGCGGTGGGTCCTCCTTGCTTAATTCCGCCAGCGCCTGGCAACCGTCTTCCACCGCCGCCACATCATAGCCGGCCCGCTGCAGCGTTCTCTGCAGCAGCATCCGTGAAAGAGCATCATCCTCGGCTACCAGAATTTTCATGCGCGTACCTCCGCCAGATGCGTTTCCACCTCCGGCATGATTCCGGCAAGCGAGCGGTCCAGCCGCTCAAAAAGCGCTTCTGCCTCGACCCGCGCGCCATTTCGCGCGGCCGTCTCCAAAGCTGCCGCTAGTTCGGCGCTGGCGTTCATGGAAAGGTTTTTCAACATGCCCTTCAGGGTGTGGGCGGCGCGCGACATTCCCACCAGGTCCTCCTGGGCCAGGGCTTCCCGCGCTTTCAGCAGTGTCGTTTGACTGTCGGCGCGGAACATTTGCAGGAGTTCGCGGAGAAAGTCGTGGTCGCCCTCGAGCCGCTCCAGCAGCTCCCGGACATTCCATTCGGCTTCCGAGACCTCGCTATGCGGCGGCGCGTCACTACAGTTCTCCGCCGATCCACTCTGCGTCACGGCTCGATTGATCTCTTTGCGCAAAACTTCCCGCCGGATCGGTTTTGTCAGATATCCATCCATGCCAGCCTCCAAACATCGCTTTTCATCCTGCGCCGCCGCGTGTGCTGTCATGGCCAGGATGGGCACGTGTTGCCGTGAATGCTGTTCGCGTTCACGGATTTTGCATGTTGCTTCCAGTCCGCCCATCACCGGCATCTGCAGGTCCATCAGGACAATGTCATACGTCGCCGCGCACAATGCCTCGCAAGCCTCCGCGCCATTGCTCGCAAGGGCTACCTGATGCCCCATGTTTTCCAGCAGCCGCACGGCCAGTTTCTGGTTCACCGCGTTGTCTTCCACCAGCAGAATCCGGAAATGCCTGCCCACTGCCTTCACCTGTGGTTCGATGATCGGCGCGGGTTCGGTCTCTTCCTGGGCCAGGGCAGCCCGCAGGCTCTCCCACAGCACTCGGCGGCGCAGCGGTTTTCTCAGTCGTCGGAATACACCGCACTCAGCGGCGCGGGCATCCTCCAGGATGGAAGCTGCGGAAGACACCATCAGAATCGCGGTCGTTTCTCGTGGAGCGCCGGCGCGGATTTCTCTGGCCACATCGTATCCATCGGCGCCATGCAGGTTTTGGTCAATCAGAACGACGCGGTATTGCTCGTTCTTTTCTTTCCGCCGTGTCAGGCTGGCCCGCGCTTCCTCGACGCTTCCAGCCACTTCCACTTCCAGCCCCCAGCGCGTCATCAGCCAGACCGCTAAATCCTGGCTGCTTTTCCTTTCTTTCACTACAAGGGCCTTCACCCGCGGCAACTTACCTTCTTCCTTATCTGCTTTCTCCGCGCTTTTGGCCGTTTTCAGTTTTATCGTGAAGAAAAAACGGCTCCCTTTACCCGCGGGGCTTTCCACCTGAATTTCTCCGCCCATCATGCGCACGATCCGGGCGGAGATGGACAATCCAAGCCCCGTTCCCCCATATTGCCGGGTGACGGAGGTATCGCACTGCTGGAAAGCATCGAAGATCTTGGAATGGAGATCCGCCGGAATCCCCACCCCGGTATCGCGGACTTCGAACCGTATCTCGGCTTCTTCTTCGCAACGCTTCAGGCACTCGATGCCCAGCGACACTTCCCCCGCGTCGGTGAACTTTACGGCATTCCCGAGCAGATTGATCAGTACCTGCCGCAACCTGGTGGGATCGCCCCGCAACCATTCCGGCAGCTCGCCGTGTACCGACCATTCCAACTCCAAACCCTTCTGCTGGGCGCGCATGGTCACCGGCTGCAGCGCGTTCTCTACACAGTCCAGTATCGAGAAGGGAACATCGTCGAGTTCCGCCTTGCCATTCTCGATCTTGGAAAAATCCAGTATGTCTTCGATGATCTCCAGCAGCGACTCCGCGCACCCCTTTACCATCTCAAGGTATTCGCGTTGCTGCCCGCTAAGCGGAGTTTCCAGCGCGAGTTCCGTCATTCCCAGAATGCCGTTCATCGGGGTTCGAATTTCATGGCTCATGTTGGCCAGGAACTGGCTCTTCGCTTCATTTGCCGATTCCGCAGCCTGTTTGGCTTCCAGCAGCCGTTGTTCCGCGGCCCGCCGTTTGGTGATGTCTTCAATGACGCCTACGTAACCGATCAAACTGCCATCGGGCCCATGCAAGGCCCGCGATCCCCAGTAAACCCAGTTGGTATTCCCATCAGGGGTCAGGAACCGCGTTTCATCCTGTAGCTCCATCCCCATTTCAGCCGCAGTCTTCCAAAGGCGTTCCGTCGCTTCACGGTCGTCGGGATGAACGGCCTGCAGCCATCCATAGCCGAGCGCAGCCTCGGCTGCTCGTCCGGTCATCTCACTCCATCTCCGGTTGACATATACCCAGCGCCCTTCCTGGTCCGCGCGGAAGATCCCGACGGGGGCCGCTGAACTCAGCGACCGGAACAGCTCTGCACTTTCACGGATGGTCTTCTCCGCCTCCACGCGCTCCGAGATATCCAGATAAAGCGCCAGAAACCCTTGTACCCTTCCCTCCAGGTTCAGTGACGCGCCAAACGCTTCAACATCGATCTCCTTGCCGTCTTTCCTCCTGCGTTTCGCCGTGTAGTGCACGCCACTCCCGCTTTCCAATCGTTTGCGCAGGGAAGTCCACTGCTCGGGCATCGCGGGATTGAGCATAAGATCGGGCAGGGACTTCCCGGTGAGTTCCTCTTCCGTGTAGCCAAACATCTTTCGGAAGGCCGGATTGCTCAGGCGGATGATGGCGTCTCTGGTCCCGTAAATGATCCCCACCGGCGCAGCTTCGTTCAATGCGCGGAAAAGTTCTTCGCTTTCTTGCAAGTGCAATTGGGCCCGTTGGCGCTCTGCGATCTCCTGTTCCAGGGCCATGGTGCGCTCGCCCACCCGGGCTTCCAGAAAGTCCCGCGCTTCGCGCAGTTCCTGATCGCGGCTTTCGATCACCTCCAGCATGTGATCAAAAGCACTGCCCAATTGTGCGAGTTCCGGCCCCTCCAGCGACGGCGCTCGCAGCGCATAGTTTTTTTCTTCCGCGACGCGCCCCGCGACTTCCGAAAGCTGGCGAATTGGCTGGACGATCGATTTCTGCTGGATCAGCGTCAGGAAATACACCAGCACAAGCGTTGTGCCGAACACCGGGATCGCCAGCAGTACGGTGTGTTTTCTATCTTCCCTGAGGTCCGTCAATGCTCCTTCCAAATATAGCTTTCCGATCTCGCGGCCCTCCAGACTGATGGGCCGAATCAATCGCAGGCAATCGGCGGCCCAAGAAATGCCTTCCCCCCTCCCTGCCAGTCCAACGCTCACCCCGCTCTGATAATCTCCCCGCTTGTACTCCGCGAAGACGCCCCCGTCGGGCAGAAACAATACACCTCGGCGTATTTGCTTTCGCGTTTGGAGCGCCTGCAGCACTCGCGCGCCTTCTGCCTTATCGTCGAAAACCAGCGCCGCCGTGCTGTTGGTTCCGATGAGGTCCGCTGCCGATTGCAGTTCTTCCACCTTATGTTCGCGAGCGAAATGTTCGTAATAGACCAGGCCCATGAAGAGCGCGAATACCAACCCGACGCTGCTGCTGACCATCGTCAGCAGCACCAAACGCCGCCCCAATGAGATGTTCCGCCACGCGTTCATGCTTAACCGCCCGGTGTGCTGTGTTCCGTGACAACACGTTTCGCCAGTGCCAGGAGCCGCGCATCCACCTTCAAGCTCGCCTTGCGGACCGCCACGAGGTTCACTTCCATTTGCAGCCTGTTGTTTTCAAAACGGAATTCCACCATGCCACCGGCTTCCAGAAAACCCTCGGTCTCGCCCACGGTGAGCACGCTTTTCTCTTTCAATCCGTCAAGAATTTTCTCGTAACGCTTCGCCTCTGACCGGCTGAAAAAAATTACTTCGCATCCATTCAATTCCTGCTCTTTGTGAACCCAGCGCAATTCGATCATTCGCCCGCTAACGCTAACGCCCCCAACCTCCTGTGCGAGTCTGCTACCGAACGGGTAGTCCCCCAGAGTGCACATTTGAAAAGCTGCCTTGCTGGTATTCGCGGCACTCGGGGGCCATTCCACGAAGCTCGGAATCTTTCTCAGATACATCGCTTTCAACTGATATTCCTGCGAAAGAACCTGGCTGGACGCATCGCCGGGGAACAACCAAGCCGCCCACACTGCCAGCATCAATCTGCTCAGGAACTTCACGCGGCCCCCACTCCGGCCTTGGCTCACTTCTTCTTTCGCCCCCATGGCCTTCTTTCACGCCCGCCGTTCCGCTTCTCGAAACGGGCTACACCCCTCCCCTAGCAACTAGCTCAACGTGCAAGGGACACACCAATTCATCGGCCAAAAAGGCTTTTTATTGAGAGAAACACACGACTTGTGAGGTTAGATATTTCTAGGAAAAGAGAAACGTCTCGTTCCGGAACACTTCCGCCCTGTTCGATTCACTTCTGCTCAGCTTCTTCCACTGCGCGGCTCTTGCCACCCCAGCCTTTTTTGCTAGGGATGGCAAAACGGTCAATGCGCCACCTACCTCACGCTCGAAAAACCGGCTCGAGGGAAGCCACCTTGGTCTTCAGCCCTGTCAGCTCCGCCGCGCTCAATTCGGGCAGCGGCGCTGACGCCAACTCCAGCGCCAGGTCAAAGATTCGCTCGTCCCCCGGCGGCACGGCCGCAGTCACGTCCTGGTTTAGAGTGAATCGCAGCGCCAGCCGAGCCATCTCGTGATCGTCGATCGGTTCATACCAGCACTTCGGATACTTGCGTTCGCTCTCTTTCATGCCCGCGGGCCATTTGCCGAACGCCAGGGCCTTCAACGCCATTCGGGCCATGCCCTTCGCTTTCGCTTTCGCCAGAATCTGCGGGCCGAAGCCACCGTTCTCCCAGGCATTGACATTCACCGGGAACAGCACGCTGTCCAATTCCAGCGCGTCCATCAGGCGCAGCGCGGCCGGCGCATTATGGGCGGAGAAACCCACATGCCGCACTTTGCCTTCCTTCTTGGCTGCAAAAAACGTTTCCGCCGCTCCGCCCGCCGCAAGAATCTTATCCACATCATCCATCGAGCTGACAGCGTGAAACTGGTAAAGATCCACGTGATCGGTGTGGAAACGCTGCAGGCTGCGCTCCAACTCCTCGCGGGCGCCCTTCGCGTCGCGATGCATCGTCTTTTCGGCAAGGAACACCTTGCTGCGATACGGCCTCAACGCTTCCCCGAGTTTTGTTTCCGCTTCACCATTGAAATACGACGGCGCGCAGTCGAAATAATTCACGCCCCGGTCGAATGCCCCGGCGACACGGCGCGAAGCCTCCTCCTGCGAAAGTCCGCAAACCACGATGCCACCTAGGGCGATGATCGAGAGGTCGATTCCATCCTTATAGCGGCGGCGCGGCAGAGGCGCCTCCCAACCGTAGGCGGCCGTGGCTGTCAAGGCTGCTGCAGCGCCAATAAACTTGCGGCGATTCATAAGTTGGTTCCTCCCCCGGCGCATTCTAATGCACGGTATTGTGCCGCGCAACAATCGCCGGCGTTTCGCATTCCGCCGCCGGGGGAGCTGCGCACGAACGAAAGACTATAATGCCGCTAGCGGATGTGTGCGCCGCAGGAGCAAGCCAATATGGGCAAAACATCACTTCCCTTGTCGCAGGTCTACCGCCTGTTGGAGCCGGGCCCGGTTGTGTTGGTGACGTCCGCGCGCGGCGGACGAGCCAACGTGATGACCATGTCGTGGCACATGATGGTTGATTTCGTACCCCCCGCCGTTGCGTGCGTCATCAGCAATCGCGATTTCACCTTTGACATCTTGAGAGAAACGCGGGAATGCGTCATCAACATCCCCACCGTGGAGCTGGCAAAGAAAGTTGTCGGCTGCGGAAATACTTCGGGCCGCGTGCTCGACAAATTCAGGAAATTTCGTCTTACTCCGCTGCCCGCCACACGCGTCGCCGCGCCGTTGATTTCCGAATGCTACGCCAATCTCGAATGCAAGGTGATCGATGCGAGCATGGTGGACAAATACTGTCTGTTTATCCTCGAGGTCGTGAAAGCCTGGATCGATCGCGCAAAGAAAAACCCTCGCACCATTCACCATTGCGGTCGCGGCGTTTTCATGGTCGCGGGACGCTTCATCAAACTGCCATCAAAGATGAAATAAGCGCGAAAGGGCCGCCTGCTCTGGGGATTGATTCTTTGCCAAGATTGACTGCGGATTGGAGCTTGACGATGTTAAAACATTGCCCCGATGACGTTACGAAACTCAGACTGCTTTCCGTTGCATTACTGGGCTTATTGTTCTCTTCCTTTGCTTGCCGCCCGATATCGGCTCAAGCCACGAACATCTATATCGACGCTCGCCAGCCAGCGCCTCCGCCTTCCCCCGCGGCTTTCCATGGCGGCACAGCAAAGTCCTCCTCCGGCCAGGTTCTTGGTTTGAACAGTACTTATCTGACGCGCAACGCCGAACCCTGGCTTCCGGTGATGGGCGAGTTCCACTTTGCCCGCTATCCGCGCGCCCAATGGGAAGAGGAAATCCTAAAGATGAAAGCCGCGGGTGTGCAGATCGTTGCCTTGTACATCTTCTGGATTCACCACGAGGAGATTCAGGGCCAATTCGATTGGTCTGGTGACCGCGACTTGCATCAATTCGTGGAACTTTGCGGAAAGCATGGGATGTATGTCTACCTTCGCATCGGCCCCTGGGCGCATGGTGAGGCCAGAAATGGCGGACTCCCCGACTGGCTCCTCGAGAAAGGTCCTACACGCACGAACGATCCCCGATTCATGTCCTTTGTGACCGGGTATTTTCAGCAGATCTCTCAGCAAGTAAAGGGTCTGCTCTGGAAAGACGACGGGCCCATCATCGGCGTACAACTCGAAAATGAATACTCGGACAGAAGCAAAAATGGCGGCGAGGAGTACCTCCTGGCGCTGAAAAAGCTGGCCATCGAGAGCGGCCTTGATGTCCCCTATTACAGCGTGACGGGATGGGATAATGCCGTGGTCCCAAAGGGAGAAGTGCTGCCTGTTTTCGGCGGCTATCCGGATGCCCCTTGGGATTCTTCTCTTCAGGCTCTTCCCGCTCCGGAAGTCTATCTGTTTCGGTTTCAGGGCCGCGTGTCAGGCGAGATGAGCGTCATCGGTGCTGGTCCAGCGGATGACGCGACCAGTGTAACGCGTGCGGCCACGCCTTTTATAACCGCGGAGATGGGCGGCGGTATCCAGGATACCTATCATCGGCGGCCAGTTTTGACTGCCGACGATGTGGCCGCAATGGTTCCCGTGATGCTCGGCTCCGGAGTCAATCTGTACGGAACCTACATGTTTCAAGGTGGCGAGAATCCCGATGGCAAGCGGACCACGCTAGAGGAATCTCAAGCAACGCACTATCCCACCGACGTGCCCGTGAAGTCCTACGATTTTCAAGCACCCCTCGGCGAATTTGGCATCGAGAGACAATCCTTCCGAAAGCTTAAAATCTTTAACTACTTTCTGAATGAGTTCGGCGCAGACCTTGCTCCCATGAAGGTGTACCCTCCCGCGCAGCTTCCCAAGGGGCCGGAAGATTTTTCCGTCGCCCGTGTATCGGTCCGCGCAGACCTAGATAGTGGTTTCGTCTTTCTCAATAATTATGTCCGCGGGGCAGGGATGCCCGCTCGCAAGGCGCTGCAATTGAACATTCAGTTGCCGGCAGGGTTGCTGCAGCTCCCAAAAGAACCGGTGGATATTCCTTCCGGGGCCTATTTTGTGTGGCCCTTCAAACTGCGTATGGGTGGCGTAACTCTCGCCTACAGCACCGCGCAGTTGTTCACCAGACTGCAGGACGAAAACCAGGTTACTTATTACTTCCTTCGTGTGCCTGGAGTGCGCGCCGACTTCGCCTTTGAAAACCGCCCTCCCCTGGAGATTCAGAAAGGTGTGGTAGCCATTCAAGAACCAGTAGCGCTTTGCTTGCGGGATGTGATGGATGGCGTGACGCCTTTTGTTCAATGGAAAGACGCCAACGGCAAGACGTTTCGTCTGATTCTCCTTTCGGAAACGGATGCCGAGAACGCGTGGAAGGTGCAACTCGGCGCTAGGCCTTACCTGTTACTGACCGGCCAGCAATTCTTTGCCAGCGCGCAGCAAATCTTTTTGCGCTCCGACGGCGAGGCGGATTTTCATTTCCGGCTGCTGCCCGCGCCCGACGGCAGGCTGATTGCAAATCATCCGTTGCAGGCAAAGGAAAGACTTGCCGGTGTCGGCGAGTTTTCCTCTTCGTTGGCATCACGCAATCCGCAAATCGTTTACGAAAAAATTGAGGAAGCGCGCCCGGCGCCTCCGATCAAGTTGGGCCCACCACTGTCCTGGAGGCCAACCGGCGTTGCGCAAGCTCCCGATGACGCTGCCTTCGACCAAGCCGCGAAATGGCGCTTGCGCTTGCCGCAAGAGCCGCTCCAGGGTCTCAGCGATCTTTTCCTCAAGATCGAATATGCAGGAGACGTTGCTCGATTGCAGAACGCCTCGCACTTGCTGACGGATGATTTCTTCAATGGACTGCCATGGACCATCGGTCTGCGCCGTTTTCTGGAAGCGCACGCGGTTGGCGACTTGACGCTGGAAATCCTTCCCCTAAGGAAAGACGCTCCGATTTTTCTGGAGCGGAACTACAGGCCAGATTTCGCCGCGCGCGATCAACTGCTTCGCCTGGACAAGATTTCGCTCATTCCCCAATATGAATTGGTCATCGAGAGCAAACTGGCTCGCTGATCATTTGGGGCGCTCCTACGCCACCTCCTGCTTTCGGTGAAAGCATTGAGGTGATCTCCTCGCCGAGCCCATCACCCGCTTCTCTTCCTCACTATGCCTTCCCCTCTAAATGTTGAACTGCTATCCTCTTCTCGTCCGCCATGTCAACAATCTCCGCTCCCTTCGGACTTGGCCACCTGCCAACAAAATTCCTTGCAAATCCTCCAGGAGGAACTCATCCATGAATCAACCAAAACTGCCGCTGCTCGAATCGACACGCAACCCCATCTCCCGCCGCAGCCTTTTACACGGCGCCTCCGCCGCCGCACTGGTGGGGATCATCGGAAACACGTCCCTCGCAAGCACAGCCAACGCGGCGCCACCCCCAAACGCCTCCCCCCGACCCAGTGATAAATCCAAATCCTTCCCCGACAAATTCCTCTGGGGCTGCGCCACCGCAGGTCATCAAGTCGAGGGCAACAATACCAACAGCGATCTCTGGACCCTGGAACATTTGCCCCAGGGCATGTTCAAGGAACCCTCCGGCGACGCCTGCGACCACTACCATCTCTACCCGCAGGACATCAGCATGCTGGCCGATCTGGGCTTCAACACTTATCGCTTTTCCCTCGAGTGGGCGCGCATTGAACCCGACGAAGGCTTTTTCTCCAACGCCGAACTCGAACATTACCGCCGCATGCTGGCCACCTGCCGCGAGCATAACCTGACTACGCTGCTCACCTACTCGCACTTTTCCATCCCTCGCTGGTTTGCCTACAAGGGTGCCTGGCAAAATCCCTCCGCGCCCGATCTTTTCGCCCGCTTCTGCGAAAAGGCCACCAAGCACCTGGGAGATCTGGTGGATTACGCCTCGACATTCAATGAGCCGGACGTTCCACAATTGCTCAATTGGATCAACCTGCCCGAGATGCAGGGAAAGAATATGACCGACGTCTTCCAGCAGAGTCTCGCTAACGTCCGCCAGCAACTCCATGCTCCTGAGTTCGCAGGGTTCTTTATGGGCGATTCCAATAAGATCCGTGATGGTCTGTTGGCCGCCCACCACAAGGGTAAGGCCGCGATGAAATCAGTCCGCAGCGCCATGCCCGTCGGATTCAATCTCGCAATGTCGGACGATCAGCCGGCTCCATCGGACAGTCATCTAGCCGAAAAGCGCACGGACATTTACGGCCCTTGGCTCGAGGCCGCAAAATCGTGCGACTATCTCGGCGTGCAAACCTATTCGCGCTCCGTTGTCGGAAAGAAGGACTTGCCCGCCCCGCCAGGAGCGGAGCTCACTCAGGTCGGCTGGGAGTTCTACCCCGAATGCGTCGAGCATGTGGTGCGCTACGCCAGCAAGGAAGCGGGCGTGCCGCTCATCGTCACGGAAAACGGCATCGCCACCACCGATGACACGCGCCGCGTCGAATATTTCGGGCGCGCCCTCGCCGGCCTCAAACGCGCCATTGACGATGGCGTGGATGTCCGCGGCTATGTGGCCTGGTCGCTCCTCGACAACTTCGAGTGGATGTCCGGCTTCACGCCCAAGTTCGGCATCGTGGCCGTTGATTTGGCCACGCAACGCCGGACCATCAAGCCCAGCGGCGCCATGCTCGGCAACATCGCCCGCAGAAATTCTCTTTGATTCGCGGGCGCGTGAAATGTTTTCTGCCAGTTACGGGTTCGTCCGAACTTGCGGCGCAGGAGTCCCCGTGTGAACGGTCTTCAAAGAATAGTTGTGCGCCGCGCCAACGGTCGCCGCGCTGATATGGATGATCGAGACCCACCGTTCCAGCTTGTGGTGACCATAGTAGTGAAACAGGTAAGACACGCCGATCGATAGCCCCGTAGCGCCAGCCTCGACGGCCGCAAACGCCGCATGATTGTCCACCAAATCATTCGTCAGCAGCACCTCATGGTTGCCCCGGCGGCGGAAGTTCAGCGTCGAAAAGTAATCCAGCGTGCGGGACGCGCCGACACCCGCGAATAGCCAGTCGTTCTCCTTGTCCCAGAAGCGGTGCGTTTTGCGCGACGCTTCGCTTGCCGGGCGCTTTGCGGGTTCCGGGGCGGATGGCGGGTTGCTCTGGTCCTGCGCAAGCACCGCTGGCGAAGCAACTAAACATGCCAATGCAATCAGGACAATGATCCAGAAATCCCGCACCCGGAAGGTCACCTCAGCCCTCTGGCCCTGAGTCACTTCCCACTCAGGCCGACGCTGCTGCCGACTCCTGTGCAGAAATCCCACCCGGGCGTGGCGAAGTTTCCGATGTTGACGCCACAATTGCCATAGAGAATGTCGCGAAAATCATCCCTGTCGAAGAAGTAGTGGCGGTAGATATCGGCGTTCTCTGCTTGGCTGGAAGAGTGGAACTTGCCGGCGTTGTTAATGATTCCGGCAAGGGCAGGCGTGGAAACACTGGTGCCACCGACAATAAAAAACCCGCCCGGTTGGCCTTCGTACAGGTTGGTGTCCACCAGCCAGACTCCGGTGCTGGGGTTGGCATCGAAGGAAAGGTCCGGAGTTCCGCGGGCCGGACCGACGATTCCCGCAATGCCGTCCTGGAAGTGCGGGCGCGCTTCGTAAAGACTCGGGCCGCCTCCTGCATCCTGCCAAGTGGATTCAAGGATGAACTGTCCGGTAGAGGAATTCCGGGAGATCGTCGTGCCCCCGGCAGCGACGACGTTTGGCGAAGTCGCCGGCCACTCGGCTCCGGGGCCATCCCCCGCGGCGGCGAGATAAACCACGCCCGGGGTTGTGAACAGCCCATCCAATTGGCTCTCCTGGGAAAACTCTCCAAAGCTAAAGCTCATGCTGACTTCGCCGCCGCGGTGCGCCGCCACGAGTGCGCTGGCAACATTAATGGCGGTGAGGATGTCGCTGCCCTTATTGGAAGCCGCTTCCACGAGGAACAGTTTTGCCCCCGGCGCCATGGCGTGTGCGTATTCAATGTCCAGAGACTCTTCCAACTCCCAGCCGCCCGTGGGATCCAGGGGTGGCTGACTGCCGCTGGCATACACGACCGTAAGATCAGCCGGTGGCAGGCCGAAAATCGAGGAAAAGAGAGCGAGGTCGCTGACGGCGTTGGGGTCGTCAAAAGCATCGACGATGGCGATCGCGCCAGAACCTCCCGTGACCGTTTGCGTCGTCTGGTCGGGATTGCAGCCCTGTTGGGGGTGCTTGACCAGGCGATAAACGCAGGCCAGCGAGGCTGGGGTCTCGTAGAACAGACCCGGCACCGGCGGCAACTCATTGGGCAGAGCATTGGCATCAATGGCGATGGGGCCGCTTTCCGGCATCATCACCAGCAGATTCGTGTGTGCGCTAATGCCTGCATCTCCCGGATGAGCGACGCTTGATTTGGGCACCATCACGTGCATTTTCGCCCGTGGCGACTGCGCAGCACTACTCTGCGCAAAGCCCGGCAAAAATAAAGCTGCGAGCAATGAGATAGACCACCCCCTGCGTCCCATAGGACCTCCTTGATTTGTTAATTGCCTCTGGTTCGGGAACCACCCACACTTGCAGCCTTCCTTGCGATTCCGCGGGGGACAGCTACCAGAATGCGCGAGTCAGGCTTGACCGAATGCGCACGGGAGTTTATCCGCAACGTCCGTTTCAGCTCCCGGTAGCCCCGCACTATACAACCCATGGGCAATTCCAGAAAGCTATTTTTCTTTTGGCCGGACCCTGACCACCTGCTCTTTTCCGCTCGTCGGGCACGATACATCGTGCCCGCCTTTCTTCTCCCGAGCGCAGTTGTTGCGGCGCCCACATGATGCAAATCTACGCAGGGTGTCCAACCCGCTGAGATATTCCTTGACAACCTATTTCTTAAGTTTTATACAAGGCCGACCAGCCTCTCGCTCGAGCCCCTACGCCTTTGAAGACCCTGCGGGCGGGGTTGTTCTCAGAATCCAAAATCTCAAGCAGGTCTTGTTGTTTCCGGAGGAGGGGTGGCCGAAATGACCAGGAATTCTCGGGTGAAACGTCATAGCCTTGTAGTAGTTCTCGGCCTGGCGTTGTGCTTGTCCTTCTCGATTTTCGTTGCGGCGCGGCAAACCGGCCACAGTGACTCAGGGTGGGAGCGCGCAAATGGCTTCGCAAAGTATGTGGATGTGCCAGGCGCATCCTCAGTCGGTTCCGAGACCTGCACAACTTGCCACGGGGATGTCTCCAAGAATTTCCAGCACGCTTTCCATAAACAACAGGGAGTGGAATGCGAGGATTGTCACGGGAATGGCAGCCTTCACGTGGAAGGCGGGGGCGACGTCAAGAAGATTGTGGCCCTAAGCAAGCGCTCGCCGGAGCAGGCCAACGGAGTTTGCCTGGGCTGCCACGCCCGGGACGAGAAGATCCGGCATTGGATAGGCGGGTCGCACTCGGCCAACCATGTTCGCTGCGTTGATTGTCACCAGATACACCAGGTGGCGCTCAAGGCCGCAAAAGAAAGCCGGATTAGCTTCGATCAGGGGACCAGAGGAGCGCTAACTGCAGCCTCGGTGTCGCCCGAAACCAATGTGATCGTGAGGCCGGTGTGGGAAACCAACGACGCCTGCCTGAAGTGCCACCCAACCGAGCGCGCGCAGCTTAGCATGCCGTATCACCACCCGCTGCGCGAAGGCAAGATTAGCTGCGTGGATTGCCACGATCCGCATGGCGGGGCAGGCGGCAACAATCTGCGTACCGCGAACGTGAACCAGCTCTGCCTGGGCTGCCACGCGCAGTATCGCGGGCCATACGCCTATCAACATCCCCCGGTGACGGAAAACTGCCTGCTGTGTCACACCGCGCATGGGTCACCCAACACGAACTTGTTGTCGGTGAGCGAGCCTGCGCTGTGCCTGCAATGCCATGCCGGCCACCATAATGGAGCGGGCTTGCCATTGCCAGACCGCTGCACGAACTGTCATGGATCGATTCACGGCACCGACGTTCCGACCCCGAGCGGCGGCAGCCGGTTCGTGGATAAAGGGCCATCGGAACGGGATCTGGTTTCGGGCGTTGCTGTGCCGGTCTCGGCCACTTTGAAAGCTCACTCAGCCATCTCCGCCTCTTCAATGGTGCATGGCGTTCCCTCCCACGTGCCGGTGCTCGCTGCCGGCTCCATGGGCGGGGTGATGGGAATGATGTCTTCCCGATCTATGGCGCCGCTGTCTGGCGCTGCTATGCCGGGTGGAGGCGGGCCGGCAGGCGCAGAAATGGAAGCGGGTGGCTCTTCGGCCTTCTCGTTCACCCCGGGTACGTACCGGTTCGTCGATGGCTCAGGATTTCTTGGGCGAGTGGGTGAATACGATTCCCTTCAGCAGTCGGCGGGAGCGGACGTGTCAGCCGCGTATGTCTCCACGCGGAACAACCTCACCTTGGTGTCCCGGGCCAATGTCCTGAGCGGCGATGATTACTCTGCTGCGACGCAGCTCACTGCCGGAGAACGGTTGCAGGTGGGGCTTTTCATACGCAGCTTTATCCAGCAGCAAGACAATTATCCCTTCTACGCGTTTCCGGCGCTGGACGTCCAAGTGCCTGGCGGTAGTGCGCCTCTCCCCAACTGCCAACCCTCTTTCGACTGCAGCACTTCTCTCATCCCCTCCGGTGCTGTTTTTGGCGTGAAAAGGAGGCTCGGTAATGCATCTGGGCGACTCAAAGTGCCAAAGTTGCCGGTGCATCTGTTTGTAAAGGGGGACTGGCAGGCGCGAGTGGGCGCTACGCAACTTTCCTATCTGGATGAAAACTCTTTTGTTCCAATTGCTGGATTTCCGCAAACCTGCGGCGCGCAATGCCACTTCCAGTCCCAGTTTCAACCACTGAACTACACCACGCGCAACATCGGCGGAGGGGCGCAGGTTGATCTGGGTCAATTTCAGCTCACGTGGGAGCACACTTTCAGCAGCTTCAGTGACCGGCTCCAGTTTCCCCTTGGCACGTTTACCGGACCGTTTACTCCGGAGGTAGAAGGGATCTCCTCCGCAAATCCGCCTCCCTCCGGAGGAATACCGCAAGATGTTGCTGCCGGAAATTATCCCCTGGATATTCCCGCGCCGAGCCAGGCTTCCACGGATCGCTTGAGCTTGAACTGGACCGCTTCCCCGAACCTGACCTTCAACGGAAATGTTAGCTACTCGCGCCTGCGCGACACCTATACCCATTATCCGCAGAACTCGTTTGGATCAGACGAAACGCTGAACTGGCGCCCGATTGACCGCTTGCGCGTGACCGCCGATTACCACCAGCAAAACGTGCTCAACAACTTCACGCCGTTCTACAGTTTGTTCGGCAACGTGTCGTATCACCATCACGAAGAAGGCTTGCGGTTTGACTACGAGTTGCCGATGGGCTTCGATGCGGAGGCCTATTACAAGCGCAGCGGGATCACCCGGTCCAATGCCACACTCTGGCCGCAGATCTATTCGATCGACAACACCGATTTGCTGACCGTTGTGCCTTCTTCCTTCAGCAACACGACGGGGCTGGCGTTGCGTTATCACGACGGCGGCTACTGGAGCGCGCGAGCGGGATACGAATGGACGGGGACGCACCAGCCCGGCTACCTGCTGGCGCCGCAGAGCAACAACCGTATGTTTGCCGATGTGTGGTTCACGCCCACGAAATGGCTGGTGTTCAGCAACGACACCAGCGTCATTCTGCAAAACGCATTTCCGGCCATCCCGCTCCTCCGGTCCGATGGAACCGGCCTCTCCAGCGATTTTCAACGGAACGACCGTTTCTATTTCGAGACGCTCAGCGCGAACTTGCGGTTAGTACCGGACTGGAACTTGGGACTCGGATATTCCTACCAGCAGAATAACCTCACCACGTACATGAGTTTTCAAAACGACCCCGGGGTGGGGTACGTCATAAACGAACCCGCGGTTCCGTACAGGCAAATCACCCAGGCGTATTGGGCCGATTCCAGCTACCTGGTCAAACAACGTTTTGGGCTGAACCTCAGGCTCACCTACAACTCCTCACGCAGCGGAATGCGGCCGGACGTTAATCCAAACGACGCCGCGCTGCTCGGCAACGCCAGCCTGCTTGCTGGCCCCCCGGGCACTTTCGACCCCTCGGGTCTGTTCCCGTCGGCGCTGGGCAACTTGGCGTTCAGCGCAAGCCAGATTTCCGGGGTGATTGTGCCCCAGTGGATTGGCCAAGGCAAGGCGTACTACTTGTTTCCGCGGAAGTTCGAAGGGGGGCTGGTCTTCTACTACGGCAGCTACCGTGACTACTGGAATCCTAACCTGAACGGCGTTCTGCGAACATTCAACATCTATGTTGGCCGTTCGTGGTAGAGCGGGGCGACCCTCTGCACCGCACGCTGTAGCTTACTCCTTTGAGGGGTGAGGCCTTTAGCTCGCCAGCGAGTCACCCAACTGCAAGCAGCGTTTGTCCTATCCCACCGCGAACCCGCCGCAGGTAGCGAAAATCCTCAGGCCTCGAAGGCCTGAGCTACAGTCCCGTTCACAACGGCCGCGTTACTCTTGCGGCGGGCGTCATTGCGGCGGCTGCGATGGCTCGGCTACAATCATTCGTTTGCCATACTCCGGAAAGGCTTAGCAGAAGCGTCATGCACGAAATCCGCGTCCACAACACCCTCTCCGGCAAGGTTGAGCCGTTCGTGCCCCTGAAGCCCGGGGAAATCCGCATGTACACCTGCGGCCCCACGGTGTACGACTACGCGCACATCGGCAATTTCCGCACCTTCGTGTTCCAGGACATCCTACGGCGCTTCCTGAAGCTGCGCGGTTTCAAGCTGACCCACGTGATGAACCTGACCGACGTGGACGACCGCATCATCGCCAATGCCGCGGCCGCGGGCATCTCCCTGCGGGGTTACACGGAAAAGTTCATTCAAGCTTTCTACGCCGATTGCCGCACGCTCAGCGTGGAATCGCCGGAGCACTGGATTCGCGCCACGGATCACATTGATGACATGGTGGCGCTCATCCAGCGGCTGCAGAAAAATACCTACACGTATCCAAGCGAAGGTTCGCTCTACTACCGCATCGCAAAATTCAAAGATTATGGCAAGCTCTCGAAAATCAACCTGACCGGCATTCAGGCGGGAGCGCGCGTGGACAACGACCGCTACGACAAGGAAAGCGCGCGTGATTTTGCCTTGTGGAAAGCGCCCAAGCCCGGCGAGCACTTCTGGGAGACGCCCATCGGCGCGGGGCGTCCCGGCTGGCACATCGAGTGCTCCGCGATGGCCATGAAGTACCTGGGCGAAACGCTGGACATTCACACCGGCGGTGTTGATCTGGCCTTTCCTCACCACGAGAACGAAATTGCGCAAAGTGAAGCGGCCACGGGAAAGCCGTTTGTGCGTTACTGGCTGCACGCGGAGCACCTGCTGGTGGAAGGCGAGAAGATGTCCAAGTCGCTGGGCAACTTCTTTACGCTGCGCGACCTGTTCGCCAAAGGGTACAAGCCTTCCGCGCTGCGCTTTGCGCTGGCCAGCGTGCCCTACCGCCGCCAGCTCAATTTCACGTTCGACGGTTTGCAGCAGGCCACGAGTTCCGTCGAACGCCTGCGCAACTTCGCGGCGCGCCTGAAACAGGAAAAATTTCCGGCAGGCTCGCAGCCCGCCATCGCCGACCGCATCGCCAAAGCAACAGATGATTTCGATGCCGGCCTCTCCGACGACTTGAACACCGCGCAGGCGCTCGCCGCCGTTTTTGATTTAGTGCGCGAAGCCAACATCGCCATGGACAAAGGCGAATTCCGCCAGGGCGAACTTGCCGCCGTACAAGCGTTACTCGCAAGTTTTGATCGCGTGTTCGCGGTGCTCGAGGACAACGACGCGGAAAAGCTTCAGGCTCTTGGCTATACCGATGCCTCCAGCGGACTGGGCGACGCAGCGATCGAAAAACTCGTCGCCGAGCGCCAAGCCGCGCGCCAACGCCGCGATTTTGCTGCCAGCGATCGCATCCGCAAGGAACTCGCCGAGCGTGGTATACTTTTGGAAGATGCCAAGGACGGCAGCGTCCGCTGGAAACGCAAATGAAATACTTCCACTTTCTTAAACATGATCGAGTAGCCGTGGGCCCGCGTGTGCCGCGGAAGTTTCGCCCGGCGAATCTGCGTCCCAGCCTCTTCAGCGTAGATTAAGTCCCTCATTTTAAGCAGGTTGCGGCAAATTTCCGCCCGCGCAAACCTGCCCTCTCTCCCGCACCTCGGCAATAACTCTAACCAGTGCGCACAGAATTTGGAGGCATCATGATTACGGCCACGGAAACAAAACTCCCCAGAATCAATATGGCTTTGCCAGGCCCCAAGGCAACGGAAGTGATCGAGTACGACAAGAAGTTTATTTCGCCATCGCTATTTCGCGAATATCCGCTGGTTGCCCATCGCGGCTACGGCGCGATTATTGAAGATCCCGACGGCAACACCTTCCTGGATTTTGCCGCGGGTATCGCAGTCTGCTCAACCGGCCATTGCCACCCGCACGTGGTACAAGCCATTCAGAAGCAGGCGGCGGAACTTATCCACATTGCGGGCACGGATTTCTATCACCGACACATGCCGCAACTCGCGGAGCGCCTCGTTGCCACGATGCCGAAGTCGCACCACTACAAAGTGTTTTTCGGCAATAGCGGCACAGAGGCGGTGGAAGGCGCGATTAAGCTGGCGCGCTACGCCACGCGGCGCGACAAACTGATTGCGTTTTACGGCTGCTTCCATGGGCGCACCCTCGGCTCGCTTTCGCTCACGGCGTCGAAGAGCACTCAACGCAAGTACTTCGGCACATTGCTGGGCGGCGTGGAGCACATTCCATTCCCCTACGCCTACCGCTGCGCGCTCGGCCACACCAAGGAAACCTGTGGTGGGGAAATTATCGAACTGCTTGAGGAGCAGATCTTGAAGCGGCTGTTCGCGCCGGAAGAGGTTGCAGCGATCATCGTTGAGCCGATTCAGGGCGAAGGCGGCTTCATTCCCGCGCCGGCGTTTTTCCTGCAGGAGCTTCAGCGCATCTGCAACAAGCACGGCATCATGCTGATCCTCGATGAGGTGCAATCCGGTGTGGGGCGTACCGGAAAGATGTGGGCTTACGATCACGCGGGCATCACGCCGGACATGGTGCTGACGGCGAAGGGTATTGGCAGCGGCATGCCCATCAGCGCGTTCATCGCCAAGGAAAGCGTGATGCAGTGGAAACCGGGATCGCACGGCACTACCTATGGCGGGAATCCGGTGTGCGTCGCTTCGGCCATGGCCACGCTTGATCTGATCCAGGGCGGCTTGATGGCCAATGCGCAGAAAATGGGCGAGTACATCTTTGGCAAGATCAATGACTGGCCCAGCCGCTTAAAGATTGTCGGCGACGTTCGCGGCAAAGGCCTGATGATCGGCGTGGAGATCGTCCGCGACCAGCGCACCAAGGAGAAAGCTCCGGACTTGCGCGACAAAGTGATTGTCGGGGCGTTCCACCGGGGTTTGCTCACTTTGGAATCCGGCGAGAATTCCATCCGCATATCGCCGCCGCTCATCATTGACGAGGAACAGGCCGATTGCGCCATTGGGATAATGGAAGAGAGCATTCGGGAAGCGGAGAAGTCGCTGTAAAGAAAGCGATCAGCGACCAGAAATCAGCGATCAGGAACCCGGAAGCGGCTACAAAGCCCGTGGAGGGCAGAAAGTCCAGCCCGCCACGGGCTTTTTGTTTATACTGGAGATTGTCGTATCTATAGAGTAACGAGGGCCAAGCATGCTGGCGCGCGTTGCCTTTGCGATAGTGCAGTGGAAGGCGCGGCACGGCCTCCAGGATTCCTTAACGGCTCCCGATGGCGCAACGAGTGCCGCAGAGGAGAGGCTTGCGGCATTGCGCACCGGTGTGCGCGGCGAAACCTATGCCTATTGGTACTTGCGGCGGCTCGGATACATCTTTATCGCGCGCAACTACGCGCCCTCCCACGCTAAGGGCGAGATTGATCTGATCGGCTTCGACGGCGAGACCTTGGCTTTTGTGGAAGTGCGCACCCGCTTGGCCGTGAAAGGCAAGCCAGCTCTGCCGGAATTGAGTATCACGAAGGAAAAACACGCCGTGCTTGTTCGCACCGCCCACTACTTCTTGCGCGAACGACACTTGAAAGAATGCCCGCTGCGGTTTGACGTGGTGGCCATTGACAACATGCCCGGCCAACCGCCAGCCGTGCGACTCCACAAGGCAGCCCTGAGACCACAAGCGTGATCCGGGTCCGGATAGTGCCAGTACCTGCCACCACCACGGTAAGATTTACACAGAAGCGGCGCAATGTGACGGTGCGTACTTCCCTCAGGGCCAAGTCGAGGTACAATATTGGGTTTGTAGTGGGTGCTTCTTCGAGATAGGGTGCAACCAGGTTCGGAGGGCGAATTGCCGGAGTTACGTAAGGATCCAATTACAGGACGCTGGGTGATCATTTCAACCGACCGCGGAAAGCGGCCGATGGATTTTCTGCGCGAAAGCGTTTTCCCGGGCGCGCCGCGAAACTGTCCATTCTGTCCGGGCAATGAGGGGAAAACACCGCCAGAGATTCTTGCTTACGGCCGCAACGGGGGAAGCGCCAATTCCTCGGGCTGGAACATCCGTGTGGTGCCGAATCGCTTTCCGGCGCTGGGCATTGAGGGCGAGCTAGATCGCGAAGGCGAAGGGCTGTTCGACAAAATGAACGGGATCGGGGCGCACGAGGTGATTATCGAAACGCCCCAACACCAGACGACCCTGGCGCAGTTGCCGCAGAAGGCCGTGGAGGACGTGCTGTGGGCCTATCGCGACCGCATGCTGGACCTGAAGAATGACAAACGCTTTCGCTACGTGCTGATTTTCAAAAACCACGGGGAGGCCGCGGGAGCTTCGGTGGAGCACCCGCACTCGCAACTGATTGCGCTGCCGATTGTGCCGCGGCGCGTGCGCGAGGAAGTGGACAATTGCTGGCATTACTACGACGAAAAAGAGCGCTGCATTTTCTGCGACATTATCCGGCAGGAGCGGGATACCGGGGAGCGCGTCGTCGGGGAAAACGATCATTTCATTACGTTGGCGCCCTACGCCTCGCGCTTCCCGTTTGAAATGTGGCTTCTGCCCAAGGCCCACGGATCGGCCTACGAGAACAATCAAAGCTCCATGTACGCCAGCTTGGCGAACATGTTGAAGGACACACTAATGCGGATGGACGCGGTGCTGGACCGGCCCGCGTTCAACTTCATGATTCATACATCACCGATCGGCGAAGAGATCAACGACCATTATCACTGGCACCTCGAACTCATTCCCAAACTGACGAAAGTAGCGGGCTTTGAATGGGGGACCGGCTTCTACATCAATCCGACGCCACCGGAGGAAGCAGCAAGGTTCCTGCGCGAAGCGCAGATTGAAGAGCCCGTGAAGAAGTAAGAGTGCGGCCTGGGAATCCGAAACAACAATCTGACCAGCCCTCACACGTGTCCAAGATCTTCGATATACTGGAAGGAAAGGCGCGGTACCCAAGTGGTAAGGGAGAGGTCTGCAAAACCTTTATGCGTGGGTTCGATTCCCACCCGCGCCTCCA
>Ga0187854_10001268_pt1 | contig 25506 bp, 25 predicted proteins | sample June2016WEW_6_15_FD_132445 | JGI IMG/M metagenome (GOLD analysis project Ga0187854, IMG submission 132445) | Peatland microbial communities from SPRUCE experiment site at the Marcell Experimental Forest, Minnesota, USA - June2016WEW_6_150 | ecosystem: Environmental > Terrestrial > Soil >...
CGTCCATGAAGGACGTGGAGGACATCGGATTGGAGATAGGTAGGCAGCCAACCGGAACAACCAATCCCGCCCACGAGAGCCAGGTCCTTAAAGATTCCCATCTCCTCGATTGCCCGGAGAAATACGTTCAACACGGTGCCATCCCCGCAACCCGGGCAAAAGATTAAGGGGAGACCCCTTTTGCGAATATATTTATCAGCTAACGGATGCATTCAATCTCCGCCAAAATGATTCACCGCAGAGAGCGCCGAGGCCGCAACGATAATTTATTTGAAAAAATTAAACACGGAAGGAGAGCTTTTAGAAGATTTTTGATCTTTGTTTTCTGCCTTTAATATGTAAGCTAGTTCTTCCTCCGTGATCTCTGCGTTCTCTGCGATTAAAATTCTTTACCTTATGGCCGTCAAAATCTCTGCGGGGGTGTGGACCTCGCCCCCCAATTTAGGAAGCGAGATGATTTCGGCCCTTCCTGCAACGACCCTTTCCACTTCCCGATAGATTTTCCCCACATTCATCTCCGGGACGATGATCCGTTTGGCTCGGCGAGCCACTCCATCGACTACTTTTGCCGGGAAAGGCCATAGGATTCGGATCTTCAGGAATGCGGCTTTTATTCCTTGAGACCGAGCCTCTTTGACCGCCCGCAAAGCGGGTCTAGCCGGGCTTCCAAAGGTGATTAAAACCACCTCCGCATCGTCCAGCATCCACTCCTCCACATCAACCAGATCATCCGCATGGTCAGTAATCTTTCGGCATATTCGCTCTACCATGGCGGAAGAAACATCCGGCTTATGCCCGGCCCGAATCCCGAATTCATCATGAAGTTGCCCATCGACTAGAACCCCGTAGCCCTGGTTAAAAGTGGGCATACCGTCCAACAAACCTTTTCCTTTGGGGCGAAAGGGAACGTAATCTTCGGGGGAACTTTGAGGCCTAAGGCGAGGTAGGATCTCCACCTTTTCCGGGATCCGGACCTTTTCCCTGGTATGGCCCACGATTTCATCGCTTAACAGGATGACGGGGTTGCGATAGATCTCAGCCAGGTTAAAGGCCTTAACCGTCAGGTCAAAGGCTTCCTGGACACTGGAGGGAATGAGGGCGATCACTTCATAATCCCCATGAGAGCCATATTTCGCCTGCATCACATCCTGCTGGGACGAAGAAGTGGGTTGGCCGGTGGCCGGCCCTCCTCGCATTACATCGATGACCACGATTGGCGTGTCGGTCTCTGCCGCCCAACCAATTCCTTCCTGCATTAGAGTGAACCCCGGGCCGGAAGTAGCGGTGCAGGCTTTGGCTCCCCCCCAGGACGCTCCGAGTGTGGTACAAATGGAGGCGATTTCGTCCTCCATCTGCAAAAAAATCCCATGGTATTTGGGGAGGAGTCGGGACATAATTTCGGTGATCTCTGAAGCCGGGGTGATAGGATATCCGGCGAAGAAGCGGCAGCCTGCGGCGATGGCTCCGCGAGCGCAGGCTTCGTTCCCATGGATGACCAAAGTTTCCACCAAAAAATCATTCTCCTTTTCCTGGATTCCAACAGGACGAAAGAAGATTTTAGGAAAGCTGCTTCACTATAGCAAGGAACCCTTCAAAATTCAATCTTGGGAAGAGATAACCTGTGATTCAGACCCCAGACCTCAGCCTTCAGACCTCAGGCTGAACGGGAAAATGGCCAGAGATTCCACAATAATAAAGATATGGCAGGGAGCTCAAAACCCCTTAAGGATACTGCAAGGGCTAATTCCCTATGCAGAAAAGTCTGATGTCTAAGGTCTGAAGTCCAGTGTCTGAATTGCGAAGAGATAACCGCATATCATTTTCTAAAAAGGCTTTCACTGGGGAGAGTCCCTTCGGGCTGAGGAAGCAATAAAAAGTGGCCCAGGGTTGGCCGATGGAGGAAAGGGCCGATTTTGGTAATCTTGATTTAATGATTGGGGACCGGGGAACCGGAGGGAGAGCAGGCGGGTTCGAAAATGCTTTCCAATAAACTGGCATAATTGATGTTGGTTTTTTCAAGTTCCATCTGTTTATTTGGTTCCTCAATTCGCCTTCCGCCGATGAAGCGGGTGGAAAAATAGCGGGTATTCAAACTGTCGATTCTCACCTTTCGTTTACTCAGCGAGGTGTGAATGAATTGTTCATTCCCGATGTAAATTCCCACATGAGCCGGACGCCGGCCCTTGCTTGGCTTGAAAAAAACCAAGTCCCCCAGCCGTAGCGCATCCCGGGCCACTTCCAAGCCAACTTCAAATTGCTCCCGCGCTGTGCGAGGGAGGTCGACACCGACGACTCGAAAAACCTTTTGGACGAAGGCGGAACAATCTAACCCGTGGACGAGGCTTGTTCCTCCCCGGCGGTATTTCACCCCCAAAAAGCTCTGGGCTACACCGACCAGCGTTTGGGGATTCTTTTCTTCAGTTAAAACCTCAATTCCCCCGGGTTGGATTTTAGGAATATCGGGAGACGCCACAAGCTGGCCATGATCCGTCTCTCTTACCTCCGCCTCCAGTTCTTCTTGCTCTTCACCCTCCCGTTTCAAATGCAAGATCTGGCCGATCTGCAGCTTGCTTCCTTTCAATTCGTTGATTTCCTGGAGGTCCTTCACTTGGAGATTGTAGCGTCGCCCAATTTTGACGAGCGTTTCTCCTTTTTTAACTAGATGATTTTCCGGCGGCTCATGACCCGAATTGGCAATTCCAGAACTCCCTTCGTTGAGAGCTTTCTTCTTTATGGAAGGGGCTTTGACTTTGGAGGCTTGATTGGGAATGATCAGACGTTGACCGATTCGGATTCTGGTGTCTTCCAAGTCATTCGCTTCCTGAATCCTAGATATGGAAATATGATACTGTTGGGAAATGGTAGAAAGAGATTCCCCCTTCTTGGCTATGTGGGTGAATTCCCCCCACGCTGCAGACGTGAAGATAACTGAGAGGAAAAAACAAAGGAAAGAAAATCGCCAAAAGAGAGTTCCGGATGATTTCAAATGGCATCCTTTACAGCAGAGAATGGACTGCGATTTTCCCAAAGTTGAAAAATTATAGATAAGGGCCATTTGAATTGCAACCCCCTTTTTCTTATTTTTCTGGAAAACCCGCAGCCTGCTTTTTGAGCCATTCGCGAATTTTGAAGGGATATTTAACGGCCATCCCCTTCTATGATCTGGTTATTATGCAAATCTTTTGCCTGGACTAGCCTCAATTCTGTCAATAAAGGCTAAAGCCTCAAACTTTAAGGACTTTTTTAGTAAACTGAATCAAACCCCTGTCATCCTACTCTTCGTAATTCTGAGGATTCCAGCAGATTTTTGTCAATGAGCGACAAAAAAATACCAGCCTTGCCTCGGGTTTGCGCATCCAGGGGGAGGATGGCGAGTCAGTTTTTCTTAACCGGCAAAAGGAGCCAAAAATACGGTCCGTTTTATGAAAAAATACATACTCCATCCCATTGGATCGCGGGATCTTTTCTATTAAGGTAAGAAAAATGAGGGCTGTTTTTTTCCAGGAAAAGTTCTTGCCGGGACGTCCGCCATGGACTCAACGGCTACTAACCTTCGCAGGGTCGGATGGATTGCCTTGGGTAGCCATGCCGGCCAGGACTTGAAGAGACGATGGTATTCAAGCATGACATTGTGATTGTGGGTTCCGGTCTTGCCGGGTTGAGAGCCGCTATGGAAGTAGCCGGGGTAGCTGATGTAGGTTTGATCAGTAAAGTCTACCCAACGAGGTCCCATTCCGGCGCAGCCCAGGGAGGGATCGCTGCGGCGCTGGGAAACGAAGAGCCGGATTCCTGGGAATGGCACATGTACGATACGGTCAAAGGGGGGGATTATCTCACCGATCAGGATGCAGCTGAAATTTTGGCCCAGGATGCCCCCCGGGCTGTTTACGAGCTGGAGCATATGGGGGTTCCCTTCAATCGGACCGCAGATGGAAGGATTGCCCAACGGGCCTTTGGGGGCCATACCAGCAATTTCGGAAAGGCTGCGATCAAAAGAGCCTGCCATGCCGCTGACCGGACTGGGCGAGTCATATTGGATACCCTTTACTGGGAGACGGTCCGCAGGGGTATCAGGGTTTACAATGAGTTTCAACTGGTAGACTTGATCATAAAAGATAATCAGGTGGTGGGCCTTGTAGCCTACGAATTAGCTAACGGCCAAGTTCATGTCTTTCACAGCAGAATCGTCGTAGTGGGCACGGGCGGCTTTGGTAAAGTTTTTAGAACCACCTCTAACTGTTTTGCCAACACCGGCGAGGGGGTTTATCTCACATATAAAGCGGGAATCCCCCTGGAGGATATGGAATTTGTCCAGTTCCACCCTACTGGCGTATATGGCCTGGGAATTCTCATTACCGAAGCAGCCAGGGGAGAAGGGGGCATCCTGCGTAATGGAAAAGGCGAACGCTTCATGGAGCGGTACGCCCCGGTCATAAAAGATCTGGCTCCCCGTGACATGGTAAGCCGGGCGATCTACCAAGAAATACGGGAGGGGCGAGGGATCAACGGCCGGGATTTTGTCCACCTTGACTTAACCCACCTGGGGAAGGATAAGCTGGCGGAGAAACTCTCGGATATAACCTCCTTTGCGAAAATCTACCTGGGAATAGATCCCGCCATCGCTCCGATCCCTATTTCACCGACATGCCATTATATGATGGGCGGGATTCCCACAAACCTGGATGCCCAGGTGCTCGGCAAAGATCAACAAAATGTCCCCGGGCTCTATGCTGCAGGTGAATGCGCCTGTTTATCTTTGCATGGGGCAAATCGTCTGGGTTGCAATTCTCTCCTCGACCTGGTCGTTTTCGGCCGCCGGTGCGGGGAGAAGATGATCCAAGACCTGAAACAGCTATCCTGGACCGATCTCCCCGCTCATCCCGAGGAAAGAACCCTGGCCAGAATTGAAACCCTGGAAAAGAGGAAACAGGGAGAGACAGCCTATGCCTTGAGAGCCTCCCTGCAAAAAACCATGATGGACCATTGTTCGGTCTTCCGCAATCAGACGGGATTATCACAGGCCCTGGCAGATATCCAGGTTTTGAAAGGAAAATACGAAAATATTTTCGTGCGTGATCATGGACCCCGATACAACACGGATCTGATGGAGGCTTTTGAATTGGAGTCTCTCCTGGGGTTGGCCGAGGCCATCGTGGTTTCAGCACTGGCCCGGCAGGAAAGCCGGGGAGCCCATTCTCGGCAGGATTATCCAGATCGGGATGATCATAACTGGCTGAAGCATACCCTGATCCAAAAAACGGAACGGGACCCAAGGATCTTTTTCAAACCGGTGACCATTACCCGTTTTCAGCCTAAAGCGAGGACCTATTGATGGTGGAGTTACATTTCAAGATATTCAGGTTTGATCCGCAGGTGGACAAGGGACCTTATTTCAAGCATTACACGGTCAAGGCCGAACCTGAAGAGCGGATTTTGGATTGCCTGAACCGGATTAAATGGGAGCAAGATGGCACTCTGAGTTATCGCATGTCTTGCGGCCATGGGGTATGCGGTTCGGATGGAATGAAGGTCAACGGAACCTGCCGGCTCGCCTGCCAGGCCCTGGTTAGGGATTATCAATGTCCGGAGGTCGTCCTGGAGCCGCTGCCCGTCTTCAAGGTTCTGAAGGACCTGGTGGTGGACATGGATCCCTTCCTGAAGGGAATTAAGCTCCTTCGGCCCCATTTGATCTCGGGGGCCCCGGCTCCCGAAAAAGAAAGAAAACAGAGCCCGGAGGATAGAAAGAAGCTGGACGAAGTGATCCGCTGCATCCTCTGCGCCTGTTGCACGGCTTCCTGCCCGGTAAACTGGATAAATGAAAAGTACACCGGTCCGGCAGCCCTGGTATGGGCTTTCCGGTACATCTTTGAATCGAGGGATGAACAGATTTTGGAAAGACTCAGACAGGTCGACCATCCCGATGGGGCCTGGGGCTGCGTAAACCACTTTGAATGCACTCGCGTCTGTCCCAAAGAAATCCCGGTCACCAAATCGATCAACACCATCAAACGAGAAATCGAAAAAAGACTCCGGTAGACTACCCTTCCTGGCTTCCTCGATGCGGTCAGGCAATCCCCTGTTCTCTTAAAAATTCCAGCCCCTTGACCAACTCCTCCCGGGTAGCCCGGTGGTGAGTCTCGACCACGCGGATCGTCTCGGGCTTCAAGAATTTTTTCAGAAATAGATAATCTTCTTCTCCACTCCCCGGAGCATAATGATCGTTATACCCTCTGCATCCGTGGAGGTGGACGCCGGCGAGAAGTTCCCCGAAGCTTTCCAGGAGTTCCCCTTTTTTGACCAGGCCCAGATTCTCCTGGGCGGTGGCGTGGCCGATGTCGTGCCAGTACCGGACCGAACTTCCCCGAAACTCCTGAAAGATGGCCTTGAACTCCTCCACGTTGGGAAAATCCTGGATCTTGTACCGGTTCTCTATTCCCAGGAGGAATCCGCGCTTCTCCGCTTCTTTAGCCAGGGTATCCACGCTCTTCAAGGAAGCCTCCAGAAGCGGCTTCCCCAGTCGGGCCCGCGTATCCTTGTGCTCTTGAACGAAGGCTTTTCCCTCCGGGGTTTGAAGTCTCCCTTCGTCGTGAATGTTCATTAGAAATTCCATGACCCCGTCCATGGGCACTTTTCCCAGATGTAGGACGATGGCTCGGGCACCGAATCTTTCAGCCCATTCCATTGTTCCCAGGGTGTATTTTATCGCTGACTTTCGCTCATCATTGTCCGGGGCAGAAAGGGAGACGAACTCTCCGTTGGCCCTTTCTTTAGGGATTTTCCATGGGCGGGGCAGAATATTGTGCAAGCTGGTTACTGAAACTCGACCTCCCTTAAAAAAGGGGAGAATCTCTTTCAGCGCGGGCTTGCTGATCCGGTATTCCAATTCTACTGCCTTTGCTCCAAGGCTTAAAATTTCCTCGATAATCTCCTCCCCGTTGTCCCAAATCTCTGAACGCCAGGCAGTCGATATTCCTAACATGTTTTGCCTCTCAAAATGCCGATGCTTGAGGATCGAGGAAATTGAGGATTTCGAGATTCGTTCTCATCCCACCTCTTCCGGAAGGTTAATTCCTCTCACCTACCCCTCTCCCTCTTCCCTAGCAGGGGCAGAGGAATCATGAGAGAAAAACGGGCGGATAAAGAATCTAACAGGTAAGAAAGGGCGGAGGGGAGTCCTCCGCCCCCGGACGAAGAAATTTCCAACTATTTTTTGGCCTTCTTATCGACCATCATCAAGAACTTGTCGTTAATATAGGTCTTGGGGTCGGGCTTCTGATCGATCTTCTTCACCTCGACAAAGTACTGAGCAAGGTCATCCATCCATTTGTCCACCGTGCTCATCTTTCCACCCTTCCGTTCATACATTTTGATCTGCTGCTTGGTACGGAAGAGGGGACGCAGTTCAAACTCTTTCAGACAGACCTCATCCGAAAGGTTGATTCCGCATTTCTCCCGATAGTATTTTCCCAGGTGTTTGGCCGCTTCCCGAGGGTTGTCAATCATGAAATCGATTCCCCGCATGTAACCTTCGAGCCACTTGGCTACCAGTTCAGGTTTCTCATCGGCGAATTTCTTGGTGGCTACGACTCCGCCCGGGATCACTACGCCGGCATCTTTCCCGTGGGAGAGGACCTTCATCCCTTTCTCTTCCATCATATAGTTGAAAGGTGCCCAGGTCTGAGCCACATCCCCCTGCCCGGAAAGGAAGGCCGAGAGGATGGCCGATTGTTCCATATGCACGATCTTCACATCATTTTCGCTCAACCCGATCTTTTTCAGATACGCCACTACGGCATAATGTCCGGTGGAAATCGTTGAGACGAGAAAAGTCTTACCCTTGAGGTCCTTCTTGGGGTCTTTCAGCCAGGTGGTGAAAGCATCCGGCCGGACCATGAGATTGTTGGTGACCGATTCATCGTTGGAAATGGCGATCAGGGGCTGTTTGTACTTGATCCCCGCGAAGAGGCAGGGAACGGTTCCGATGGCACCTACATCCCACTCGCCGGCCTGACCCGCCTCCACCTGGGGCATCCCGGACACGAAGTAATGGAACGAAACCTTGATGCCGATCTCATCCCACCAGCCGAAATTCGTGGCCAGGATGGTGGGCAGGGCGTGCATGCAGGGCTGATGGCTCGCCCGGACCAAAGGCAAATCCTTTGTTTGGCTGAACACTACAGTGGAGAAGCCTGCTCCGACAATGACGACTAAAAGAATGATCCCGATCTTAACTGCTTTACCCTTCATTTATTCCTCTCCTTTCAATTAAGAATCAGGCTATGGGTGATGGGTTATAGGGTCTTATCCTTTCACCTCTTACTCATTACCCATTGCCTATTGCCTTAAAGAATATGTTTCTCCAGAATTTCTGCCTTAATCAGTCCCCAGATCTCCGCCTTGAGATCCAGGAATTCTTTCAGATTTACCACATCATCGTAGCCCAGCCCGCGACGCTGGGGCACCAGGTTGTCTTCTGTAACGTTGATGACCTTCTTGATCTTACCCGGCCGGGCAGTCATGATCACCACGCGATCCCCCAGGTAGATGGCCTCATCCACGCTGTGGGTGATAAAGACGACCGTCTTCTTTTCCGTCATGAACACCTCCGAGAGGTCTTCCTGCATGATCGTACGGGTCTGGGCGTCCAGGGAACCGAAGGGCTCATCCATGAGCAAAACCTGGGGTCGGTTGGCATAGACCCGGGCAATGGCCACCCGCTGCTTCATGCCCCCGGAGAGTTCGTGGGGAAAAGAATTCTCAAACCCATCCAGTTTGACCAGGCGGACATATTTTCTGACAATCTCATCCCTCTGCTCCTTGGGGATGGCCCTGTATTTCAACCCGAATTCGATATTCTCGTAGACTGTCTTCCAGGGGAAAAGGGCAAACTGTTGGAAGACCACCCCTCGTTCTGCCGAAGGGCCGCTAATCTCTTCTCCATCCATATACACCTTTCCCTTCGCCGGCCGCACCAGTCCGGCAAAGGTGTTCATGAAAGTCGTCTTCCCGCACCCTGAGGGGCCGACAATGACCACGAATTCGGCTTCTTGAATCGATAGGCTGACGTCATCTACTGCCAGGAAGTCCTGCTTGTCCTTTTCATAAAATACGGAGACATGTTCTGCGAGCAATTTATGATTCTGCGGGCGATCCCCGTTCACGGTTCTGCTCACTCTTTCTTCCAGTAGATCACTTTTCGTTCAACGGCTAAAATAATCCGGTCCGCGATTAGACCGATCAAGCCAATCAAGATCATCCCCGTGATGGAAAGTTCCGGTTTCAGGTCATCTCCCCCAGCATGATCAAATAACCCAATCCCGACGAAGCGGCCACCATTTCTGCGGCCACCAGGCACATCATGCCCAATCCAACTCCGATGCGAACGCCAGCGACGATCAAAGGCACGGAAGCCGGGACGATCACCTCCCAAAGAATGTTCTTGTCCTTCGCCCCGAGGGTCTGAGCCGCTTTGATGAGCAGCGGGTCAGTAAACTTCACTCCCAGATAGGTATTGATTAAAGTGGGAAAGAAGACCCCGATGGCGATGATGAAGACCTTCGATGCCAGTCCGATCCCAAACCAGAGGATGGCCAATGGAATCCAGGCGATGGGGGGGATGGGGCGGAGAATTTCGAAAATAGGGGTCACGGCCGCATCCAGATCCTCAAACCATCCCATGAGGATGCCGAGAGGAATGGCGAGTCCCAGAGCAATAGAGGTGCCCACTAAGATCCGAATCAGGCTGACCCCGACATGACCAAACAGTTTCTCTTCCCCTACGGACACGAAAATTTTTTCGTAGATCGTGTAGAAGACTTTTTCGGGCGATGGAAGGACGATAGGAGGCATGAGCCTGAAAATATCGGTGACTGCATACCAGACCAGAATAAATCCCAGGACAGAGCTCAAGGAGAGGACAACTTTTTCCTGGTAAAAGCGGTCCGAAATCCGTTCGCTCAGGGGGCCCATGGATTAGTACTCCTCCTTCTTCACCCAGGGGCATATCCGTTTCTCCAGGACTCTCAAACCCCGCGCCATGAGGGCCCCCAGAATCCCGATGACCAGCATGCCCAGGATGATGACCGAAGGTTCCAGGGCCCGGCGGGCCATCTGCATCATGTAACCCAGGCCCGCATTGGAGGCCAGCAGCTCTGCCGCCACCAGGGTCATCCAGGCCGATCCCAGCCCGATTCGGACGCCCCCCAAAATGACTGGCAGGCTTGAAGGAATAGCTACCTCGCGCAGCAGATCGCGTTGTTTCTTGACCCCCAGGCCCAGAGCCGCTTTGACCAGAAGCGGATCGGTCAGGCGGATTGCCGTGTACGAGTTAATTACGCAAGGGACGAAGGCGCTCAGCCAGATAACAAAGATTTTGGATTTCATCCCGATTCCGAACCACAAGAGGGAAAGGGGAATCCAGGCCAGAGGCGGAATCGGCCGGAGCAGCTGAAAGAGGGGGTCAACCACGGCTTCCATGCGCTTGAACCAACCCATCAAAATACCCAGGGGGATCCCGATGGCGACAGCTAGGAGAAATCCACCCAGGACAATCTGCAGGCTCACGAGGGTGTGGCCGATCAGGGTATGGCCTACGTAGGAGCTAGCCAGAAGCCGGAAAAAGTCGGTGACAATATTCTGCGGGGGAGGCAGGAAGGCTGGCGGAATTACTTTGGCAACTGAAGTGAGGATGAACCAAATCCCCGCCACACCAGCTAAGGAAAGGATGGAAAGGATGATTCTGCGAGAAAATCTTTTCTTCTTAAGCTCCGTCATTTACCCTATCTCTCGAGAAAACGGCCCAAACAACAAAAGAGAGGGCCAATGCATAAGCCGCCATGTAAGCCGGGTGGACCTCCAGGACCAACTGGTGCCATAAAAGCCCTAAGCCCAGAATAGCCAGAACGATTCCATCCCGCCGAAGAATCCCTCTGCGCCGCCGCGACCAGTACAACCAGAAGCATTGAAGTCCAAAGAAGATGGCCCCGGCAATTAGGTAGGTGACGCGGGGGACCTTCTTAGAGAGAAAGTCCAGATAGGAAGGATTGTCCCACCCTCCATCCACGATTTGGGGCGGACCGAACATCATGACAAATTTTCCCACCATCCGCCCAGGTCTCCAGCGGTCAACCAGGAGGTTGGCCTGGGCCATGCGCCCGTCCTTTTGAGTGGCGGATAATTCGAGCCGCCATTTTTTGTTCAACCCCTCCCCTACCTTCATCACCTTTCCGACTTGCCACTGCGCTCCGGGGATTTTTTCTTCCAGGTACTGCCTGGCATTTTCTATGGCTTCATCAGACCTGGAAATCCGAAAAGAAGTCCATACCATGAAACCTGCCAAGACGAGAAAAGGAATATAAAAGTAAAGCAAGGGTTTTGGTAATTTATTACCTTGCATAGCTAAATACTTCCCGAGTCCGGGGCCGCGGGCCCAAGGTTATTGAATTCCTGACCCGGGACTTGTAACTCGAGACCCAGGGCGATTGATCTTCCTTCTCCGGACAAAATACCCGGCATAATAGAGGGCCAGAACCAAACCGATTCCCAGTTCAATCTTTCTAAAATCATTCAGACGCCGGCCGGTCACGCGGGTCTGCTCAGCAGTCCTCTGCAGGTCTGACAGGACACCGATTACGGTGAGACATCCCCTTCCGTCCTGCAATTGTCCGCGAACCTCATCCAACTTCTTCTGAAACTCCCGAACCGAAGCTCCGTCCTTATCGGCCTGGTCGATAGTGGATTGGGTTTTTTGCAATTGAGCCTCCGCTTCTTTCTGCAGTTTGGAAAGCTGGTCGCAGACGGCCGCCAGAATATAATCGGCCGGGTCCTTTTTCGCCTCTATCGCTTTGGCCTGCACCTGATAATCCGTCATGGCCCGGGCAAACATCTCCATACTGCTCGGCCTTCCCAGTTCCCCAATGATCCCTTCATCCCGCTTTTGTTCCTCAAAAATGAAAGCCCGGTGGATCTCTTTTTCCAAAGATGGTTCGGAAACCTCGAGCCTCAGTCTCTCACGATAAAAAGCCACAAGCCGGGAAGCAGCCCGGGAGGGTTCTTTTTGAATGATACGAATCCCCCGGGAATAGCCTTCCAGCCAGCGGATGACCAACGTTTTTCTCGTATCCGCATAGCTGGACGTAGCCACCAGACATGCTGGGAGAAAAACTTTTTGCGATTCGGCCCAAACTGGATATCCTTCCTGAACAAACGTCAGTACCCGAGGAGTCCGCAAGATGGCCAGGTCTCCTTTCCCGGAAGAAAATGTCTTACCTACCTCCTCTTTCGGGCTTAGAAAGTTCAGCCGCCGTGCATTTCCCCCCTCCCGGTGGACCCAGGCATTCATCCAAAAATGTTCTGAGGAGGGAACGGGGCATAGGACCTGTTTTCCCTTCAGGCGCTCCATGAGGGGCAACGGCGAAGCCGTTGAAGTTTCCGGGCGGAAGACAAGATGAAATTGACTGGCAAAGTTTCCAGCCAGCCCGACAATGGCCACATCTCCATCGTTTCCACCCTTTACCGCATAAAAGGGGTCCATCACCGCCACATCCCACTCATTCGCCGGGACTCGACCCAGCTGCTCTTCTCCGTTGGCATGCAACTTGAGGCTGATCTGGATGCCAAAATCTTTCCACTCGCCCAGCTCTTCCACAAGCAAGATGGGCAAGGCATAGATCGACGGGGTCACACTCACGGTTACCGAAGGCAATTGCCCTACCGGAGCCACAGCTCCCATTGCCGTACCGATTGAAAGAAGGGATACCAGAAAAGCGCCGCCGAAGATAAGAGTTCTCCAAAATAATTTTCTGTTCAATGATTTTCCATGGGAAAAAATTCTGTCAGTGCCGTTATCTGGAAAATTCCTGGTTTATTTTTTTACTGACCTCGGCACTGGCATGAAACCCGGTCCTCACTTCATCACCTTGTAAATTGCGCAGCAATCCTCCTTTCCGAATCCCTTGGCACTCGCCTCGCGGAAATAGTCAAGGGCAACCTTCATGGTTTTGGCATCCTTGCCCCAGGCCTCAGCCATTTCACACCCAAGACGAACGTCTTTTAAAGCAAGGTCGAGACCAAAGCGATTGGCGAAATCCCCGTTGGCCATCCACGGACCTCGCACATCCATCTGGAAACTCTTGGCTCCAGTATCGTCCAACAGTTCCAGCAGCATTCTCTTTTCAATCCCCGCCTTTTCACCAATGCGGATGCCCTCCGCCAGGGCGGCCAAATTGGTCATGCCGATTAGGTTACTGATCAATTTAAGGGCCGAAGATGCTTCCACTTCGCCAAGGTATAAGACCGGTGAGCCAATCATTTGAAGGGTATCTTTCATGTTTTCGTAAACTTCTTTTTTGCCTCCAACAAAAATTGGCTCCTCGGCTTTGTCCGCGTGCGCCGGAGTTTTTCCCAACGGGCATTCTAAAAAATGGATTTTTTTGGTCTCTGCCACATCTGATAGTTTACGGGCCGTTTTAGGGTCGATCGTGCTTACGTCAATATAAGTAGAACCTGCTTTCATGAACTTCAACAATCCTTCTTTCCCCAACATCACCCCTTCGACATCTCCGGGAAGAGGCAAGCTCGTAAAAACAACATCCGTTGCGGCTAAATCCTTAACCTTCCCTGCTGCCTTTCCAGTGGTTCCCGCTTCTATGGTTCTTTGAACGGCCTCCGAATTCAAGTCGTAAACTAACACCTCTTTCCCGGCGCGAATCAGATTGCGCGCCAGCCCTCCACCCATTCGCCCGACGCCAATAAATCCAAAAATCATGACTCAATCTCCTTAAGATGAATTTTTCAAAACCTCCAGGCCGACCGGAGCTCTGAAATCTCGACCTGACCTGGCATTGAAACTCACAGCCTCCATAGGAGTAATGATTAAGAGAACAATCACCTCCTTACCCTTCTCCTTTCCCTCGAACGCGGGCAAGAGTGGTATTCCTTGTACCTTGTACCTTGTACCTTGTACCTTTCACCTCTTATCTTTCAAGTATTCCTCCAACCAGAACAAGTTCAGTTCAGCCAGTTTCCCCTTCGTGGGCACACCTTCCTTGGAATCCCAGCCCATGGCCTCGTAAAACATGGTCAAAGCTTCCTGGAACTCTTTCCGGTCAAGGCCCTTTCCCTGCAGGGGGCCACTCTCCAGGGGTTCGAAGAGGCGGTCGGGTAAAGTGTCATCCTTACGCCCGAACCCTTCGCGCACGTTGAAGGCCCTGGCCATGGTGACCGTTCGCTCTCCAACTTTCAGCAGCTCCCAAAGGCTCGTCTCCCAGCCCGTGACCGCATTGACCAGTTCCACCAGCCTGCCAAGCGGAAGGGCCCAGACCGGTCCGGCAGCAAAATTACACACCCCCAGGGAGTTGTAAAGGGACCAGACAAACTGGAGATAAGTGTAATTGCGAACCTTCTTGGGCCCGAAATCCCGGGTCGCGATCGGCTCCAGGAGCCCCAGGGGTGCAATTCGTCCCATCATCGGGCCGGGCGCCGCGAAAGGTGTATCATGAGGCGCTTCAATATGGTCCGCCCCCGTGGGGGAGACGGCAAAACTCAACCCCTGCCCCGTCTTTCCCCGCGGGTCGTGCATGGAAAGTTCCTGACCCTTGACATGGGGGGCAAATTTTTCCGCCCCCTTACCGATTTTGGCCGCGTCCGACTTGACCCCTTCCGCCAGTAAGTCACCCAGACGATTCTTCCGGAAGGCGATCCATTCGAGACCTTTGAGCATCGCCTCTACGTTCCCGAATTTGAACTCTACCCCTTCGGTATCTTCTTTGGTTAAAATTCCATTCTCATAGCACTCCATGGCAAACCCGATGGCCACGCCGGCGGATATGGTATCCAGGGTATACCGGTTACAGAGCTCGTTCCCCTTGGCGATGGCCGCCAGGTCATCGATACAGAGGAGCGAGCCGAGAGACCCGAGAGTCTCGTATTCAGGCCCGCCATACATACAGTCTGTGGCATAAGGCCCTGAAGGGACTTCAACCGCCCGCTTGCAGCGCACCGCGCAGGCATAGCACCCCTCCTCGGTTTTGAGGATGGTCTCGGCCATCTTTTCCCCGCTGATCTTCTCAGCCCCTTCGAAGACCCCCGCGCGGAAATTCCGGGTGGGAAGAATCCCCTGGGTATTGAGAGCCATCACCAAGTTGGGAGTCCCCAGTTTTCGCAAAACCTTATTCGGACCGTGTTGGCTGATGAGCTCGGTCAAAGATTTAGATAACTCCAAGAACTTTTCCAGATCCTTGACCTCCAGTTTATTCGTTCCCCGGACAGCGACCGCTTTTAGGTTTTTCGATCCCATCACGGCCCCCATCCCGGTTCGTCCATTGACGTGCTTCAGTTCATTCACGACGCAAGCAAAACGGACGAGTTTCTCCCCGGCCGGGCCGATCAGGGCTACCCGTGCCCGTTTCTCTTTGAGTTCCTCCCGAATCCTCTCCTGGGCCGGTCCGGTCTCCAGGCCCCAGACCTTTTCTGCGGAGCTGAGCTCTACCTTTCCGTCGTGGATCCAGAGATAGGAGGGTTTGGAGGCCTTCCCGGTAATGACCAGGGCATCATACCCGGAAAACTTCAACTCCGGCCCCCAGAAACCTCCAGCCTCCGCTTCCCCATATCCCCCCGTGAGGGGAGATTTGGCGGCCACCGTATAACGAGTCATCCCGGCAATGGGAACCCCGGAGATCACGTTGGAGGCAAACACGAGCACGTTCTCCGGCCCCAGGGGATCTACTCCCGGACGAAGATGCTTGAGTAAATAATAGGAGGCTAGGCCGCCCCCTCCCAGGTAGGTTCGATAGAACAATTCATCGGGTTCTTCGACTTTAACCTTCAAAGAGGTCAAATCGACGTGTAGGACTTTGCCATTGTAACCATAGGGCATGGATATCTCCTCCTTTTCCTCCCCCTCAGGGGTTTTCCTTTTTATCCGCCGATCCGCGGATAATCAACTTGGTTTCTAAAATATGCTGCCGGGGGGTCTTAACCTCGCCCATGATATTTTCAATCAAGATTTTGGCCGCCAGCCGTCCCATCTCGTAAGCCGGAACGGCCATGGTGGTGATGGGGGGGTCGTAGTAGGCCGAAATCTCCATATCATCAAAACCGACCACGGAGAGATCTCCGGGAACGCGGAGTCCCTTCTCCTTGGCACAGACGATCGCTCCAATGGCCAGGATGTCGTTGCCACAAAAAACGGCCGTAGGGGGAGCGGCCAGATTCAACAGATGGGCAAGGGCATTCTTCCCATCAGAGAAATCGTATCCCCTCTCCAGCACCAGTTGCGGGTCGAAGGGAAGGTTATGGTTGGCCAGACACTTGCGGTATCCTTTCCAGCGCATCAGCGCCCTTTCGGAGACGGAAAATTTCCCGGCAATCATTCCGATCCTCCGGTGTCCCAGGCCGATGAGGTATTCTATGATCCGGTAGGCGCTCTTAAAATTGTCGAAAGCCACGAAATTGACTTCTTTGTCCTGGAGAGTCTGCCAGGTAATAACGAAGGGGAGCCGGCTCCTCTTCATGAGCGGGACAATGGGTCCATCGCGCCAGGGTCCGTTGAGAATCATTCCGTCGGCTCTCTTCTCCTGGAAAAGATGAATCAGCCGCAGTTCATTCTCTTCGTTGTAATCCGTATTGCCCAGGATGATGGAGTAGCCGTTCTCCCGCGCATAATCCTGGATTCCCCGGGTGACCGTGGCGAAAACCGGATTGGTAATGGTGGGAACGATGACTCCCAGCGTGGCGGTTTTGCGAGCCGAAAGTCCGCCGGCCAGGGCATTATAGACATAGCGGCATTCCTTCATGGCCCTTAGGACCCGGGTTCGGGTCGTTTGCCGCACCAGGGAAGGGCTGTTTAATACGCGGGAGACCGTGGCCACCGAAACATTTGCTCTACGGGCCACATCCCGGATCGTTGTCCGCTGATGAAAATTCATTTACCGGGCAAAACCAATTTACGGGTCTTCTTGACTCGCCTGGGTTATGGGGGGGCGGATTTCTTCTTAACCACCTTTGAGAATGAAACCGTTTACATCATATTTTTCCTCCCACCCCGTGTCAAGGGGAAAAATAATTTTCGTCACCGGAGTTTTTGGGATTTCCATTTGTTGGGCTTTGGGGAAGTCTTCCCGCCAGGCCCAATGGAAGAACCCCCGCACCACCCTTCAAGAAGAAGAAAGGAAAGGAGCGATGGGGCTTATAGGTAGGAATGAAACCAGGAAAAAATTGACCCCAGAGCCCTCTCATGGAGAGGCCAGGAGAATAAGTCCTGCTCCGTGATGGGCCGGGAATCCTGGAGGTCCTGCTGGAACATGGCCTCCATCTCCTCCCCCACCTTAGGGTCCAGAATCCCCACGCCGCATTCATAGTTATAGTTGAGCGAGCGGGCATCTAAATTGGCCGATCCTACAATGGACCAGGTTCCGTCGAAGACCATAGTCTTGGCATGGAGAACCCGGGGCTGGTAATGGAAAATTTTTACTCCTGCTCGTAAAAGGGTCTGATAATAGGTTCGGCTTACGTAGGCGACCAATCGCAAATCACTCTGCCCCGGCAGAATGATCTTCACCTCAACCCCCCTCCGAGCAGCTCTTAGCAGGGCAATGAGGAACTGTCGCGTAGGGATGAAATAGGCCATGGTGAGGTGCAGGGAGCGCTGAGCCGAACGGATGCTGAACTGGAGCAATTGCCGGAGAGAACGCATGGTTCTCCGAGAGGAGGAGAACATGGGGAGCAAGGAGACTCCTTCTCCCGATTCCTCCCCTTTCGCTTCCCAATCCTCCGTGATCCTTTCCCCCCCGCAAAGCTCCCAGATTTTCTTGAATGCTTCCAGCATGGCCCGCGCTATAGGCCCCTCTATTTTCACCCCGGTATCTCTCCATCCCAGAAGTTTCTTCCGCAGGTAGCCACGATATTCATCCCCCACATTGAGTCCACCCGTGAAGACGAACCGATCATCCACCACCACCAATTTTCGGTGGTCACGGTGAAAATACAGATTGAGGTTCCATAATTGCGGCCGATGGAAAGGGAAAACCTTTACTCCCTGGGACTTGAGGAATTTCCAGAAGCGGCTGGAAGTGGAGATACAGCCCAAATGGTCGTAGACCAGGTAAACCCGAACTCCCTCCTTACTTTTTTTGGCCAGCAATTCTGCCAGCTCCCAACCGGTTTCATCATCGTGGAAAATGTAGAATTCCACGCAGATCAGTCGCCTCGCCCTTTCCATTTCCCGGAAAACTTCCTCAAAGGCCGGGTGACCGTCCTTCAGGATCTGGAGGGAATTTCCGGGGTAAAAGGGACTTCCCCCGATCTTCTCAAGAGACTTTCGGAAAGCACTCGCTTCCATATATTTTAACTTGGAGAATAGAAAATAGACATGGCCTCCCCCTCGGGAAGGCACGCGAAATCGGCCTTGGGGAAATCATGAACGATTCAAGGAGGAAAGTCAATCCGGATAATTTCTCGAGCTCCCAATAAAAAAGCGATGGGAAGAACAAGTCCTCCCATCGCTTCGCACCGTTTTTCCCTGGCCCGATGATTTTGCTTTTCGGGCGCCGCGGAATTTAAACTTCTTTCACGGTGATCGCCGACGTGGGGCAAACCTCAACGCAACTCTCGCAGCCCAGACATTCATCCATGTTCACGGGCTCGGATTTCCCGTCTTTGATTTCGAAAACACCCGCCGGGCAGGTGTCCACACATTCGCCTTTGCCGTCACACTTCTCCTTGTCGATAGTTACAACATACATGGCCTTCTATCACCTCCTTCATGGATTTATAGCCTTTTCTATATTACCTTGGTCCGGGGTTATTGATCATGACCCGAGTCATAAACGATTTTCTTCCAGGTCTCACGAGGCGGAAATTATATAGCCAATTTGCCGGTAGGTTGTCAACGAAAAACCGAGGACAATTATCATGCTACCTTCCTGCCGGGCCCTATTTCTTCTGCCAGGGTGCCGGAGTTGTATCCGGGCAGCCCTTCTCAATGGGAAGCTTCTCGTCCAATGACCAGGCGATCCAGGAGCCGTCATAATTGTGCAACTTTTCCAATGGCCAACCCATGGCGTACAGCGTTGAGATCCAGTTCGTGCAGCGGACCCCCGACTGGCAATAGAAGTACTGCGGTTTGTTGCGGTCCATGCCGAGTTTCTCGACGGTTTTCTGCACTTCCGCCGCCGGCAGCCACTCGGACTCATTCTCCTTCGTTTTCACCAGCACGTAGTCGGCCTGCACCGCCCAGGGGATCCGGCCGGCACGGTGGGCCCCCTGTTTGATCTCCTTGCCGCAAAACTCCGAGTCCCCCCGGACATCCCAGAGCTGAACGTCTGCGCGGTCTTTGGTGCCCAGAATTTCTGGAGTATCCACGCGGAGAGTCGGGTAGGACACTTTCGCGACCCACGTGCCCTGGCCCGTCGCTTTCCCGCCGGTTACCATATCGGTCCCGTAGCCGGAACGGGTCCAGGCCTTGATCCCGCCGTCGAGGATCCGCACGTCGGTTTTCCCGTAGTAAAAGAACGCCCACCACATCCGGGTCGCATCATACTTGTGGTCGTAGACCACGACTTTAGAGTCTGGGGCGACGCCGATCTTCTGCATCAGCCGGGTGAACCCTTTTGGCTCTATGAGATTATCGGTCACCCCTCCCTGCGTCTTCGGGTCCGCCTCATAATCGGGACGCCACACGTGGAAGGAACCCGGGATATGACCTGAGTAATATTCTGTCTTGCTCGCCACGGCGATGACCACCAGCTTGGGGTCCTTTTCTTGAATGAGCTTGTTGACCTCCTCCGCCGTTATGAAAATCTCACCCCGCACGTATCCTTTATAGCTGGACCCATGAGCTACCCCGGCCAGAACGAATCCGCCCAGCACCATCCCTATGAAAAAAACCATACCTCGATTCCTCATGTCGTTTCCTCCTTAAAACCCCCGAGCCTGATCATCCTAGGAGTACGATGTCCGCAACCTCTGCCACTTTCAAGTCTTCGGCGGGGGGTAGTCCCGCAGAACCGGGGGATTCAGTGACGAATCCTCCAGAAGGTGCAGCGCCGCTTCGATCACGGCGTGCTGTCGCGCGGCATCCCCGGGAGTATCCAGCGGGTACCCGTGTTTAAAAGGTACGAACAGCGCCCTTGGCGGCCGGACTTTTTCGGCCACATTGCGCAGCAGCTGGAGGACCACCGTGGAGATCCCCTGGCGCTCCATCTCGGCAGCGACCAGACTCACGGTCTGGTTACACATGGGTCAGACCGGAACCAGGAGAGCGACATCCACCCCATCCTCAACCAAAAGACGTGCCGCCGGTGGCGCCGTGTCCCTGATGAGACGCCCGGATGCGGTGATCGAGCCCATGCAGGAAAGATGGCGACGGTTGACCGCGCCGATCCGGCCCGAAAACTGAAGCTCATGGAGTCGGTCGAGCGGGAACCCGAGGTTCGGGTCCTGATGAAGGCCGGTGTGGTCAAAAGACTCACTGCGGTGGGTTTCCACCAATTTCCGGACATCCGTATCCGCCGGGATCTCTCGAAAACTCGGGTCCCCGCCGCGGAAATTCTCATCAAAAGGGGACTGTTCCGGCAGCACGAAGCCAGCGCTGGAAACCAAAGCCAACCGACATTGGGATAGCGGCTTCCGCAGCGGCGTCCACGGAACAGGATCGATCCGTCGCCATTGATACGCCTTCAAGAAAAGGCGGACCGTCAACGAAAATTCACTCGTATCGCCCATAAGTACCTTCCGATTTTCACCGGAGTTGCTTCAGGAGGTGAACTTTTTTACCAGTTCCAGAATTTCTTCCCGATTGATCGGCTTGGACAGATACCCTTCCGGAGGCGGGACCTGATGTCGGCTGGAGATAAATTTCCTAAAATCTTCTGAGACGCCCGTTACGATGATGATCGGTATTTGTTTCCAGCGATCATCGGCCTTCATTTCCCGATAGAACTTAATTCCTGATTTTTCCGGCATGGAGATATCTAAGGTCATCAGGTCGGGCTTTTCTTTCAAAGCCACCTCTAAGGCCTCCCCTCCATCGCTGGCTTGAATCACGGTTGCCACCTGATCCTCCAGGGCCGTGGAAATGAAGGTGAGGATATCCGCCTTATCATCTACCCCCGGGATCTTGTACCCCTTCAGGGTCAAAGCCTCAACGGGAGTGATGATCCTTTCAGGGTAGGACGACCTTTTTCTCGATCACCAAGGCACTGGAAACCAGGTTGACCAGCTGAGCGACCTTCATGCCCAGCTTGTAGTGCCGGATCAGGTCGGTCAGCGCATCCACGCAGTTATGGCAGGTGGTGACCACAACTTTGGCTCCGGTTGCCTTGAGCTGGTCGGCTTTGACCTTGGCGGCCTTGAGCCGAAGAGGGGTATACTCGGACATGGACATGGCCCCCCCGCCTCCGGAACAGCAATAATTCTCCGCCCGGTTGGGGTACATTTCCCGAAAGTCTGTCGCCACAAGGTTCAGGAGCTCCCTCGGTTCCTCGAAAAATCCGCAGCTCCGGGCATTATTGCAGGAGTCATGGAAGGTAACGGGCAGATTATTTTTGGTCCTGTCAATCTTGATTTTCCCTTCCTTGATGTAGCGTAGCATAGTCATGACCGAGCTTTCCATTTCGAAGGGAACGTCCATCCCTGCCCAGTTCGGGCCCTCGCATCGCGTGGACCGATATCCATGGCCACATTCGGATAATACCAATTTTTTACCCCGCAGCTCAATGACCTTCTCGAAAAGCCTGCGGGCCACCGCCCCCCCCAATTCATCGTCCCCGGAGAAGAGACCGAAGTTGGTCATGTCCCAGCCATCGCTGGCCATGGTCCAGTTTTCCCCCACCAGATAAAAAATTCGAGCTGCATCGGAAATGGTACGGGGGTCGTATTTTATCTCCCGGGGGTTGATGGCATAGACGACATCGGCATCCATTTTGTCGATGCGGATGCGGGCAGCCGGGTCCTTCATTTCATTTTCCAATTCATCGGACAGCCATTCCAGGGTTTCCAGATAGTCCTCCCTGAGGACTCCCATCTGATTCCCGATCTCCCACTGATCTTTGCTGGCCACCGCTACCCCTTCGGGCATGATGCCCACGGATACCAGCAGCCCTCGGGCCATGCGGTTGAGGGTTGCGAAATCCACCCCCATGGGACAGTTGATTGAACAGCGCCGGCAGTTGGTACATTTCCCGAATACGATATCCTTCAGTTTTTCCAACTCTTCATCGGAGTAGGGGTTTTTCGCCTTGACCCACCACGGGAACACCCGGCCGATCCAATCGAAATTGCGTTTGAAGATCTTCCGGACTTGGTCGGCCTTATAGGCTGGGGCAAAAGTCGGATCGTCCGGGTTGGCAAGAACGTAATGGCAGGACTGGGTGCACATGCCACAGTGGACACACCCCACCAGAGAACCGACCATCTGGCGGTTGAGCTTCTTTCCCATTCTTTCGATGACTTTTTTTACCTTGTGCGGTTCCAACTTTTCTGGCATTCCTTAGTCCTCAAATGCAGGGTCGTTCCATGATTAAACTTTGGTCGATTTGGGCTGGGGGCCGCGTTTGATTGGGTAAACTCCGCGGTACCCCATGCTCTTGCCGAAATAGTATCGGGTAAAGGGATAATAGAGATAGTGAGAAATCTTGCTGAACGGCACATAGACCAGAAAGAAGGCCGTCATGATGAAATAGGCCAATAAAGGCGCTTCCCCTTGATCCGGTCGGTTGGGTGCCGCCCAGATGGAGACGAATAACCAGACCGTCAGGAGGAGGAGAGAAAAATAATCGTCCGGGGTGCTGATCTGGCGGATGAATGGATCGCTCAGGCGTCGGTACAAACGGTAGCATCCGATCAGACACCCAACGAGAAACAGCCCCTGCAGCCCTCGAACCACGAAGCCCGGCCTCATCAAACCGGGGGCATAGGGGATGATGAAGGACATGATAATGTTAGCTGCCACGGCCAGGTGAAAGAGGACAAACTGGGCGTAAAAGAAAGGATTCTGGCGGGTGCTTTCCATCGCCCAGGGCGAAGCGATGTTGGCCCAGGAATAGAGAATCCCCTTTCGAGGGTTCGTATCAGCGGACCCGCTCGGCGCCTGCCGTTCTCGCCCGGCCTTGAAACGCAAAAGCCAGCGGATACGCAAAATATAGACAAGGGCCATAAAGCTCAGGGCCATCAATTGCAAGTAGTCAGAAACGAAACGGAGCGTTTCGCTCATTACTCCCTCCTAACCAAAGACCTAATTCACCGCAGAGGACACAGAGCACGCTGAGCAACTCTTGCTGAAAGAAACCACGAAATCGATAGCTTTCTTAAGTTGCTTTTGGTTCTTAATTTCTATTGGCCTCTGCGTTCTCCGCGTCCTCTGCGGTGAAAAAGGCTCAAGAAGCCCGAATCTCTTTCATCTTCTGCTGGAAAGGCCCATACTCCCGCGAATCTCGCAGGCAAACAATTACTTCTTTCAAAGAGGTTTCCCCCTTCAAGTAATCTTGGGCGGTACTCAACATAATCCCGGCGCATTGATCCAAAGGAATCCCGTAGAAACCTACTCCCATAGCCGGGAAAGCCAGACTCTGGATCTTATTCTCCTCTGCCTTCCGGAGAACATTCAGCACCGTGTCCCGGAGTTTGTCTTCCAGGTCTTCCTCCTGGAACCTGGGCCCCACAGCGTGAAGGATATACTTGGCCTTCAGGCTTCCCCCCGCAGTGACCACGACTTCCGTGGTCTTGACCGGACCCAGCTTTTTCAACTCCTCCTGAATTTTCGGCCCTCCCTTGGTCGCGATTGCCCCGCCGAACCCGGACCCCAGAGCCAAATCCGGCCGGGCATAATATACAATTGCATCCACATTTAAAACGATGAGGTCGCCTTTCATAAGGCTTATCAGGCTCTGATTCACTTTCAGTTCATCCGGCATTTCTATCCTCCATTTACCACTGGACGCCTTCAAGAATGAACCCCGGAAATTCCCAAGTACGTGTGCGCTCCCTGCTCCAACTGCAAGGGATCCATCCGGGACATCCTGGATTTTTACCATGCTACCGAACGCAGCGACATCTATTATGGCGGCCGGCGCTATTTGGGTACCGAAGATCATTCCCAAAGTCCCCGAAGGAGCAGAATCTCCGGAACCATATATTTGATTTCATTGAAAAGAGAGCGTTCCCGCTTTTTTCCCCACCAATTCGGCTCTTCCATGTACGAACCGCCGTACTCCGCCTTTTTCCCGGCCTCATGTTTGACCGGATAAAGCTCCCAGCGTACATGCAGGGGCATAGTGATCTGCTTGTAAATCCGCACCCCGGCGGCGATTCCGGAAACGATTCAACCCAGATAGGTCAAAAAAATCAGATTCATAATGTCTTTATCCCTTATTTTATAATAATATCCCAATACTCAAATTTTTTTCATGACTTGAGTCATAAACGGTTTTCGGCAGCTGAGAGCCGGACTAAAACCTGTGCTGGATATAGGCAAAAACTTCAGTCGTGGGTTTGGGGAGACCGGCAATCTTCCATGCCTTGATGGGGTCGATGAAGAGCTCGTATTCACAATTCTCCTTTTGATGCACATTCCGGCACACCGCCCGCACCATGGGAAAAGATTTATATCTTTGATAGTAATCCCGTAGAAAGACCAAGATGTCCATCCGTTCTCTGGTCAGGGGGCATTGATCTAAAACCCCTTCTTGCTCCGCCAATGTACAGGCAACCTTTTCGTTCCAATCCTCGAAACAGATCAGGTATCCCTCCTCATCCACCTCGACTCGGTCTGCTCCGCATTCCAAAAAAGGCATGGTCACCTCTTCTCGGTCGCTTTCCTGCGAAACTTATGGCCGACGATTCGCTCAGAATTCAATCTTCTTCCTCTACTTTCACCGCGGCTGCGATTTTATAAAGAACCGTCAGGATTAATAAACCCAGGGCCCAGATCCCGATCGTGATCGCGACTTCGGGTCCGGTGGGAAAATATTCGATAATTTTTTCCAGCGGGGAGGGAATGAACCCGGTAACCACCAAGCCCAGTCCTTTCTCAATCCAAAGCGAGATGAACACAGATGCGCAAGCCAGTCCGAGAAGCGTCTCGTTCTGGCGGGTCCGGGGATTGATCAAAAGGATCAGGGCAACGGCAGCCAGGATAACCGCCGCCCACATCCAGGGCACCAGGGCATAATGGCCGCGCAGGCCGAAGAAGAGGTACTGGAAATGTTGTATGTGCTCCGGGATCTGGCTGTAGAAGACCGTAAAGATTTCCATGAGCACGAAAAATATACTGGCGATTAACGCATAGGTGATGATCTTGGCCAGCGCCTGGATAGATTCCTTGCCCGCATCGAAACGGCTGAACTTTCTCAGGATGAAACAGAGAAGGATTAACAGGGCAGGCCCCGAAGCAAAAGCCGAAGCCAGAAAACGGGGGGCCATGATGGCCGTCAGCCAGAAGCTCCTTCCGGGAAGCCCCGCATAGATAAAAGCCGTCACCGTGTGGATGCTGATGGCCCAGGGGATGGAGAG
>Ga0187854_10001269_pt1 | contig 25483 bp, 19 predicted proteins | sample June2016WEW_6_15_FD_132445 | JGI IMG/M metagenome (GOLD analysis project Ga0187854, IMG submission 132445) | Peatland microbial communities from SPRUCE experiment site at the Marcell Experimental Forest, Minnesota, USA - June2016WEW_6_150 | ecosystem: Environmental > Terrestrial > Soil >...
AATAATCAGATTGAAAAGTAAGTAAAGTGCGAAGGGACTTCCAAAACCAACGCATAAATTAACCAGCGCCCGCAGGCGTTTTGACCAGGATGGTTGGCATAATAAGATTATCAGTACTGCCGGCCCAAGCAAAGTGATCCCATCCGGACGCACCCAGACGGACAGGCCGATCAACAAGCCCAGGCTGAAATATTTTTGGGAACCCGAAATTACGAAAACGAGCGCAGCAGTTGCAAGCAAAGCATATAGGAGCGTTTCCATCCCAGAAGCTGCCGCCCAAACAAGATGCCACTCCATTGCTAATGCTGCTCCCACCCATGGGAAACGCGGATGGTAAGCCGGTACCAGTCCGCGCACTGCATTTTCGCCAAGCAAGGATAACATCCACAGCGCAGCCGCGCCAAGTAAATATGTCCATACATATGGGGCCAGCCTTAGCAAGAACCCAATCGCAAGTAGCGCCGACCAGAGTGGCGCTGTCGAGCCGCCGGAAGGCTTTCCGGGATTGAATGCCCATTCCCCGTGTAATGCCAGGTTACGGGCATAGGTTTGATGGATCCAGGCATCATCCAAGGGGAAACCGATTCGATACTTAATTGCACTGACCAGCAGATAAACACCCACGCTCATCACAGTGATGATAGCAAGGACCAGCCAGACCGGCCACTTGCTCGCACGGTTATGAGGAAGGTTTGATGAAGAGGATATGGTTGTCACCTATAACTCCCATGAAAGTGAATTCAGGATAGGCTTCCGGATGTTCATATAAGTCATAAAGTGGGCTGGAACTCCCGATTTGCTCGAGTATTACATAGGATGCGTTAAATTTTCGGGATGCAGCCAGGAGTGCTTGTACGGATCCGTAGGGAACTACAATAGCTTGGCGGCCGGTCATTATAAAATAAGCCGGGGGGTTGCGTACCATAACGATCGCGTCCGGTCGGGCGCTTTGAGCTGCAAGAAAATGATCGGCTTTCACATATAGATATTCACCTTCGTTCCAGCCCGAATCGACAACACGGATTTTAACCAGCATGGCGCTGAACAGGATCATAATTACCAGCAGTATCGCAGGGAAGAGACGGGTCAGCTGGGTCAGCTTTTTGTCATTACTTGCTATCCTCCTCAAGCATACATCCAAACCGAGCGCGGCAAGTGCAAACCAGAGCGCCTGGAATGCTGTTCCGGCATGGAAAAAACCACCGCTTACACTGGCGAAGGGAAAAAGCAGGCTCTCTGCTAAAAGTATACATAACCAGCCCAGTACGCCAATCTGAACCCGAAATGAATGTCTTTCTTTCCAAACACCTACGATGATCAGCGGGGATAAAAATATCATCCCTTCAGCAAAGAAAGCAGTGCCCAGGTTTTGCCATACCGCCGATACCCGCACTTTTAACGCTTCCTGCATCCCACTTGCAAGCCAGGATTGAAATGTATACAATTCAGGGGTGAAAGAAAATATCTGGTTATAACTCGTCATCCAGAGCACATATCCACTGCCTGGCGGCATCATAGAGCCAAATACAACCAGGTTCCGCCCAAACCAAGCTCCCATCACCAGTAGGTAACCTAGAGAAGCCATAAAACCATTCGAAGCAGAACGCATCTTGGGGCTTCGCAAAGAACCAGCGGTCGCCTCCTGGTAAGTAAGTACAATCACAGCCAACAAGGTAAGCGGAAGCCAGAGTAACCCATCCCCGCGTGCCAGGTTGAATGCCCCTGCCAGCACACCCAGCATAATTGATTTTGTGATAGTTAATCTGTCCAGCAATAGGAAATAAAGAGCACCTGCCAACAAATAGAGGCTGTAGTTGTCCGTTGTTACGATGAACGGAAGATAGTACCCGGAAAAAATGGTCAATAAACCAGCTAACAGAGCCAGAGTGCGCTTCCGGGAGATTCGGTAGGCCAGTGCTGCGACGATTAATGGAGCTGTCGCCGCCATTAAGACAAAACCTATCCGCGCGGAAAGAAAATTAATCTTTCCAGTAAGTAACATTCCCCCGGCAGCCACAATGGACGCCAGAGGATTCCAATAGGAATTCGAAGGTTGAGGCAATCCCTGCGGATGATCCAGATAATTCCACAGGAAGGGATCGTTGAACCCGTGCCCGCTGGCTAATTGTGTGCCACCCGCATAGTAATAGTCCGCATCCATATAACCGGGCACGGGCTGTAACGCCACAACTACAAGCGCAACCATCAATGCCAGAACAAAAAGAATTATATAATCTCGCCGGCTTAAGGGGGAAAAAGCACTGGATGAAGTATGCACAAAAACCCCATTCTAATCGTTTGAAAAAACAGCCATGCCAAACAAAGGCAGGGTCCCAGTCGTCAGCCGGTCCGCCGGGTGCTGGATGGGTGGAGGATTACTGGTCTCGGATGCGGAAAATGCGTGCATGCTCGATCTCGCCCAGATAGGTCAAAGACATCTGGTCCCCTGGATTTTCATAAACTGGTAATAACCCTGTCGGAACACTCCCTTCTTCCAATACCAGGTAAACCGCATGATATTTCCGGGCTGCTGCTAATACTGTATTGACGTTTCCATCCGGAACAGCAATCGACGGGTTCCCGGATGCCAGAAAAAATCCAGGTGGATCGGCAACCATGATAGTATCTGTGGTTGCGGCCCCTTGGGTGACAAGATATTTATTTATGTGGCTATATGCATCATTTTCCAGGCCCCAGCCCTGCCCTGAGCTTTGATTAATCGCAAAACTGCTATTCCCACCAATGACCCGGGTCCAAATTATTACTGCGGTCAATAACACTGCCAGGCCAATCAACCCTATCTGAAAAACAGTTCTGGCCTGAGGGGCGTTCCAGCCGCGTTTCCGACTGCCCCACTGCATCACCCTCTCCAGTCCCACCGGCGCTAATACCCACCAGACTGTTTGTAAGGCCGCACCGGAATGAAAGAATCCTCCACGTGCGCCGGCGAATGGGAAGATTACCGTCATCGCGCCAAGCGTCAGCAGCCATGCCAGGGTGGCCAATTGAATGCGCTTGTCTTTCCGCATGTACCAGAATCCCAATGCGATCAAGGGGAGCAGGAAGACTTCTGCTTGCACCGATAGGGTAGTGGCAAGATTCAATCCCAACGACATAACGCGTGCTTCCAGGATGGCAGCCAACCCAGAATGCCACCAGGAGGCAAATGTGAGTTGGCTGGCTGGAAAAGCAAACAACTGGTCATAAGAGCTTAGCCATAGCATTTTGGTTCCACCAGGAGCCAGCAGCGTTCCAAAAGCGGAAATATTACGGGCAAACCAGGGCCCCATGACTAATAGGTAACCTAAAAGAACACATCCCAAGGAATAAAGAATGGATATTCGGGATTGGTCGGGCTTGCGGAAATAAAGAACGGCAATTATTGCTAAAATAAACCAAAGGATCCCATCGGCGCGGGAAAGGTGCATAAGGCCGGAGATAATGCCCAGAAGAAAGGCGGAAATCAGCCAGGCTCTATGAGTCGTGTTGACCAAAGACCGGGAAAGCAGCAGAAAGAAAAGTCCACCCAGGAGCATATACAGGCCGAAAGTGTCTGTTACCGGAAGAAAAGGGAGGTAAAAGGCAGGGAAAACCGCCAAAAGGCCGGAGGTGATGGCCAGGTCACGCCGCGCGCTGATGCTCCAGGCCAGTGCAGCCGTCAGCGGTGGAAGAGCAGCTGCCACAGCCAGGAACCCCACCCGGGCTGCAATCCACGAGCTGGGTCCAAAAAGAACTGCACCGGCCGCGGCCAATAACGAAGCCAAGGGCATCCAATATGCATTGGATGGGTGTGGCAATCCGGTTGGATTATCCAGGTAGTTCCAGAGCACCATATCGGTAAAGCCATGCCCTGTAGCCAGTGTACGCCCCCCGGCATAGTAATAGTCCGCATCCATATATCCCGGCGTGGGCTGAAACGCTGCCACAAACATTGCAGCGACCAAACCAAGCCCGGCAAGCAGGAGGGACATTTTCCAGGTCATGGAGGTGTTTCCATCCCGGTCGGAACGGTACGAATGTACCACCAGCGCATCCAATAGAGACCCAACACGAGTATCACAGGCAGGAACAGAATCAGAATGTTGATCAGCGTCGCATAGGCATTCGCTGAGACCAGGGCAATGGTCAGGTACCACAGGCCAACGAGAAGAAGTATCACTATCCCTGGCACCCCCCAGCGCTTGAGCCAGGGTCGGCGTTCACCCAGCTGCGCCAGCAATAGCATCAGTGGCACAATGAGTATAAGGTAATCCTTTGGAACCATTGGGATACCCAGCAAGGGTGTCACGGAAATTGTCAGGCAGACTATCCAGAGGAATGCCCTGAAATCTTTTGCAAGTGAATTCCCCCACTCGAAAAATAAGATGAGCAGCAGGATAGCCGCTAGCACCCAGCCAAGCCGTGGGCCTGCTACCGGGGACAAGGAGCCAAAAATACCAGTTGTCGTAAAGCCAATGTTATACACGGAATGTGAAAGCATTCCATTTATATACGGCAGGAACCATCCAGGCAGAAATAGAAAGGCAAGACCCAGAAGAACTGCAAGCCCCATTATAAAACCCCACAGCACCCGCCACCGGCGCTGGTAAATAATCCACCAAAAAATAAAAAAGGTCAGTACCCCAAAGAAACTGGCAGAGCTGACCAGCAGTATCAATAATACCCCTGCCAACTCATCACGTTCATTACGCAGCGCCAGCAGGAATCCCACCAGTGCCAGTGCAATAAACCCGGCCGCGCTCCCGCTGTCCAGCGAAAACGCCCCGAAGACCCACAACAATGGGAAGAGTAGGATTACAGGCAGGAATATGTGACCCGGCTTCCAGCCGGTTATGCGCAGCGACAGGAATGCCATAGCCACCAGGGCGATTTCGAGACATGTAGTCCAAATTGCACGCGCAAGCACATAATCATTTACAAGCGCTATTGGAAAATAGAAGAGTTCTACCGGGAAGGGCAGCCACAACGCCAGCGGGTCCTGACCCGGTGCAGCCAGCCGTCCGTAGTAGAGGATCTGGGCACGTTGGGTAGCCGGGTCGCTGTAAGGACTATCGCCATATTGGAGAAAAGTTCGCATGCCCAGCCAGGGCACCAGGAAATCCTTCTCGGTCGGTTGGGCGCGTACATATTGCGTGTTGGCCCACACCAATCCGCCCAAGGCGGCCACAGCAAGGCAAATCAAAAAGATGGCGGTTAGGACAGTCAGACTACGAGACATTGGATCATAGAATTAAAAATGGTAGAGGCTGAAAAAATAAAAATTTAAGAGCCAGGTTTATTCTACACCAGAATTGTTCATACCCTGCTGTTTTCAATTTTACCTTCAATCATATATACTCATTTCAATTCTTCCAAAATGGGAATTCATTATGACCATAATTCCCAATAACCAAAATGGAAAATGGGTATAATAAAAATGAAGAACAAGGAAAAAATGCTTTCCAATTTCGAAGCAAATGAAAACCAATCCGCCGAAATCACTTCGATGATTTCAAACCTGGAATGTTCCGGCTGTGGCGAAATATTTTCCTCCATTGAGATCAACACGTTTTGTCCCTTTTGTCAGTCCCCCTTGCTGGTCCGCTATGACCTGGCAGCCATTCGGAATCAGGTGGACCGGGATGCCATCCGGCGTCGTCCAAAAGGCATGTGGCGTTGGCATGAGTTGCTCCCGATCTCGGCTCGTGAAAACTTTATTTCCCTGGGAGAGGGCGATACATCCCTCCTCCCTGTTCCAAACATTGCTAGACAGCTTGGTATTTCCAACCTGTATGTAAAGGATGAGAGTTCCAATCCGACCGCGTCTTTTAAAGCACGCGGTCTGGCTGCAGCAGTCTCAAAAGCCAAAGAATTGGGGATAAAGAAAATCATCATACCAACCGCCGGGAATGCTGGCGGGGCCATGGCAGCCTATGCTGCCCGGGCCGGTATCCAGGCGCTTATTTATATGCCTAAAGACACGCCTCACGCTAATATCCTGGAAAGTCGTATGGCTGGCGCAGAAGTTGTCCTGGTGGATGGCAATATCAGCGATGCAGCCGGCATGGTCGGGATAAAATCGAAAGAGGAAGGTTGGTTCGATTTGTCCACTTTTAAAGAGCCTTACCGTCTCGAAGGCAAGAAGATCATGGGGATTGAGCTTGCCGAAGCCTTTGATTGGGAATTACCGGACGTAATAATTTATCCAACCGGCGGCGGTACCGGCCTGGTCGGCATGTGGAAAGCTTTCGATGAACTGAATGATTTGGGCTGGCTACGCAATTCTAAAAGACCCCGCATGGTAGCGGTGCAGGCCGAAGGCTGTGCACCAGTGATCAAGGCTTTTGAAACCGGTGTTCTCTATTGCGATTTTTGGGCCAACGCCCATACGCTGGCATCCGGGCTACGCGTGCCAAAGAGCTTTGCTGATAAACTTATCCTTAAGGATTTACGTGCCAGCAATGGGACAGCCGTGGCGGTCAGCGACTCTGACATCCAGGTCGCCCAGCTCAAACTCTGCCGGATGGAGGGCATTTTCCCGGCACCCGAGGGAGCCGCTACACTGGTGGCGCTTGAAAAGCTGCTGCATCAAAATTGGATCCACCCCGGGGAACGCATTGTCCTATTCAATACCGGCTCCGGATTGAAATATCTTGACCAGTTGGATTCATTATATTGAACCTCTGCTACTGTGTACCCGTACTCCAGCTATCTTGGGCTTCCATTCGAGTACAATCTAAGAAAATTTAGGAGAACCTTGTCTATTGGAAAAACAAGTGAAAAAGGGTTTTATCCCCGCCCAGCTACCCCCAAATATGGATTCGTTCCTCGTCGTTTTATCACTTAAGCGTTCGTCCAGCAGTTTTTCGAGTTTTGCACACATTTCAGCTCTTGCTGGAATAATCTACCTGAAAGTGGCAGGTAAAGATCCATCGACAGGATTTTCATAAAATGCCCAAGTCTGTTACGGTCCAACTTTTCGTTACTTGTTTGATCGACACATTCTTTCCGGAGGTCGGCGAGGCGATTGTGCATGTACTGAACCGCGCCGGCGTTAGAGTTGAATTCCCGGCTGCACAGACCTGCTGTGGGCAGCCGGCTTTCAATGCCGGGCTGCGCTCTCAGGCCCGCCCCCTGGCTGAACATACCATCCAAGTCTTTGAAAAGACGGCTGGCGATATCATCATTCCCTCCGGATCGTGTGCAGCCATGTTCCGCAGCGGCTATCTGGAACTCTTCAAAAATGATCCGCATTGGTTGCAACGTGCCCAAACGCTAGCTGGCCGGGTGCAAGAGTTCACCGAATACTTGGTGGATGTGCGAGGCGTCCTTGACCTGGGCAGCCGCTGGCCGGGAAAACTGACCTATCACCCTTCCTGTCATCTCTTGCGCAGTCTCGGAGTGGACCGCCAGCCTAGCCTGTTATTGTCCTGCGTTAAAGAGGCTGAAGTTATTGAACTGCCGGAACGGGCTGATTGCTGTGGCTTCGGCGGTGTCTTCTCGTTGGAACACCCCGAACTCTCGGCAGAGTTCCTGAAACGCAAGATCGCGAACCTGGATAAGACCGCCTCCCCTACCTTGGTTGTCTGCGATGCCGGCTGCCTGATGCATATCCAGGGCGGTTTAAAGCGCCAGCGAAAGGATCAACAGGTGGTTCATATCGCGCAGGTCTTGGACAGCCAATGAGTACAAAGACTTTTCGTGCTCGCATTCGCAAGTCCCTGGCGGACCAGAACCTGCAACTCTCCTTGGATGGGAATGCCACGCGCCGGAGGATTGGCCGTCTGGAGGCTTTCTCTACGGTCCCCGATTTGCAGGAGCGCCGCATGCGCGCCCACGCCATCAAAGCGGACGTGGTCGCCCACCTGGAAGAATATCTTAGACGCTTCATTACCCAGGTCACTCGCAATGGCATCCGGGTTCATCGCGCCGCCGATGAAAAAGAAGCCATCCACATCTTCCTTGAGATTGCCCGGGAGCACGATGCCAGGTTGGTAGCCAAGTCGAAATCCATGGTTTCGGAGGAAATTAATTTCGACCATGCCCTCGAGCCAGCCGGACTGCAAGTCGTTGAAACAGACCTGGGCGAGTATATCGTCCAGTTGCGCGGTGAACGCCCCAGCCATATCATTACCCCGGCTGTCCACCTGACCAGGGCCCAGGTGGGGCAGCTCTTTCACGAGAAACTTGGCACACCCTATACCGAAGATATACCGGAAATGGTTGCAACTGCCCGCCGTGTACTTCGCCAGGTATTCCTGACTGCTGATATCGGCGTTTCCGGAGTCAATTTCGGTGTGGCGGATACAGGAACGCTTTGCCTGGTTACCAATGAAGGCAATGGGCGCATGGTAACCACCCTTCCGCCGGTACATGTGGCGTTGATGGGTATCGAGCGCATTATTCCAACGCTGGATGATCTGGCATTGTTCCTTTCGCTCCTGCCGCGTTCAGCCACCGGACAAAAGTTGAGTGCCTACACCAGCTTGATCCATTCACCGAAACGCTTTGAGGATGTGGATGGTCCGCAGGAACGCCATCTGATCCTGGTGGACAATGGGCGTTCCGTCATGCGTAATTCCCCGCTGGCTGAATCGCTCTACTGCATCCGCTGTGGCGCTTGCTTGAACGCGTGCCCGGTCTTCCGCTCGATCGGAGGACATGCCTACATCGGCCAGGACGGTTCCATTGCTCCCTACCCCGGCCCGATTGGCGCGGTGGTTTCACCTGCACTTTTTGGTTGCGAAAATTTCGGCCAATTGGCACAGGCTTCAAGCCTTTGCGGAGCCTGCCAGGAAGCCTGTCCGGTGAATATCAACCTGCCGGATCTTTTATTGCGGGTGCGGGCCGGCGAAAATAAAAACAACAAAAAACAGGCGGAGGGTGTCGCTGTACCAGCTTTCCTCAATCTTGGCCTGAAAGCTTTCCGCCTGGCTGCCAGTACACCCTTTTTCTTCTCGACCGGACAGCGCTTGGGTGGCCTCCTAAGCCGCATTTATTCCCCCTTTAAAAAATACTTCCCCCTGCCGGCCTGGACAGGCTGGGGTTACAGCAAAGATTTCCCGCGCCTGGAAATATCCCCCTTCCGGGCACGCTGGAATAGAATAAAGCAGGAAGTCAATCTGGAGAATCAATCGATCCACCCGACGGAAAACCCTGGCGAATCCGCATCCACGCTGCCCCCCTCCCTGGTTACCCGGTTTACCGACGAACTTGCCGCCCTCGGTGTCAAAGTCTATCGCCTTCCTGAGAAAAAGGTTAAGGCCAGTCTGGCTAAATTGTTGCGCGAACGCGGCATCGAGCGAGTTGCCGTGGATGACATTGGGGAAAAATATGTCACAAGTTTCAAATCTGTAGGGGTGCCAGATTCAACCATCTTGGCGGGCGTTACCGGCGCCCTGATGGGAATTGCCGAATCCGGATCGTTTGTGCTGATTGGCGGGGAAGCACATCCACTATCCGCCTCCCTGCTCCCCGATATTCACATTGCCATCCTGCGGGAAACCGACCTGATGCCAACTCTGGCGGAGGCGCTGGCCCGCCCGGAAATCCGGGCAGCCTCGTCTGCGGTTATCATCACTGGTCCCAGCCGAACCGGGGATATCGAAATGACCCTCTCCATCGGAGTGCACGGGCCAAAAGAAGTACACGTTTTTTTGATCGAAGATCTCGAGTAATCGTTTAAGTTTATGCTATAATAGCGCCAATCTGAGGCAAGTATGACCAGCATCTCCTTCGCTAATAATAATAATGCTAACGATAATCGGCCTCCGGCCGTTGGGCGAAGCCTGCAAGGTTAACGAACACACCAAGCTAACCAATCGCCCAACGCATCTGCGGAGGGCGATTTATTTTATAAGCAAAGAACTGTAAACATAAAGGTCACCAAAGTTCACGAAGGAAGTTTTTCATTTGTATACTTTGTGCCCATAGTGTTTAACATCTTGCATTTATTGAGGTAATTCTTCTGGAGGCGGCTTATGTACAAAACACATACTTGCGGTGAACTGCGCGGCACGCATGCCAGGCAGACCGTCACATTGGCGGGCTGGGTGCACCGGCGGCGTGACCATGGCGGTGTGATTTTCATTGACCTGCGCGACCGCTTTGGCTTGACCCAGGTGGTGATTAACCCTACCCTGCCCAGGGAAACCCTGGATTTGATATCCAATGTCCGTTCCGAATGGGTACTGCAAATAGTCGGCAAAGTGCAAAAACGCCCGGCCGGTATGGAAAACTTGAAAATGCCCACTGGCGAGGTCGAAGTCATTGCAACCGAAGTAGTTGTGCTCAATCCAGCCAAGGCTCTGCCATTCATGATAAGTAGTGACGAAGAAGTGGAAGAAAACATCCGTCTCAAATACCGCTATCTCGACCTGCGGCGTGAAAGGATGCTCCACAACCTGGAGCTCCGCCACGAAGTTGTCTTGTTTATGCGCAAATACCTGTCAGAACGCGGTTTTCTTGAAATCGAAACTCCCTCCCTCTTCAAGACCACCCCCGAAGGAGCACGCGATTATCTGGTGCCATCCCGTATCTATCCGGGCCAATTCTATGCGTTGCCGCAGTCACCGCAACAATTGAAGCAATTGTTGATGGTGGCTGGCATGGAACGTTATTTCCAGATTGCCCGTTGTTTCCGGGACGAAGACCAGCGCGGCGACCGTCAGCCTGAGTTTACCCAGCTCGATCTGGAAATGTCCTTCGTTCACCGGGACGATGTACTAGAGATGGTTGAAGGGCTATTCACCGCCATGCTCCCGGCTGTCACGCCACACAAGAAATTTTTAGCTTCCCCCTGGCCGCGTTTCACCTACAACGAGGTGATTGCCCGCTTTGGATCCGATAAGCCGGATTTGCGCTTCGGGGTGGAGCTGTACGATGTGGGCAGAATCTTCGCGAAGAGCGAGTTTGTGGTTTTCAAATCCACCCTGGAATCCGGCGGGTTGGTCAAATGCATCGTGGCCCCGGGTTGCTCCGGCTATACCCGCAAACAACTCGACGATCTGACTGCCGCCGCCAAGGATCTCGGAGCCAAAGGCCTCGTCTCCCTGGCATTGACAGCAGAAGGCCCCAAGGGCTCCGCCGCCAAATTTGTTGGCGAAAAAGAAATTGCGGAGCTGGTTAAATTGACCGGCGCTAAAACTGGCGACCTGATCCTGTTTGTAGCCGACAGTGCTAAACTAGTCCACAAAGTACTTGGCGCGCTGCGGCTTTGGTTCCGTGACGCCCTCAAACTGGCGTCACCAGACGTGATGGCCTTCGCCTGGGTGCTGGATTTCCCCATGTTCGAATGGAACGAGGAAGAAAAGAAATGGGATGCCGCCCATCACATGTTTACCATGCCACGTCTTGAGCATTTGGATCGCTTCGATACAGACCCGTCCTCCATCCTTTCGGATGCCTATGACATGGTTTGCAACGGTTACGAGATGGCTTCCGGCTCCATCCGTATCCACCGGCGTGACATTCAGAGCAAGGTTTTCTCCCTGCTTGGCATTGGTGAGGCGGAAGCCCAACAGAAATTCGGGCACATGCTGGAAGCTTTCGAGTTTGGCGCACCGCCGCACGGCGGGATAGCTCCCGGTATCGACCGGCTCGTAATGCTACTGGCTGATGAGCCTAACATCCGTGAGGTGATCGCTTTTCCCAAGAATCAGGCTGCCCGTGATGTGATGGCAGATGCGCCCTCGCCCGCCGAACCGAAGCAGTTAAAAGAGTTGCACATTCAGATTAAAGAGAAATAAAGATGACACCTCAAGAACCAGCCAAAACCGACTTTACCATCGATGCCGATATGGTCAAACACGTGGCATTCCTCGTGCGTCTGGGCATCCTGGAAGAGGAAGCCCAGGCCTTTAGCCACCAGTTTACTGCCATCATTGACTATTTCCACCTCCTCAATGAAGTGGATACGCAGAATGTGAAACCGGCCTGTGAAACCTCCAGCACCCAGAATGTCATGCGCCCCGACGAACTGCGGCCTTCCATGTCGCGCCAGGACTTCATGAAAAATGTGCCCCACCAGGATGGCGCATTTGTCCAGGTGCCGCTGGTGTTTGGTGAAGAGTAGCATCATGGAACTGTACAACCTGTCCATCCGCGCAGCCCACGACCTCATTTCCAAAAAGCAGGTCAGCAGCCTGGAATTGACCACAGCGACCCTTGAACATATCCACAATACCGATCCACACATCAATGCCTTTGTCACCGTGGCAGATGAACTGGCATTGGAACAGGCCCGCCAAGCCGATCATCGTTTGCAGATAGGTGCCAAAGTCACACCATTGACCGGCATTCCGTTCGCGGTTAAGGATTGCATTTCGACCAAAGCCGTCCGCACCACTTGTTCCTCGAAAATATTGGAAAACTATATTCCCCAATATAACGCTAGTGTGATTGACCGGTTGGCGGATGCCGGAGCGGTATTGGTGGGCAAGCACAACATGGACGAATTTGGGATGGGTTCTTCCTGCGAAAATTCGGCCTTTTTCATCACGCATAATCCCTGGGATTTGGATCGCGTTCCCGGCGGCTCAAGCGGAGGCTCCGCCGCGGCCGTGGCTGCCAGCATGGGTGCCTTCGCGCTGGGGGAGGATACCGGCGGTTCGATCCGAATGCCAGCCAGTTTCTGTAATGTCACCGGATTGAAAACTACCTACGGCCGCGTTTCCCGTTACGGGCTGATCGCACTGGTCTCCTCTTTCGACTCAATCGGCCCGATGGCACGCGATGCCTACGATTGCGCCACCGTGCTGCAGGCTATCGCCGGGCAGGATCCGCACGACGCCACTTCGCTGCCTGCCCCTGTACCGGATTACCTGCAGAACCTGGAAAAGCCGGTCAAGGGTTTGCGCCTGGGTATTCCAAAGGAATACTTCCAGGCCGGCATGGAACCGGGTGTGGAAGGTTCCATCCGGGCAGCCATCCGTATGTTTGAAGAACTCGGCATGGAGATCCGTGAAGTTTCCTTGCCTCATACCAAATTCGGGTTGCCGGTTTATTACCTGGTCTTGTTTGCCGAAGCCAGCGCCAACCTGGCCCGCTTTGATGGCACCCGCTTCGGCCTTTCGGTCACACAGGGGGCAAAGAACGTCATCGACCTGTACTTGCAAACCCGCCGGGCTGGCTTCGGCCCCGAGGTCAAGCGCCGCATCATGCTGGGAGCATATGTCCTTTCGGCTGGGTATTACGATGCGTATTATCTAAAGGCCCAAAAAGTCCGTACCCTGCTCCGGCAGGATTTTGACGCTGCTTTTGAGCAATGTGATGCACTGGTGGCCCCCACCTGCCCTACCACCGCTTTCAAATTGGGCGAAAAGACGGATGATCCTCTCACAATGTACCTTTCGGATATTTATGTGGTCGCCACCAATCCAGCCGGAGTGCCATCGTTGTCCCTGCCGTGTGGCTTTTCGAATGGCATGCCGGTGGGTATGCAATTGATCGGCAAACACCTGAGCGAAGACCTGCTGCTCCAGATCGGGCATGCCTACCAATCCGCAACCGATTGGCATCTCAAACGACCTGCAATTGTCTAAAATTCCTGGTGACAAAATGATCTGCGAACCTGTAATCGGATTGGAAATTCATGCCGAACTGCAGACAAAATCCAAGATGTTCTGCGGCTGTTCGGCCGTCTATTCTGCCACCTCGGAACCGAACACGTTGATCTGCCCGGTTTGCACCGCCCTGCCCGGCGCAATGCCGGTTGTCAACCAGAAGGCGGTCGAGCAGGCCATCCTGGTGGGGTTGGCTTTAAACTGCACCATAAACCCTATGAATCAGTTCGCCCGCAAGAATTATTTTTACCCTGACCTTCCCAAAGGTTACCAGATATCGCAATACACCCTGCCCGTGGCCTCGGATGGTTGGTTGGATATATTCGAGGAACCCATGAGCAAGAGTCAGCGCGTTCAAATTCGACGTGCCCACCTGGAAGAGGATACAGCCAAGCTATCCCACCAAGGTAAATATGCCCTGGTGGATTACAACCGGGCTGGTGTCCCATTGCTGGAGATCGTCTCCGAGCCGGATATGCACACGGTCGAGGCAACCCTGGCCTATGCCACCAGGATCCGTGCCATCCTGCGGTATTTGGGAGTAAATTCCGGGGATATGGAAAAGGGCGTTCTGCGATTCGAAGCAAATGTTTCCGTCCGCCCCGCCGGCAGTCAAGAACTCCGCACCCGCACGGAGATCAAGAACTTGAATAGTTTCCGAGCTCTGACACGTGCCTGCGCCTACGAAATCCAACGCCAGACCCAACTCTATGAGTCAGGGAGCACGATTGTTCAGGAAACCCTCGGCTGGGATGATGTCAAAGGAGTGACGGTCTCCCAACGCAGCAAGGAAGAAGCCCATGATTACCGCTACTTCCCTGAACCGGACCTGCCTCCGCTTGAGATCAGCCGCGAGTGGGTGGAGCAGATCAAAACCGGACTTCCGGAGTTGCCTGAAGCCCGCAGCCAGCGTTTTGTGTCAGAATTTGGATTGACCATCAAAGAAGCCAGCCTGCTCATTTCTGAAAAATCCCTGGCGGATTATTTCGAAAGAACCGTTTCCCTTTCCAAGAGTCCGGCCAAAGTCATCTATAATTGGATCAGCGGCGAATTCATGCGCTTTGTCAACGACCTGGGGATCGATCTTGACCACCTGCCCATTCCCGCCGGGAATCTGGCTGAACTCGTGGACCTGGTTACAGGGAGGATCATCAACGATAACAGCGCCAAGCTGGTGCTGAAGGAGATGTTCGAGACCGGGCAGGCACCCAAAGCGATTGTAGAGGCTAAAAACCTTGCCCAAGTCTCTGACGAGGGCTACCTCGAAAGCGTGATAGCACGGATCTTAAGCGAAAATCCCAAGGAAGTCGCCTCTTATCTGGCAGGGAAAGAGGCTGTCTTCCAGTGGATGATGGGTCAGGTGGCCCGCCTCACCCGGGGTAAAGCTGATCCACAGGTGGCGCGTCAACTTCTGTTGCTGGCTCTCGAAAGAGCAAAGAACAAATAATTTCTTCTATGAAATTTCCAAAGGAACACATTTTTTTGTGTTCCTTTGTGTTTAATCTTCTCGCTGCGCTATAATATCCTTATTAATTAATAGGAGTGCAATATGCCCCCAATTATCCGCGTAGAAGACATTGGCAAATATACTGGTCAGGATGTCATGGTCCAGGGCTGGGTCTATAACCGCACTGATAAAGGCAAGCTGGTTTTCCTGCTGGTACGGGATGGTTCCGGTTTCGTGCAATGCGTAGCTTTCAAAGGCGATCTTTCAGAAGAGCTTTTTGATCAACTCACCCGGCTGCCACAGGAATCCTCGGTTGTCATCTCCGGTCCGGTGCGAGCAGACAAGCGTGCCCCTGGCATCCCGGGTGGATATGAGATTGGGGTTAAAGATATCAAAATCGTCCAATTGGCCGGTGAAAACTACCCGATGGCCCTCAAAGAACAGGGCGTGGATTTTGCCCTCGACAATCGCCATTTATGGATCCGAATGCCAAGCCAATGGGCCATCCTGCGAATACGCGCCACAGTTATCGCGGCCATTCGTGAGTGGTTCGAACAGAATGGCTTCATCAACATGGATACCCCCATCCTGACCCCCGCATCCGTTGAAGGGACAACCACCCTCTTCGAGACGGAATATTTCGACGAGGGCAAGGCCTACCTTTCCCAATCCGGCCAACTTTACAACGAAGCGGACATCATGGCCTTCGGCAAGGTCTATTGCTTCGGGCCAACTTTCCGGGCCGAGAAGTCCAAGACCCGCCGCCACCTGACCGAGTTCTGGATGGTCGAACCGGAAATGGCATTCTGTGACCTTGACCAATTAATGGTAGTCGAGGAGCAGTTCGTAACCCATATCCTCAAGCGCGTCCTACGTGAACGTGGACCGGAATTGAAATCCCTCGGCCGTGACCTGTCGAAGCTGGAAAAGATCGAACCGCCCTTCCCACGCATTTCATACGATGAAGCGTCCAAGGTCATCCAGGCAATCTATGAAAAGGAGACCGACCCAGAGAAGAAGGAATTGCTTAAATTCGAATGGGGTATGGACTTTGGCGCGCCGCACGAGACGGTTTTAACTAATCTGTACGAAAAGCCTGTCTTTGTCTATGGGTATCCGACCAAAGTGAAAGCGTTCTATATGGAACCCTGGCCAGACCGACCCGAGATTTGTAAATCCGTGGATTTACTGGCTCCGGAAGGCTATGGCGAAATCATTGGCGGCTCGGAACGCATGTCAAGCTATGACCTGCTGCTTTCACGCATCCACGAACACGGCCTACCCGAAGAAGCGTACCGCTGGTACCTTGATTTGCGTAAGTTCGGGAGCGTACCTCATAGCGGATTTGGCATGGGCGTGGAACGCACCGTCACCTGGATCTGTGGGATCGAACACATCCGGGAGGCCATTGCCTTTCCGCGCACGATTAAACGCGTCTATCCGTAAACATGCAATCGTTTTGAATTACCTCACAGACGAAACTTATCAGTTGATTACCGGTCATTTGATCGAGACCATGAAAATGTTTAATTCAAGAATCCTTTACCTTCGAGCAAATTGCTACCCAATGACAACTAATATGGTAACAGGCAAGACCCGCACGCCATTAATTTTTACCTACTCATGCCCTTGACTTTGTGGTATAAGCACTTTGCCCTGCTGTGTACGCGATGCTGCACTTCCGTTCTGAGCCAACACCCATAAAAAGGGTGCCGATCTCGCGACATCGAAGCGATAGGCTTCGGCCAAGGCTGACATGCCGGGTAGGTACCCGACCTGCTTTAGCAGGTTCAGAACTTTGCAGTACACGACATATGCGGGGTATTTTTTATTAAATCAGTGATTGACCTTTCGGTCGGTCACTCTTTTTTTATTTTCCGAGGAATGGGTTGAAATTAGTTTCCCGGTCGAAGTAATCTTCCTGTTCCGCTTTCTTCAAAGTGTTGACAACCAGATATGTCAATGGAGTGGCAATGGTCTCGTAAACTACTTTAAATGTCCATTGAGAGAAAATAGTGAGAAGAACATTGCCTGGGGATAATATTCCCCAAAAAGCAATTGTGATGAAAATGGCGGAATCGGCCCCTTCCCCCACGATGGTGGATCCAATGGTCCGTACCCACAAAAAACGTCCCTTCGTCCTTACTTTGAGCCGGGCTAATACAAAGGAATTCAGGAACTCACCGACCAGATAAGCCGCAAAAGAAGCCAATAATAGCCTGGGGGTAAATCCCAGGATCGCCTGGTAAGCCTGTTGGGCAGTCTGCGGTGTAGAGAAAACACCGGCTGTCCAAAAAGGGGCCGCGGGCAGCAATCCGCCAATCCAGATCGCCGCAACCGCGACCAGGTTGCAGAAAAAACCGGTCCAGATCACCTGGCGGGCGCGCTTAAATCCATATACCTCAGTCAGTACGTCGCCGAAGATGTACGTGATTGGGAAAAGAATTACTGCCGCCGGAAGGAATAATCCAAAAATACGAACTACTTTGACAGCGATGATATTCGATGTGACCAGCGTGACTACAAACAAGGCGGTCAGAAACGAAAACCAGCGGTAGGACCGACCTTGCTCATTCAATGGACAGCCTCTTTTGCTTCCATGGTTTTAATATGCTCGGATTCCACCGTAATGCCGATTCCGCCGCGCTTGTTGAACACCCCAGTTACTTTACACCAGTGCGGGTCGAGGGCCTTTACCAAGTCGTCTAGAATTGTATTTATAACGTGTTCATGAAAGACACCTTCATTACGGTACGACCACAGATAAAGCTTGAACGATTTTGATTCGACTACCATCTTATCCGGCACATAATCCACACGAATGGAAGCAAAATCAGGCTGCCCGGTCATCGGACAGACGCACGTGAATTCGTCGGTCTCCAGTCTGACCCGGTAGAATCTCCCCGGGTTGTGATTGGGAAAAGCCTCAAGGTTTTTACCTGGTTTTGCTTGATGGCCCAGTATGGTCAATCCATCCAGGTCAGATTTTTTAGTTGCCATTTATTTCGCTCCTTCTGTTTTTCAAGCGGTGCCCTAGCAAATGTAAGTGTGTTCGACCCGAACCCACACATACGTCCCAAAATGATGAAATTTTGGTACATAAAAGTGTACCCTGCCACCAATTTTATGTAAAGCGCAGATATTTCATTGGAGGTGGTGGATTGAGTGCATATTTTCCACGGTACTTTTCCGGCATCAGGTTAGCAATCTGGAACATAATCTCATCGGCCATCTTCTGCCGGATCCTGCCATTCACCTTTTCTCCCTTTGAATCCAACGTGAAAGGTTTCCCCACTCTGATGTGAAATTTCGTCCTTTTCAGGTGTTTGATGTTCTTGGGGAAATCTTCCACCCCCCAATGTACAACCGGCAGGATTGGCGCTCCGGAGTGCAACCCAATCAACACGATCCCAGGCCGACCGCTTAATAAATTTCCATCATAAGAACGGGTCCCTTCCGGCGCAACTCCCAGTAAATCTCCGGCAGAGAGACAGGTTAAACAGCGCCGCAGCGCCCACAGATCGACTTCACCGCGGTGGATGGGAATGGACTCCCATAGATCGAAAAGCCAACCCACCAACTTGTTGTCCCAGGTCTCGATCTTTGCAAGGCTGACTACCCGGCGCGGTCTGACCCGTGCGCGCAGCAAAGGTACTTCGAGCGAACCGATGTGATTCATGGCCAGGATCATTGGACCACTTGCTGGAATCTTATCAAGCTCGTCTTTTTCAATCCTGAACAGGATTGCGGTTATCCCCTCCAGCATGGTAAGAACAAGCCAGCGAAGAAATCGCCTCATTCGGGCTTTTGAGTAACGAAATCAATCTGCGCCGGCAGCAGCTCAATCGTCAATTCCTTGCCCTCGAAACAGACTGTCTCGCCATCGCAATGTACCGGCAGGGTGCCGGAAACTGCCGTTGCAACCACCTTACGACCCTTGTCCATCTGGACTTCCTTCTGGGTGGCTTGCGTACCCTTCATAAAGTAGGGGATCAGGCCAAAGATGCGTAACCGGCCAGGTGCACGACAAATGCACATATCGAACCAGCCATCGCCGGGATCGCCGGTAGGCGCAAAGAAGAAACCGCCACCCATTCGTCGTCCGTTCATGATGGAAATCATCAGGGACGCTTGGGTTAATTCTTTCCCCTCAAATTGTAAACGCACAGTAGGAGCTTTATAGTACACAAAGATGGTTTCGATGGCAGCAATCAGGTAGAGCAACAAGCCCCGCGTCCAGCGGATTTTCGCCGCCACAAAGCCGGTGGCAGCATCGAAGCCAATCCCGACCCCATTGCCAAAATACCTTCCGTCCGGGTAATCGCCACCCCGTACAATCCCCACATCCATGCGCCGGCGATAATTCTCAGCCAGGATCTTGCAGCCAATTTCGACCCCGCCAGGAATATTCATACCATAGGCAAAATCATTGCCGGTGCCTACTGCAATCTGCCCCATGGCAGTTTTATCAAAACCCGCCTTTTTGGCGCGCATCAGCCCATTCAGAGTCTCGTTGGCAGTTCCATCGCCGCTGGCAATGACAACCACATCATAACCTTCTCTGGCACCCTGCTCGGCCAGGTCAGCCGCCTGCCAGGGACGTTCAGTCAGAACCAGCTTGTAATCCAGGTTATATTTCTTCATTTCGTTCTCAATTACAGAAAGCGACCGGCCAGCAAAACCCCGGCCTGAAGTCGGGTTAACAATCAACAAATAACGAGCCATCGGAAAATCTCCTTCATTTAGGTTAGTCATATTTTACTTGAGAACACCATGAAAGGTGTTGTGTTTCTGTTACAATAACCCCCGATTATGTTTATCCTCCTGCCTGTCATTTTGATGTTCGTGACCGCTCTTGCGCTGCTGGTTTTGCGCTTTGCCCGGCCTACATTCAAATATCCATGGATCCTTGCCTCGGGGGGTGCAACGTTGGCACTTGCCAGCGTATTCCTGTGGCAAATTCATTTCCCGCAAAGTATCTCCCTGCCATCCTGGCAGTTGGTAACAGCGTTCGTATATGTTCCCGCCTGGCTGGCAGACGGCATATCCTGGCCTTATGCCCTGGCTTTGGCAACACTTGCCGAAGCGGTGATCTGGACCTCGGTCGTACGAGCCGAAAATGATTCTTTGTCTTGGGCTGGAACCCTTGCGCTCGCGGCCTTCGGTATTCTGGCGGTTGCCGCTGAAAATCCACTTACCTTGCTCCTGGCTTGGTCGGCAATTGACTTGTTTGAGTTGATTACAATGCTGCGTTCCACGGATGGCGAAAGTCAAAGCCAGGCTGCCATCATCGCCTTCGCCGTGCGTCTCGCCGGGACCGGTTTGGTCCTATGGGCAAATCTGGTTAGTATTTCCGGCGGGACTCCGTTGGATTTCCGCTCCATTCCTCCCGGCACAGGAATTTTTCTACTGATCGCGGCAGGGCTGCGTCTGGGTGTTTTACCCTTGCACCTGCCTTATCGCAAAGATAATGTCGTTCGGCGTGGTTTTGGAACGGCGCTCCGGCTGGTCTCAGCCGTATCCAGCCTGGCATTACTGGCCCGCATTCCCGCAACCGCGATGAAATCTGCTCTTACACCCTTTCTACTCATCCTGGCTGCCATTGCCGCCCTGTATGCCGGATGGATGTGGCTGCGCTCTTCAGACGAAATCCTGGGCCGCCCTTTCTGGATTCTGGGGTTTGCTTCCCTGGCTGTTGCCGAAAGCTTGCGCGGTAATCAAGCCGGCAGCACAGGCTGGGGAGTTGCTCTGATCTTATGCGGAGGCGTGTTGTTCCTTTTCTCGGCCCGGCGCAGAAGTATCCTGTGGTTGCCTTTCCTGGGACTCTGGGCGCTTTCAACCCTGCCATTTTCTCTCACTGGATCTGCCTGGCATACTGGCAGTACGCTCTCCTGGCTTTTTATCATCCCGTTTCTCCCAGCACAGGCACTCTTGATGGCCGGGTTTCTTCGCCATGCCCTCCATCCCGGCGAAACAAGCCTCGAGTCGCAGGAAAAATGGGTGAAGGTCATTTACCCAACCGGCCTTCTAATCCTTTTGGCGGTTTCACTGCTCCTGGGGATCTGGGGCTGGCCTGGCGCACGCATGATCGGATTGTGGTGGCTGTCTATCGTGGTCATCCTTTTGGCTGTCGGATTCACCATCCTGGCGGTCAGAATCCTGGTTCGGATACCAATAGGCAATCCAGCCGGTCATTGGTCTCAAATTTTCCGTCTCGAGAGGTTCTATTCCTTTCTGAATGGCCTGTATAACCTTTTTCGCCGGATTGCTGACGTTATCACCGGCTCCCTTGAAGGGGACGGTGGTTTGCTCTGGTCCTTCCTGTTACTGGTTCTGATCCTTTCTATTCTTTCCACGCGAGGCCGGTAACCTTGACAGTCACCCTGAACTGGTTGATGCTCCTGCTCGCTATCTTCGCCAGTACCGGACTGCTTTTCAGCCGGGACTGGCGTTGGAGTCTCGGCTTGCTGGCAGTTCAATATTTGAGCGTTTTCTGGATGGTCCAGGCTCATTGGCCAATCACCCTGGCTGCAACAAAACTCGTTACGGGCTGGATGGCCTGCGCTATTCTTGGCATTGCACAACTCAATGCAAAAGAAGCATCAGAAAGTACCTGGCTGCAAGGAAGATTGTTTCACATATTCGCGGCAGGGATGGTTTTGGCAGCTACCTTTGCATTGTCTTTACGCGTTGATACCTGGTTGGGGGTGAGCTTGCCACTCGCCTGGGGCGGTCTGCTGCTGATTGGAGTAGGCCTGCTTCACCTGGGAATCACTTCCGATTCATTTCAAGTAATAATAGGTCTTTTGACAGTAATGGCCGGATTCGAAATCCTGTATGCCGCTGTGGAAAGTTCCGCTCTGGTAACAGCATTGTTGGCTGTCATCAATCTCGGCCTGGCCCTGGCGGGCGCTTATTTCATGAATGTCGATCAGGAGAAACCCTCATGAGCGCACCTGTTTTGTGGATTCTCCTCCCGTTGGTCTTTGCCAGTCTGTTATTGATAATAAGCAATCAGAAGGCTATCTTTCTGGTCGCCTGCCTCTTGTCGCTATTCCTTGCGATGGCTGCCTGGCTGCTCCCCATAGACACCGTCCTCACCATTGGCAGCTGGACATTCAAATTGGCGCCTTCTGTTGAAATCCTGGGCCGGAATCTTACCCTTACCTCGGCCAACCGGTCATTCCTTGTCTTGATTTATGGCTCCGCCTTGTTCTGGTTTATCCCGGTGGCTTCCCTGCAGATCGCCAGGCGTATGATTCCATTAGGGCTGGCCATAACCTCCCTGCTGGTCGCGGCTCTGGCGGTGCAACCATTCCTTTATGCAGCCTTGATAATTGAAGTGGCAGTTCTTATTTCCATTCCTCTACTTACTCCATCCGGGCAAAATCCCGGTAAAGGGGTAATCAGGTTTCTTATTTTCCAGTCGCTCGGCGTACCATTTATCCTTTTTTCAGGATGGCTGCTCGCTGGTATTGGAGCCAATCCCGGTGATTTGGGGCTTGTACAACAGGCAGCCACCTTTCTTGGCCTGGGTTTTGCCTTCCTGCTTGCTATTTTTCCTTTTTACACTTGGATCCCCTTACTGGCTGAAGAAGCCCATCCCTACGTCGTCGGTTTCCTTTTGTGGATGCTCCCCACGGTAACGCTGTTTTACGGTCTCGGATTTCTGGATAGCTACACCTGGCTGCGTGATGCCACCTTTCTGAATACCTTTCTGACCCTTGTCGGTACATTGATGGTCGTGACCGGTGGACTTCTCGCAGCTTTCCAACACCATCTGGGAAAGATCATGGGGTATGCGATCATCGTCGAGACCGGTTTCAGTCTGTTGGCCCTCAGCCTCGGAAACACCTCCGGGCTGAATATCTTTTTACTACTCCTGGTTCCGCGAGCGATTAGCCTGGCCATCTGGGCTTTGACTTTATCCATCCTAAGAGAACAGGCGCCTGGATTAAGCCTCAAAGATGTCAAGGGGCTGGCACACATCTGGCCCTTCACGACATCGGCTCTGGTTCTGGCCAACCTGGCTTTGGCCGGCATGCCCCTTTTGGCAGGCTTTCCAGCCCATCAGGCTGTTTGGGAAGGATTGGCACGTAGCTCATTAACTGTGGCCTTCTGGGTACTGATTGGCAGCCTGGGCCTTTTTGCCAGCGCGGTGCGTGTGCTGGCTGCTCTGACTGCTGCACCGGAAGGTACGCCCTGGGGTGCTCGTGAGAACCGCACACAACGACTGCTCCTGGCGATCGGTGTCGTGGGTTTATTCATCCTCGGATTATTTCCGGAATGGGCCTTGCCTCTTTGGAATAGAATACCTGCAATCTTTCAGCATTTGGGGCAATGAAATCGGCTAACCACTTATGATCTTCTGTTAATAAACCTGCTGATGCTATGATTATGAGGTTGGTGAAAGGATAAAACGGCTCATCACCCCCTTATCTTCCATTCCTTTCACGGGAATTCCCAGAATTCGCATTTTTTTGATTTGAGTAAGAAGCAGTATAATAAATTGGTACTTCCCCAAAAAACAATATCCCCTCTTACTACCGGAGATGGAATAAATGGAATTCGATCAAATTATCAAGCGACTCGACTGGCTCGACGAGGAACACCGTAAAGATAAAGCTGCTTTGGACGCCCTCACCGACCAATTGGCTGAAACAAAAGGGGAACTGAAGTTTGCCAATAAAAAGATCAAGGAATTCAGCACGGAATTATCCCAGTTTTCCACCGTTATTGCACGCATTGACCAGTTTAACGATTCCCTTGCCCAGCAGCGGGTGGATATTCTTAAATATATTGACGAAGGGGATAACAAGGACGTTGATAAGTTACCGGAGGCTGAAAAACGGTTCCAACTCCAGATAGATAGCCTCAACAAATCCATCATCGAAGTGCGCAAATTTAAAGAACCAATTGCCCAGATCAAGCGCGAGTTAAAAATCAATGCCGATGAAGAAGCCCGCAACAGCCAATTGATTTCCGCCTGGGAAAAACGCCTTCAGGATGTTATCGGAACTATTGAAGAGGTTCAACTCATCCAAAAAGCAGCTGAAGGACCTCGCCGCCAGGATGCCAAACGCCTGGCAGATCTGCAAGGCGCCATCAGCGCCGCACGCAAACGCATGGACGAAGTGCGCGAAAAGAATGATCTTTTTAACGATAATATACGTCGCCTCGAAACTCGCTTGAACGAAATTCTTTCCAGCGAAGCGGAACGCCGCCAATCCCAGGCTGCTTTCATCGAAACGCAGGCCAGTCTCCAGATCGACCGCGACCGCGCCTTGAAAGAAATGGAAGAATATCTAAGCAATATACGCAAACAGACTGGGACAATGGAAGTTCAATTACAGGAATGGGATACCATCCAGCGTGCTGCTAAACGAGCCCAGGAATCCTATGAAGATATCGTCCAGAAATTCGAACGCCGCATCAACGAAATTACTGAAATGCAGAGGCTGGCCGAAGATCGTTTTCGTCAGGAATGGGTCACCTTCAAAGCCGATGACCAAAAACGCTGGACCAGCTTTACCCTTTCGCAGGATGAAAACCATAAAGATGATCGCGCCAGTGTAGAAAAATTAGAAGAACGCCTGACTGCACTTGAAGATCTTGTCCAAACCCAGCAAGACGTGCTTCAACAGACCAAGGAAGCCAACGAACAATTGTTCCAGGGCATGCTGGCCCAAATCCACGAACTCCTTTCCGCTTATGAGCGGATTATGAGCACCTGATAAATTCGCGGGGATACGGCCTCATAATTGTGTCGCACCCCTGCGGTTATACGAGGCCTCATGCGCGTAATCGGCACTGCCGGTCACGTCGACCACGGCAAATCCACTCTCATCTCAGCCCTGACTGGCATCAACCCCGACCGCCTTAAAGAAGAGCAAGAACGGCAGATGACCATTGACTTGGGCTTCGCCTGGCTTACCTTGCCCGATGGCGAAGAAATTGGCATCGTGGATGTACCCGGTCACCGGGATTTTATCGAGAACATGTTGGCAGGCATCGGTGGGGTCGATGCAGCGCTGTTGGTCATCGCGGCAGATGAGGGTGTGATGCCTCAAACCCGCGAACACCTTGCCATTCTCGACCTCCTCCAAATTAAACAAGGCATCATCGTCCTTACCAAGATCGACCTTGTGGAAGACTCTGCCTGGCTTGATCTGGTTGAAACAGATGTACGCACCACCCTGAAGGGTACCGTTTTACAGGATGCACCCATCTTGCGCGTTTCCTCGCTCACCCGAGCGGGTTTTCCGGAACTCCTGCAGACCCTGGGTAACCTCCTGGAGAAGTTGCCCCCCCGCCCTGATCTCGGCCGGCCGCGCCTGCCAATTGACCGGGTTTTTTCCATCCTTGGATTTGGGACGGTGGTTACCGGCACGCTCTCGGATGGCCGCTTGGAAGTAGGTGATGAGCTGGAAATCCTGCCGGCTGGCCTGCACGCCCGTATCCGCGGTCTCCAAACCCACAAAAAAAAGGAAGAGAT
>Ga0187854_10001271_pt1 | contig 25465 bp, 24 predicted proteins | sample June2016WEW_6_15_FD_132445 | JGI IMG/M metagenome (GOLD analysis project Ga0187854, IMG submission 132445) | Peatland microbial communities from SPRUCE experiment site at the Marcell Experimental Forest, Minnesota, USA - June2016WEW_6_150 | ecosystem: Environmental > Terrestrial > Soil >...
CCGCATGAAGTGATTAACCACGTGGAAGCGTACGTCAGAGGGCAGGTTCACACTAACGGGCTGGAGAACTTCTGGTCGCTGCTCAAGCGCGGCCTGCATGGAACTTACGTTGCTGTTGAGCCGTTCCACTTGCAGCGATACGTTGACGAACAGGTATTCCGCTACAATAATCGTGCGACCAAAGGCAATCCGCTAAATGATGCCGATAGATTCGTTCTGGCAATGTCACAGATCGTCGGCAAGCGGCTCACTTACGCTGAGGTAACTGGCAAGGTGGGAGAAACGAATAATTAACGAGTATCGCGGGAAGCGCGGGAAGCGGAAGCGCGTTTAGGCTCCCGCATCTTTTCCGCTTTCTCAGCGTCCAGTTTGGCCTTGATCTCCGAATGGGGAACGGCAACTAGACGCTGCATAAAATTTTTGAATCGGGCGAACTCTTCCGTGTCACTCTTGGCCGGGTTCACGGGGAGTTTCATGGTGTGCCCTCTTAGAAAGAGAGGGTATACCAGTGGTGTGCCCATGTCAATCTTCCGGAGTTTGTGCTCTTATGTTCCTTGTCTATGGAGACGAGAGTCTAGATGAAAAGAAAGAGCGCGTCTGTGCGGTTGCCGGTCTAGTCGGTCTGGAGGATTGGTGGGCGGCTCTAGAACGCAAATGGAAAGCTTTGCATGGTGAAGTTCCGTTCCACGCCAACAACTGCGAGAGTGACCACGGAGACTACGAGCCTAAACCTGGCGAAGATGTAGACGCGAATCATTGCAAAAATCAAGAGTTGTACAAGCGATCGGCGATACTGCTGGCGGAAAGCGATATTGGAGGCTACGCCTCCGCCTATGATTTGGCGGCACAGCGACAAGCGTTTCCTCCACCTTATGCGCCCCCCGTGTACTTTCAGCCATTTCTAGATGTCATGGAAGCAATGCGCAACTTCGCAGACCATAAAGAGGATAATGTCGAGTTTATTTTTGATACTAGGGCGGAGAGCGAGTACAACGCTGGATTGATCTATGCCCATATTCGTGAAAGCCACCCAGCGTGGCGGGAACGAATCGCAGAAAAGATTTCTTTTGTAAGCTCGCGTAAGAATACACGTATTCAGATTGCCGACCTGTTTGCTAGGGAAGCAATGAAGATGCTCGACAGTCAATTAGGGCCTGTCAAGCGTCCCCTTAGGAAGTCATGGCTAGCTCTCACATCTACCGGAAGGTTCAAAGTGATTGTACGAAGTCATGAGCACTTTGCAGAGGCAAAGCAGCAGATAAAGTCAATCGACTCGATAACAGACATGAGCGACGGAGGCTACGCCGCATGGCTCCAAGGAACCGGACGGGTAGGGAACGTTACCAACTACTTCGAGTACCTGATACGGAATCTGAAAGGCCTCTCAGAAGAGGAGCGACAGGACTTGGGCGAGAAGCTGAAGTAGTAGCCTTTGGTCTGTTTCCCTTTCGCGGCCAGTGACTTCCCTCACTGGCCCTTTTCCACCCTCCATTCTACTCCTAAAGTCAGCCAAGTATATTATTGCCCTTGTAAGTCGTTGAAAAGATGGTGGCCAGGGACGGAGTTGAACCGCCGCCGCCAGCCTTTTCAGGGCTGATATCGTCCGTGGCTATATTGTTGAATTTATGCAGGTTAGTATCGCTTCCCGCCGTGCTTTTGCCCCATTTATTGGAAGCATAACGGAAGCAACCGGAAACAAGGACAGGGGAGTTCGCCTCACCGTACTCTCAAGCGTCTTCAACCCCATAACCTCCACTCGTACATTGGAGAAGCCTAGTATGGACATGGAGGAATTCTGGGATCCGTTCGGGTAGTAAGAGTTGTTTGAATGTCATGCTCGAAACGATGGTGGAAAAGCCGCATATCGATTCTCCTTTCCGGGAATCCTCACTTAATACCGTGGGGGGAGGCGCCCATTCTAGCAATTCGTATGTCCCTGGGCGCTTGGAAACACCAGAACGTGGGTTCCACATTTTTCACAGCGACGGTGACTAACGTCCTTTTTTCGCGCAAGGCCAAACCCGCCTAAATCGTGGGGATAAATTATTGCGAAAAGACTTTACGTCCCCCTGAGAGTCTGATGCAATACTCTGCAGGTTAGGAGGGAAACATGAACATGCAAGCTGATGCGCTTCTGGAGGGTGCACTGGACCTTCATTGCCACGGTTATCCGGAGATCAGCCCTGACTGTAAGATGAGGGTGGAAGATGTGGAAGCAATTCAAATGGCGGCGCGCGCGAAGATGCGGGGCTATCTCCTGAAATCACATATGTGGCCCACCGTAGGTCGCGTGTATCAGCTAAAGAATCAGATCAAGGACTTCGACATTTGGCCAAGTATGTGCCTGAACACCAGTTCCGGAGGGTTTGATCCCTGGATTACCGAATCGGCCCTTAAACAGGGAGTCAAGCTTATTTGGATGCCTACCTGGAGCTCCCGGAATGACATTAAGCGGGAAGGGTTTAGCCACTTGATGAAGGCTTGGCTTCCGAGCATCAACAAGATGACTCCGGAAGATGGTCTCACGATTTTCGATAATGCCGGCAATGTCATTCCCCGAGTGAAGGAGATTCTTGCTTTAGCGAAAGATTACGATGTGGCTGTATCTACGGGCCATCTTTCGCCGGAAGAAGGACTGGCGTTGGCTTGTGAGTGTCAAAAGATAGGCTTTAAGAAGCTGATCTTCTGCCATCCGGATAGTAAGACTGTTGGCGCAACGATGGATCACATAAGAGAGATGGCGAGGATGAATTGTTATATAGAATTTTGCTTCTTGGGACTGTTGCCGGCCTACTATAGAATTAGCGTCCAAGAGGTCATTAAGAGGATAAAAGAGGTCGGTGCGGAACGGTGCATTCTGAGTACCGATTCTTTCTTTGAATGGGCCTCTCCTCCCTCGGAAATGATGCGTATGTTCATCGGTTCGCTTCTGGCGCGTGGAATTAGCGAAGCGGAGATTGACATAATGGCTCGAAAGAATCCTTGCGCACTACTAAATTTATAGGGCTCGGTACATCATTGATAACGTCCACCAAAGGCAAGAATGGTTCGCCTTCATGCTGCTCGGCAGTAGCCTATCCCCTGTTGAGTGCTTCTCATCCGTAGGCACTCAACAACAGGATTGCGCAAGATTTTCATCAAACGGGCCAATTGAATCTGGAACAGGTTTTATCGATCGCAGCTTGCGAGTAATGAAATCGGTTTGACCCAGTTGTCTATGCTGAGGAAAGGGGGCTCAAATGGCAACTCAAACTTATCTATATGAGTCAAAGCGCCTTAGCCCGGAGCAAATGCGGGCGTTCGTCGGTGCGTTTGTGGGTTGGGTCTTTGATTATTACGAAGTCACCCTGCTGACCTTCTTGATCATCCCCATCAGTCGCGACCTGCACCTGCCGGCAAGCCACGCAGGTTATATTTTATCGACGCAGCTCGTGTTCTTGGCAATTGGCGGGGTACTCTTCGGCAGGCTCGGGGACCGTTACGGGCGGCGTTCTACTCTCATGTGGACGATCGTCGTCTATGCTGGCGGCACTTTCGCCCGAGCATTCAGCTATAGTGAAACCTGGCTACTGCTATGGACCGCTTTTACGGCGCTCGGTATTGGTGGTGAGTACGCCGTCGGCCAAGCTCTCGTCTCAGAAGTGATGCCCACCCAGCGACGTGGCTGGTGGAGCGGAATACTGTACGGCGGTCTTTATTTTGGCATTGGAGGCGGCGCGCTCGTCGGTGGCTACCTGCCGCCGATAATCGGCTGGCGATGGACGTTTGCAATTTCCGCGTTGCCGATCATCGTCGCGTTTTATGTGCGTTCAGCAGCGCCTGAATCTGACGTTTGGAAAGTTAGGAGGCAAACCGTCAGGTCCAGTTGGCACGACTTAACTAAACGTGCTTTCCTTGTTCCCTTCTTCATCTGTTTCATCGCCTCTGTATGCCAATTCTTCGGATATTATGGGATTACCACGTTTTTGCCGACTTACCTTGTGAAGCAAGGTTTTTCGCTCGGCAAGACAGGGTGGTGGCTGTTCTTCACGGCATTCGCCGGCCTGATCGGATGCATAACCGCCTCGTATACGTCTGACCGCTGGGGTCGCCGAGTTACGCTTTCGTATATTGCCGGAACTGCGTGCGTCGGCGGCCTCCTGCTCTTTTTTACCTGGCCCTATCTCCTCACTAGCTCGTGGATCCTCGTTCCGTTCTTCCTCTACTACTTCGGTACCAACGCCGGAACCATATTTGGATCCCTTTTCAGCGAGATGTTCCCGACCGAGGTACGTACGACCGGAGTCGCTGCGCCGATGATGATCGCGCGCGGCCTGACATTCATTCCGATAATGCTTGCGGGCTGGGTGTTTCCGCGTTATGGCTATGCGCCGATCGTGCTTGCGGGCGCTGCCGAATTCGGATTTCTCGCCATGTGGGCTTGGATCTTTAAAGAGACCAGGGGTAAGTCAATCCACGAAATCGACAAGGAAACCGAAGCCTCACCGCGGGCTGTTGAGGCGGCGCAGAAGCACTTCACACCGCGGGCTTAATGGTCGTAGTTCCGGGCAAGACAGAGTTTCGAATCGGTGGAGTCATAGTGAAGGCAAGAGTTGTGCAGCTGGTGTTGGGCAAGGTAGTAATCATGCTCGGACAGACACGCCGGTCTGGGTTGCTGTGCTGCGGAGGAGATTGAGAATTGTGGGGTAACTATCTTGGCGGCCCACTTTTTTGAAAACCTCGGAGAACAAGCGGTATTCCATGGGATTCCATTTGGGAATGCCGGTCGGATAGGGTGACAGCCAGATGGAAAGGGTTGCAGAGTTGAGTTTGCAATCCGGTCTTCCATCCACGAGAACGGCGACCGTTGCTGCCGCCCTTGTCGGCCAGGATCAGGGGTTCGCGGGTCCGCTTATAGTGAGCTAAGCCTTCACATTGCCATCAACTGGCGATGGAAGGGGCGGCGGAGCGGGAGTGCGAATCAGCGACGAAAACGGTTCCGCAGTTCGCCTGTGGGGCGTAGCAGGTATGCATTGCTAGCTGTTTTACCCAACTCCAGATTGGGCCTGCGTTTTCTTGAAAACCAGAATGTCGCGAACGGTTTCACCGCGCGCCAGTCGATCAAAGCCTTCATTGATCGTCTCCAAAGTCACCGTTCCCGAGCGCAAGCGATTCACTGGGAGACGACCCCTGCGGAACAGATCGATGAAAATAGGGATGTCGCGCTGAGGAACACAACTGCCCATGAAGCTGCCCCGAATGCCGCGTTCGTCGGAAACCATGGAGGAAACCGGCAAGGCAAACGTTTCTTTTGGATTAGGAAGGCCGGCCACAACCAAGAGCCCACCGCGACGGAGAATTGAATAGGCGGTGGAGAATGCAGCTGACACGCCCGCCATCTCGAACGCAAATTCCACTCCGCCCGAGGTAACATCGCGAACGGATTGCACGCAGTTGGGGTCCCGCGCATTGAATGTGTCCGTAGCGCCAAGTTCTCGGGCAAGGCGCAACTTTTCGTCACTGAGGTCAATCGCGACGATCTGGGAGGCTCCGGCGGCACGTGCTCCCAACAAGGCGCTTAGTCCAACCCCGCCCAACCCTACCACCGCAAGACTGGCACCAAATGTCACCTTGGCAGTATTCACCACCGCACCGACACCGGTGATCACTGCGCAGCCAAACGCAGCGGCATCTTCCAGAGGCACTTCAGGATCAATTCGAACCACGGAGTTCTGCGAGACCACCGCGTATTCGGCAAATACCGAAAGTCCGCTATAGTGATTCAGTTCCCGGCCGCGAACGTGAAGCCGCCGTGCACCGCTTTGCAGTGTGCCGCGTCCACGCGCATCCCACGAGGATTCACATAGACTTGGGCGTCCGCCATAGCAATGGTGACAGTGGCCGCAACTGGCGACAAATACCATGACGACATGATCGCCAATCTTTAAACCAGTGACGCCAGAGCCAACCTCGCGGACTATCCCACTGGACTCATGACCAGCAACCGCCGGAATGGCCCGAGGGCGGACTCCAGCAATCGCCGAAAGGTCTGAATGGCACAGGCCGGCGGCGGCAACCTGAACTAGAACCTCTCCCGGACCGGGTCCATCGAGTTCCACTTCTTCCACCACCAGCGGACGGCTCTCGGCATACGGCATTGGCTTCCCTTGCTCGTAGAGAACTGCTGCGCGAATCTTCATATGCCTCTCTCCTGAGACGTGTTATCTCTCTTATCGATACTGGTGTCCAGCAAGCTGCGACAAGGACCACGGATCATGGGCCTACCACAGCCCTATGATCTTCCACCAGATGGCACCGACGCCGATAAATACAACCAAGTTCAGAACTGACACGAAGAAGCCATTCTTCCACCACTCCGTCTGCGAAACGTAGCCTGCGCCGAAGTAGATCGGTGCGCCCGCACCCGCAAAATGAGTCAGCCCGCCAGAGAGTGGCGAAAGAAAGCCTAACGACAGCGAGACCAACAAGGGGGGAGCCCCCGCGGCAGCGGCGACGGAAAGAAATGGTACATACATGGCCGTTGCATGTACTGTCATGCTGGCAAAGGCATAGTGAGCGTAGAAGTAGACGATGATGAGAATCAGCAACGCCCATATCCAGTTCATCCCGGTAATGGCGCCGCTTACGCTCTTAGCAAACCAGGGAATAAAACCTATCCGGACCAGGCCGTCGGCCAGGGTCATGAGGCTGCCCATCCAGATCATCGTATCCCATGCCCCTTTTTCCTCCAGGATGTCCTTCCATTCCAGAACGCCCGTCAATACCATGCTCGATACGCCCATCATAGCTACAACGGTCGGGTCAATCTTGTTAAAACTGCCCGTGCACCACAGGAAAAGACATCCAAAGAATGTCGCTGTAACCAGCTTCTCGTAGCGCGACATCGGCCCGAGCTTATCGAGCTCACTTTGAGCAATTGCTTTGGCCTCCGGCGTATTCTTTAATTCCGGCGGAGATAGCTTTAACAACAAGTAAGGTATTCCGATGATGGTCAAACAGCCGGGGACTGAAGTCGCCAACGCCCACATTCCCCAGGTAATATGCACGCCTACCGTCTTTTGGGCAAAGGATGCGATCAGTGGGTTGGCGGCCATAGAAGTGAGAAACATGGCACACACCACATTGTCGCACTGATATACCGTTTGCATCAGGTAGGTGCCTATCCTACGAGCCGATGGCCCGGGCTCCGAGTTAAAGCCGCTGCACAGGCTGCGGGTGATAGGAAAAAGCACACCACCAACCCGGGCCGTAGCAGAAGGCATGGCAGGTGACATGGCCAAATCACTGAAAGCCAGCGCATACCCGAGCCCCAGCGTGCTGCCTCCAATCTTTCTCATCATCAGATAAGCCACTCTTCTTCCAAGTCCGGTTTTCAAGAAGCCTCGCGCGAACAAGAATGCCGCGACGATGAGCCAAATGGTCGTACTGCCGAATCCGGCGACTGCTTGTGAAGGAGTAATGAGCTTAGCCACAGTGCAAACGGTCAGACCCAAAAAGGCCATAGCCCCCAAAGGAAGGGGTTGTAAGATCAATCCGAGAAGTGTGGCCAGGAAGATGCCGAATAGCCGCCATGCGGCAACTGTCAACCCAGGCGGGACAGGCAGGAACCAGAGTATAGTTCCCACGAGTACTATCAGGATTCCATTTCTCAGCCTAGGAGGCGACTTTGCTTCACGCCTCTTGTCCCTTGTTGCAGGTGCCTGCTTAACTTCAGACTCACCCACCGGCATGCTGCCTCCTTACTTCCCCCTTGGAGAAACCGCGGCGTCCGCCCCTGGGACCGGACTACTGTTCATTCCACCGAACCTGCCTCCCGAAAAGCTGGCTTATTACTCTTCCTGGTTCTCAATTTTTAGCCACATAGCAAATCAATGAGTTCGCTGATATCTCCAAGCTTCTCGAGCGAGTGCAGCATCTCGATCGAGCGGTCAATCCGCTCAGGTAGGATGACTCCGTCGGCACACTCTCTGAACTTGGCCGTCAACTCGGATTCGGTCAAACGGTTCGTCGGTCTTCCTTTGCTCTCGGAGACCTCATGCGAGTACACCGTACCGTCGCGCAACGTAACCGTCACCCGCTCTGGGTAGCGCTCCATGCCTTCGTAGCCGGTGGCTTCCGGCGGGTGAACCCAACTGGTCAGGGGGAAGAGCTCCTGCACCCGCGGATCCTGGACTCGCTCGGTGGTGAACTGTCGCAGCCCAAGATTACGGTCTGTCAAGGCGATGGCCATGCAGAAAGGCATGCTGAACTTCGCCTCGTCGCCGGTCTGGGGCCGCTCGCGGATCATGATCCGAGGAACCATGTCGCTGGTGCGGCATTCAATCGATTTCACATCTTGCGGTCGTAGGTCATGCTTGAAGACAAGGTGCAGCATGGCATCGATGCAACGGTGTCCATCCGCGCAGCACGGATAAGGCTTGATGCTGATTCCATGCTCCACGATCAGGAACTTCTTTCCCAGGCCGGCCGTCATTTTTTTCAAATCGTAACCGCCGGCGGTTAGAACCTTGCTGAACCCAATAGGCCCTTCCAGGGAGCATCCATCTGCGGTGAAGCCCTTCGCCGCCAGAGAAGCTGCTATGACTCCGTTGCGGGCAGCCAACCCCGCGTGGAGCGGCTTAGTCATGGTGCCGAAATTCTGCCGCAGCCCCGAGGCTTCCGAACTGGCGATGCCCAACGCCATTTGTGTCCGCACAGTATCCAGCTTCAGGATCCTTGCGCTCGCCGCCGCAGCACCCATGGTGCCCAGCGTCGCCGTTGCGTGCCATCCGCATTCGTAGTGCCCGCGCCCGACGCCCGCGCCAACTCTGCCGCCGACCTCGTAGCCGATGACATAGGACAGCAGTACCTCCTTGCCGGATATCTTCTTCCGCTCGCCAAGGGCGAGGACCGCCGGCAAGATCGGGACCGTCGGATGCCCCATCCAGTTCGGAAGTGAATAGTCGTCGTAATCCAGAGCGTGAGCCAGGGTCCCGTTCGCAAGCGCGGCGTTGGCGGCAGAGGTCTTAAAGCCCCCGGCCAGCACTCCGGACTCCGGTGCGCCCCCAGCCTCTCTGACGTATTCGGTCATAATTCTTCCGACATCTTTCTTTGTGCCAGCAAGCGCTACGCCTATGCAGTCGAGTATGGAATCCTTGGCCCACTTGAACGCCTCCTCGGGAACGTCGTCGAATCCGAGATCAAATGCGAATTGCGCTAATTCCTCTGTCGCCCCCATGGTTGCCCTCCTTACAAGGCATTCTGTCTCCACTTCCACCATTCCAATGCTGAGAACCTGAAAAGTCTCATTACGGCTTGGAAGGCTGGTCTCAACCAAAACCTTTCCTGCTCCCGATTATGAATTTTCTCTGCGACTACAAGCAGATCGCTCTCGAACCTACAGCATCGACTTGCCTTGCTATTACAAAACTACTGCGCGGATTTCATTGACGGCTGGAATTGTACTGCGCGTCAATGAATTTGCAAGCTCAAACCGCGCCCGCCCACCCACGATGCGCATAGCAGATACTCGCGCCGCCCAGCGAGGTGCTGGAGAGTACACACTAAGAAATTCCGGCGTGCGTGCACTAGCCATGCCTTCGTTCCGCGAGGCACCCACCGTACCGGCTGAGGACGCCGGTGTCAAAGAGCACTCATGCACAACCTGGCCCCACGATACAGTTGGTGCGATGACATCCCCCGCGGGTCAGGGTAAGGTAGGCCCCAACCGCATCAGCGGACTGTGCGGTTATACTCCGCTCCAGGTGTCAGTACAATATTCCAGTACTCTCCAGACCCTCGAATAAAGCGATAGTTGTGAGTCATCCCGGGAGGAATCCTAACGGATTTTGGCGACTGGATGGTGTGCCAAGTATCGCCAAGCAATACCTCTACTTCCAATCCAGTCATGTCCGGATTGCTGCCTTTAAAAATGAATAAGCTCTCATGCTCGTGAACATGAGGTTCAATGTGCATCTCGGGGTGATCGGCGTTCTGCACCTCGCGCATGATAACGTAGATAGTTCCTCCGGGATTGTTGTTGTGGTCCGAGAAGACATACCGGGTGCCAGGACCCTTCGTATGCTTGATCAGCTCCTCAGCGCTTCGGGCAACAACCTCCAGAATCAAGTTTTCCGTCGCTGCTTCCTTCTTGATATCCTGCATAGTTCCTTCCTCGCGAGTGACGATGCGCGCCATAATCGCCTGTTATTGGTGCGACACTGAGTAAAATCCAAAATCTTCATTCCCCCGTTTATTCGCCATTTTGGCGGCGAATGGGAATGTCAACAGACGTAGCCTCTGCACCTATGCCAGTTCGAGCTCTCGTAATTTACTCACAGTTGGAACGCCTTCCTTGTCCCAGCCACGAAATTCGTAATACTCATCGAGCATCAGGGAGAGATTGGGAAGGTGGCCGGCCGATGCTCCATCGCTGAACGGTTCATGGGTTATACGATAGGGCAGGGTGTCGTCCGCCTTCGTGAGCCCGCAGGAAATGTTCAGGAGGCGCTTTATATTGAGACTTCTTTCTCCGACCCTCAGTAACTCCTGTGCATCCATCTTCCATCCGGTCACATAATTCAGCCACTTGACCACAATCGGGACATCGAAGGTGGTCATGGCGAACTGACAAAGCTTCAGGCTGTTATAGAGATCAGCAAAGTTCTGCATTAACGCTGCAGCCCTGCCCTTGCCTTTATCGGCAAACCTGTCCAGCGGTTCGGGAATGCCAAGGCCGGGCATCGGATTGCGCTCGATTGTGTAAGTGCACCCTCGATGGCATGCGCCCCGGGGCGATGTGGCGTACGCTACGGCCAGACTGGAGAGAGCTCGGGGGTCATGGTAAGGCAGTTCCAGTCCCTTTACGTGCATCGCGAACGGCTGCGCCTCCGGGCCGAGTCGCCGCGCGAAGTTGCGAATGCCACCGCGCAACTGGGCTCCCAAGCCCTCGCCCGTGGCAATCTGGCGGACCAGCGCCAGGACCGCCTGCCCATTGCCCCACTCCAGCTTGCCCCCGGGCACGGGGTCTTTGATCAAGCCCTTACCGGCTGCCTCGAAGGCAAACGCGATTCCTCCGCTTACGGAAATCGTATCCATGCCGAGGCGGTTGCAGAGATCGTTGGCCTCGATAATAACCTCGAAATCAAAAACTCCGCATTGCGGACCGAAGCCGCCGATGGTTTCGTATTCGAGTGGCGCGGTCTTTCCGGCATTCGGCCCTTTCGGAACCCGGACCTCCTTCCCGCACCCGACGGCACAAGGAGGACAGTGATATTTCCCCGAACCGTAATCCCGCAGCATGAGTTCTCCGCTGAGGCACTCGACGGCTTTGCCGCAGTTTCCGTTCGTCCAATTAAAGCCGGAAAGGTCGCCGAGAACCGCGTTGCCTACCACGGCGCCGGGAGTTCCGAACGTCCGCATGCGTTTCATCTTCTCCAGCATGCGCGGGGTGATGTCGCGGATGTCCTGCATCAACTCCGTGGGGTGTGCAACCGGCGTGCGGAAGGTGCCATCGGCGACTATGGCCTTGAGCCGCTTCGAGCCCATGACCGCGCCCAGACCGCATCGTCCCGCTGCCCGGGCATGGGCCCCTTCGCTCATGATGTTAGCCAGTGGGACAAGCCGCTCGCCGGCCGGACCAATGCACACCATAGCTGCCCTCTTGCCATATTCCCGGGTAAGAATGTCGTAGGTGTCGTAAGTGTCCCTGCCCCACACGCCATTAGCGGAGACCAGCTCCACGTTGCCTTCGTGGATTGTCAGCACCGAAGGAGAAGCCGCTTTGCCTGTGATTGCGATCGCATCGTAACCGGCCGCCTTGAGTCCCAACCCAAAGCGGCCACCACTGTCGGCTTCGCCCCAGATTCCGGTAAGCGGCGACTTAGCGGCCACCGCGAAGCGTCCCGAAGTTGGCACATTGGCGCCAGTCAGTGGACCGGTCGAGAAGACCAGCAGGTTCTCCGGTCCAAGCGGGTCGAGCGCCTGGAAATTGGTCTGGCGAAAGATATACGCCGCCAGCGCCGTCCCGCCGATGTACTTCCGCCTGACCTCTTCCGAGAGTTCCTGAACCTTCACCGCGCCTGTGGTCAGATCGATCCACGCCATCTTTCCCGCATAGCCGCCCATGCCTTTGCCTCCGCAACAACCGCCGAGTCGTGTGATCCATTTGGATGCGAAAGCGGGCCACACCCCAAGTCAGCAGCAATTCTGTACTCGCCCGCATTTGCAAGCCTCTGATTTAGCGGAGCATAGTCTAAATTCCTCGATCGCGCCAGCCCAATTCTCGGAAGCCGTCGTTGCATATGATTGTGTCCGGTTTGATTAGCATGAGATGCCCGTTTAGCGGGCGGCGCGGATCAGAAGTGCCCGAAGTGCGCCGCTGCCCTGCATGCCTGCAAGCAGTGCATGCAGTTCGATCCGGGTAGCCGGTTCGAGTGCCGGCTGAACGTGGCCGGCTGTTCCAAGAAGGATCTGCACAACGATTGCCCGAGGTTTACCCTGAGCGAGCGCGTGGAGCGCGAGACCACGGCCGGTGCCAACTCGGTCGAAGATGCACGGCGTGCCTTCGACAATCTGTTCAATAAATAGTCCGGGCGTGCTCTCTGGAAGCCGCATCGAAACGCTCCGCGGTGGCAGCAAGCAAAACCCGATGATCACAACTGTTTTCGCCATCACTAGACGATCCTCCGAAGGGCTGGGGGCATGTCACCCCCGCAAGGCAAACAACAGTTCAATAGCAATTACGGCCAGAATTCCCAGTGCCGGCTAATTGTGTAACAGGTGGTAGCGGACAGGCCATGCTGACGTGAGCGGCGAATTTTGTACCAGTGTCTCTCTCTTTCCCACTGATACAAAATTCGCCGCTCACGTCAGGTCGGGGAGAGAGGATTTGAATCTCCGACCCCCTGGTCCAGAACTGAGTAACCTATGTAGAATCAATAACTTCTTAATCTTAGCCGTGGTGCTTTAACATAAGTCATTCTGATTCCTAGAAGCAGCTCTCACTCATTATCATATGGGCACCCCTCATTGGGAACCCTGCCGGCAACGAACGATGACAGAGCTTGATGTCCAGAGGTCGTGCAGGTTTGTGCCCGAAACCTCAAACATCGAGTTCTTTGGACTTCTTAGCTCCTATTGGCGCGTGCGGCCTGCTATTTGGGATTCCGATCAATTACATCAGAACAAACGATTGGACCGGTTCAGAGGCTATTCATACACTGCGCATGTCAGAAGGGGCAAATCGTTTCGCAGTCGTTAGTTCCGAGACTGCATTCGACAGTCTGTTGCCGGCAAGTGGCCGACGTGCTACAACTCCAACTGCCCGAAAGAGACAGTTACCGCTGTCGCGGTCGCATACGGCTCGGCTCCCGAGAGTTGTGCCGATGATAGCACACCGTAAAATGAGTTTCGCGGCTTCGGCAACAAGGGTTCGCCATCGTGAAAGGAGCTGAGATGACCACGATACCTGAGCAGGGTACGGCGCTAGCAACTCCCGTTTCTGTTGTCCCTTGGTACAAGGAGATCGATCGACAACAATGGAAGGCACTCGTTGCGGCCGGTCTAGGCTACGGATTAGAAGCCATGGACATAATGTTGTATGCCATGGTGATCGTGCAAATCATGAAAGATTTGCGTTTGACCTCGGCGATGGCTGGAGTGCTCGCGTCCCTTTCATTATTCTCCGCTGCCTTCGGCGGATTCGTGTTCGGGATCATTGCGGACAAATGGGGTCGAACCAAGTCGATGATCGCGAGTATCCTCATGTACTCTGCTTTCACGGCAGCCTGCGGTTTCTCGCAAACCGTCGTGCAATTAGCCGTGTGCCGCATCTTGCTAGGTATCGGAGTGGGAGGCGAGTATACCGCGGGGGCCGCCTTAGTCACGGAATCGTGGCCGCCGCAACATCGCGGCAAAGCCATGGGCCTGGTGCAAGCTAACTTTGGGATTGGATATGCTCTTGCTGCTGTAGTCGCTATGGTTGTCCTCCCGCGGTTCGGCTGGAGAGCGGTTTTCTTCGTGGGCGTGTTGCCGGCACTGCTGACCTACTTTGTGCGCCGAAGTGTCAAAGAGCCGGAGATCTGGAAGCGTAATGCGCAGCAATCTCGTGCTAAAGGCGAAGAGCTGAGTACCTTTGCTGTAGTCGCTAAGCTCTTCAGTCGTGGTCAGGCGAGACATACACTGATCGCCACATCCTTATGCTCATTCCTGCTGTTTGCCTATTGGGGGGCCTTTACATGGATTCCTGGGTATCTGGCCATGCCTGTAGCAAAGGGCGGAGCCGGACTAAGCATGGTTAAGAGCCTTACGTGGGTGTTTATCATGCAATTTGGAGGGGTCTGCGGTCATCTGAGTTTCGGGTACATTTCCGACAAGTTAGGCCGAAGACTCAGCAGCGTCATATTCTACATAATGTCTGGTGTTCTCACCGTCGCCTTCGCAATGATTCGCGATCCAACCATGCTGCTTGTGATTGGACCGTTCCTTGCGTACTTCGGTTACGGCTATTACGCCGGCTTGGGCCCCATTTTGGCGGAACTCTATCCCAGCTCGGTCCGAGCCACTGGCATAGGATTTTGCTACAACGTCGGCCGTGGGGTTAGCGCATTTGCGCCCGCTGCTATCGGCTTTTTGGCTCTGTCTTACGGGATCGGCGGTGGCATAGCCATTACTGCAGTAGCTTATGTACTCGCGTGCGGTGTCGTGTTAATGTTGCCTGAAACAAAAGGCAAAGTACTTGATTAGTGTGGGCATTCCCGACAGAAGAGTGTCCTTGGCGTTATCGTAGATAGCAATAGTGACCTCCGGGTACGTCGGTTTCAGTAAGTCCAGCAAAGCTCCCCAAAGACTGGAATCCAGTGAAGTGAAGGAGCCACCGCGTTTCATGAAAGGAGTTGGTAATGGTGAATCTCCCAGCACCGCTCGTCTTTGGCACCGTTATGGTGCGCCAAATCATAGAAGCTACAATACCGATGTTTAGCCCCTCCGAGCTACTTCCGGACTGCACTCCGGAGATCCTGGAGCAAGAGGCCCCCAGTCTGCCGCCCCATTCTTATGATTCGGAAAGTAATCTGTTAGTACTTACGACTCAGAGCTATCTCGTGCAGAGCCAGGGAAAGAACATTCTGGTTGACGCCTGCATAGGCAATGATAAAGCACGCAAGCGGCCTACCTTCGACCACTTGGAAACAGGGTGGATGGAGCGGCTGCTGGCCACAGGCGTGACCCCCGCAGATGTTGACATCGTGGTATGCACGCACTTGCATGTGGATCATGTCGGGTGGTGCAGCATGCTAAAAGAGGGGCGTTGGGTGCCGACCTTCCCGCGGGCACGCTATCTGCTAGTGAAGCCCGAGCTGGACTTTTTTACTAGGCCTGAGGTCAGTGCAGTCTTCGAGCGCAATGGTAACTACTGGATCGACAGTATTCAGCCCGTAATCGATGCAGGTCAGGTCGATTGCGTGTCGGAAGACTATCGGATCGACGACAATATATCTTTAATTCATTCGCCCGGCGACACGCCTGGCAATGTAGCGGTTCTGATCCGGACTGAGGGCCGCGAGCGGGCGATCGTCTGCGGCGACATCTTCCACCATATCCTGCAATGCAAGTACCCGAGGTGGAATTCCAGGTTCAGTCAATTGCAAGACATGGCCCGGCAGACTAGGATGGCACTGTTCGAGCGGTATGCTGACACGGACGTCTGCATCCTTTCTGGCCATTTACCTACTCCAGGCTATCTAGTCCGAAAGGGGATTTCTTACGACTTTTGTCCGGTGAAAGAATCATTTCGCATGCACGCGCAGCGAGAATCCTGAGCGTTGGGTAGCTAGTCCCGTTTAGCGTACTGACGTTTCTTGGCAGTGACTTTGCTTAGCACTCAGATTGGGAGGCAATTATGGTCAATAGTGTTGGGTTTTCTTGGGGAATGCCGACTCTTGTTCTGTATGGCATGGGATGTGTGTCGAGAGTTGGCGAGTCGATGAAACAACTTGGGGGGAAACGGGTTTTGTTGGTGACTGATTGTGTCCTCTTGAAGTCAGGCCAAGTGGATGACCTCAAGACTCTACTTCGACAATCGGAAATAGACCTGGAGATCTATCCGGGCGTTAATCGAGAGCCAGAAGATATCCACGTTGAGGAAGGCTTAAAGATTTTCAAAGAGTCTTCATGTGACTCAATCATTGCGCTTGGAGGAGGGAGCTGCATGGATGCCGCCAAAGGGATTGGCGTCATGGCAACCAACCCGGGGAAAATTACCGATTATCGAGGTCGCGATAAAGTAAAAGCAAAAATGGTGCCGATGATTGCCATTGCGACCACCGCCGGAACTGCCAGCGAGATATCGCGTTCTGCTGTTATCACTGACACCCGCAGAACCGACAAGATTATTGTTAAGGATGAGAAAGTACGGCCCAATGTGGCGGTCTGCGACCCTTTGTTGACTGTCTCGATGCCTCCGTCCGTCACAGCGTCCAGTGGAATGGACGCATTGACACATGCAATCGAGGGATACGTCTCGCGGGAATGCCAGCCTATGACCGAAATGGTTGCCCTTCGAGCCGTGGAGTTGATTAGTAAAAGTCTGCCCATCGCGTTTGTGAATGGAAAAGATATCGCGGCACGGACCGACATGATGCTCGGTCAGCTGTTGGCGGGAATGAGCTTCAGTAATGCGTCCACGTGCAGTGTGCATGGCCTGGCCAGACCCCTGGGCGCCTACTTCCACGTTCCTCACGGCCTGTCCAATGCCATGTTCTTAGCTGAAGGGATGGAGTATACCCTTCCCGCATGTCCCCAAAAGTATGCGAAGATCGCGCTGGCAATGGGAGAAAACATCTCCGGATTGACGGTGAATGAAGCGGCTGAGAAATCGGTTGCATTTGTCAGAAAACTTCGCAAGACACTGAAGGTGCCGACAATTGTAGAGTTTGGAATCGACAGGGAGAAGTACTTGCAGTTGGCGCCTCAACTGGCGGAAGACGGCATTGCGAGCGGAAGTCATAATTTGAATCCGCGAACTCCGTCGAAAGAAGAACTGATTGAGATCTACAAGCAGATGGTGTGAGGTATAGGTTTCTTACTGAGAGTTAGTTAGATAACCGGTTGCGCAGGTGAGGACAAAGGGGGACAGCCTTTCCCAGCGGTGGGAGGAGGGAATGATCATGGAGTACCCGCATTTATTTCGAACAGGAACTATCGGAGACGTACAAATCAAGAACCGAATTGTTATGCCTCCGATGGCGATGAACTATTCGGAACCCGATGGTACGGTCACCGACCGCAATGTGCATTATTACCGGGAGCGCGCGCGAGGCGGGGTCGGATTAGTGATCGTCGAAGGGGCGTTTACGGATAAGAGCACCAAACAGCGCGCATTTGGGATGGGTGTATCGGAGGACCGGTTCATTCCAGGGCTGCAGCGTCTGGCCGACGCCATCCGATCGGCGGGAGCGGTCCCGGCCATGCAGATCAACCACAATGGAAAACTAGCCTCATCCAGGAACACCGGGTATGCCACACTTGCCCCGTCCGCAATTGCCAACCGCGCGAACGGGGAAGTCCCACACGAGATGGATTCGGAGGACATCAAGTACATTGTGGGCTGCTTTGCCGCGGCTGCGTGGAGAGTAGCTGAGGCAGGTTTTGAGATCGTGGAAATACACGGTGCGCACGGCTACCTCATACAGCAGTTTCTTTCACCTTTTTCGAACCACCGCAAGGATGCGTATGGCGGGTCATTTCTGAATCGCGCGAGGTTCGCTTTGGAGGTCGTACGAGCGACCCGGAAACGGATAGGGCGTGACTTTCCGATAATGTTTCGCCTGAGCGCGACCGACTTCGAGGAGGGTGGTCTCATCACTGAAGATACTGTTGCACTTGCCCGGTTGCTGGAGGCGGAGGGTATTGCCGCTCTGCACGTAAGCGCGGGGTCGAATGAAACTCCCTACACCACGGCGCAGGTAATTCAACCGATGTACTTTGAACCGGGAAACCTTGCCAAATATGCGCGGATTATTAAGGAAGAGGTAAAGATACCCATTATTGCAGTCGGAAGGATCAATCATCCCTCTGTTGCAGAAGCTATTCTTGCGCGTGGTGATGCTGACTTCGTCGCAACAGGACGTGCGCTAACGGCTGACCCGCACTGGCCGCGGAAAGCGTTCGAGGGAAGAACGGACGAGATACGGCAATGCATAGCATGTAATGTCGGCTGCATCGGCCGTCTCATACTCAATGTGGACATCAAGTGCGCACAAAACCCATGGGTGGGAACGGAGTATGAAGAGGGCATACCTCAGGCGCTGGTCAAGAAGCGTGTTTTGGTTCTGGGTGGCGGTCCCGCCGGCCTTGAAGCCGCTCGTGTAGCGGCGGCGCGGGGGCATCAGGTGAGGCTGTTGGAAAGAGAGAATCACTTGGGAGGGCAGGCGCAACTTGCCTGTGTCCCACCTTGCAAAGCCGGACTGGAAGAGGTAGTTAGGTCGCGCGTGCGCGACCTGGAGAAACTGGGGGTCGACGTGAAGTGTGGAAAGGAAGCCAGCCCAAGCGACCTTTCTCCGTTGACGACGGACGTTGTCATCGAGGCAACGGGGGCGTTTCCCGCGACCCTGGAGATTCCTACCGAATTTCCAGAAAAAGTAACGTCGGCTTGGTGCGTGTTGGCTGGCCAGGCAGTATTGGGAGAGAAGATCCTCGTCATCGGCGCGGGTATGGTCGGCCTAGAAACAGCGGACCTGCTGGCTGCGAAAGGCAAAAAGGTCGTCGTGATAGAGGTCCTCGAACAAGTGGGACAGACAATTACCCCGACGACGAGGGCTGCGCTGTTGCATCGACTAGAGGTCGAGAACGTTCAGATTATTACCGGCGTGTCCCTGGAGCATTGGGGATGCGACGGAGCCGTGATCCGGAAGAAGGATGGATCAAGCATTCGGCTCGAAGGCATAGATAGCGCCGTGATTGCGGTCGGCGCTCGGCCCAATCGGGTTGCTCTAACGCCCCCTGCTGATTCACCGATCACTTGGAGAAGAGTGGGGGATTGCGAGAAGCCGCGCGATATCTTCGAGGATATCCAGGAAGCAGCGAAGGTTGCCATGGAAGTGTAGCCAGCTATCGCAGGCAATCGCCAGTGCATAGCGGCAGACAACAGTAATCGAACCAAAGGCCCGCTCGCGAGAGGAGACTCCAATGTCGTCTGATGCAACAGCTGTCACCCCAAAGACGGGCCAATCGCTCGCTTTCAGCCAATTCGAAGGCGCGGTCTACCGAAAAGTAACGTGGCGTCTTGTGCCGTTCTTGATGATTTGCTATGTCACTGCGTTCCTGGACCGGGTCAACGTGGGCTACGCCAAGTTGCAGATGCTCGATGACCTGAAATTCAGCAACACCGTTTTCGGTCTTGGCGCTGGTATGTTCTTCATAGGTTATTTCCTCTTTGAGGTCCCAAGCAACATCGCCTTGCACAAGGTGGGAGCACGGCTCTGGATCGCCCGTATCATGGTAACTTGGGGAATAATCTCCGCCTGCAGTATTTTCGTGACTACCCCGATGTGGTTTTATATGCAGCGGTTCCTGCTTGGTGTAGCCGAAGCTGGTTTCTTCCCCGGAATCATCCTTTACTTAACGTATTGGTATCCGGCGAATCGCCGTGCCAAGATAATCGCCATTTTCATGATTGCCATTCCCATATCCGGCTTTATCGGTGCTCCTATTTCAGGCGGCATCATGCAGTTCTTCGCTGGTGTCCAGGGCCTACCTGGCTGGAAATGGATGTTTATAATTGAGGCCCTTCCGGCACTCGTTGTAGGCATTTGGACTATGCTTTACCTGGACCGCGGTATACGCGACGCGAAATGGCTAAAAGAAGAAGAAAAGGAGGTTTTGGAACGTAATATTGCGGAGGAGACCAGCCAGAAGAAAGAACATCCTTCGCTCACCGCATTGTTCACCGATTCCCGCATCTGGCTCATGTCCTGGATTTATTTCGCTAGCGTAATGGGAAATTTAGGGTTGATTTTTTGGATGCCAACGATAGTCAAGGCACTTGGCATTAAGAGCCTGTTCAACGTGGGCCTTATCACGGCAATTCCGTATGCGGTAGCGATAGTCACCATGGTGGTCGTTGGGGCAATTCAGATCGAACTCGCGAGCGGCGCTGGTATACGGCGGGTTCGATGTTTGTAGGCGGAGCCGGACTAATTGCCAGTGTAATTGCCGGTAACTCACATCCTGTATTGGCGATCATAGCTTTGTCATTTGCCGCTGCGGGCATCATGACCGCCTCACCGATATTCTGGTCTCTGCCCACGGCGTTTCTCGCGGGTACGGCGGCAGCCGCTGGAATTGCCGCAATCAACTCGGTGGGTAATCTTTCGGGGTTTTTCGGCCCTTTTATCATTGGCTGGCTGAAGGACCTGACCAACAGTACTGCGAGCGGCATGTACATGCTCGCGGCTGTACAGATAGTAGGTGGTCTAACCGTGCTCACGCTTCCTCGCTCGGTGAACAAGTAGGTCGAAAAGATGAAGATCATGGCGAATCCACGGCTGGCGCAAAACGGTTGAATTACCGAGCAGTTTCAACCCGCAATTGAGGTGAAAATGCTTCGTATCCGCGACATCGAGACGATTCCGATTAAGGCAAAGCTCAACAAGATTTACAGTGGCAGCTACTACAAGATCTCGCATCGCCACACAACCATCACTCGGGTAATTACCGAGGAGGGAATCGAGGGAATCTCCTACAACGGAGATGAAGAAGACCTCGAAGTTATTGATGCTGCTATCCATCGAGAGATCAAGCCGAACCTAATCGGTAAAGATATACTCCGGTTCGAGGTATGTCGCGAAGCCATGATGCCGGTCACGAAGAATATCCGTCGAGGCCGTCGTCTCTCCCTGGTTGCCATGGCTTGTGTAGAGAGCGCGTTGTGGGACGCTTTCGGCAAATTTGTCGGGCTCCCGCTGTTCAAGATTTGGGGCGGTTATCGTACTGAGCTGCCGATCATTGCGATCGCCGGTTATTACGAGGAAGGCAAGACTCTGGCGGACTGCGGCCGGGAGATGGAGTGCTTGCGCAAAATGGGCTTGGCCGGATGCAAGTTCAAAGTCGGGGGCAGATCTCCGGAAGAGGACGTGCGCCGGGTTACGGAAGCGCGGGTGGGTGGCGGAGATGACTTCATCCTGATGGTCGATGCCAATCAAGGGTGGTCTGCAGCGGAGGCCGTCACCTTTGCCCGACTCGCCGAACCCCTGAATCTCCGCTGGTTTGAGGAACCTTGCAGGTGGTGGAACGATCATCTGGACATGGCCATGGTACGGACACGTACCTCGATCCCAATCTGTGCGGGGCAGAGTGAACTCGGCTTCGCAGGATGCCGTTCGCTCATGATGAGCCGCGCCATTGACGTCTGCAACTTCGATGGAAGCTGGAGCGGCGGTCCCGGAGAGTGGCTCAAAGTTGCCAAGCTCGCTGAATGTTTCGGTGTGCAAATGGCCCATCATGAAGAGCCACAGATATCGGCGCATCTCCTCGCGGCGGTCCCCAACGGCACCTTCGTCGAGTGCTTTCATCCGGACAGGGAGCCCCTCTTTTGGGAACTGATTGCCAACCGGCCGGCCTTAGACAATGGAATGTACAGAATTCCCGACGGAGCCGGTTGGGGGATAGAGTTGGATCAGAAGGTCATCGAGAAGTATCGCCTCGGATAGCGGTTTGACCATTTGCCCCAAGGCGCCCTGTTAGAGGAGGTGTTTGTGACTCCCCGGTAGGCACGAGCACAAAGCCGCCGAGCCGATCACTGTAGTCGAAAAGCTGTCACTTGTGCTGGTTTGCTCTTCGCTGCGAGTCAAACCCACGAGGTTTTCTGTCCCCAGAACACCTCGTGGGTCTGCTATTTCAATGACACGCACGGTCAACATATCAGTCATACCAAGCGGGTGCCTTGCGCGCATTGCGAAAGAACTCCATACTGTGTCCAATCCATAGCTGTGAGTTCGTGCGTTTTACAAATTCATTGATCTTTTCTCTGGATTCCGGGGTACCAGCAGTTTTTTCGACATCCGGCATTCTCTGGAGAGTCAGCTCCTCGCGATAATGATAGAGGTCACCCGTCAGTACTACTCCGCCAGTGTTTTTTAAGTTGACGTAGAGCGAAACATGACCTTTCGTATGTCCTGGCGTTTGTAGTATCTTAACGGAGCCATCACCGAACACATCGAAATCTCCTGAAATAAATTCAGCTCGATTTGCGAGAGCGGCATAATCCTTGTAGGAATACGGTAACTTCACATCCGGGCCGAACCCCGCATCGTATTCTTGTTTCGGCATCAGCAATTTGGAGTTGGTAAAATAATGCGCATTCCCCGTGTGATCCCAATGCAGGTGCGACAATACAAGGTAGTCGATAGATTCCGGGGAGTACCCAATGTCAGCCAATTGCCCCTTCAATGTATTAAACTTGATTTGGCTGTAACCCCTGATTACATTTTCATATATAGGTCGACCAATAAGCGTATCACTTAGACCTGTGTCATATAGTAGCGTTCCCTTCGGATGCACAACCAAATAGCATGTGACAGGCATATTCGTGTCCTGCACTTCTTCACGCTTCAAGTTATAGCTTTCCGGTTTGTTGTAAACCAGGGTACCGCAGTCGATAACATAGAGCCGTACTGAGGAAACAGTCGGCTTAGGTCCAAGTTCCGCACTTTGAGCGTAAAATGCACTCAGTGATAACAAGAACGACCCCAAAACAACGCACATAAGTATTTTCGGTATATTCCGTTGTTTCATTTTTTCCTCCTGCGCGGTTAATTGTCACTTCTTCATCAAATCATCGCTGTACATAAAGGGAGTTGACATTCAAGTCCGGAGATAACTGCCGTCCTCCACAGTTTCAGCAGGAATCTCCTTTCCAGTTTTGAATCGCTCGAATTGTACTTCTCGTGAGCAGTTTTGCAAGGCCAAGCTACATTCGCTAACGAAAAGCAAGGCGATTCCACCCCATCCCGGAAAATGCCGCGTAACCGAGGTTATTTCTCGTCGATCTATCGGACACTGTTTCCTCCTTAATCCCTCTCCAGAATTCGGTTTCCGCACCTTGAGGCCATTGGCTAAGTCGCGGGAGTCGGCAGCATCGCGATCCGTCGCACTCGTCGCACCGAGCCGCCCTCGAGTCGGGGTCTTTCCGCCGGCATCAACCAGTAGTACCACGCATGATCGGTGTCGGTTAGTTAGTCGGAGACCAGTTGGCTCTGCCCCAGCCATTCGTCCGATTCTCGGACCAGCCGCAGTCCGGCGTCGGAAGTGACTCGTGATCCTTGGAACTCGATCTTCAGTGAGGAACTCACAGCGAGCTGGAACGGCGCCTGGCGAATGGGCAGCGTCCAAGCCGGTCATCGGAAGTTCCACTTGTCAGTTCTGTCTTCTTCTATGCCAAACCCAGCTGCCGCAATTTACTGTCACTCGGCACTCCATCTTTGCCCCAGCCACGGAATTCGTAATACTCATCCAGCATGTTGGGCAAATCGGGAACATGCCCGGCCGAGGCTCCCGACGGAAACGGCTCATGCGTAAACCTGTAAGGCAGAGTGTCGTCCGCCCTCGTCAGGCCGCAAGAGATGTTCAACAGTCTCTTCACGTTGAAACTTCTTTCGCCAGCCCTGAGAAGCTCCTCGGCATCCATGTCCCAGCCGGTTACATAATTTGTCCATTTGAGCACGATCGGAACGTCCAATGCCGACATGGCAATCGAACAAAGTTTCAGGTTATTGAACAGCTCGGCGAAGTTCTGAGCGATGGCCGTTGATTTTCCCTTGCCTTCGTGCGCCAGCCTGTCCAAGGGTTTCGGGTAGCCGAGGCCCGGCATCGGAACGCGCTCCAGAAGGTGGGTACAACCCCGGTGACACGCGCCGCGCGCCGCCGTGGCATAGGCGACAGCCAAACTGGCCAAGGCTCTGGGATCGTGGTAAGGCGGTTCTAGCCCCTTCACGTGCATGGCGAATTTGTCTGCCTCCGGACCAATCTGTTGCGCCGCCTTCCGGATTCCGCCTTGCATTAGAGTCCCTAGGCCTTCACCCGAAGCGATCTGCTGCACCAGCGACAGCACCGCCTCGCCGTTTCCCCATTCCAGCTTCGGTCCGCCAGATGGGTTCTTGATCAGGTTCTTGCTGACGGCTTCGAAAACAAAAGCCACTGCACCACTGACCGAGATCGTATCCATCCCAAGCCGGTTGCAGAGGTTGTTCGCTTCGATGATGACATTCCAATCAAATGCTCCGCATTGCGGGCCGAAGCCGCCGATCGTCTCGTACTCCAGTGGCGTCGTTGTTCCGGCATAAGGCCCTTTCGGAACCCGGACCTCCTTCCCGCACCCGATCACGCACGGTGGACAGTGGTATTTTCCCGCGGCATACTCCGTCATCATAATTTCTCCACTGAGACACTCGGCGGCTTTCCCGCAGTTGCCATCCGTCCAGTTGTGAGCGCTCAAGTCTCCTAAAACCGCGTTGCCGACCGTGCCACCGGGGGTTCCGAACGTGCGCTGGCGCTTCATTTTTTCCATCATCACCGGAACCAGCTCGCGGATACTCTGTTGCAGTTCCTTGGGATGTTCGACAGGCGTGCGCGCCGTTCCATCGGCCACGATGGCCTTGAGCTGCTTGGAGCCCATCACCGCTCCCAGGCCGCATCGTCCTGCCGCCCTTGCGTGCGAACCTTCGGTCATGATGCATGCCAAGGGGACCATACGTTCGCCCGGCGGCCCGATACAGACAATCGCCGCCTTGCTTCCATACTTCCGCGCCAGAATATCGTGGGTATCGTAGGTATCTTTTCCCCACACCGATTCAGCCGAAACGATCGAGATACTCCCCTCAATGATGGAGAGCACGGCGGGAGAGCTCGCCCGGCCGGTAATGGCAATCGCATCGTACCCCGCGGCCTTCAGCGAAATGCCAAACTTTCCTCCGCTATCGGCCTCACCCCAGACACCGGTCAGCGGAGACTTCGCCGCCACCGCATAGCGTCCGGAGGTCGGAACATTCGCGCCGGTCAGGGGACCCGAGGAGAACACCAGCACATTCTCGGGACCGAGCGGATCGATCTTACTGAATGGAAACTGCCGCAGGATGTACGCGGCAAGCCCGGTGCCTCCAATGTATTTTCTCCGGACATCCTCTGCGATTTCTTCAACCTTTACAGTGCCGGTGGACAGATCGATCCACCCCAGCTTTCCGATGTAACCACCCATGACAATTCCTCCCAATCGCACTTTGATTAGCTGCTACTATTTGCCAGGCCGATCGTGAAAAAATAAGACCTCGCCGATCCGCCAGATGGTATCGAGCACGGTCCCGTCAACCCACTTCACCACCGCGGCCGGCTCGTCCATGAAACGAGGCTTGTGCGGTTTGCCGCCGCAGATTCGCTCGACCTCCTGCTTGATCTGCTCGATCGGCCGAATCGGCAGATTCGATCCTTTCAGCGC
>Ga0187854_10001276_pt1 | contig 25396 bp, 17 predicted proteins | sample June2016WEW_6_15_FD_132445 | JGI IMG/M metagenome (GOLD analysis project Ga0187854, IMG submission 132445) | Peatland microbial communities from SPRUCE experiment site at the Marcell Experimental Forest, Minnesota, USA - June2016WEW_6_150 | ecosystem: Environmental > Terrestrial > Soil >...
ACCTTGCCGGCTCAGGTCAGAGGGGGCGGTTCTTGAGCGCGGGTCGCATCCTCGTAATCGACGACGAACCTCAAATCCGCCGCATCATGCGCACCACACTCAGCGGTGCCGGATTCGAAGTGGATGACGCCAGAACCGCTGAGGAGGGGCTCGAAAAAATCCGCGAGTTTCGTCCCGACCTGGTGCTCCTGGACATCAACATGCCCGGAATGGATGGAATCACCGCATGCCGGGCGATCCGGGCCGACACCAACATCGCGATCATCATGCTCACGGTGCGGAATTCCGAGGCCGACAAGGTTGCGGCACTCGATGCCGGCGCGGACGATTTCGTGAGCAAGCCGTTCAGCACGCCGGAGCTGCTGGCGCGCATTCGCGCGACGTTCCGACGTGTGCAGACCATGCATTCATCTCCTCTCAGGATGCGCGTCGGGCAGCTCCTGGTCGATTTCAATGCGCGTACGGTCTCCAAAGGAGCCGAACCGATCCACCTGACTCCTAAAGAGCTGGAGCTGCTCCGGTACCTGATTCAACACCCGAATCAGGTGTTGCCGCACCGGGAGTTGCTGCAAGCGGTGTGGGGGCCCGATTACGGCTCCGAAGTCGACTATCTTCGCGCATTCGTCAAGAACCTGCGCAAGAAAATCGAGTTGAATCCGGAAAATCCTGAGTACATCACGACCGAGCCATGGGTCGGATACCGCTTCAACGGCCTGCCGGAAACGTTATAAATTCTTCCTGGATTTTTCACGGCTTCTTCCTGTCTTTCACACGAGTTCTTCAGGGTTCCCGGCGTATGCTCCTGGCGGAGGGCAAGAAGCATATGGTTCCCAGCCTTGCGGGATCTACCGATCTGGACGCCGGATCTGTCGAACGGCCGAGGAACGCCGATCCCAGGCTCGAAATATTCGTTGTCTTCACGGCCCTGGAGTTGACGGCGGCGGCTCTGAAAAAGGCCTGCGCTCTCGCAGGCAATCTCGGCGCGCGCATCGTGGTTTTGGCGGCGCGCATCGTGCCCTACCCGCTGGCTCTGACTGCTCCTCCGGTGCAGCCCAGTTTTGATGAGAGCCGTCTCCGCCGAATCGTGGCTGGGTGTCCGGTTGAGACTGTGGTTGTTTTGTGTCTGTGTCGTGATTTGTGGCAGTCGCTGACCCTCGCGCTTACACCCAATGCACTCGTCGTGCTCGGGGTTAGAAAAAGATGGTGGCCGACCAGAGAAGCGAGATTGGCCCGGAAGCTGCGCCGCGCCGGTTATGAAGTGATTACCGCTGAAACGGCGCTGCAAACTCTTCATGGTGGGAAAGAGGAGATTCCCCTTTTCGGGCTCACACCTGGAGAAGAGAAAGAACGAAACGGGAAAGTGGATTGTCCCCTTTTTCACCATGTAATGCGGCTTTGATCTTTGATGGAGAGGAGTGACGGTATGCAGGACATCTTTTACATCGTTGTCACCGTCGTTTTCTTTATAGTCGCGGCGGCGCTCGCGCTCGGCTGCGAGAAACTGGAAAAGGAGGAGAAGTAGGATGACAGACTACATCTTGACCGGAATAGTGTGCGTTTTACTCCTCATCTACCTGATCTATGCGCTGTTGAAGCCTGAGAAGTTTTAGGAGGGCGTGATGACATCCAATGGGATATTGCAAATGGCTCTGTTCTTCGGCGTGATCCTACTCTTGACCAAGCCGCTAGGAGCCTACATGGCCCGTGTCTTCCAGGGCGAGCGCACTCTGCTTACGCCCGTCTTCAGGCCGGTCGAGCGACTCTTCTATAAGCTCTTCGGCGTCAAGGAAGATGAGGACATGAAGTGGACAACGTACACTTTCGCGATGCTGATGTTCAGCGTCGGCGGCGGGCTGCTTACCTACGCTCTGCTCCGCCTTCAAGGCTACCTGCCATTCAACCCGCAGCACTTCACCGGCAAGGAAATGACAGCAGACCTGTCGTTCAACACGGCGATGTCGTTCACCACCAACACCAACTGGCAAAACTACGTGCCGGAGGCCGTCGTCAGCTACTTCTCCAACATGGTGGCGCTGGCCTGGCACAACTGGATGTCGGCGGCCACGGGCATCGCGGTTGCCATTGCCGTTGTGCGAGGGTTTGCCCGGCGCTCTGCGAAGGGTATCGGCAACTTCTGGGTCGATATTACGCGCTGCACTCTGTACATCCTGCTGCCGATCTGCTTGGTCTACGCACTCTTTCTCGTACAGCAGGGCGTGCCGCAGAACTTCGCTCCCTACACGCAGGTCAAAACGCTGGAAGGTGCTGATCAGTCCATCGGGCAGGGGCCGGTCGCATCGCAAGAATGCATCAAGATGCTTGGCACCAACGGCGGCGGCTTCTTCAATGCCAACTCCGCGCATCCCTACGAGAACCCGACGCCGCTCACCAATCTCATCGAGATGCTTTCTATCTTCTCGATAGGAGCCGGACTGACCTATACCTTCGGCAAAATGGTGGGCAACACAAAGCAGGGCTGGGCCATCTTTGGGGCCATGGCCTTCATGTTCATTGGCGGACTCAGCCTGTGCTACTGGTCTGAGGCGAAGGGCAACCCGAACGTCGCTCAACTCGGCGTGATGACCGCGGCGACCGCCGGGCAGCCGGGCGGCAACATGGAGGGCAAGGAGGTGCGCTTCGGCATCGCCCATTCCGCGCTGTTTGCGACCGTGACGACCGACGCCTCCTGCGGTGCCGTGAATTCCATGCACGACAGCTACACACCGCTGGGCGGGATGGTCCCGTTGGTCAACATCATGTGCGATGAGACGATCTTCGGCGGCGTCGGCGCAGGCCTCTTCGGAATGCTGATGTATGCCGTGGTCGCCGTCTTCCTCGCCGGCCTTATGGTGGGGCGCACGCCGGAGTACATCGGCAAGAAGATCGAAAAGTTCGAGGTGCGCATGGCGATTCTGGCCGTGCTCATCCTGTTCGCGAACGTCGTTGTGTGGACCGCCTTCGGGGCCAACGTCAACCTGCCACCGGGCAAGGATTCCGTCACTTTCACGGACAAACAGGCGGCGGACGAAGCAAAGCTGCTGGCGGAGCATCCCACTGCCGCCTGGAATCACGTCAACACCAGCAGCCCCTCCAACTACTACGGCGCTACCTGGAACAACGTCAACAACTCCGGCGCACACGGCTTTTCGGAGATCCTATATCAATACGCTTCCCAGACGGGCAACAACGGCTCCGCCTTCGCCGGTTTCACGGGCAATACGCCGTACTTCAACCTCACGGGGGGTATCGCGATGCTGATCGGCAGGTTTCTCATGATAATCCCGCTTCTGGCCATGGCCGGAAGCTTGGCCCGCAAGAAGGCGGTGCCCGAATCGGCAGGTACTCTCGCTACCGATTCCGGCACTTTCGCGTTCATGCTGGCCGCCGTCGTGCTGATCGTGGGGGCCCTCGAGTACTTCCCCGCGCTGTCGCTCGGCCCCATTGTGGAGCACTTCCAGATGATCGGTGGAAAGCTGTTCTAGACCCCTCCGGACGCTTAGGTAGGAGAGACGAATCTATGGGTATGCAAACATTCAATATTCCTTCCGCTCCCACTCCGGCTGTGGAAGTCGAGGCATACAAAAAACCCAAGTATGCGCCAAAGACGTTGTTCGATCCCCCGATCGTCAAGCGTGCGATCGTGGACGCCTTCCGCAAGCTTGATCCCCGCCTGGTCGCCAAGAACCCCGTTATGTTCGTGGTCGAAGTGGGCAGCGTTGTGCTGACCGTCCTACTCGTACGGGACTTGTTCACCGGGGGGCGCAATCTGCTCTTCAACTTCCAGATCACCCTCTGGCTCTGGTTCACTGTGCTTTTTGCGAACTTCGCGGAAGCGATGGCCGAGGGTCGCGGCAAAGCACAGGCCGATGCGTTGCGCAAGACCAGGACCGATACCATCGCCCGCAAGCTCGTTAAAGGCAAGGAGGAGCGCGTCCCCGGCATCCAGCTGCGCAAGGGCGACATCGTCGTCTGCGAGGCGGGCGACCTCATCCCCGGCGACGGCGAGGTGATCGAGGGCATCGCGAGCGTGGACGAATCGGCAATCACCGGCGAGAGTGCGCCGGTCATCCGCGAGAGCGGCGGCGACCGGAGCGCGGTCACGGGCGGCACAAGAGTACTTTCCGATCGGGTCGTCATTCGCACCACCTCCAACCCCGGAGAGACCTTCATAGATCGAATGATTACGCTTGTCGAAGGTGCGCAGCGCCAGAAGACCCCCAACGAGATCGCGCTGACGATTCTGCTGGCAGGCACGACTATCATTTTCGTCCTGGCTGTCATGACGCTCGTACCTTTCGCAGCCTACAGCATTCGCGCAGCAGGAGCGGGTTCACTGCCGAGCATGTTTCTGCTGCAGGCACTGTTGGTCTGCCTGATCCCGACGACCATCGGCGGCCTCCTCTCCGCGATCGGGATTGCAGGCATGGATCGCGTCATGCAGCATAACGTGCTGGCGATGTCGGGCAAGGCGGTCGAAGCCGCGGGCGACGTGAACACTCTGCTGCTCGACAAGACCGGAACTATCACGCTGGGCAATCGGCAGGCGGTGGAATTCATTCCACTGCAGGGTGTAAAGATCGAAGAACTGGCGGATGCCGCGCAGCTTTCGTCCCTGGCTGACGAGACTCCCGAAGGCCGCAGCATTGTGGTGCTGGCAAAAAAGGAATACGGCCTGCGCGGACGCGAACTCCAGAGCTACAAAGCGGAGTTCATCCCCTTCACGGCACAGACGCGCATGAGCGGCGTCAACCTGGACGGCAAGCAGATTCGCAAGGGCGCGGGTGATGCCGTAAGACAGTATGTCAGAGAGCAGGGGGGAGCCGTGCCCGGTGAACTGGATGAGATCATCACACGCATCGCCTCCGCCGGTGGAACCCCGCTCGTCGTCGCGGAGAATGACAAGACGCTCGGAGTCATCCATCTAAAAGACATCGTCAAGGGCGGGATGCGCCAGCGGTTCGACCAACTCCGGGCAATGGGCATTAAGACCGTGATGATTACCGGAGACAATCCGCTCACCGCCAAATCCATCGCGGAAGAGGCGGGCGTAGATACGTTCCTCGCGGAGGCAACGCCTGAAACCAAGATGGCGTTGATCAAGCGGGAGCAGACGGGGGGCAAACTCGTGGCGATGACCGGCGACGGCACCAACGACGCTCCTGCCCTGGCACAGGCGGATGTCGGCGTGGCGATGCAGACAGGAACACAGCCCGCCAAGGAAGCGGGCAACATGGTGGACCTCGACAGCAACCCGACGAAGCTGATCGAGATCGTGGAGATCGGCAAGCAGCTTCTGATGACGCGCGGCTCGCTGACGACCTTCAGTATCGCCAACGACATTTCCAAGTATTTCTGCATCATACCGGCGATGTTCGCGGTGACCTATCCAATGTTGGGAATCATCAACTTCCTGAAGTACGGACCACGGAACGCGCTGACAACTGCCAATTCGGCAGTGCTGGCAGCCGTGATCTTCAACGCGCTCATCATCATCGCGCTGATCCCACTGGCGCTACGCGGTGTGGCCTACAAGCCAATGGGCGCTTCCGCCGTGCTGCGGCGCAACCTGTTCCTCTACGGCGTCGGCGGTGTCCTCGTGCCGTTCCCGGCTATCTGGGTCATTGACCGCCTTCTGGTGCTGCTGCACCTGGCATGATAAGGAGAAACGAGCCATGTTAAAACAACTCCGGCCGGCGATCGTGAGCGTGCTGGTTTTCATGATACTCACGGGGTTGATTTTCCCGTCCGTGATTACGATGATCGCGAAGGCGATATTTCCGCATCAGGCTGGCGGCAGCCTGATCGAGCAGAACGGCAAGGTGGTTGGCTCGGAAATCATCGGGCAGAACTTCACCGCGCCGGGCTACTTCCATCCGCGGCCATCGGCGGCGGGCGGTGGTTACGACGCTAGCTCGTCCGGCGGCACAAACCTGGGGCCGACGAGCGACAAGCTCATCAACGGCATCCACAAAAAGCTGCCGGACGGCAAGGATGACCCCTCCAACTTTGACGGCATCAAAGACCTGGCGGCGGCCTACCGCATGGAGAACGGGCTGCCGGGCAACGCGCCTGTGCCTTCCGACGCGGTAACCCGCTCGGCCAGCGGCCTCGATCCGCACATCAGCCCGGCGAACGCGGCGCTACAAGTGGCCCGCGTCGCAAGAGCGCGCGAACTTTCGGAAGATCAGGTGCAGAAGCTGGTCGCGGAGAACACGGCGGGCCGTCAGTTAGGCTTTTTGGGCGAGCCGGCGGTCAACGTGCTGAAACTCAACCTTGCACTGGACAAAGCTGCGCCCGGCAAATCGGGGGCAACGCCGAGCAAGTGACCTGAAGCTTCCGATGCAATACATGCCGGCCGGCCGGTCCGCTGGCTGACCCGGGAACCAAAATGACGACCGAATGGCTCGGCAGTGGCAACATGCTCTCGTCGATGACAACATATTCAGAATCCCGGAACCTCTCGCTTTTGCCGGCGAAGCGCCTCAGAACGAGCCCACTATTCGACCCGCCGATTCTGAAGCGGGCAATAAGGGATTCGTTCGTTAAACTCCATCCGATCGCAATGGTGAAAAATCCAGTCATGTTCGTGGTCGAAGTGGGCGCCGCAGTTACCACCGCCGCGGTACTCCGTGACCTTCTGAAGGGCGCCACAAACCTCGGTTTCACCTTTCAGATTGCCCTCTGGCTCTGGCTTACGGTCCTCTTTGCTAATTTCGCCGAAGCCATGGCGGAGGGGCGCGGGAAGGCGCAGGCCGACACCCTGCGCCAGACCCAGACCGAGACAATGGCTAAACGAATCGTGAACGGCGGAAAAATCGAGAAGATGCCTGCCAGCCGGCTGCGTAAGGGCGACGTCGTGATCTGTGAGGCGGGCGAAATCATTCCAGGGGATGGAGAGGTGGTGAAAGGTATCGCGAGCGTCGATGAGTCGGCCGTCACCGGCGAAAGCGCTCCGGTGATTCGTGAATCCGGGGGAGATCGCTGCGCTGTGACGGGCGGCACCAAAGTTCTCTCGGACTGGATCAAGGTCCGGATCACCTCAAACCCGGGTGAGACCTTTCTGGACCGGATGATCGCCCTGGTCGAGGGGGCGGAGCGGCAGAAGACTCCCAATGAATTCGCGCTGAATATTGTCATCGTTGGCCTGACTCTGGTTTTCCTGCTGGCGGTGGTTACGCTGCATCCATTTGCCGCATACAGCGCGGCCGCCGCGGGCGCGGGGCACGTCCCCAGCGTCGCCGTACTGATTTCGCTGCTGGTCTGCCTGATTCCCACGACGATTGGAGGGCTGCTATCCGCAATCGGAATCGCGGGACTGGACCGGGTCATGCAGCATAATGTGCTGGCAATCAGCGGCAAGGCGGTGGAGGCCGCGGGCGACGTCAATACGCTTTTGATCGACAAGACGGGAACCATTACGCTTGGCAACCGCCAAGCCGTGGAGTTCATTCCTGTAGATGGAGTAACGGAGGCGGAGTTGGCCGACGCGGCCCAGCTTTCCAGCTTGGCTGATGAGACACCGGAAGGTCGGTCCATCGTTGTGCTCGCCAAGAATAAATACAATATTCGTGGAAGAGATGTTGCCTCGCATGATGCCAGGTTTATTGCTTTCTCCCCTCACACGCGCATGAGCGGCGTCGATTTGGAGCATCGCTCCATACGCAAGGGCGCTGTAGATGCCGTGATCGAGTTCGTGAAATCGCAGGGCGGAACGATTGCACCAAACCTGGCCCATATCACGGATCGCATTGCAAGGGCGGGCAGCACCCCACTGGCAGTTGCCGATGGCTGCAAAGTGCTGGGCGTTATTCGCCTGAAGGACATCGTAAAAGGGGGCATGCGGGAACGCTTCGGCCAGCTCCGCGCCATGGGTATTCGCACCGTGATGATTACCGGAGACAATCCGCTTACGGCGGCAGCCATCGCCGCGGAAGCCGGGGTTGACAATTTCATCGCCCAGGCAACGCCTAAGCGAAAAATGGATCTGATCCGCCGAGAGCAAGCTGAAGGCCGTCTGGTTGCCATGACAGGCGATGGAACAGATGATGCTCCGGCCTTGGCTCAATCCGATGTGGGCTTGGCAATGAACACCGGAACGATGGCCGCTAAAGAGGCAGGTAACATGGTCGATCTCGACAGCAATCCCACCAAGCTCATCGAAGTGGTCGCGATCGGGAAACAGTTGCTGATGACACGAGGCGCTTTGACGAGTTTCTCGATTGCCAGCGATTTCGCGATGTACTTCGCGATCCTGCCCGCTATGTTCATAATGACTTATCCGGAGCTGAGCAAGCTTAACATCATGAACCTACACAGCCCGGAAAGTGCAATTCTGGCGGCGGTGATCTTCAACGCCCTGATCATCATCGCCCTGACTCCACTAGCTCTGCGTGGCGTGTCCTATAAACCCCTGGGTGCTGCCGCCCTTTTGGGACGCAATCTTCTGGTATACGGCCTAGGTGGAATCATTGTTCCCTTCCCCGGCATCTGGTTGATCGATCGAATCCTGGGAATCCTGCATCTCGCCTAGAGGAGAATCCCAGGCGGCCCAAGACAATCCACCTAAGACAGCATGAAATCACTTTGAGAGAGATCAAAAGGAAAGTTTATGAAATCGAGATATTTCCTCACACTGCTATTTGGTTTTTTCCTGGCACTGCCCGCGTTAGGGCGGTCTGGCCAAGTGCCTGCAGATCAGCCTCAGCAGCCGTCGGCGGCGACTCCACCAGCACAGGCCCCCACGAGTTCCGCACCGCCGGAAAACAAGGAAACCCAGGAGGCAAAGCCGCCAGCGGCCTCGCCTCCGTCAGCGACTGAACCGTCGTTTGGGCCGTTGATGAGCGTTTTAGACAAGGCAGGACTGGCCAAACCTCTGAAAAAGGCCAGGATTAACATCTACGGCTATGTCGAAGGCGGTTACATGCATGACTTCACCTCGCCGGGCTTTAACGATGGCCCAACCTTCATCGGATTTAACAGCTTCAAAAACAAGGCCATCCTTGACAAGGTCAGTTTGAACGTCGAGCGCACGGTCGATCCGACGAAGAAGCAGTTTGACATGGGCTTCCACCTGGAAGGCATCTATGGTGCGGATGCTGCGTTCATCCACTCGAATGGGATGTGGGATACACAGACGGGTCGCAATCAATGGGACTTTCTCCAAGCCTATGTGGACGTGACCCTCCCCGACATGCCGTTGCGACTCCGCGTGGGCAAATGGATCGAGCTGGCAGGCTTCGAGCAATTCAGCGCCAATATCTACGGGGCTTTCGGTGATCCGGCCAAGGCGCTCTATTCTTTTAGTTATCAGTTTCTCTACGCCGAGCCGGGCACGCAGACGGGCGCTTTGGTTACCTACGTGCTGAATCCCCATTGGACGTTCGACGCCGGCCTCACGCGTGGCTGGAACCAGTCGCTGCGCGACGCCAACGGTGTTCCGGACTTCTTGGGCCGCGTGACCTTTACGCCCAGCGACAAGACTTCCATCACTTTCGTGATGACGGAAGGCCCGGAGTTCCCAGCGGGCGTCGGAAAGAATCTACCTCCGGGCGACAACAGCGACTCGTGGACCGCCTTAGACTTGGTTATCACTAAGAAGGTCACTGACAAATTGAGCCTCGGCTTGGGCTTTGACTACGTCGAGACTCCGCACATTCCCGGCTTAACGGGTGGTGCCAAGCAGTGGGGCGGTGCGACCGGCTACGTCAGCTACGCGTTCCATCCGCGCTTGACACTGAACACGCGGCTGGAGTGGTATGAAGACGCCGCCAATGGCTTCTCCACCGGTGCGGCCATCAGCGCCGGCTACTACGAGGCCACCATGGGCGTGGCCATCAAGCCGTTCCTCAAAGGCAATATCCTCTCGCACTTGCTGTTCCGACCGGAGGTCCGCTACGACCACTCTGACCGCCCGGTCTTCGGCAACGGCGACCACAACCAGTCGACATTCGGCGTGGGCGCCCTTTTCGCCTTCTAGGAGTAGCGTGGCTTTTCGCTTGATAGTTGTCCCCCGAGGTGCTGACCCGCGTATTACTTTGGCAGACAGAACAGGTGTCAACCCATTGATGAAGTAAAAAATAGCGCTGAGAATATCTCCGGAAGATGATTTCATACTGCAGTAGAGAGATTTATTGAGCAAAAAATAAAATTTTAGCGGTTGAGCGTTATCACGAGCACTTCCGGGGCTCCCTGTTTCGCAATTGGTTCCATGAATGAAAGCGTTATACTGGCTTCAGCGGGCTGCGGTTGAATGCCGGAGAAAGCATGATGCGCGAAAAGGGTCGTAAGACACCCGACGAACTCCTGCGAGAAGTGCAGGCCGAAGAAGCTGCTGCCACGAAAGGGCATCTCAAGATCTTTCTCGGGTACGCGTCTGGTGTCGGCAAATCATTTCGCATGCTCGATGAGGCTCGCCGCCGCCGCGAACGGGGACAGGACATCGTCGTAGGGGCGGTTCAGCCGAAGGTCCCTCCGGAAGTCGAGGTACTACTGAAAAAACTGGAGGTTGTACCTCTGAAAGTACACGGGGAAGGGACAGCGATTGATGTCGCGGCGATCATCCGCCGCCATCCTGCCGTCTGCTTCGTCGACGGGCTGGCGTACGATAACCCGCCGGGCCTCAAGAATGCGACTCGCTGGCAGGATGTTCAGGACATCATGAAGGGCGGGATTAAGGTAATCGGATCCATCAACATCCAATATATCGATGAACTGCGCGCGCAGGTTGAGGCGATCACCGGAAAACACACGACTCAAACGGTGCCGATTTCGTTCATCAAGAGCGCCGACGAAATCGAGATCGTGGATGCTCCGCTCGAACATCCTCTCGTGCGCACACCCGAGGGGCAGGTGAACGGGGAGATAAGTTCGCAAAGGCTTTCGAAATTGCGCGAACTGGCGCTTGTAGTCGCGGCGGACGTGGTCGAGTACCAGTTGGCCAATTACCTGAATTGTCACGGCATCAAGCAGCCTTACGCCACCCAGGAGCGAATTCTCGTGTGCGTGACGCCACGCGCGAACGTGAGTGAGATGATCGAGATCGCCCGGATTATCGCGGAGAGATTTCATGCAGAAACCGTGGTTGCGTATGTGAGGCAGCCAGATCTCTCACCGGCGGATAGGGATGCGTTAGAAGCGAAGCTGGCCATCGCGCAGGCGACTGGAACCGCAATTCAGATTCTGGAAGGAGAGGATCCGGTTGAGACGCTTCTCGAATTCGCCAGGTCGCGCGGCATAACGCAACTCTTCATCGGACACACCCAGCAGTTGGGCATCCGTTCGCGAATCTTGGGAGATCCTGTCAACAAACTCATCCGCCGTTCCCAGGGAATGGACGTGCGGATCTTTCCACAATAACCGATGGCCGAGACAGAACGCGGGAAACTAAAGGTGTTTATGGGCTACGCCGCCGGTGTCGGCAAGACATACATGATGCTCGAGGAGGCCCAGGCGCTGAAATCCCAAGGCTTGGATATCGTGATCGGCTATTTCGAGCCGCATCGCCGCAAAGACACGATTGCCAAAATGGAAGGGCTGGAGACCGTTCCTCGAAAGGCAATCGAGTATCGCGGCACGGTTTTCGAAGAAATGGACACCGATGCGATCCTGGCCAGGCGCCCGCAAATCTGCGCGGTCGATGAATTCGCGCACACCAATGTTCCGGGCTCGGAGCGGGAAAAGCGCTGGGAGGACATTGAAGTGTTGCTTGGCGCGGGAATACGCGTTTTGACGACCTTGAACATCCAGCACCTGGAAAGCCTGAATGATCAGATCCGGCAGATTACGGGTGTCCGCGTGCGCGAAACGATCCCGGACTGGGTGGTACAGCAAGCCGACGAGGTGGTGATCGTCGATCTCAGCCCCAGAGCGCTGCTGCACCGTCTCGAGCGCGGTGTTATCTATGATCTCGAGAAGGCCGGGCGCGCACGTCAGAACTTTTTCCGGGAAGCGAATCTCGTGGCCCTGCGCGAGCTTGCGCTTCGTGAAACAGCACACGAATTGGAGCATCGGGTCGTGGCGGCGAATGGCCTGACAGCCGACGATGGACCCGAGGGAATGCCCAGGCGCCACAAGATCCTCGTCCTGACGACGGCAGACCCGCAAACCGCCATGTTGATCCGCCGCGCCAGGCGCATGAGCGATTTTCTGGAAGCAGAGTGTTTCGCGGTGGCGGTTCAGCCGTCAGGCGATTTGACCAGACTGCCGGATGACGATCGCGAGGCGATCGAGCGTCATCTGAACTTTGCGCGCAACATGCGCATCGAGACTCGTATCCTCGAAGGCGAAGATGTCGCACAGACTCTGATCGATTTTGCGCGTCGCAATCAGATCACGCAGATCTACCTCTCCCGGCCTCACGAGCGGGTCCGCCTGCCGTGGCTGTATCGCGATCTGGTTCAGAAAATCGTCGCCCTCGCGAGAGACATGCAGGTTGTGATCGTCTCGGAGCGAGACCCGGTTCTCCATGATGGCTCCTACAGCTCAGGCATGGAATAAAAGGACGCGAGCCCCACAAATGCTGACCTAAGCCACTTCCCTCACCTGGACTTAGACTGGGGACTGCCTATTGATGCGGATTCGCGGCCTCTTGGTGTATAATCAGCCTTCCCGCCGTCAGATTTGCGGCGCACAGCGTTTACGTATTCCCTTGGGGCTTCAGCACTGACCGCCGCCACTCCCGAACATTGCCCGGGGATTGTTGGTTTCTGACGCTCCGGCCACACGCTCGTGGCACGCGTGCATTTAGAAAGGCCGATCGATATGGCTGTCACCATTGGCATCCGGCGAGAGGACAAGAATGAATGGGAAAGGCGCGTCCCGTTGATTCCCGAGGATATGGTCCTTCTGCAATCCATGTACGGTCTTCGCTTCCTGATACAGCCCTCACCGATCCGTGTGTATCGGGACGATGAGTATCAGACGGCCGGCCTTACGCTCAGCGAAGACCTTGGGGGCGCGCAGATGGTGTTGGCGGTCAAGGAAGTGCCCACGGCGCTGCTGATGCCTGGCAAGATCTATGTATATTTCGCCCACGTCGCCAAGGGGCAAGCCTACAACATGCCCATGTTGCATCGCTTGCTGCAATTGGGCTGTTCGCTCGTCGACTATGAGAAAATCGCGGACGATTATGGCCGCCGGCTCATTTTTTTCGGCAGACATGCGGGATATGCCGGGATGATCGAAACGCTTCGCGCCCTCGGCCAGCGACTCGCCTCAGTGGGAGTGCGAACTCCCTTCGAGGCGGTGAAACACGCCTATGAGTATCCCGATCTTGACACCGCAAAGGGACACTTGCGGGACCTGGGCAAGCAGATCCTGCGCGTCGGCCTGCCGGCGAGCTTGCGGCCGCTGGTGATTGGAATCTCGGGGTATGGCAACGTGTCCCGCGGCGCCCAGGAAGTACTCGATTGCCTGAGTGTCCGCGAAATCGCCGTGGCCGACCTTCCGGCTGAGGCCGGTTTGAAATCGGCCTGGAGCGAGATTTTCAAAGTCGTCTTTATGGAGGAGCACTTGGTTCAGCCGGTGGATCCGGCTGCATCGTTCGATCTGCAGGAATATTACAAATCGCCGGAGCGCTATCGCGGCATTTTTGCAGCACATCTACCCTATCTGGACGTGCTCGTAAACGCAATTTACTGGGAAGAGCGTTATCCACGCCTCGTGACCCGTGAATGGGCGCGCGCACATTACAACTCCGAAACACAGGCGCGCCTGAAGGTGATTGGAGACATCAGCTGCGACATCGAAGGCAGCATCGAGCTTACCGTGCAAGCCACCCATCCAGACAATCCCTGTTACGTGTATCATCCTGCTTCGGACACCGTGCAGGAGGGCGTCGAAGGGAACGGACCGGTCATCATGGCGATCGACAACCTGCCATGCGAATTGCCGAGGGAATCCTCGCAGTACTTCAGCTCCGTGCTGCGCGAAATGGCGCCGGACCTTGCCGCCGCCGATTGGAGCGCCGATTTTGACCGGTTGGAGCTGCCCTCCTTTCTTAAGAGAGCCGTCATCGTGCACAAGGGTGAGTTGACACCCTCGTATCGCTACCTCCAACAGCATCTCGGGCCATACGCGCGATCCACGGACGGCATCTGAACCGCGAGAAAGGATATGCCGATCATCCTTCTCGTTGAAACCTGGAGAAAGTCATGAAAAAAGTGCTGGTCTTGGGATCCGGGTTGGTCGCCAGGCCTCTCGTACGCCATCTGCTTGATAAAGGACATCAGCTCGTCATTGCAACGCTCCTGGTCGACAGGGCGGAGGAGATGATCGCCGGGCATCCGAATGGCAAAGCACTTCTGTTCGATGTGCAGGACGAAGCCCGGCTTGCATCCTTGGTGGCCGAGAGCGATCTTGCAGTGAGCCTCCTGCCTTTCACCTATCACCCGATGGTTGCCAGGCTGTGCATTGCCCACCGCAAGCCCATGGTGACCACCTCTTACGTTTCGCCCGCAATGAAGCAGCTTGATGAGAGCGCACGCGCTGCCGGCGTAACCATTCTTAATGAGATGGGCGTCGATCCGGGGTTTGATCATATGTCCGCAATGCGTGTCATTGACGGCGTCCGCAGGCGGGGGGGACGAATCGTCTCGTTTCGTTCCTACTGCGGCGGGCTGCCCGCTCCCGAAGCCAACGACAATCCTTTTGGCTATAAATTCTCTTGGGCGCCTCGTGGCGTTCTCCTTGCCGGACGCAATAGCGCGCTCTACCTCCTCGATGGCCGCAGAACGGAGGTGCCCGCGGATCGGCTATTCCGCGACATGCACATTCTCCCGATCGAAGGGCTGGGTGATTTTGAGGCCTATCCTAACCGCGATTCGATCAGTTACATCGACATCTACGGCTTGGCCGGGATCCAAACGATGTATCGTGGCACACTCCGCAACATGGGATGGTGCGACTGCATGTTCAACTTCGGAAAACTGGGACTGCTTTCGCTGGAAGAAACGGCTGTAGCGGGAAAGAAATATGTCGATTTCATGCGCAGCCTGGCCGGTTGCGGCATCTCCGAGGATGCTCAAGGCGCCATCGCAACCAGACTGTGCATCCCAAGGTACTCCTTACCCATTCTCAGCCTGGAGTGGCTTGGGATGTTTTCGCAGAGAGAGTTCCACGTGAATCGCATAGCGCCTCTCGACGCGCTCGGCGAGCTGATGTTCGAGAAACTCGCCTTCCGGCCCGGCGAACGCGATTTGCTCGTGCTTCATCACGACTTCCGCGTCGAGCTCCCTGACGGCAGGCGCGAACACACGGTCGCGCAAATGATCGGCTACGGAGTTCCCTTCGGTGATTCGTCCATGTCACGCACAGTCGCCCTGCCTGCCGCAATCGGAGTGGATTTGATTCTGAAGGACCGCATCCGTACCCCCGGAGTGTTGCGGCCGACGACGCCGGAGATATACAATCCCGTTCTGGATGAACTGGCCGCGCTCGACATTGCCAGCCGAGAGAAAACCGAAACCTTCTAGAAGCGGGCGGAGTCTCGCCTTTTGGGCTAACCTGTGATAAAACCTTGATCTTCCTACGAGGCTCAGTAAGAATAACGCGCATGGATCCTGCAATCATCAAGCGTATCGTACAGGAAGTCGCATTGCCCGAATCTTCCGTCGCGGCAGCCGTTTCTCTGTTCGAAGCCGGCGCCACGGCCCCATTCATCGTTCGCTACCGCAAGGAGGCCAGCGGAGGCTTGGATGAAACCGGGGTGCGCGCCGTCCAGGAACGGATGATCCATTACAAGGAACTGGAGGAACGGCGAGCGCTGCTGATCAAATCTCTGACGGATCAAGGCAAGATGACCGAGGACCTGCGGCGCCAGATCGAGGATTGCTGGGACCGATTCGACATTGAAGATCTGCACCACCGTTTCCGGCCGAAGCACAGGACACGCGCATCGGACGCAATCGCTCAAGGCCTGGAGCCCCTGGCAGAGTACGTTTGGGGCCAGGATAGAGACGCCTGGAGTCTCGAGGAACACGCCGACGTTTTCATCGACCAGGGAAAAGGGGTGGCTGATCGGCAGCAGGTGCTGCAAGGGGCTGCAGACATCATAGCCAATTGGATCGCGGAGAGTTTCGATCTGCGCAAGGCGCTGCGTGAAATGTTGTGGAAGGAGGGCCACGTCGTTTCCACGGTGGTCCCTGCCAAAGCCGAGCAGAAGACCAAGTACAATATGTATTATAATCGCCGTGAGCCGGTTTCCTCAATTCCCTCCCATCGCGTTTTGGCCATCCGTCGCGGTACCAAGGAAGGAGTGCTCACCTCATCGATCCAGTGCGATAACTCGAGGGCGCTCGAGCTGATCATCAGTTACGTGACCAAGGACGGGGAGTCCGAGTTCGCGCCCGTTCTGGAAGCGGCTGCCCGAGACAGCTACAACCGGATCTTGCGCCCATTGATCGAGACTGAAGTTCGCGGCCAGCTGAAAGAAAGAGCGGACCGGGAGGCGATTCGTGTTTTCCAGGAGAACATTGAGAACCTGCTCCTCTCGGCGCAATGCGGCGCCATGCCGGTTATTGGCGTCGACGCGGGCAAGGGTGAAGAATGCCGGCTTGCGGTCGTGGACGAAAGCGGCAAGTTCCTGGAGGAGACTGCCGTATTCCCGAAACCTCCGAAGAGTGATCTGGAAGGAACCAGAGTCGCGCTGCTCAATTTGATTCAGAAATACGGCGTGCGTGCCATGGCAATTGGAGGCGGTCCGAGCGCGCGCGGAATTGAGATGATCTTTCGCCAGATTCTGTCGGAAGCCGCCATTGAAAACGTCATCGTTGCCGGCGTGAACGACGCCGGGATGGTGGTTTATTCCTCATCTCGCATCGGCCGGGAAGAGTTGCCGGAATTGCTTCCCGCCGCACGCGCGGCCGTGAGCGCGGCGCGCCGCTTGCAGGATCCGCTGGCCGAATTGGTAAAAATCGATCCCAAGCTGATTGGAGTGGGGCAGTACCAACACGATGTCGACCAGAAGGAACTCCACAGGCACCTGGTTCAGACCGTTCAATTCTGCGTGAACCGGGTCGGCGCCGATCTGAATTCCGCGAGCTTCTCCTTGCTCCGTTACATCTCCGGAATCAGCGACCGGCTGGCGCGCAGGATCCTCGCGCACCGCAGCGCTAGCGGGCCGTTTCCGACTCGAGCGGCTCTGCTAACGGTGCCGGGCATGGATGAGACTGCCTACCAGCAGTCGGCCGGCTTCCTGCGTGTTCCAACCAGCGAAACTGTGCTCGACCGCTCCTGGATCCATCCCGAGTGTTACCCGATCGTGGAAAAAATGGCAGTCAGCCTCCACGTATCCGTCGGCGATCTGATCGGAAATCGCGAGCTGATATCATCTTTAAAGATCGAGGAGTTTGCCACCGACACGATCGGCATGCCTACGCTTGAACTTGTACGCGAGGAACTGTTAGCGCCGGCGCGTGATCCGCGAGGGACTTTTGCTCCTCCCAGGTTCCATCCCGAGATCAGGGAGATTGCGGATCTAAAAGAAGGCATGACACTTGAAGGGGCGGTCACAAACGTGACTAACTTCGGTGCCTTTGTCGATATCGGCATCCATCAGGACGGTCTGGTGCACCTCAGTCAGATGTCCAATCGGTTCATCCGGGACCCTCGTGAGGCGGTCAAGGTCGGCGACTTGGTCCAGGTGAAGGTCATTTCGGTCGAAGTGGAAACAAAGCGGATCGGCCTGTCGATGAAAGCCCTGCTCCCGGCCGTACCTAAACGGCGCAGGAAACCCCGGCGGAGGCCCGACAAGCCCGGCGAATCCGCGTCGATGCCGGCAGCTGCTTCGGGCGGATCGGGCGATCCTGTGGATGGCGGGATACCGCAGGGCACACCCATGGCGGAGGCATCCCCTGCCCCCAACACGCGGCGTCCCAGACGTTCGTACCCTCGAATGGAACGCAGGAGAGAGGCTCAACCCCGAAGAGAGTCTCCCCATCAGCGTGAGGCTCTTCAGGAGAACTTGCCGGCTCCGCCAGTCGTCGAGCCCGCACCTCAGGAGCCAATAGCGCCGGAGCCCACCCTGCAGGAAAAAATCGCCATTCTTCAATCCAAGTTCCGCGGCATACATTAATTCCGAAATTGTTCAGCCTGCCTACGGAATGTTAGGGGGAAACATTCCGGCCTCGAACAGACCTGCGATCGACAGGGGAACTCGTCCTTCGTTTTCTGCTTAACCCGAAATTCGCAACGGGTTGATCACCTTGATGTCCGGGAATTGGAGAAAATCGGTATCGGTAGTGTAGATCTCGCGCACCCCGTGCTCATGCATCAGAGCGGCTGTCCGAATATCGAAAAACAGATTCCCCGCAGGATGGGTGAGTTTCCCGAGAATTGCCTCAAGCAGAGTCCAGTGACGTTCTTCCGCGGCGAGGATCAGGAAATTTGAGTTGTTCAGGAATGGCTTGAGAAAACTGAGCGCTTCGCGCCATGTGAGCGGACGCCGAAAGACTTTCGGATGCGTGGACACCCTTAGGAATTCATACACGATGCCTTCCGTCAAGAACCACGGCTCAGCAGAATCGGCGGCGGCATACAGAAACGAGGCGGCCGCCGGTTGCTCTTCAGCGTCCCGATTGGCTGCATACAGCAGAATGTTGGTGTCGATGATTCCCGCCATCAGGAATCCATGAGCGCTTCAAGCGCATTGCGGTCACCCAGATTGAGTCTGGGCTTTCCCATGGAGAACGTGGGGAGCTTGAAGTTCGGGCGCCGTTTAGTTTTGCGGCGCTGAAGCCCTTCCACCATGAGCTCATTGGCTACCTGGGACAGGGTCTTGCCCTGTTTCCGAGCAAGATCTCGGATCCCCTCGAGAGACGAATCTTCCAGGATCAAAGTTGTCCTCACCATGCGCTTGAGAATACAAGTGTCGCATAAGGATGTCAATATTAAGCATACATGTGCGAATCCAGGAACCGTTTTCTGTCCTGTTTATCTGCTGTAGCTTCCTCCACCCAAATTTGCAGGCTATCTCCAACAGAAATGTCTTGGTCCCAACGGCTATGCTCTCTGTCCAAATCCCTTCGCCGATCGGGAATACAGCTCTGGTCGCCTCGTCTATTCGTCGCTCGAAATTCTCACACAGCTTAGAAGCAGAAAAGAGGCTCATAATCTCTTCGTAAAGCCCCTTTTATTACCTTCAAACGGAGTCATCCATAAATTGAGCAACTATTTCGCGTGGTCAGACCCAAACCACCCACATCTTCAATTTCCCCTTGACTATTGACAAGAACGGGACGATATTGGTCTTGTCAATCATCTAGAGGAGAGCAAATGGGTAAACCTACCGACCTTGTCCAGGGCACGTTGGATCTTCTGATCCTGAAATCCATTGCACTTGAACCCATGCATGGCTGGGGCATCGCGCAGCGCATCCGGATGGTTTCGAAAGATGTGCTCCAGGTGAATCAGGGAGCGCTTTACCCCGCCCTCCACCGCCTCGAACAGCAGGGATGGATCACCGCAAAGTGGGGCGAATCTGCAAACAATCGTCGTGCCAAGTATTACTCGGTGACGCCTGCGGGCCGAAAGTATCTGAATCAGGAGCGTGCAAACTGGAACAGGCTCTCTTCGGCCATCGACCTGGTGCTGGATACACCTTAAAGGGAGGCGAAACATGGCCCGCTGGACCTACAAACTGCCGCTCCGGCTCCGGTCGTTGTTCCGCAAAGGCAAGATAGAGGACGGACTGGACGACGAGCTTCGTTTCCACCTCGAAAACCTCACCGGAGAGCACATCTCAGAAGGGATGTCTCCGAAAGATGCTCGCTTTGCGTCCCTGCGGGATCTGGGAGGCATTGAGCAGCACAAGGAAGAGTGCCGGGACGCGCGTGGAATCAGGTGGCTTGACAAGTTACGCCAGGACCTGCGCTACGGCGTTCGGACGCTGGTCAAATCACGCGGATTTACCCTCATAGCCCTCTTATTGCTTGCGCTGGGCATAAGCTCCACCACGACCGTGTACAGCGTGCTTCAAGCCACTCTTTTCCGAGCCCTTCCTTTTCCAAATTCCGAACGACTTGTGCGGGTCAACGAAAAGATTCTCTGGGATGGGAAGCTCATCAATCATTGGGGAGTCGGCGTGTCAAACCTCCTCGCGTGGAGGGAAAACAACCCGGTCCTCATGGATCTCGCTCAATACAGTCTTCAGTCCTTTACAATCCTCGGCGCCGGAGAACCTGAGTTCCTGAGGGGCGCAGCGGTCACCGTCAATCTATTCGACCTGCTCCAGGTGCGTCCCCAGTTGGGGAGAGCGTTCTCCTCTGATGAGGATGGGCCGGGCAGCCCGCCGGTCGTAATTCTCAGCCACAGCCTCTGGAAGGGCCGTTTTGCAGGGAGGGAGGATGTCGTTGGCGAAACCATTCGTCTCGATGCTACCAACTATACTATCATCGGGATCACGCCGCCTGACTTTGAGTTTCCTTCCGGCGACAGGCACTCATTGGTTCCATCGCTATTCGTTCCTTTGCAACTGAAAGCACAACCTCGCAGCCGGGTATTCCTGACAATCGCACGTCTTCGGCCCGGAATTTCCATTGAACGAGCGCAAGCGGTCATGAGCTCCCTGGCCAAAGATGGCGGACTGAGTTCGGGCGCGACGCAGGGCGTGCAATTGCAGTCCCTCCTTGAGTTAACGGTGGCAAACGTCCGGACGACAATGCTGGTGCTGCTGGGGGCCGCCGGTTTAGTCCTGTTTATCGCCTGTGCCAACGTGGCAAACCTTCTGCTCACGAGGGTAACTCAAAGGCAGAAGGAGTTTGCGGTCCGCGTTGCTCTGGGGGCAGGATCGCGCCGCCTCGTACGCCAGCTGTTGGTCGAGTGCATGCTCTTGAGTCTCATGGGCGGCGGTCTGGGGATTCTGCTGTCGGTCTTCGGCGTGGAGGTATTAAAGGACCTCCGGCCACCCGAAATCCCCCAGCTGGAGAAAATCAGTCTTAATATCGAGGTGCTGGGTTTCGCGTTAGGTCTTTCCCTGACGACCGGCCTCTTCTTCGGGATCATGCCTATCCGAAGAGTACTGAAACTGGGAATCCAGGATACGCTGAAGGGCCACTCTCAGAGATTGCCTGGAAGAACAAAGCTCCGGTCGCTGAATCTGCTGATTATTTCAGAAATCAGCCTTGCCATGCTCCTGCTTATCGGCGCCGGGTTGCTGATGAGCAGCTTCTTGCGTTTGCAGAACGTGCCGTTGGGCTTTGACCGAGATAAGCTGTTGACCGCTACGCTTTCTCTGCCTCCAAGATACGCGTCACCTGCACAGTGGGAAGGCTTTTACCTGCGACTGCTGGCAGATTTGCAGGCTCTCCCGGGAGTGGAAGCGGCGGCTCTCACTTCAAGCTTGCCACTGAAAGACGATGAGTCGGCGACCGGCTTGACATTTGACGAAAAGCCCCCCGGCTTGTCCGAAGCCGACAATACTATCCCAGGATTTGGAGCACCCCCTGGGACGTTTGCGGCATTGCTGGTAAGAGTTACCCCGGCCTATTTTCGAACATTGGGCTTCCGCCTCGTGAAGGGACGATTTCAAGACGAACGGGACTCGCGCAGCTCCCTACCCGGCTTAGTGATCAGCCAAACCATGGCGCGCCACCTCTGGCCGGATGAGTCGCCCGTGGGTAAGCGCGCATGGCTTGCCAACCGAAGCTGCGAGATTGTGGGGGTTATAGAAGACCTGAGGTATAATGGTTTAAGGAGTGATTTTCTTCCAGTTGTCTACTTGCCATTTCGACTGCATCCAGTCCCGGATATGAGATTGGTACTCCGCGCACGCACAGATCCCACCAGTCTTGCTTCCGCCGTCAGAAGCAGAATGCGGGCACTGGACGAGACTCTTCCGGTCGTTATTAAGACAATGGAGCAGGAGTACGCGCGCGAGCTTGCTGCGCCGCGATTCTACATGCTGGTCTTTGGACTGTTTGGAGTTCTGGCAACAGCAATCGCGGCGGGCGGGGTTTACGGAGTCATCTCGTTTTCAGTGAGTCAGCGAACGCAGGAGATCGGCGTGCGCATGGCCCTTGGCGCGCAGTCCCACGATATTCTCGGGCTTGTGCTGGGCTTGGGAATGACACCAGCAGCCGTGGGAATTGTTCTCGGGCTGGCGGGCGCCGTCGGACTCACGCGCTTCATTTCCAGTCTGCTTTTCGGGGTGCCTCCGACGGATCCGGCCATTTTCGCCGGCCTTGCGGCACTCATGGCCGCCGTAGCACTGGCCGCCTGCTACATACCATCGCGCCGCGCTACTCGGATAGACCCGATCCAGGTAATCCGGTGTGAGTAGTCCGGGCGTACGCGAGCCTTGCGGACTGGCGCCAACACCACGGCGACGGTTGGGAGAAGAAACGTCATTTCGGCTCGGGCCGGCTGGATCCAGGGCAGGCCGGCACCTGGATGGTTACAGCGAAATAGAGGCTTGCGTCGAGCCCGCACCTCAGGAGCCAATAGCGCCGGAGCCCACCCTGCAGGAAAAAATCGCCATTCTTCAATCCAAGTTCCGCGGCATACATTAATTTCGTGGACGGGCTTCCCGATCTCAGAATCTGCTGGTTTCGCCATCAGTGATTCCGAGTTCGGGTAGCCTGCCCGCGGAATTCTACTTGATGACGATCGGAACGCGCTCGAAGAGATTCGTGTCGGCGATCGTGTCGCGCACATGAATCTGGAGAGTATAAGTTCCCTTCTTGAGGCTCTTGAGCGGCAAAGAAATCGCGACCGTCGCCTCTCCCTTCCTGTCCTCCAGCGGCAAGTTGGCCAAGCCTCTCTGGCCTCCCTGGCCGCCTCGGTTACCCTGTCCTCCCCCGCCGGCTTGGGCGCCCCGACCGCCCGCTCCGCCTCTGCCTCCAAGTCCCGGGGCTCCTCTCCCGGCGCCAAAATCCGGGACGGCGCGCTCCTTTGTCCAATCCTGGACGAGTTGCGGCTCCGACTCGAGGATCTTGGTGTCATCCTTCAAGAGCATCAAATACGTCTCGATCGAGGGCCTCTGTGACTGTGCGTCCGGCTGCGCGCCATATACTTGGAAAAAGACGTATATCGTCTGGCGATTGAGGAAGACATTGCCGATACTGGGCACGATCTTCTTGTCCCCCAATACCAGCGGATCGTACTGGATTCCCATCGCCTGGAATCTCCGCATCATGCCCTGATGCGCCACTCCCGATGCGGCATCTCCGCCTCTGGCATTCGTGAGCTGGCTTCCCAGGACGATGGAACTGGTCGTGAGACTCTTGAGATCCAAAGCTGGTACCTTTATGGGTTCTTCAAACCCTCCCAGTTTCCCGGTCGTATTGTCGCGCACTAGAAACTTGAGGTTATAATCGCCAGGACGCAACTGAAAACCGGTCGAATAGAGGATTCCGCCTGATTTGAGCTTTTCGGCTCTGTCCGCGGGAAGCCGCACCTGAACCTGATCGCGGGCGACGCTCGCAACCCTTCCCTTCAGATCGCTAACTTGTGCGAGGAACTCAAACTTGCCTTCTTCATTGGTCCCCTTGGTCTTGAATTTCAGACCCTCGCCTGCCAGCTCGATCGAAACCGGAACCAGGCTGGTACTGTTGTCCTTCCTGAAATAATCCGCTTGCAGAATCACCGGGACGTCCGTGAAAGGTCTGTCCACACCCATTGCCTGCTGGAGCTGCAGGTCGCGCTCCTCTTGCGTGAGTTGGCCGAATGCCTTGGCCGCAAAATATCCGGGCCTGTGCTCAACCTTTACGTCAGGCCGGGTCACTTCCACGCGAATCTTGCGGTAGCGGCCATCTTCCTTCGCGTTCGTGCTGAAATAGCCTATGACGTAATAAATGTGCGAATCGGCCTGAGCTTGTTTGACGGCCAAGCTCAGGTCATTCGAGTCCATAAACGCCTGCCCGCCGGTGTCGTGCGCCAGCGTGGTGAGAGTCTCCTGGGAGCCGGAGAGGTTGCTCATCTGCCGCCTCATCGCGGCGCCTGAAAACATGGCCCTGCCCCCTGCGCTTCTCTGGGAGGCATTGCCGCCCGGAGGAAGAGCGACCAATCCACGGGCATCTACGGTGTAAATGGACATGTTGGACCGGTTGGAGCTATCCACCGTGGACCGGATTTGCGCGTTGTTTTCTACTCCCGTGGTGCTGATCCCATCCGAAAAATAGAGCAGCGATTTGCGCTCGGGAAGATCCCGATATGCCTTCGCCAGCGTCTCGAGCGCCAACATCCGCCGATCGGTGTTAAACATGTTGAATTGAGTAGTATCGGGCACAAAGACATCGTCGGATGTGTCCGGGTCGCTCAGATCTTCTACCGCGGCATCCCCCGACTCGGTCGACGATATGGAATCAAGAGTCGATATCAGAACATCATGATCATTCGTGAGATCCTGCACAAGGTTGAGAATGCTGCTGTAAGTCGCGATGGCAACAAGGTCCTGCGGGCCGGACTGCTTGGTTACAAAATCCCGGGCCGTGTCAACGGAACGGATGAGATCCTCCGTGTTCAATGAGCTGAGATCGAAGAACAGGATGATCAGTCTCTTGCCTGCCACATCCTCTTTCTTCACGAGTGCATCGGGGTTCAGACTGAGATTGATGATGCCCGGTTTCGTCGAGCCTTCGGCAGCTACCGTAGGAGGAGTGACAGCCGCCGCTGGAGGAGAAGCAGCGGCGGCTGCGACAACAGGGGCCGGAGCGACTATGGCTGGAGAGGGCCCCACTGGAATGTTCTCCATCGCGAAGGTCACGATCTGCTGCGGCACATTGTCTTCGAAGATCTTAAAATCGCTTCTTGTCAATCCTCCAACCAAATTGCCCTTCTTGTCGCGAACGGTCACGTCCACGACTACCATGTTGGACAGGACTTCATAGGTAGGCGTCTGGGTTGGCGTCTGCGCGGTCATTGGTGGATTCTGTGTCTGCTGAGGAAAGGCAAACGCTATCAGACCGCAAAGGACAACTGCGAGCCACACGAGCGGAAGGCGCCCTATTCGTGCTCCGCGCGTTATCTGCCATCGCCTGGGCATGGTCCACCCTCCCCGAGCGGAATACTCCGACCTCCACGCTATCTTGCGAGGAAAGAACAATAAGTCGGAATGTTCCCTCTTTTAACTGAATCCACCCTCCCTACGGGCTATTTGATGATAATCGGAACGCGCTGGAACAGATTGGTGTCGGCAATAGCATCGTGGACGTGAATCTGGAGCCAGTAGGTTCCCGGTTTCAGGCTCTTCAGCGGCAGAGAAATCGCAACGGAAGCCTCACCCTTTCTGTCTTCCATGGGAACGTTAGCGCCTCTCTGGCCCCCAGGGCCCCCAGGTCCTCCCCCAAATCCTCCGCCCCCGCCAAACCCTCCTGGTCCTCCTCTGCCTCCAAATGCCGGCGTACTTCTTTGTTGCGTCCAGGCTTGTACAACCTGAGGCTGGGATTCGAGGATTTTTACATTG
>Ga0187854_10001283_pt1 | contig 25205 bp, 14 predicted proteins | sample June2016WEW_6_15_FD_132445 | JGI IMG/M metagenome (GOLD analysis project Ga0187854, IMG submission 132445) | Peatland microbial communities from SPRUCE experiment site at the Marcell Experimental Forest, Minnesota, USA - June2016WEW_6_150 | ecosystem: Environmental > Terrestrial > Soil >...
CCAATCTCCCTGCTCGGGAACGCACTGCGGGCTCCAATGGGCCCAGATTCCGAACTTCGCATCTCGAAACCAGTCGGGAGCGCGATAAGCTTTCAGCGATTCCCAGTTGGGCCGAAACGGACCTGTGATTGGGTCGCCAGCAAAATTGCCATCACGGTATGTGGCCTGCCGAGACAATGCGGTGTCGGCAGCCGCAAACAGACCTACGCTGCCCGCAATAAAGTTTCGCCTGTCAAACCTGCCGCTCGATCCACCATTCATTTGCTGATCACCTCGTATCTCTTGAACGTTTATGCACAAACGCGCATATGGTATTGCTATTCGGTAAGTTATCGTTAACTATTGGGGAATTCAAGGGGGCATAGATGACTCTTTCAAGGCGCAAGCTAATTGCTTACGGAGCGGCAGGAGCAGTGACTTCGCTCACGGTAGGAACGGCGAGTTCCGAAACGATGCCTCAGGAAGCGCAACGGACGTCAGTGCCTTCGCAAGTCTCCAGCGACAGAGGTCCCGAAAACCGCGGTGGAGGCGATGTGTTCCGCGGATATGACATGCGGAATGATCTGACGCCACGGCGCTTGACTATGGCCATGTGGGACGTAGCCTACGCGCTGCGGCATGGGCCGGGCGGAAGTTTCGCCGACTACGACCGCGTTCTGGATGAGGCCGTCGAGCGCGAATACAATACCCTTCGTATCGATCCGATGCCCCAGTGGATTGATTACAGTAGCCCCGATCGCATTTTGGAATGGCCTGACCCGCATCAGCCGTACATGCCATGGAATTGGAACACGGCGGTTCGCGGACCAATTGGATTGTGGATCATCGAGTTTATTGAAAAACTCCAGAGACGAAAGTCCCTCTATTACACCCTTAGTGCCTGGTGGTTCGCTCCCGGACAGCCGACAAGTCCCCCGGTTCCCGCGCTCTTGCGCGCTCCTGAAAATATGGTCGAAGGAGCGGAGATGTGGGCGACCATGCTCACCGCGTGGAAGAAACGCTTTGGTTTCGACCATCTTGTTTACGTAGATATCGCCAATGAAACGCCGTACTTCTTCCCGCATCTGATGGAACGGTTCAAGAAAGTCACCGGGGAGGACTTCTGGGCGCACCCCAGTTTTTCGCCGGTTCAGAGCGCTTTTCTAACGAACGAGATTAACCCTGCCCTGAAGCTCTTGCGACGAGAGTTCCCGGAGCTGCGTTTCACCACCTCTATTCACGGAGACCTGCGCTGGCTTGATGTGCCGCTGGAACTGGACTGTCTGGACGTGCACTTCTATGCCGACGGCGATCCGCGCTGGACCGAACGCACGCGTTTCCATGAGTTTATTAACGACGGCTTGTTTGAGACCGATCGTTGGTTTGCGGAATTCTCAGACCGTTCGGCAAAAACGGCAGCCGCCATGGGACCGATGCTCCGCGCCAGACAGCGCTTCAAAATGTCCCAGTTTGCAGATTGGGCCGTTCGGCGTGGAGCTCCTCTAACTACGTCAGAAGCTTGGGCCTCATGGTTCTACATAGACCACCCGAAACTAGTGTTGTGTCCCGGAAATAACTTTGCGAAATCCCACGCCGTAAAGCCAACAGCTTCAACGACAAGGCTTTCCGCACATTGGCTACGAATTTACGGGACAGCACACTAGATTGGGGTTGGTTGCTGGACTGGGCAAAATGGTCGGTCGATGACGCGATCGCGTGGGGATTCTGGGGATGGACCCCGCATAACTACGCCCAGCCTCAGTTTGCAAACTGGAAAAATGCAGACTGGCACCGCACGCTGAACGAGCGCTTTCTACACAGCTGAAGTCACTGAAAATGTTCCTTTAATCTCCGGTCCGGAAGTTCAGGCGCTCCGGCTTGCATTGAATATCGGAAAAGGTTGCGGTCGATCCGCTGCCGAGGGAGAGAAAACCGCCAGGGTAATCAGGACAAGAGCGTTTTGCGCTAGAGCTTCTTTTCCAGTCCTTTTCCACCCCCTCGAGGCCACGAAGATATCTTCACTCGACCAGGTCTGCATCGTACGGCTTCAGCCGAATGACGCCTTCATACGAGGTACCGCTAATGATCCCGCGTTTGCTCCCGCGAATGGCTACACTCTTTTCTTCACCAGTTGTGTTCACATACAGCGTTCTGCCTTCAACGATGCGCGCGTAAACCCCTGAGGGAGTTTCTGGTCCCTTCTCGATGGCAAGATCTGCATAAAGACTGCGCACGAGCGGAGCAAGCACCGGCATCTGTGCGGGGACGGCAACATAGATCGCGCGTCCTTTTCCGTAATTGTTGACCGTGATGGCTGGCGACTTCTCTGGGGTGTTCGTAAACACAGCCATTGGCTTCGCGGTGCGAGGTTCAAGAACTTCATAGAATCCAATGCTGGCCTTCTCAGTCTTGCCGTTTAGGCTGATTTCCGGAGGCGTGCTCGGCCTGTAAAGCTCTGAAGTGCGCAGTCCGAATACATCGCTCAAGCGTCCCGGTAGCGGTGTATCGAACCACTGATTGTTCTCATCGACCTTCGCCGACATAGCGGTCATAATCACCGTGCCTCCGTTGCGGACGTAATTGCGAATCGCCTCAGCGCTTGCGGTATCCATCAGATAGTCCGCGGGCACAACCAGCAGTTTGTAGTCCAGAGTGCTGTGGCCGATGTTGATGATCGCGACATCTATGTTGTCTTCAAAGAAAGGTTGCAAGGCACTTTCAACTTGGTCGGTATAACCGACAGTGAAATAGTTGCGGACTGTGTTGCTTGGACCTGGCGGCCGAGATGCAATATTGCTTTCAAAAGAGTAAGCAATGGCAACATCCGGCTTGTGATAGCGCGGGAAGCCCAAGTGCCGCAGCTTTGAAAACTCACTCGCGATCTTCTTGAACTCCGCGTACTTCCAAGAGGGTGTGCCATCGTGATCGAGCAACCCGAAAAGCGCCTGCTCTTCCCCTCCCCTGTGCGTGTTGAAGGTCCACGCAAGAAACGTTTGCCCATAATCGATCAGGGCCAGATAGGCCCACATGCGAATGATGCCTTTGGGGCCCCCGTAATATCCTCCACCGCCGGTTGTGAATTCGTTGAACCACGCTGGAGTAGGAAGGTCGCCCTTTATGAGCAGCGCGCCGAGTGAGACGTCAAGCGGGTTTGCTGGGTAGAATCCCTCCGCTCCGTAGCTCACATATTTCTTGTATGAGCTCAGATAGTCAAAGCCTCTACGCCCGGCGGTGTCCCACAGGTTAGAAACCGCGGGCAGATTGGGAACGTTGCGCTGGCGCACTTTTTCGAGATCCTCAAGGACCGAGATGGTCACATCAGACCAGAAGCGCCGCAGATCAAGATACCGCTCCGGCGGAGAAGGGCTGTCCGCATAGGGCAACTGCACTTCATCGAACGAGTTCAAGTGCCGTGACCAGCGCTGGGTTGCCCATGCCCTGTTGAGATTTGCAATTGTCCAGTACTTTGCCTTCAACCATTCAATAAATCTCTGGCGATCCCCTTCGGAATAAGACATCACACCATTGCCGATCTCGTTGTTGTATCCGATTGCGGCCAATGCTGGATTGTGAGCATAGTGCCGGGTCAACTCGTCAGCAAAGCGAATCAGGTGCTCGCGATAAGCCGGATCGCTGATATCATCCATGTAGCGTTCCGCCGGATGCACGGTTGCACCCTGCTCGTTGACCAAGTTCACGGAAGGATACTTGTGATGAAGCCAAATTGGCGCCGGCGATCCGCCGATGTCGAGGATCACCTTTATTCCCGCCTGGTTCATCTGCTCCAGGATCTGGTCGAACCACGCGAATTCTAACTGTCCCTCGGATGGTTCAAAGGCGTCCCAGGAAAGGTCGCCCATGCGGACCATGGTGAATCCCGCCTGTTTCATGAGGGCGATATCCTGCCGGATCTGTTCGCGTGAGCGATCTACAGGCTGGTAGCAGGTGCCGACAAACAGCTGTCCTTTCCCGGGCCATTCCGGGTGTTGCTCCGCACTCTGTCCAAAAAGCAGTGTACTGCCCAGAAACAGCGCCATAGCAATCAAGATTCGTCTCAAGGCCATCTCCTTTGCTGAAGATGTTAACGTCTCCCAGTCCATCTGGGAAAAGAGAACTTCTACATCGAAGCGCCTTACTTCTTAACTTTCCCAAACGTAACCAGTACGACATCATTGCTGCGCATACGCAGCGAAAACGCATAGGAGCCGCTGTTTCCGGCCCGGACGACACGATCGATCTCCGGGAGGTCGCGTGTCAGCAAGTTGAGCCGCTCGAGCTGTATTGGTGTCAAATCTCGAGGCGCACCCATGTCGATGTAGGCTGATTACGCGTCATTGGCGCGAAAGCCCGTCCGGTGAACCTTCAGTCGATAGCTGTCCGGCTTCAAATGGTTGAAACTCACCTCCAGCGGGGCCGCTGGCACGGCCTGAACGATGCGGCTATAGAATGGCCGATTGCTGACCTTCTGCTGCGGTTGTTGAAAGTCCCAGATAACGGCCGAAACGCTGTCTTTGTCTGCCGCAGCGAAAGCCTGCGAGTCATGGAGCGGAATCTCGTTGCCCTGGACCGCGTGGAGGTATTTGTAAGCAAAGTAGGCTGGTTTTCGGATCCCTTCGCGGTTCAACAGCCCGAACCCGCCGTGGAACGGGGGGGACCGGGCTCCTCGAAAAGATCGGTGTAAGTCCAGTAGCTCATGCCCTGTACCAAGCCCTCGGTGGCTTTGAGCTTGCTGAGAACATACGGTGCGCTGATGTAGGAATCATGCACGAGGTCGCGGGGGGTGTAGCGCGAGGCGCTTTTCGTCAGAGCCGAGGTCGCACCTGAACCGAAGTAGCCCTGCCGTCGTACTCGAGAGTCGCATCCGCTGGCGAACTCGGCGCAATTCCTGTACCGTGTCCGTTTGTGACGCTCACAATAAAAAAGGTTCTGTGTCCCAGCATTCCCGGGAAGTTGCCACGACGATCTCCGATTGTGAGTGTTTCAATTTTATCGTCCCAATGTAGCGGAATCACGGAATAAGCTCCATGTTCATAGTCATAATTGTCGCCTTCGTCTTCATACAGGGCGAAATCCCCGTCCGCTCCTGCGTAGACTCTAATTTCAATCGGATCTGGTTTGACTGAAGCTGATTCCGCTCGAGGGCCAAAGGCAACGATTGAGCCGGCCTTGGCATAAATCGGAAGCTTATCGAGCGGAGCTTCTGCAGTAATGACTTGACCGCCACTCTGGCGCTTGCCGGTCCAGAAGTCTACCCAGTCCGTACCAGCGGGGAGATAAAGCGTTCGGTGCGTGGCTCCTTCCGTGGTTACTGGACTGATTAGCAGAGCGGGCCCGAACAGAAATTGGTCCGACACTCTTCGCGCTCCGGGATCAGAGAAGAACTCCAGAGGCAGCGCTCGCATAAGGGTTTCACCGTTCTTGGTGACGCCCCAGGCGGCGGAATAGATGTACGGCAGCAGACGATATCGCAACTCATCGTACTGCGTGAGGATGTATTCGACTTGTGGACCGTAGTTCCAAATCTCAGCCCTTGACTGGTACCCATGGACGCGGAAAATCGGGCAGAACGCGCCGTACTCAAACCACCGGATGAGCAGTTCGTGGTACGCCTCGGACGTGTATTGATCCTTGGGGCGAAAGAATCCACCAATGTCCGTCGTCCAATATGGCAAACCCGACATGCTGAAGCTCAGGCCCGCGGGAATCTGCCGTCGGAGTGTAGTCCAATTGGCGCTGATGTCACCTGACCAGGAGGCCGCGGCATTTCTCTGTTGTCCGGCAAAAGCGGAGCGTGTGAGAATCACAACCCGCTTCCGGTCCGTGGTTGCGCGCTGACCTTCGTAGATCGCGTTGGTTACATATAATGGATATGCGTTGCGTACGGAGTCTCCGCTGCCCAGGAACGTTTTCTTACCCTTGAGCACGTCGCCCTCTGGCTCAGAAGCATCCATCCACCAGCCGTCCATTCCGTCCTGGAAGATTCCCTTCTTGAGTTCAGACCAGAAAGCGGTTTGAGCATCGGGGTTGAAGAAGTCCGTCCAGGGTTCTCCGGGAATGAGGAAAGACTTAGCCGCCATCCGCTTGTAAACGTCTGTATCTTCTCCGAACTTTGACCATATCGAGATCAACATATGCAGGTCATTTGCATGGAGTTGATCGAGCATTTCTTTCGGCTGAGGATAATGCTCCTCGTCGAATTTCATTGCGCTCCAGCCGTACTTGCCCCAGTACTGCCAATCCTGCACCAACGCATCGACGGGGATCTTTCGCTTCCGGAACTCGGCTGCGGTATCGAGAATTTCCTGCTGGCTGTGATACCGCTCTCTACACTGCCAGTATCCATAGGCCCATTTCGGAAATAGTGGCGCTTCACCGGTGGCCTGCCGGAATTCAGAGATGACGCGGTTCAACTCAGGACCATAAAAGAAGTAGTAATCGATTGCCTGCCCCTCTTCGGAGCGGAGGGTTGTCGTGTCCTGGGGAGGCCGAACCGCCAACTGAACTCCTCCCGGACCGCCGCGCGCGGAGACTTCAAATTTCTTGTTCGCCTCCAATTCAATCACACCGCTAGCGGAGGTTGGAGTCCACATGTTCTCCAAGTCGATCACCTGCTGGCCGTTCACTTGGAGCGCAAGTCGATCTTTGTTGTCGCTGGTCACCAAGAAGCCGTAAAGGCCCTTTGCGCCGGAGGTGAATGTCCCCTTACCAGTAACTGGGTCGATTGCGATGGATTGGTCGGCAGGATTGAAGTCGGTGAGCGACGGATTGTTCCACAGAATGCCGTATCCCTTACTTGACAGCAGAAACGGAATCGAAATGTTTGTGTTCGCCTGGTGTAACCGGATTGGGGCTCCCCGAACGTCAAAAATGCCTTCCTGATGCTGTCCTAGACCGTACAAGGCTTCATCTAAAGGCGAAAGAAAAGTCTGTTGAACTTGCCAAACCTTCTTGTCCGACAGGGACGATACATCAAAGGCTTTGCCCCCATCCTTTGGTTCGGCCAGCAGGGGCTTTCCGTCTCTGGAGAAGAAACTCACTGCGCCCGTCGTGGCATTGACGGTCACTGTGATTGCCCCGGTATAGAGCTTTGCCTCCTTTTTCCCAACTTTAACCTGAAGGTTGTTAGCCCGACACAGCTGCGTGACGATCGGAACCTTGGGACTTGGAATTTCCGATGTTGGGCTGGCCACAACGTGTATGACACGATCGCCACAGGCCTCAATCCGCATAGTACCGGCCGCAGTTCGGAAGGTGACACCGTTCGAGTCTGGATGAGACTCCTTGATGGCAAATTTAGGCTCATTCGCACCCCATGCTGCTGAAGTGGCAACTACGAAGAGCAGGACAATACCGTACTTGTTTGTCATTTTGGTTAGCGCTCCTGAAGTCCTTTCGTCCTTGGTGCAGAGATATCGGAAACCTGGTCGCACTGCGCGACTTGCAGGCAGTCGAACTTTTTTATTGCGAGTCGATGTCGACCTCACCCTGTTGCCTTGGGACGGCTACCCTAGTCATCACTTCTCGTTGCATGCGATGTGACACTTCAAAGGCTTGCTCAGCTGAAGCGCGATCTCCAAGCTTCAAGTAGAGGCGACCGAGTTGGTAGTGAATGCGGCCATCCTTGTCATCTGCGAGCGATAGCTTTAGCTCCGTGATCGCTTGCCGTGCGCGGTCTGTCTCCTCATAAACCTTGCCGAGCAAAGCGTGCACATGCGGAACAAGCTCCGGTTTTGTGCTCAGTCCTTTCTTTAGGTAAGGTTCCGCCCCGGAATAGTCGTGGCGAGAGCAAAGGATTTCGCCCATTAAGGCATTGAGATCCGGATCGTCAGGGTATTTTTTCACGGCGGTCTCTGCAAGCCGGAATGCCTCATCTGCCTGTTCATCGGAAAGCAGCGCTAAAGACAAACCGAATAACGCGCCTGTATCTTCAGGCTGAAGCGCCAAGGCTTTGCGGTACTCTTGTTCCGCATCCGGGAAATACAATCGTTGGCGATAAATGTCTCCCAGCAGGACGTGCAATCTGGGGGAACTGGAGTCGATCTCGCTGGCGCGAGCCAGGGCTTCGGCAGCAAGCTTCTGGGCCGCTCTTGTTTCCCAGTACAATCCCTCGGCTTCCGTCGCAGCGTTCACAGCCAGTTTTTGCGCCGCAATAGCGGCGGGTTGGTAGTTGGCGGTTGAGTACGCGCAGGAGGCCAGCAGCCGGAGGTCCTTCGTTTGAAGGAGTTGCAGTCGAGAAGCAAGCAGATCGGCGCATTCCCCGTACCTTCCGCTGGCGTACAATTTTGCCGCCGTGTCAACCGGGATTTTGCTGGATCGAGCAGGATTGTCAGCAGCAATTCCCGGCGCCTGCGAAAAATCGATGGACTTTTCACCGGTGTCGCTAATTTGAAAGAGGCGAACGACTTCTTCCGGAATCTCTCCAGTTGCTTTCCCTTGTCCCAAACTGCGCTGCAGTTCTGAACGTCTCGGACGATGGAGCCCGCCATTGAACAGCGGAGCATTTGCTCGAAGAAAGCTGGCGTCGGCCTTCCAGATGTCCGCAATTTCCTTCGCGCCCTCGGCACTTGCGCCTTGCTCAACGTGCAACCGAGCCCGGCCTAACTTCGCCATGAGGGAACCCGGGTTTGACGCGAGTTCAGCATCCAGTTCGCGTTCCGCGCCGGCGAAATCGTGCTGATTCAGCAGGACGAAACCATAACCGGCGTGCATGCCTGGAGGGAATGCCGGCAAGGTCAGCGCTTTCTTGTATGCTTCGGCGGCTTGAATAAACGCCCTCTGCTCAGCGTAATTGTCTGCTACCAGAGCGTGGAAATATCCTGAATCCTTGTGCCGCGCCAGAAGAATGCGAGCGTCGGATTCGACCTGTTCCAAATAACCCACCCCAAGATGAAACCATCCGTCCGCGATTCCTGGGTCAAGCTGGACCGCACGCAAATACGAAGCAATCGCAAGCCGTGTTTTTCCATTCCCCGCATAGGCTTGACCGAGAGCTAGCTGTGCTTGAACATCCGTGGCATTCAAGAGAGCGGCTTGTTTGAGGTACGGAATAGCCTCGCTGAACCGCTTCAGCTTCACATAATCAAGACCCAGAAACAGGTTTGGAACAAACAAGCTCGGACTTAGACGAATCGCCTCTCGGAAAGCCTCGATGGCTTGTTCATCTTTCCCTGTCTGGTAATACATCAGGCCGAGATTGGCCCGGAGTTCGGGGATTTGTGGGCGAACCTTGACGGCTTGCGAATAGAACTGGGCGGCAGATTGAAAATCTCCCCTGGCCTGGGCTTGTTGCGCCGAGGCCAGGAGAGATTCAAATTGCGCTGACTCTTGCGACGATGCCGGAACCGCTGAAACAAAGAACAACCAACAACAGACAACGACAGCGGTCCAGACCGTCCGCACGCATCACCAGTACACTCTAAGGACTGCCTGCACAAGCCTCGGGTCCCATGTTGCAGAAATGGTCCCAAATCCACCGCCCATGAACGTATTCGGGCTGTAGAAGTTGGCGTGGTTGAACGCGTTAAACATATCCACGCGGAATTGGAGTCGCATGCTTTCTTTAATCGAGAAATTCTTCTGAATACCAATGTCCCAGTTGTTGTAGTGGGGGGCACGCAGATCCGAGAAGTATCGCGGAGCGTTCCCCAGGGTCCATGGCGCGGCAACCTTGAAGGCCGAGGTGTTAAACCATTCGCTGATGCTTGGATGTGCGACGTGGTAGTTACCCACCACATCCACATGCTGGCCCGCGCCGAAGTAGTCGAGTCCATTACCTGAGCTGGTGATGGTTAGAGGAAAGCCCTGTTTGAAGGTAGCTATCCCGGTGGTCTGCCAACCTCCCACGATGGCATTCAAAACTCCATTCATCCCGGAGCCGTACTTCTTTCCCTTGCCGACGGGAAGCTCGTACACATAGCTCAGAACGAAGCTATGAGGGACGTCGGTCGCATCCACCGATTTCTCGGCGGCCAGATTGTAAACGTTGCGAATGTTATCGGAGAAGTTGGCCGACGCTGAAGCCCAGTTTTCGGGTCCCCCAACGTCGTCGAGAAACTTCGAGAACGTATAGGAGGCCAGCAAGGTAAGCCCTTGCGACAGGCGATGCGTGTAGTTTACGTCCAGAGCGTTGTAACTCGAAGAGCCCGCCGAATAGTCGGTTTCGTTGACGTCGCAGAATTCCGGATAGGGCCGGAGCAGTTGCCCTGCGAGAATCGTGGGCTGATCAAGGCCGCAAGCGCTCGAGGTGATGGCGCCGTAGAAGGGATTTGGAACCTGAGCAAGCAGTGCACTGCCCATCGAGAAGTATTTTGGATCCAGCTGATTGAGATTGGCGCTACCCAAAGTCACATTGACCCCGCGATTGCCCACGTAGGTGATATCAATAACGTCGTTAGGCGTGGGCGCGTACTGAATTCCGTACGACCATTGCTGAACATAGTAGGCGCGGCGCTTCCGGGAGACAGCGCCGACGCTGTAGCCAACATTGGTCAAACCGCCCAATGAACTTCCAACAACGGGCACGAGACCGGTCGGAAACGCGGTGCTCAGGGTTTGGGCCGGATTCAGACCGCCGTTGAGCGATCCAACAAACGGCGTATCAGAAGTAAATCCCGGAGCGGTGGATGTGTTGCGAAAGTTGGACGGGTAAAAGATGCCAAAGCCGCCCCGCATCACGAGTTTCGGCATAAGTTGATAGGCGAATCCGACTCGCGGAGCGAAATTCTTGTAGTTCGTATCGTACAGCCCACGGTTGAGCGGAGTGTTGAACACGAGTTCGCCCAGATACTCCTGACCAACGGGGAAGCTGATAGGGTTGACCGCATTGTAATCAAAATACGCCAGCCGGTTGTGGCGCTCCGTTAAGGGAACCTGAAGCTCCCAACGAAGGCCAAGATTCAAAGTGAGTTTTCGCGTTATTTTCCAGTCGTCCTGCAAATACACTCCGTGGAACCAGAAACGCTCTATCGGCAAAAAGGCTATGCCGGTAGCCGTACTATTATTAAGAGCCGTCCCCAGCATCATTGATGCGATCGAATCGCCGGTGCCCGTCGTCGGATTTTGGGGATTCGGCCCGGCCGTGAACAGATTATTAAAATTAAACGTAGTGGGATGGATGCGCCCGCCGTTTTCATCATTCGCGAACGCCATGTATCCGAAGGATAGCGAGTGCTTCCCCCGTACTTTGACAAAGTCCACAGACGCAGTGCCGGAGGCTCGAGGAAATGCTCCTTCCCCAGCCCCCTGTAGTGGCCCCTCACTCTCGTAGCTTGCTACGTTGATCACGGGGAATTGCGGTGAGTTCGGGTCTATGAAAGCCGGCAACCCAAGGGACGAGGGCTTAAAGCCGAAGCTTTGCATGTCGTTGCCCTCAAGCCAATGCATGATGCTGAAGTTGGCGTTCATGGTGAAAGTGGGACTGAAGACCTGGCTCACGCCAACAGCGGCATTCCAGCGGTTATTGGGGTTTCTTTGTCCCGGCCCGGCGGGATCGTCTGCGCCGAAATAGTTGGGGTTCTCGTCTTTGTATTCATTCTTGTATGAGAACCGTCCATAAAGCCGGGTGTTATCGCTGAAATTGTGGTCAATCCGACCGCTGTACTCGTTCGAATTGTTTCCAACAAGGCCCGTGCCACCCCAGTTGTTCGCCAGCGCACTGCTCAACGGCGTCGGGTAGTAGTTGACCAACTTCTGGCCTACAGGGTTGATGCCGTTGGTAGCGTTGACGAGATTATTACTCGCGATGGGATCGCGAATGTACCCGCTGGTCGTCGCAGTCAAACCGGTTTTCGGATCAACCACCCCGGCAGTTATCGCGCGCGTGCTGAAAGGATCATATATCTGGCCACTGTCAATCGGCCTGCCCAGCCCATCGAAGCAGGGCTGGTTGCTGTTTGGGCCACAGTTCATTAACTGCGAACCTAACAGCGCCGAGAAGTCCCCGGTACGCATAGCCGTGGTGGGCACGGTGCCGGATGTGGAAACAGGGGCGTTCTCCCGATGGCCCTCATAGTTAAAGAAGAAGAATGTCTTGTTACGCTGCTTGTAGATCCCGGGAATGTACACCGGGCCTCCGACGGCAACGCCAAACTGATTGCGATGCGAATTCGGGCGCTTTAGTCCCTTCGCATTGTTGAAGTAGTAGTTCGCATCGAGCGCACCGTTGCGCATAAAGTCATATACGTCTCCGTGCAAGTTGCTGGTTCCGGATTTCGTAACGACGGTGATGACATTGCCCGTGCTCCAGCCGTATTGCGCCGTGAATGTGTGCTGTTGGACTTTGAACTCCTGCACGTTTTCCGGGGACGGAACGTAGATAACTCCGCCCCAGCCGTTACTCTCATCCCAAGCGCCATCCAGAAGGAATGCCGTAGTTCCAAAGTAACCGCCACCAAAGTTAAAGAACGAGACGTCCTGGTCCGCGGAGCCTTGCCCTCCGCCGCCCCGAAGGACCTGTTGTTGCGACTGATTGCTGACCGACGAGTTCAATTGTACAAAGTTGAACACATTGCGCAGATTGATGGGCAACTCGGTCACCTGTTTCGTGGAGACCTCAGCGCCGATGTTGGCGTTATCCGCCTGCAACAGGGGGGCCGACGCCGTCACCTCGACTTGCTGGGTCAACCCTATGGTCAACGTGATGCTTTGGGTCGCAGACTGGCCGACCTCAAGCGTGATTCCTTCTTGTTTGGAAGTCTTGAATCCTGGAGCCTCCACCGTCAGGGTATAGGTTCCAGCCGGCAGAAGCGCGAATGAGAAGTTTCCTTCGGCATCACTCTTAAAGGCGCGCGTGATTCCTTTCTCGGGACTACTTAAGGTGACGCTAGCGTTGGGCACACGGGCGCCAGAGGGGTCCGAAACCGAACCTGAGAACGAAGCCGTGGAACCAAGCGACTGACCCTGGGCGACGGGCACGGCAGTGCCCATCACGAAGACAGCAACCACAAACAACAAGAGTGGGATAAGACTGCGAAACTTGCACATTGACACCCCTCCATAAATTCCCACCCGGGAGTGCTCGTGACGTCGATCCCACGAGAAACCTGTCCGGGCACTTCAGGGAGCGTAGACCAGTGGGTATGCCTAATGGCCGAGTGTGTCAAGGTTGGCTGCCGTAGCATACCGGCGCGGAATTGCAGAAGTCCTCTATTGACAACCGGTTACGAATGGAGATAAAAAGCCAATTGGATCGGTAACTTTAGCGGTATAATACTGCAAGTTTCGCTTTCCTCAACGGAAGAACCTCCAATGCAGCCACTGGACAGTCAGCACGCTTCGCTTCTGACCCCGGTTCCTGTCGCGGCTCGGCCGCAGATTCAAGAGCTTGTGGAAGACATTCTCCGCAGTGTGCCTTTTCGGACCAGCCGTCAGTGCCAGGACCTGCTTTGCTATATCGTGGAACATAGTATTGCAGGATCAGAGGACTTGCTTCGCGAACGTGTGATCGGAGTTGAAGTGTTTGGGCGAGCTGCAGACTACGATGCGGCTGAGGATCCGGTGGTGCGGCTGCGCGCTGCGGACATCAGAAAACGCTTGGCGCAGTACTACCAGGCGAGAGAGAACGAGCTGGGCAATTGGAAGATTGAGATTCCGACTGGGTCGTACAAGGCACAGTTTCATCGCTCAGAGGGTTCTTTATCTCAGGTTGCGATACCCGCCGGAGTAGCCCGGCCGCGCATGGAACCACCTGTTTTGAGCGAGGCAGACACTCTGCGTTCGAATGCGCATGGCCTGAGACGAAAGCTGTTCTGGGGCGTTATCTTGCTCGCTGGAAGCTTTATAGCCGTACTTGCTGGCGTGGTGTTGACTCGCACCGCATCCCCTGCCAAGAGTGCGTTTGACCTGTTCTGGGAACCGATATTGGAAAACTCAAGAACGGTGTTGGTCTGTACCGGCAGCAATCCCGTTTATCTCTTGTCACCGCAGGCGCGGAACAGATATAAGAAAACCCACTCGCGCGGGCAGGACGCAGATCCAAACCTTCAAACGTATACCCCGCTCGAAGAATTGAAGAACTTGACGGCCGACGATTTCCTCCCGGTAAAAGACACATATTTGACCATTGGCGATGCTTCCGCAATTGCGCAGATTGCATCCCTGCTCACCTCCCGCCACCACGCCTTTGACCTCCGCTACGGCAGTGATCTTTCTTTCGGCGATTTGCGTCAGGGTCCGGCGATCTTGATCGGCGCGTTCAACAACAGCTGGACACTCAACATGACCGACAATCTGCAGTTCGTCTTCGATTCAGGGGACACGCCCGAGATGCGTGTTCAGGACAGGTCCGATCAATCGAGGTCGTGGTCGCCGAAGATTTCCGCAGGGCACGTAGCGGAAGATTACGCGATTATTTCGCGCGTCTCGGATTCGAAGACAGGAGGCATTCTGTTAACTATCGCAGGACTCAATCACTCCGGCACGCGTGCCGCCGCTGAATTCGCCACGAATCCGCAGCTAATTGCGAAGGTAATGAATCAAGCTCCCAAAGACTGGAAGAGAAGAAACCTTCAGCTTGTTTTACATACGAATGTCGTGAACGACATTCCGGATACGCCGACCGTGGTTGCGGCGCGGTACTGGTAGCATCAGGGCCGGCGACATGTGGCCTTGCCGTCAACCGAGTTGTAGGCGCACATCATGAGCCCGTGTTGCTTGTCGCCGCGGCCAGCCGGACCGGCGAACCCAGAAATGGAGAAGGCTCTGGAGGCAGTAAAGACGCCCAAAGATTCAGCCAAGCTCCCGTTCTTTCCCCGCGCACAGCTTGCCACGGCGGCGGCATGGTCACCGAATCCGAAGAATCCACCGCTTTATCTTGACCTGCCCACGAAGAACGGCGAACCTCAGCCGGATGTCCTCGCGAAGTGGACGGCGAATGCACCGCTGGCCTTCGTGGATCAGTACATCGGAAATCTGCGCCAGTATCGCGCAATCGCGCTTGATGTTGGCGACCAGGACGGTTTACGAGTCGATACGGGCAAGCTGCATGACGTCCTTGACAAGTATGGAATCGCGAATACGTTCGAAGTTTATCCGGGCACCCATACGAGTAAAGTGGCTGATCGTTTCCAGAATCATGTAATGCCGTTTTTTAGCCAGAATCTCTGTTTTCAAGCAGGCTGCCGATAGGCTAAAGTGTCGACAATTGCCTGAAAGGCTTGGTCCTGAGCGCGACTTCGCTTAAGGGAACGGCCCGGGGCCCAAGTCATCCCATATTTCCGGAGAAGAACAGATGGACTTTACACTCGCTTGTAGATCAGGACTGACAACCCACTGCTGGAGGCGCCAGGTCTCCACCATCTGGGCGGGCGGAGTCTCGTCCGTAGAACGCTCCTTTTTGAGTGGTTGTTTTGCCCTTCCCTTCAGGGTTTTGGCCCAAAGGGCGGCGCGTGTCATGCGTCCGCTTCTTGTCAGTTTCGCTCTGATCGGCATGAGCCTGACTGCGCCTGCCACGCCCGCACAGAAGGTTGATTTATCAGTTGATGTGTCCAAGACCGGCGCGAAGATCGACCGCAACATTTTCGGGCAGTTCGCCGAGCATCTCGGCCACGGCGTTTATGACGGCGTATGGGTCGGTCCAGATTCCACAATTCCTAATACTCGCGGCATCCGCAAGGACGTTGTTGCCGCGCTTAAGACGATAAAAGTGCCGAACGTTCGCTGGCCGGGCGGCTGCTTCGCCGACGATTACCATTGGCGCAACGGGATCGGCCCCGTCGACAAGAGAGTGGTAACCCTCAATCCCAATTGGGGCGGCGTGATTGAGCCGAACACCTTCGGAACCCATGAATTCATGGACTTCCTCGACCAGATTGGAGCCGAGGCGTACGTCTCACTCAATGTCGGTTCCGGTGCTCCGCGAGAAGCGGCCGATTGGCTGGAATACATGACCGCCGCGCAGCCAACAACACTCGCCAAGGAGCGAACCGCCAACGGTCATCCCACTCCCTATAAGGTCGCCTACCTGGGCCTCGGCAACGAAAGCTGGGACTGCGGCGGCAACATGACACCGGACTACTACTTGAGCCAGATGAAGATCTACAGCCGCTTCGTCCGCAACTACAATCCAGCGCAGCAGGACAAGCAGCAGATGCTGAAGATCGCCGTTGGCCCCGGTGGCGGTGAACCCCGGTGGACCGAGTGGACGGAAGCGATCATGAAGGCCTATCAGCAGCACACGTGGAGCTGGGATATCAATGGCCTTTCGATGCACAACTACACGGTTGGGAAGTGGCCGCCTGCGTTTGCGTCCACGGGGTTCGGAGAGACCGAGTACAGTCAGATCCTCAAGTTCACCCTGGCCATGGAAGATCTGGTTAGTAAGCACTCGGCCATCATGGACAAATACGACCCGCAAAAGAAGGTCGCCCTGGTCGTTGATGAATGGGGCGCCTGGTACGCGCCGTCGCCCGGCACCAATCCGGGCTTCCTGGTCCAACAAAACAGCATGCGCGACGCCATTCTGGCCGCGCTTAACCTAAACATCTTTGCCCGCCATGCCGACCGCGTGCGCGGCGCGAACATCGCCCAGATGGTCAACGTGCTGCAAGCCATGATCTTGACGGACAAAGAAAAAATGGTTCTGACCCCGACCTATTACGTGTTCAGAATGTATGTGCCGTTCCAGGACTCCACCTTTGTGCCGGTCGCTTTCGATGCTGGCACCTACACGCACGGCGACATCAGTTTGCCGCGCGTGGATGCCATCGCAGCTAAGGACACGGGTGGCAAGCTGTGGCTGGCCATCACCAATCTCGACCCCAATCAACCTGTCGAAATCGAGGCAAGCCTGGCCGGCGTTACGGCTAAGTCGGCAGCTGGAGAAACATTAACCGCGCCTAAAGTTGACAGCGTCAACTCCTTCGAGTCACCTAATACGGTCGTGCCGAAGCCCGTTTCAGCGAAAGTTCAAGGCGGCAAGCTGGCTCTGAAACTGGAACCCAAGTCCGTAACCGTAGTCTCTGTTGAGCAATGACGCCAGGGAAGGCATAGACTGATGTTCGGCAAGTGCGTACTTATTGGGCTATGTCTGGCAGGATCGCCGGTACTCGCACAACAAGGCTCTCGAGTAGATCTTGGGCGCTTGCAGACCGGCGCAACGGTTTCGTTCGTCCGCTCCACGGCAGGCGAGTGGGGCATCGAAATCGCCAGGTCGGCGGCTCCGCGCATCCTGCAGCCGAAACCCGCAAAGCTGGAAGTCTTTCGCACGGAGGAGGACATTCGCCAGCTTGCCGCCGGATACAAGACGGTCCAGAAATCGGCGGCCGGAATCGTTGCCCAGACCGAAATCGCATATGACGAGAATGTCATCTTCCGAGTGCGGGACCGCTGGAGCCTGAGCGGAGCGGTTGTTTCGGTGAGCAGGAAGGTGGAAGTACTCGGGAACGCGCCGGGCGGTTTTTGCTCGTCTATCGTGTTCACGGTCGATCCCTCCGTAGGCTGGTACGACGTGAACTACATGGCTCCGGGGGCGTTGTACGGGGATCCCACCTATGATGGTGACCGTTCGCCCGGCGGCACGCTGAATTTTGCGGCTCGGCGCTTCCTCATGCGTGAGGATATCCTCCCAGCGCCCTTGTTCGCGCTCTCCTTCAATAACGGCGCCTCCGTCGCTGTGCTGGATCCTGCGCCGCGCGGCGACACGACCGTGGAGGAAACGAAGCTTTCAAAAACTGTGATGACCGATGCGCGGTTTCAGTTCGGCGCGCTTGGGGCCCGGCAGGCGGACGATGGCCCAATCGAGTTCGGCTTCTGGTTTCCCGGTACGGTGAGCGATTACGCGGGCGGCCCGGAGGCAAAACCCAGATGGATTCGGCGCTATCACCCGATCGCTCCGGGCGTGGCCCACAGCTACCAAGTAAGTTTTCGCTTCGGCCAGAACGAGTCGTTCAGAGACGTGACGCGAAACACGTGGCGATGGGCGTGGAGCACTCTGAACCCCGCTGTCACCTACATTGACGTCGAGCTGATGCGCCGCGTTCTGACGGACCATCTGGCCGCTCAGGCCGCCACCATCGACGGGCGCACCGCTATCCCCTTCGTCCTCTCCACCGTTACCGACAAACTTCAATGGAATTGGACGATGGCGGCGATGGGCTTCGTGGGCAAGGACATCGAGTGCGCGGACTTGTTGTTGCGCGAAGGCGATCGCGACAATACCGAGCGTGGGCAAAAGATGCGCCAGATCGGTCTGGCTGTCATTTCCTCCATGATCCAAGCCCTTCCGACAGTGCCGCTTCAGGCGACCGGTTACGACCTTGCAACCGGAAAGCCGTGGGACCACATGTGGCTCGCCCCCTGGCTGCGGAATGCCACCGAAGATATGCGCGTGCTGATGCGGGCATACCGGCGCGAGCGCGCCCTGGGGCGCCAGCATCCAGAATGGTTCAACTGGGTGAAGTCCTACGTCGACTGGCTTGTTCTGCAGCAGAGGGAGGATGGATCTTTCCCGCGGCGGTGGAAAGCCGGAAGCAACGAGGTCGAGGAGCCTGCCGGAACGACGAGCTACAATCCCGTGCCGCTACTCGTCATCATGAGCGGAGAGACGGGGGACCCGAAGTATAAGCAGTCTGCAATCCGAGCGGCCGAATACGTTTGGGCGACCTGGGGAACCCGGGGACTCTTTGTCGGAGGCGCAAGCGACAATCCGAATATCACCGATAAAGAGGCTGGGATGCTCAGCATGGAAGCCTACCTCAGTCTCTATGACTCAACCAAGGAACCCAAGTGGCTGGAACGTGCCAAAGCCGCCGCGGACTTCGCCGAAAGCTGGATCTGGATCTGGAATCTGCCCATGCCCGTGGATGCGGACGACGCGCAACTCCACTGGAAGAAAGGCGTACCGACCATCGGCCTTCAGGGTATAACAGCCCGCGTCGCCGGCAGCGTTGATGAGTACCTGGATTGGGCTGTGCCTTCCTACGCGAAGCTGTACAACTACACGAAGGACCAGCACTACCTCGATGTGGCGCGCATTCTGCTGCACGATACGAAGTCCATGGTTGCTCTTCCGGGACGTCAGTACGACCTGAAAGGCATTGGGTGGCAGCAGGAGGGCTGGCGCATGGGTCCGGGCGGATCCGGGCGCGGCGTCGGGGGGCACCGGTTCTGGCTGCCGTGGATTTCCGCGAACCACCTCTACGGAATAATTGGTCTGGAGGAGTATGATCCCGCGCTGTTTAAGGAACTATCTGCCAGGCCGGCGGTACCGGGAACAGCGAAGTGATGACAGCGCGACAATGCGCGCCCCCGCCGGGATGCTTCCATCGGGACTCAAGCACGATTCCCTGACCACGAAAAGTGACGGATTTCAGGTTCTCTTCGATGCTCCTTCATCTGGTACATTCGAGGCGACGATTCAAATGACCCGGGTGCCTGTTCTTGTGCATCGCATTCCGCTCTTCGTCGTAATCTGCTCTCATGCGGAGGTCTTCGCACGCGCATGAGCGATGATCGAGGCGCCATCGATTCCATGGTGGGCCGGTGCTGTAGCGGCAGTCAGCTTTCCCGTGTCGCTTCGCCGGAGAGCGGGCGCAGTCGACGCTTCCCTGTAAGCCGTCGCATGAAGAAGGGGGAGTTCATGATTCCTAGAGTCGTTCTGTTCGTGACCTTGGCGGCGAGGCTGCTGCTTGCGCCTTATTCGGGTGCTGCTGCCCAGAGCGCTCCGGAAGCAGCCGCCAAGCCGCTTCCGTTCGTCAGTCCGATCTTCGGTGACAACATGGTTCTGCAGCGCGGCAAGGCGAACAGCTTCTGGGGCTGGTCTGAGCCCGGCGACCATGTGCGGGTACAAATTGGAGAGCAGACAGCATCTGCCATCGCTGGAGCCGACAGCCGTTGGCAGGTAAAGATTCAGCCGCCTCCGCCCGGAGGTCCGTACACGATCAGGATCAGCGGACACGAGACACGAGAACTGCACAACGTGTTGGTCGGCGACGTCTGGCTGTGCGGTGGCCAATCCAATATGCAAGTGGGGCTGCGCATGGTGCGCAACGGGGAGGAAGAAGTGAAGGCGGCCAACTACCCGGAGATTCGGTTTTTCTCGGTCGCGCCTCACCCGGCCTACCGGCACACGGACGTGGTCGAGGGATCGTGGAAGGCGGTCTCGCCCGAGACGGCGGACTTGGTTTCAGCGGTGGGGTACCACTTTGCGCGCAAGGTGCAGCAGGAGGTCCATGTTCCGATCGGCTTGGTCGTGGATGCTCTGGGCGGGACTCCCGCGGAGGCGTGGACAAGTGCTGCGGAGCTTCGCCCGCTGAGGGACTTCGACATCCCCCTGGCGGAGGTGCAACGGCTGGCCGCGGAGGGCGCGCCCGAATACGGCAATTACATAATGCATTGGTATGAGCAGTACGACATCGGGCTCAAAGGGAATTGGGCAGCTCCGGATCTCGACGATTCGGACTGGAAGTCGCTGCAGATTCCGGGCGGGTTCGCCGAACTGGGAGTGCCCGACACGCCCGCGGTGGCCTGGTTCCGGAAGGAGATGGTGCTGCCCGACCCGCTGCCGGCGGGACGCGCTTTGCTGTTCCTGGGTTCGATTGAGCGGATGGATACGGTGTACGTCAACGGAACGTTTGTGGGTGGCAGCGCATGGGTGGAGAACCCGTGCGTCTATCCGCTGCGCGACGCCGTGCTGAAGCCGGGACGTAACGCGCTGGCTATTCGGGTGCTGAAGACAAAGCCGGACGGCGGATTCCTTGGCAAGCCGGAAGAGCTGCACCTCATCCTTGGAGACAAGACAAGTATTCCGCTGGCGGGCAAATGGAAGAGCAAACTGAGCATCGATGCCCGTCCCCCGCATCCCCTGCCCATTGCCTACGAGAACTGGCCGGTAATGCCCACCGTTCTCTACGAGGGTATGTTGTCGCCGATTGCGCCGCTGGCGATTACGGGCGCCCTATGGTACCAGGGGGAGCAGAACTCGGAACGGGGATACCAATACCGCAAGATTCTCCCCGCAATGATTGCCGACTGGCGAAGGCTCTTCGGACAGGGCGATTTTCCTTTCTATATTGTCAGCCTTCCAGCCTTCAAGCATCGCAGCGCGACGCCGGTCGACGATGCATGGGCCGAAACGCGGGAGTCTCAGGCGGTCGCCGCCAGCGTACCCAATTCCTGCCTGGCCGTCACCATCGACACAGGCGACGCGGACAACATTCACCCGAAGGACAAACAGCCCGTGGGCGAGCGCTTGGCCCTGTGCGCGCTGGCCAAATACTACCGCGAGAACGTGGTGTATTCGGGTCCGATTCTGGACTCGGTCGAGCGGCTTCCTGGCGCGATCCGCTTGCACTTCGTGAACACGGATGGCGGCCTGATGGTGAAAGGACCTAAGTTGGGAGAGTTCGTCGTTGCCGGAGATGACCGGAAATGGTATTGGGCCGACGCTCACCTGGAGGGCGGTAACATCGTTGTTTCATCCTCTTCGGTGCCTAATCCGAAAGAGGTCCGCTATGCCTGGCAGTCAAATCCGGCGGCGACCCTGTTTAACGGAGCTGGGCTACCAGCCGGTCCCTTCCGGACAGATACCTGGCCTGGCATCACGGAAACCCAGAGGCCATACTGATGGCGTGTAAAAGGTCAGGTTGTCCGGAGCCAGCGCATACTTGACGGGAGGCAGGGGAGGCGCTTCCCACAGCTACGCTCTTGCTTCCGTTGTGCTCCAGAGAAAACCGCACATGCAGAGAAAGAGTAAAGTCCAGACACTCCACCGTCGAAGGGAAGTCGTTCTCATAGCGTTCCGCGATTGGTTTCTCTGGATCCTCACGCTGTGGCACGGCACATTTGTCGATACCGAACGCAACCTGAACACCACGACCAACAAGATTCTATGCCGTAACCAGGCAAGCCATCCGTGTTCGCGGGAACTCGATGTTCAATACTCCTTCTGCTGACGCGATTTTGATGCCGAGATCGGTGGGGTAGAGAAGTTTCGGCTCCCCAGCGGCAAAAGGTATTTTCGTTGCCGCGGGACCATCGATTCTCCAAACCGCTAGCAAGGTTTGTCCCGAAGACCGCATTCCCAAAGCAATTGGCGCTTTCGAATCGGTCACGTCAGACATGCCGATTGGATAAAAGGGCACTGCCGACGGTATGTGCTTACGAAGAACTTCTTTATAGACCCGGATGCCTTCTGTTACCTGTGATCGCGCTTGCGCAGAGATTGTGTCCAGACGACCGCTCTGGTGAATGCGGCAGACCATAGCCGTAATCAGGTTGAAGCTGGCCTGATCGGCATCACCGCTCTCCAGAGGGTAAGACCAGATTGCGAGTTGCTCCGGCAGAACGGCTGCAGACGCGCCGACCAGAATTGCCGGCAGCTTCAGATAATCTTCCTGGTCGGTCATGGACTGTATCTGCAGTCGGCCGAGCATCGCGTAGTCCATGCGCCCGCCTCCGCTGCCGCAGTTTTCAATTACCAGGTCGGGATAACGGTTCAGTATGCTATCCAACCAAGCCAGGTGGGCACGGTTATGCTCGAGCAAGCCTTGTCCGAAGCTATCCGCGTTAAGCTCGGTTCCTTGCAGCGAATCGACGTTGTAGTCCATCTTGATGTAGCCGATGCCATAGTCGTTCACAAGTCTTGCGATCACCTTGTCGAGGTAGTCCCTCACTTCTGCGTTGCGGAAATCGAGCAGAAACCGCGAATTCTTCAACACTCTTTTGCCGTGACGCACGAAAAACCAGTTATCTGGTTTTTGGGCCAGCAGCGATTTTGCTCCCGCAACCTCCGGCTCGAGCCACAATCCCGGGATCATTCCAGCTTGCCGGATCTGATCCAGCACAGACTTCAGCCCGTGCGGCCATCGCGTTGCAGAGGGCTCCCATGAACCGATGGTCTGACTCCAGTCTTCATGCAAATCTGCATACCATCCGGCATCGGTTACGAAATATTCGCAGCCTGCCTTGGCAGCGGCGATTATCGGCAACTCCTTCTCTTCCGTCGGGTCGCCCCAGAGGCAGTTCATGTAATCGTTGAAAATGACGGGGCAGCGCGAGTTATTCTTGCGCGGCTTCTCGCAAGCGATGCGCCGGTAGCGTGTCAATGCCTCTACTGCGTCGGTGAACCCGCCGTGCACACATCCGACTGCCACCGGAACAGTCTCGTAGGTTTCACCAGGCTTCAAACGCTTCCACGCTGCGGAGTGCAGATCGTCAGGACCCCCGAGATAGGCGTAGACGTCATCGGCGTTGTTATCACGAGCCGATACATTGGAGATTTCCCAATACCACGATCCACTATGTTCAATCTGTCAGAGCCAGACGAGACCTAGCCGTAGGTTCTCGACCATGGCCATCGGCAAATACCGCTCTGTCGACCAACTACCGATATTTCCTGCTTGAGCTTCCGACCAGCTTGTACGCTCGTTTTCGACAAAGCCCATCTCCGACGGACGGAGCGTATGCCACTGTCCTTCAGCCATCCAGCTGTTCAAGGCAATATGGACGCGGAGCTCACGGTCATAATCCTGCGGAGAAGCAAGTCCGTGGAGCATCGCTGAACTTAAGAACTCGACACCGACAGACAAACTCCCTTCATTGGTTACTCGCGAGTACCGCCGGACCATGGGGACCCCATCAAAGGACTCGTAAACCGATTCCACACGTAGGTGCAAAACTGGGTCTGTATGCGTGCACACGAGGCGCTGGCGGCCGCCTGTGGACTCCTCGCGCTTTCCGGCAAACAACAACCGGGCACCTGGTTGCCCCACGCCGGATTTCATGCCTTGATCGGGAGAATTTTCTCCGCTGCATTGAAGTGCAACTTCGACACCGGAGGAATTGTAAGGGACTTGCATCTCAGCGCCGGCCGGGACAAGGCATTTTTGGCGCAGTCTTCCAGCCATCACTTCGAACGGCAAGATCAAGTCATTGGTTTTCCACTCAAACGGCTCCGAGGCATTTGAAGCGGGTGCAAGACCGCAAATACGCGGCACAAGAGCGCCGAATGCGGCAACCCCACTGGACCTCAAGAACACTCGCCGATCAATAGCCATAGCAGACAGCCGGATTCACCAGACGGAAGGGAGAAGGAGCCCTGGAACACATCCCGGACCGATTCCTCCAAGGTAGTAGTACAGTTGACGGCCACCCTCACGCCTGATCTATAGTCACCGCTAACTGTAACGACGATTGCAGACTCTAGTGAACGATGTCAATAGGCATTTTGGAGCACTCGTGCAAGTCCCCCATCCGCGATAAAGCAGTCGCAACGACGTAATGTTGCCGAAAGAACTCCCGCGGGGCATGTCCTTGTCCTGAGAATGGCAAACTCAGTGCATTTTCAGGTTGAGTTTCGCCACAGTTGCTAGACCCGTGCCCTTCCTCTCGAAGACGCGGGTTTAGCCGCGCGTCGCTGTGTCGATCCGCGCACGATTAATTCCGGCTGTAGCACGACAGTTTCGGGTTTGGGCGGCACTTTTGAGCTCAAAATCCCGAGCACAATGCGCGCAGCTTCCTCTCCAATTCGCCGGCTGTGCTGATCGATGCTTGAAAGTGGCACGCGGAGTGAATCGTCGTAGTGAAGATTTCCGCACCCGATGACAGCAATGTCGTCTGGGATCCGTAATCCCTGATCCAGTGCGCAATTCATGGCGCCCATCGCCAGAGGATCGTTGAAGCAGAACACCCCGTCAGGTCTTGGCCTAAGACTCAAAAGTTGCCCCATCGCTTCTGCGCCGCGCTGCCTCGTTTCCACATCTCCCTTGCGCTCCATGATGATGTAATCATCTATGATTTTTAGGCCGCTTTGCGCCAGTGCTCGTTTGTATCCCTCCAATCGGCGGATGCCGGGACTGGTTTGTGGACCACGAATATGAGCGATTCTCTTGCAGCCGACCTCGATCAAGTGCCTGGTGGCAAGTATTCCGACCGCGTCATCATCCACGCCAATGAAATTCGCCAAAAGGCCAGGTAAGCTACGATCAATTAAGACATAAGGAGTTTGCTGTTTTTCAATGCGGAAAAAGAGGTCGACGGTCGAACGGCAGGAGGCAATAACTAACGTATCGAGCCGGCGTGCCAGCAATTGATTGATCTCCTGTTCCTCAAGATCAGGGTCTTCCTCAGAGGAAGAAACAATCAGATAATAACCGTTCTTCCTCAAGACTTCCGAAAGAGACTTGGCGATTTCTGCGAAGAACGGATGGAGCAAGTCCGGAACGACCAAACCGACCAGATACGTGCGTCCGGTGACCAGACTGCGTGCCGCCAGGTTCGGGCGATAATCAAGC